>JAESFG010000309.1_pt1 | contig 88009 bp, 70 predicted proteins | sample 9269371 | NCBI WGS metagenome assembly JAESFG01 (sample SAMN14506227, study PRJNA617093) | algae metagenome | isolation source: Aetokthonos hydrillicola CCALA 1050 (B3-Florida) and co-occurring... | place: USA: South Carolina | collected 2013-01-01
TGAAGGCAGAAATCGCCCGTCTGAAAGGAACCGCCGCATGAGCCGTCCCCCTCTGCCCCCCTTCACCGATGCCACCGCCGCCGAAAAGGCGCGGCTGGCCGAAGATGCGTGGAACAGCCGCGATCCGGCGCGTGTCGCGCTGGCCTACACGCCCGAGAGCCAGTGGCGCAACCGCGCCGAGTTCGTCACCGGCCGCGCCGCGATCGAGGCTTTCCTCACCCGCAAATGGGCGCGCGAGCTCGATTACCGGTTGATCAAGGAAGTCTGGGCCCATGCGGGCAACCGCATCGCAGTGCGCTTCGCCTATGAATATCGCGACGACAGCGGCCACTGGTTCCGGGCCTATGGCAACGAAAACTGGCAGTTCGACCCGGACGGGTTGATGGAGCGGCGCATCGCCAGCATCAACGAGCATCCGATCGCCGAAGTCGACCGCAGGTTCCATTGGCCGCTCGGGCGCCGTCCGGACGATCATCCCGGCCTGAGCGACCTCGGCCTGTGACACACATGTTGTGTGGAATGGACAGGATCGCTTCGCTTGGTGCTTGTGCCATCGCTTGAGGATCAGCGGAGCGGGAAGCGGCGCTGTCGCGCCCGCCATTCTCCCGGTCGGCGGGGCCGGATCGAGACCGGCCTCCGGCATCGGCAGCGCCGGATGATTACACGGGCGGTTCGAACCCGATCCGCTCCGCCGCCGCGCCGCTCATGATGAAGCCGATCGGGCGCTCGGTTTCCTCCTGCAAATGCGCGATCAGGCTGGCCGTGCGCGCGAGCAGCGAGATCCCCTTGAGCGCGGCGAGCGGGAAGCCCGCGTCGAGCATGACCGCCGGGATTGCGCCGTTGACGTTGATGGGCAGGCTGCGGCCGATCGCTTCGGGCAGCACCGCTTCGATGGTGCGCAGCACGGCAATGTGTGCGCCCTCCATGCCGTGCTCCTTCGCCAGCGCGAGCAGGCGATGGGCGCGCGGGTCGCCGTCCGAATGCTGCGGGTGGCCGAAGCCGGGGATCGCCTTCTTCTCGGCCCGCAGCGCCTTGATCGCGGCGATGGCGGTGGCCGCGACATCGCCTCCCTGCGAATCGGCAACCACCTGCGCGTAGAACTTGCCCGCAACCTCGGCGCTTCCGAGCACCACGCTGCCGCAGCCCAGCAGCCCGGCGGCGACCGCGCCGTGAAAGGCCTCGGGGGCGGCGGCATAGGTCATCCTGGTCGCTACGACGCTCGGCACAAGGCCGTGCTCCGCAATCGCGCAGAGCACCGCGTCGGCCAGCGCCTTCTGCGCGGGGCTGGGCATGGTGCCGGTCACGAGCAGCCAGAAATAGCTGGTGAAGTCGACATGGCCGATGACTTCGCTACACAGGTCGAGCCCGCGCACCGTGATGCTGGTCGCATCCGAGGTGCAGATCGAAGTCACTGCATTGTCCTGTTTGCCGATGCGCATGGGTCGCCGCCTTTTCGTTATTCGAAGTTGATTTCGGTATGCGAAGATCATAAGGTCGGCCGCGCGACAAGGCAAGCGATGGGACGTGTTGGATGACTGCGAGACCCCTACAGGGCGTTACCGTGCTCGAGATGGGCACCTTCATCACCGGCCCTGCCGCCGGGATGCTGCTCGCCGATCTCGGGGCGGATGTGATCAAGGTGGAGCAGCCGGGGACGGGTGATCCGTTCCGCTCCTTCAAGGGCGAGCTCTATTCGCCGCATTTCCAGACCTACAACCGCGGCAAGCGTTCGATCACGATCGATCCCAAGAATGCCGAGGATCTCGCCGTGCTCGACCGGCTGGTCGCGGATGCCGACGTGTTCATCCAGAACTTCCGCCCGGGCGTGGCGGACCGGCTGAAGGTCGATGCCGCGCGGCTCCAGGGGATCAACCCGCGGCTGGTCTATGCCGCGATCTCGGGCTTCGGCAGCGAGGGGCCGGAGCGGGACCGCCCCGCCTTCGACACGGTCGCCCAGGCCGCGAGCGGCTTCTTGCGGTTGCTGGTCAACCCCGAACATCCCCGCGTGGTCGGCCCCGCCATCGCCGATGCGATGACCGGGTTCTACACCGCCTTGGGCATCCTCGCCGCGCTCCATGAACGCCACACCACCGGCAAGGGCCGGGTGGTCGAGACCTCGATGTTCGAGGCGATGTGCCACTTCAACCTCGACGATTTCACGCACCTGTTTTCCGCCGATCAGGTGATGGGCCCCTACAGCCGCCCGCACGTCTCGCAAAGCTACGTGTTCCAGTGTTCGGACGGCAAATGGCTTGCACTGCACATGTCTTCTCCGCCCAAGTTCTGGGAGAATCTCGCCGTCGCCGTGGGCCAGCCCGATATGCTTTCGCAGCCCGCGTTCGCGAGCCGCGAGGCGCGGATCGCGCATTACGAGGATGTCGTCGCCTTCCTCGCGCCGATCTTCGCCATGAAGACGCGGCCGGAATGGACCGAGACGCTCACCCGTCTCGAAGTGCCCAACTCGCCCGTCTACGACACCACCGAAGTGCTTGCGACCGAGCAGGCCAAGGTGCTCGGCATCGAAGTGACCGACCCCGATGGCCCCAAGGGGCCGTTCCGCACCATCCGCTTCCCCCTCAGCTTCGATGGCGAGCGGATGGACAGCGTCACCGCGCCGCCCCTATTGGGGGCCGACGACGCGGCGATCCGCCGCTCCATCGAAAGGCCGGTGCATGGGATCCGCAGGGGCTGAACAGGCGGCAAAAGACCCGGAGTTCCTGTCGACGCTCGAACGGGGCCTGCGCGTCCTCAAGGCGTTCGACGAGGATCATCCGGAGATGACCCTCTCGGAAGTCGCCGCCAAGACCGCGCTGCCGCCCGCCGTGGCGCGGCGCTGCCTGATCACGCTGGTGGAGCTTGGCTATGTCGGCCAGCACGAGCGCAAGTTCCTGCTGCGTCCGGCGGTGCTGACGATCGGCTCGGCCTTCAGCGCTTCGATGCAGATCGAGCAGGTCGTGCTGCCGCCCTTGCAGTCCCTGCGCGACCAGACCGGCGACAGCGCCAGCCTCGCTGTGATGTCGGGGACAAACATCCTTTACGTCGCCCACGTCTCGACCGACCGGCGGTTCCGCGTGGCGGCCGGGGTCGGCACCCGCTTCCCCTTTCATGCCACTTCGCTCGGCAAGGCGCTGGCCGCCAACCTGCCTGAGGACGAGCGGACCACGCTGCTCGCGCGCGCGCCGTTCCAGCGCTTCACCGAGCGCACCGTGACCGAACGCCGCGCGCTCGAAGACCGCTTCGCCATGATTGCCGAGCGGGGTTATGATTCGGCGCTCGACGAGCTCGATTACGGGATCGTCTCGGTCGCGGTGCCGATCTTCGGGCGGGGCGGCCGGGTGATTGCCAGCATCAACTGCTCCACCTCCACCACCCGCATCTCGCAGGACGAGCTGGTGCGCACCCGACTGCCTCTGTTGCGGCGGGCGGCGGGCGAGATCGAGGCTGCGCTGAAGCGCTGGCCGGTGCTCGAGGCGAGCCTGCGTCCCTGAGCCGGCAACGAACGGGTGACGAACCGCCAATGACAGCGCAATGCGGCGGCAACGGCCCGCCGACGCGCCCCGCGCCGCACGGCCACGAAGCCTGCTGCACAGCACCGCTCCCGCGTCCGGGCAAGCAGCGTGGCCTGGCGGACACACACCTACGATGTTTCGCATATCGAAGTTGACTTCGCATGGCGAAGTTCATAATTGCCCGAATGAGGGAGTATGGGGTCGCCACAAGAGCGACGCGTCAGCGCGCACAGGGGAGAGAGATATGAAGTTTTCGGGCATGGGCCGCGAGACCGGTTCGCAATTCGGCCGCAGCGCTGTGAGCATTTTCGCGCTGGCCGGTGCCGCCATGGCGTCGGCACCGCTCGCCGCGCAGGAGAGCGCGCCGACGACCGCAGCCACCGCCGAAGGCGAGATCGTGGTCACCTCGCTGCGCCGCACCGAGACCCTTCAGGACACCCCCGCCGCGGTCACGGCCTTCGATTCGCAGGCGATTACCAACGCCGGGATCGAGCGCCCTGCCGACTTCATCGCGCTTACCCCCAACGTCAACCTGATCGAGACGCAGAACGCGGGCAACGCCTTCGTCGTCATCCGCGGCATCTCGCAAAATCGCAACTCCGAGCCTTCCGTCGCCGTGATCGTCGACGGGGTGCAACAGATAAACCCGGCGCAGTTCAACCAGGACCTGTTCGACATCGCGCAGATCGAGGTGCTCAAGGGGCCGCAGGGCGGGCTTTACGGGCGCAACGCCATCGGCGGGGCGATCATCATCACCACCAAGCAGCCGACCGACGAATTCGCGGGCAACTTCACCGCCGGGATCGACAACGGCTTCGGATATTACCTGCGCGGCGGGGTGAGCGGGCCGATCGCGGAAAACGTCAAGTTCCGCATCGCCGGGTCGTGGTATGACACCGACGGCTTCATTCCCAACACCTTCCTCAACGAAGATGCCGACCCGGTGCAGGATTTCAGCCTGCGCGGCAACCTGCTGATCGATGCCACCGACCGCCTGACGATCGACCTGCGCGGTTCAGTCAACCAACTGCGCACCCAAGGCTTTTACTACAACATCGTCAATGACGTTAACACAGTCGCGCCGGTGCGCGTGAACAACCCCGGTCAGGACGACCGAGATATCTACAACGTCGCGCTGAAACTCGAATACAAGGGCGACAACGCGGTTCTCACGTCGGTCTCGTCCTACGACACGCTGTCGGAAATCGTCACGGGCGACGCCTTCAATTTCCTGCCGATCCGGGAATCGCTGCTGTTCCAGTTCTTCGGTTTCGACATCAACCAGAGCCAATATCTCAACGTGAAGGCGTTCAGCCAGGAAGTGCGGCTCGCCTCGCCCGAAGACGACCGCAAGTTCAACTGGATGGTCGGCGGCTATCTGATCGATACCACGCGGTACATCTCGACCGGCAACCTGATCGACCGGGGCTTGGGAGTCACCCCGGTCTTCCGCACGCCCTCGACCAACCCCAACAACCCGCAGCTGACCTTCCTCGCCGACGGGCAGGACAACTTCGCCTGGGCGCTGTTCGCCAACGCGGGCTACGAATTCTCCGACCGGTTCCGGGTTGACGCCTCGCTGCGCTACGACCGCGACCGCCGCCAACAGACGACGCTCACTCCGCAGAACTTCCTTCCGGTGGTGCCCGGCGTCCCGCAGGCGCGCAGTGGCGAAGTCCGCACCGTGGTGTTCGATGACTGGCAGCCCAAGGTCACGCTTACCTATGAACCGACCCCCGATCTGACGCTTTATGGCGGCTATTCGCGCGGCTTCCGCTCGGGCGGGTTCAATCAGACCGGCGTGGGCGCCGAGGCGCGCCGCAACAACATCGTCGGCGTGGGCGACATCTTCCAGGCCGAAACCGCCGACACCTTCGAGGTCGGCGCCAAAGCGCAGCTCGGCCCGGTGCGACTGGCCGCGGCGGCCTACACCACCGAGTCCAAGAACGGCTATTTCTTCGTCTTCCTCGCCGACAGCTCGACCCAGAACCTCGGCAACATTCCCAAGACCCGCATCAACGGTTTCGAGCTCGAAGCGACTGCGCGGCTTCTGCCGAATTTCGACGTCAACGCCGCGATCGGCTACACCGACAGCGAAATCAAGGCCTTCCCCGATGCGAGCGTGATCGGCAACGAGGCACCGCAGATCTCGCGGTACACGCTGAACCTCGGCGCGCAGTATGCCGGGCCGCTGACCGACAGCATCGACGGGCTGTTCCGGGTCGACTACCGCCGCACCGGCAAGACCTGGTGGGAGCCCTTCAACACCACCGTGCGCGAGCCGATCGACGTCGTCGATGCCCGCGCCGGGCTCACCTTCGCAGGGGGCGTGTCGGTGACGGCCTTCGCGAGCAACCTCTTCAACGAGATCTACAACGCCGAATTCTCGCCCGGCGGTTTCGTCTTCCGCGCCCGGCCGCGGCGTTACGGGGTCGAAATCGGCTACAAGTTCTAAGGATCACGACATGACCAAGGTGCTGGTGCTTTACTATTCGAGCTATGGCCATATCGAGGCGATGGCGGCGGCCGTTGCCGAAGGTGCGGCCAGCGTGCCCGGCACCGAGGTCACCGTGAAGCGCGTTCCCGAATTGGTGCCCGAAGAGGTCGCCAAGGGTGCCGGAATGAAGACCGATCAGGCAGCTCCGATTGCGACCCCGGATGAACTGGCTGATTACGATGCTGTCATCTTCGGCACCCCCACCCGCTTCGGCAACATGGCTGCGCAGATGCGCAACTTCCTCGACCAGACCGGCGGGTTGTGGTTCCAGAAGAAGCTGGTCGGCAAGGTCGGATCCGTGTTCGTTTCCACCGCCAGCCAGCACGGCGGGCAGGAAACCACGATCACCTCGTTCCACACCACCCTGCTGCATCACGGCATGGTGATCGTCGGCCTGCCCTACACCTTCGCCGGCAATTCCGAGATGGGCGAGATCAGCGGCGGCACCCCCTATGGCGCGAGCACACTGGCAGGCAATGACGGCAGCCGCGTGCCGAGCGAAAACGAGCTTGCCGGCGCGCGATTCCAAGGGGCACATGTCGCGCAGATCGCCGCCAAGCTTGCCGCCTGACTTTTGGGGAATGAGGGAAACAGCACGATGACGAAGATTCTCGCGAACCGCCTGCACCACACCGCCTATGTCACCAAGGACCTCGAAGCCACCCGCGCCTTCTATGAAGACGTGCTCGGCTTCCCGCTGATGGCGACCTATTGCGAGAAGGACGAGCTGTTCGGCAAGGAGCGCACCTATTGCCACGTGTTCTTCGAACTTGCCGATGGCAGCGCGCTCGCCTTCTTCCAGTTCGCCGATCCCGAGGACCAGGCCGAGTTCGGCCCCGATATCCCGTCGAGCCCCTTCATCCACATCGCGCTCCACGTCGATGCGGATGGTCAGGCCGAACTCGCGCGGCGCATCGCGGCGGCGGGCATCGTCGAGCCGCAGACCTATGTGCTCGAGCATGGCTATTGCCGCTCGCTCTATGTCACCGATCCCAACGGGATGATCCTCGAATTCACCCATGACGACGAGCGCGCCGCGCCGCTCGATGCCGAGCGCCGCGCCAATGCCCATGCCGAGCTGAAGCGCTGGCTGGGCGGACAGCATCACAACAACAACCCGTTCCGCGCCGCCGAAGCGGCGTGACGCCGGCGGGGGTGTGAGCGACGTGCTGGCGGTGCGCACCCCCGAGCCCGATGCCCTGTGGCACGGCGAAGTCGCGGTTGCCGGCGGCGCGCTGCCGATCGCCATGGCGGGAGAGGGCGCGCCGCTGATCCTGCTTCACGGCTGGACGCTCGACCACCGCCTGTGGGCCCCGCAGGTGACGCGGAACCTCGCCGCGGACCACTTCCTGGTCATGCCCGACCGGCGCGGCTGCGGCCGTTCCAGCGCGCCGCCCGACCTTGCGCGCGAGGCCGAGGACGTGATCGCCATTGCCGATTTCCTGGGTTTCGATCGGTTCGCGCTGCTCGGTCTTTCCCGCGGCGCCGTCGTCGCGCTCGATGTGGCGCGGCGTTACGGATCGCGGCTGACCGCCGTGGTGGTTTCGGGCGCACCGCTCCCCGCGCTGGTGCCGCGCGACGAGGTGATCGATCTGGAGCGTCTGCGAACACTCGTTCTTGCCGGCGACCTGGCGCAATTCCGGCGCGAATGGTCCGCCCATCCGCTGATGCGCACGCACCGGGCCGAGGCTGGCGAACTCGCCGCCGCGATGCTCGCCGATTACGACGGGCGCGATATGATCGCGGGCGGCGGCGAGGCACCGGGCCTGCCGCGCGAGGCGCTGGCGATGCTCTCGATGCCCGTGTTGAGCCTGACCGGTGCCCACGATACGCCGTGGCGGCGCGCCTGCGCCCGCGCCTTGGCCGCGGTCGCACCGCGCGCCCGGCACAGCGAGGTGCCCGGCGCGGGCCACCTCGCCAATGCCGACAACCCCGCCGCCTTCAACGCCGCCGTTGCCGCCTTCCTGCGGGCATCGGCACCCCTCTCGAGCAAGGCCCAGACATGACCGGAACGCGTTTCCTCACCACCCACGTCGGCAGCCTGCCGCGCCCCGAAGCCCTGCTCGATCTGGTGTTCGCACGCGAGGGAGGCGAGGCGGTGTCCGAGGCCGATTTCGACGCCGCGGTCGAGGAAGCCACTGCCTATGTCATCAAGCGCCAGATCGAGGCGGGGATCAGCATCGTCAATGATGGCGAGCAGTCCAAGCCGTCCTACGCCACCTACATCAAGCACCGCCTGTCGGGCTTCGGCGGCGAGGCCGGGCAGTATGAATTCGCCGATCTCGAGGCCTTTCCCGGGGCCAAGGCACAGGTGTTCGGCAACAAGGGCCGCGCCAGGCGTTCCGCGCCGGCCTGCACCGCGCCGATCGAAGTGATCGACATGGAAGCGCCTAGGATCGACGCCGAGCGGCTCAAGCGCCTCGCGGGTGGCCACGCGACCTTCATGTCCGCCGCCTCGCCCGGGGTCACCGCGCTGTTCTTCCCCAACCAGTTCTATGCCAGCGACGAGGAATATGTCTTCGCCCTCGCCGAAGGCCTGCGCCACGAATACGAGACGATCGCTGCGGCCGGGATCACACTGCAGGTGGATTGCCCCGATCTCGCCATGGGCCGCCATGTGCAGTTCACCCATCTCAGCACCGAGCAGTTCCGCAAGCGCATCGGGATGAACATCGCCGCGCTCAACCATGCGGTCGCCAACATTCCCGCCGAACAGCTGCGGATGCACCTGTGCTGGGGCAATTATCCCGGCCCGCACCACTGCGACGTGGATCTCGCCGAAATCGCCGATATCGTTTGGAGCGCCAAACCGCAGACCGTGCTGCTGGAGGGCGCCAATCCGCGCCACGCGCACGAATTCGCCTTCTTTGAGGCTCATCCCCTGCCCGATGGCAAGATTCTGTGCCCCGGCATGGTCGAGCCCCAGTCACCCTATATCGAGCACCCCGAGCTGATCGCCCAGCGCATCGGCCGCTATGCCGATTTGCTGGGCGCGGAGCGGGTGATGGCCGGGGTGGATTGCGGCTTTTCGGTCCATGCGGGCAGCAATGCGCTCGATCCGGAGATCGTCTGGGCCAAGCTCGCCGCGCTGGCCGAGGGCGCGCAAATCGCCAGCCGGCGCTACTGAGCCCGCGCCCGCCTCAGCGTTCGAGGGTCGGCAACGCGGCGAGCAGGCTGATGGCGAGCGCCCGCGCTGCTTCGCGCGCGGCCACGCGATCGGCGGTGTCGGCCACCTCGTAGGTGTAGGACGGGACCGCGTAGCGTTCGAAGAACCAGTTCTTCGCGGTTCCGCTGCCCGGATTGGCATTGCGCGGTTCGATGGTGAAGGGGTAGCCGGCAAAGGCGCGCTCGCGCCCGCCCAGCCACGCGGAGAGGAAGCGTTGCTGCGCAGGGGTCGCCTCGTCACCCTGCACGTAGAACAGGTTGCGGCCCGTCGAATGGAAATCGACCATCAGCACCGGGCGCACGCCTGCGGGCAAGGCGTCAAGCCACGCTGCGACCGCGCGGGTTTCGGGCTGGGTGAAATCCCCCCAGTCGCGGTTCAATTCGATCGCGCCGCGGTTTGCCCGCCAGTGCCCGCGCACGACGCCGTCGGGATTCAGCATCGGCACCACCAGAACCTGCACATCGCCAAGGCCCGCAGCGCGTTCGGCGAGGGCATCGACGAAGGCCTCCATCGCGATCGCGCCGGTGACTTCGGGCGGGTGCTGGCGGCCGAGCAGCACCACCAGCTTGGGTGCGTCAGCGCGGCCCATGCGGATTGCCCTTATCGTCTGTCCATCGTGAGACAGACCGATGCCGAATAGGCGCCCGCCGGTCAGATCGCTCCAGCGCGCGAGGTCTTCGGCGGCATCGCCCGGCGTGATGATCTCCTGCGCGGCGACGGTCCCGCGGCCCGCCGGCAGTTCGAGGCGGACGACCTTGCCGTCGGCGCTGACATCGGCGGGAATTTCGCGCCAGCTGCCGCCATCCCCCGCAAGCTTGGGGACGTAGCGGTGCCCGCTTTCGAGGTAACGCAGCGTGACCGTGACCGGCGCGTCACCGGCCGCCTCGTAGCGGAAGGCATACCACGGGCTGGGATTGATCGGCGGCGCGTGCTCCGGCGCCACCAGCAGCTCGAAGGCGCGCTCGCCGGTGATCGCGCAGGCGTGCGACGGGGCGCCAGCGAAGTCGAAGGCGAGCGTGACCGAGGCGGTGCGGCAGGTCGTCCCTGTGCCCGCCTCGGTTCCCGATGGCGCTGCGATCCGCCCTGCGACCCCTGCTGTCGGCGGCGACGCATCGGCGCACGCCGCAAGCAGCAGCGGGAGGCACCCGGCCCATATGTATCGCGGAGCGATGCCCATGGGCCGGGTGCCTATCAGAAGCTCTTGCGCAACTCGACCCGGAACACCCGCCCGCGCGGCGTGTGCAGCGCGCTGAGGTAGCCATAGGTCTCGTCGGCCAGCGGCGGGTCCACGTCGAACAGGTTGTTGACCCCGAACCGCAGGCGGGTGCCGTCGAGCGCGGTGTCGTTCTCGATGGTGTAGCTGATCGCGGCGTTGAAGGTCAGCATGTCGTCGACGCGGTAGAAGTTCGCGTTGGGATCATCCGACACGATCGGAACGTCGCGGCTGACGCTCGTGTTCCAGACCTCGCCGATGTAGTTGCCGAAGAGCGAGACATCGACCGGGCCGGTGTCCCAGTTGACCGACCCGCTGAAGCGCCACTTGGGACGCCCGTCGAGCTCGAGCAGCTCGCCCAGCCCGACGATCGCCACTTCGGGCGGCAGCGCCCCGCTCGCGACCGCATCGAGCAGGGTCTGCCCGTCCGCCCCGGCCGATTGGACGAAGCTTTCCAGCCGGGCGGCATTGAAGCGCAGCCGGAACTTGCCGATGCCGAATTCGGGCACGTTGTAGGCGAGCCCGAAGTCCCACCCCTTGGAGGTGCGGCTGTCGAGGTTCACATAGGGATCGAGCACCCGGATGATATCGCCAGCGGCGGCAAGCCGCGTGCCCGCGTAGAGCGCGATCTGCTCGGGCGTCGGTGCCGAGCGGATCACCGCGGGGTTGCTGCTGCCGGTCAGGCGCAGCAGCAGATCGAGCGCGATCGCGTTGTCATCCCCGAAGGTGCCGACAAGGCCGGTCTGCTTCACACGCCAGTAATCCGCGGTCAGCGTCAGGCCGGGAACGAAGGCCGGTTCGAGCACCACGCCGAGATTGATGCTCTCGCTGTCCTCCGGCTGGAGCTGGTCGGTGCCCGAACGGAAGCTGATCACGCCCTCGCCCGGACAGGCGCCGAGGTTCGCCAGCAGGCCCTTTTCGACCTGCGCCTGGCAGCGCACGAAATCGTCGCGGGTGTTGGAGCGGGTGGTGCCTTCGTCGTTGACCTGCACGAGGTTCGGGGCGCGGAAGCCCTGCGACCACGCGCCGCGCAGCATCAGGCCCGGCACCACCGTCCAGGAGGCGGCGGCGCGCGGAACGATGGCGGTTTCGTCGATGTCCCGGAAGTGCTCGAGACGTCCGGCGAGCTGGAGGTTGAGCGCGGCGATCAGCGGAATGTTCATGTCCTCGCTGACCAGCGGGACGAAGGTTTCGAGAAAGCCCGACCACACCTCGCGCGCGCCGCCGGTGTCGGGCGAGGCGCTGGTGCCTGCGATATCGCTGCCGTCGCGCACACCCGGGATCACGCTGTCGACCCAGGTGATGGTGCCATCGATCCGCGGATCGCGGTCATCGACGAAGGTCTCGCGCCGCCATTCGACCCCCGCCGCGATCCCGACATCGCCGCCGGGCAGGCCGAACAGCCTGCTGTTGCTGACCTTGAAATCGGCAAGCGCGAGCGTGGTCTCGCCCTTGCGGAACACGTCGACCAAGAAGGGGTCGATCGAGCTCTGCGGATTGGGGGTGCAATCGCCCTGCGCCGGATCGGTGAGACAGCCGCCGTTGAAGGGGTTGTAGGCATCCGGGGTCGATCGGTTGACCGCCTGCTGGAACAGGGTCAGCGAGACGCGGTTGCCTTCAAGGTCGATCGACTTGGCGCGCGAATAGACGAAGCCCGTGTCGAAATCCCACGCTCCGAAATTGCCCTTGAGGCCGGCGACGAGGCGGTAGGAATCCTTGTCGACATCGACCGAGCGGTTGTCGGCATCGACGAAGCGGTAGCGCTCCATGATGAGATCGGCGCCGGCGGCGGGGATGGTGGTGCCCGGCCGGCGGTTGGGGTTGGCCGCGCCGCCGGGGAAGGTCACCGGGCCGAACGGGTTCCAGTAGGCATTGCGCGAAATCCCCACCGGCACCGCGCTGAGGATCGCCGCGGGCGTGATGAAGCGGCTGCTTTCCGAGCGGTAGAAAGTGCCCTCGAAATAGCCCTCCACGTTGTTGCTGAACTCGTAATTCAGCAGCAGCGCGGCGTTGTAGCGGGTTTTCTCGCTGATCAGCGAGGTGCCGAAGGCGCGGTTGTAGCGCACCTCGACCGCGGGGGTCTCGCCGTTGCGCGCGCACAGGCCGTTGCCCAGATCGAAGCGGCAGCCCGCGATGGTCGAGGGCTGGATGTAGAAATCGTCATCGCGGATCGGGGTCAGGTTGTTGTTGGTGATCTGGATGTCGAACTGGCCGAACGGGCCGAAGGTGTTGCGGTTGTTGAACTGGGTGTCGTTCTCGAACGGCGTGCCGACCACCAGCGGGCGCTTGTCGTCGTCGCGCGAATAGGCGCGCTCCGAAGCGGGCAAGCCGTTCTCGTAGAAATAGCCGCCATAGACGGTGATGTTGCCCCGCCCCCCGGCGAAATCGAAACCGTAGCCGCCGTTGACCTGCGTGCTGTAGAGGCTGGTGCCGTCCGATCCGCGCCATTCACCCTCGATGAAGCCGCCCTTGCGGTTGCCACGCAGCACGGTGTTGACCACGCCCGCGACCGCATCCGCACCGTAGATCGCCGAGGCGCCGTCACGCAGCACCTCGATCCGGCGCACGCTGCCCGGAGCGATCTCGTTGGTGTCGGGGCTGACGACCGGAACCAGCAGCTCGGTCTGGAAGCCGGGATTGAGCACCATGCGCCGCCCGTTGATCAGGAGCAGCGTGTTGCCGGTGCCCAGATCGCGCAGGTTGATCGAGGCGGCATCGCCGCGCGCGTTGTTGGAGGTGACATCGTTCTGCTCGTTGAAGGCCACCGCGCCCGCCTGCGGGATCGCGCGGAACAGCTCGTCGCCCGACGTCGGCGCGACGTTCTGGATGTCGATCTCGTCGACCACCGTGACCGGCAGCACGTCGTTGATCTTGGCCCCCTGGATCTGGGTGCCGGTAACGACGATCTCGCGCTCCGCCGGTGTATCCGCAGCGGGCGGCGGCGCAGCCGGATCGACCGTTTGCGCCTGCGCAGCGGTCGCCGCGATCAGGCTGCTGCCGCACAACAGGACGAGCCTGCCCCAAACCTTGCTCGACATCTTCATTCTCCCCGTTTTTCGATGATTTGAAGTGATTGTGCCCAATGCATGAAGAGCCCCGGCCACTGGCTGATGACCTGTTCGGGCTTGCCCAGCCCCCAGCCGTGCCCGCCCTCGCGGAACAGATGCAGTTCGGCGCTGGCACCGGCGGCGATCAGCGTCTGGAACAGCAGGATCCCGTGACCCGGCGGGGTGGTGGGATCATCGGCGGCGGCAAAGATGATGGTCGGCGGCGCGTCCTTGCCCGCATGGGTCTCGAGCGACCATGCTTTCTCGGCCTCGGGCGTCGCCTTGTCGCCCACGATCTCGCGCCGGGTGCGGGTGGTGTCGTAGGGCTTTTTCAGCGTGACCACCGGGAACAGCAGCACCGCGAAGTCAGGCCGAGCGGAGACCTGCTCGTAGCGGTCGGTGCCGGCATAGAGCGCGCGGGTGGGCTGATAGGCGGTGAAACCTGCAAGGTGCCCGCCAGCGGAAAAGCCCATGATCCCGATGCGCGCGGGATCGACGCCGAACTCGGCCGCGCGGGTGCGGATGATCTTCATCGCGCGCTGCGCATCCATGAACGGCACGCTCGCTTCCCAGCCATCATTGGGCAGGCGGTAGATCAGTTCGAACACGGTGAAGCCCTGCGCGGCGAGCCACTCGGCAGCCGGGGTGCTTTCCTTGGCGAGCTGGATGCGGAAATAGCCGCCCCCGCCCGCCACCAGCACGGCCGCGCCGTTGGGCTCGGCCGGGCGATAGACCCGCATCCGCGGCACCGCGACGTTCGAGACCGCGCCGAGCGCGCTGCTCTCGGTGCCGATCTTCTCGGCGCCCGCGACCCTGCCCGCGCCCGGCGGGGTGCCCGGCCACAGCAGGATCTCCTCGGCGGCAGCGAGCGGCGCGATGGGCAGCAGCAGCGCCAGCGCGGCGGCCAGCACCGTGAGGATGCGGCGCGCGATCATGGCGTCTTCTCCGCGCGGGTGTCGGCGATGGCCTCGCTCACCGGGCCGCTGCGCTCGTGGCGCTCGATGTCCTCGTCAGGTGCCGGCAGCGGCGTCCCGGCGAGCGCGGCGGCAAGCCGCTCGGTATCGAGCGCACCTTCCCAGCGCGCCACCACGATCGTCGCCACGGCATTGCCGACGAAATTGGTGAGCGCGCGGCATTCGCTCATGAAGCGGTCGATTCCGAGGATCAGCGCCATGCCCGCGACCGGCACGCTCGGCACCACCGACAGGGTGGCGGCAAGGATCACGAAACCCGATCCCGTCACGCCCGCCGCGCCCTTGGAGCTGATCATCGCCACCAGCACCAGCGTCAGCTGCTCGCCAAGGCTGAGCTCGACCCCGACCGCCTGCGCGATGAACAGGGTCGCGAGCGTCATGTAGATGTTGGTGCCGTCGAGATTGAACGAGTAGCCCGTCGGCACCACCAGGCCGACGACCGCCTTGCGACACCCGGCAAGCTCCATTTTCTCCATCAGGCTCGGCAGTGCGGCCTCGGACGAGGAGGTGCCGAGCACCAGCAGCAGCTCCTCGCGCAGGTAGCGGATCAGCGCGAAGATCGAAAAGCCGCCCGCCCAGCCGACCAGCCCCAGCACCACCAGCACGAACAGCAGCGAGGTGAGGTAGAAGGTCGCCACCAGCGCCGCGAGATTGGCGAGGCTGCCGATCCCGAACTCGCCGATGGTGAAGGCCATCGCCCCGAACGCCCCGATGGGCGCCAGCTTCATCAGCATGTGCACCAGCCGGAACACCACCGCGCCGAACGAGGCGAGCACGTCCATCACCAGATCGCTCGCCGGCCGGGTCAGCGCGATCGCCACCCCGGCAAGAATCGCCACCAGCAGCACCTGCAGGATCTGGCCGTCGGTCAGCGCGCTGAACAGCGTCGCGGGGATGATGGCGAGCAGGAAGCCGGTGATGGTCTGCTCGTGCGCCTTTTCGGCATAGTCGGCGACCGCGGCGGTATCGAGCGTGGCGGGGTCGATATTGAGCCCCTCCCCGGGGCGCACCACATTGCCCACGGCCAGCCCGATGACGAGCGCCAGTGTCGAGAAGGTGAGAAAATAGGCGAAAGCCTTGCCCGCGACCGAGCCGACTGCCTTCATGTCGCGCATCCCGGCGATCCCGGTGGCGACGGTGACGAAGATGACCGGCGCGATGATCATCTTCACCAGCTTGATGAAGCCGTCGCCGAGCGGTTTGAGCGCGGCGCCGAACTCGGGATAGAGGTGGCCGACAAGAGCGCCCAGCGCGATCGCGGTCAGCACCTGCACATAGAGCTGGCGGTAGAGCGGCTTGCGCCGGGGCGCCGCGATCGTCTCCGATGATAGGGCTGCGCTCGCACCCATGAGCTCGCCGTTCCTCCCCTGTTTTGGTTCTCTCGCAGCAAACTCGGGCCCAGACTGCCCCTGTGCAAGCGGCAAGCGCACCGTGGGCCGCGCCGTTTCATTTCATGACGTTAGTGTAACGAGCCGTCTGTTCTGTGCGGAAATCCGCACAAATCTGTTGCGCGGGGTGCGGAAAATCGCACAAGCCTTGCACCGGGAGGCGGGTCGGCATGGCGACACGGGGCAAGCGACAGGGCCGGCTGGGGCGCTGGTATCTCGTGTCGGTCGGGCTGGTCGCGGTTGGCCTGCTCGCCGCGCTGGCAATGCTCGGGCTCGACCGCGCGGTGCGGGTCAACGCCCTTGCCGAAACCCGCGCCGAAGCGGCCAACCAGGCCGCGATCCTCGCCGCCGGGCTGGAAAGCGAGCTCAACAAGTTCAGCCTCGTGCCACGGGTGCTGGCGGTCGATCCCGGGGTCGGCGAAGTGCTGCGCGGCGACACCGACAGCGCGGTGCTCAACCGCCGCCTCGCCGCACTCGCCGGGCAGACCAACGCCGCGGCGATCTACCTTATGGACGCGCGCGGCCTCACCATCGCATCGAGCAACTGGGATCGGCCGGACAGCTTTGTCGGGTCGAACTACCGCTTTCGCGGCTATTTCCGCGGCGCGCTGGCGCAGGGCACCTCGAGCGAATTCGCGCTCGGCACGGTCAGCCGGCGCCCGGGGCTCTATCTGGCCGAGCGGGTCGGCCCGGCCGAGGCGCCGCGCGGGGTGGTGGCGGTCAAGGTGGAATTCGACAGCCTCGAGACCAAGTGGCGCGATGCCGAAGACGGCGTATTCGTGACCGATGCCGACGGGGTCGTGCTGCTCGCGAGCGACCCGGCCTGGCGCTTCCGTTCGACCGGGCGCCGGAACCCGCGCAATTCGGCGCGCGATGCGATCCGCTTCGGCGCGGCCGATCTCAAGCCCTTTGCCCTGCCCGGCGCGGATGCGAACTCGCCGCTGCGGATGATCGAGAAGATTCAGCCGATCGCCCCCACGGGCTGGGAGCTGCACCTCCTGACCGATCCCGCGCCGCGCCTCTCGGTAGCGCTCGCCAATGGACGGTTGGCCGGCGTGATCGCGCTGGCGCTGGCGGGACTGGCGGGGGCCGCGGCCTACCTGTGGCGGCGCCAGCGGCAGGCGCGCGCGGCTGCCGAGATCGCCGCGCAGACCGCGACCTTGCGCGATCAGCTCCAGCAGGCCAATCGGCTCGCCGTGCTCGGCCAGATCAGCGCGGGGCTGGGCCACGAGATTCGCCAGCCGCTCGCCGCGATGCGGGTGTTTGCCGAAAACGGCGAGAAGCTGCTCGCCGCCGACCGCCCGGCCGAAGCGGCATCCAATTTCGGGCGGATCGCCGAGCTCGCCGGGCGGATCGGCGAGATCACCGCGCAGCAACTCCATTTCAGCCGCCGCTCGGCCGAAGAACCGCGCGATATCCGCCTGGCCGAGGTGATCGACGGATCCGTGCTGTTGCTGAGCGACCAGATCCGCAACAAGGGCCTCACACTGGAGCGCCCCGCCGCCGAGCTTGCCGCAACCACAGTACGCGCGCGGCATGTCCAGCTCGAACAGGTGCTGGTCAACCTGCTCCAGAACGCGGTGCAGGCCTGCGCGCCGGGCGGGCACATCACGCTGGCGATCGCGGCCAGCGCGCAGACCGTCAGCCTCAGCGTGACCGATGACGGGCCGGGGGTCCCGCCCGAAATTGCCGACACCCTGTTCCAGCCCTTCGTCACCAGCAAGAGCGAGGGAATCGGTCTCGGCCTTGCCATCGCGCGCGACATCATGCGGCAATTGGGCGGCGATCTGATCCACCGCGCCGCACCGACCGGCGCCTGCTTCGTCATGGAGATTCCCGCCGCATGACCGCTCTGCCCCACCCCCTGCGCGTGGCGCTGGTCGAGGACGATCCGCCGCTGCGCGAGGCGACCCTGCAGACACTCGCCCTCGAAGGCGCCGAGGTCGTCGCCTTCCCCGATGCCCGTGCCGCGCTTGCCTGGCTCGATCCCGAGTTTCCCGGTGTGGTGGTGAGCGACGTGCGGATGCCCGGAATCGACGGCATCGCCTTCTTTGCCGAACTGCGCACGATCGATCCCGATCTGCCGGTGATCCTCACCACCGGCCACGGCGACATCGCGATGGCGGTGGCCGCGATGAAGAACGGCGCGGCCGATTTCCTGACCAAGCCGTTCGCCTCGGCCGACCTGATCCGCGCGGTGAGGGCCGCCAGCGAGCGGCGCGCGCTCGCGCTGGAGAACCGGCGGCTGCGTGAAGCTGCCGGGCGCAGCGTCGGACTGGCCATCCCGGGCGCCTCGACGGCGGCGCAGCGGCTGCGCTCGGTGATCGAGGGGGTTGCGCGCTCCGAAATCGATGTGGTGCTGACCGGCCCTTCCGGCACCGGCAAAAGCCACGGCGCGCGGCTGATCCATGATCTCAGCGCGCGCCGCAGCCGGCCTTTCGTGGTCGCCGATGCCGGCGTGCTGGCGCACGAAGATGCCGAACTGCTGCTGTTCGGACGCGATCCGGGGGCCGGGCCCTCGGGCGGCGGGTTGTCGCGCACCGGACTGATCGAGCGCGCCAATGGCGGAACGCTGTTCCTCGATGGGATCGCGGCCGCGGGCGACGTGCTGACCACCCGGCTCGCCGTACTGATCGAGAAGCGCGAGATATGGCCGATCGGCGCAGGCCAGGCACGGCGGCTCAATCTGCGCATCATCATCGCCCGGCGCGACGAGCAGCCGCTCGACGGCCCGTCCGATGCGCTATGGCACCGGCTGGGCGCGGTCACGGTCGCCTTCCCCCCGCTTGCGGAGCGGCGCGAGGACGTGCCCGAGATCTTCCGTCTCTTCGTCGCCGGCCACGCGCGCGACACCGGCCTGGCCGCGCCGCCCATCGGCGAGGCGCAGTGGCGGCACATCCAGTCGCACGACTGGCCCGGCAATCTCCACGAGCTCAGCGGCTATGCGCGCGCCTTCGTGCTCGGCCTCGCGGAAATCGCCGAGCCCGCCGCGCCGCTTGCCGGGCTGCGATCGCTGCAGCAGATCGTCGCCGATTTCGAACGCACCGTGCTCGAGGATGCGCTGCGCCGGTGCCGCGGCGATATTGCCGCGCTCCAGACGATGCTGCAAACCCCGCGCAAGACGATCTACGACAAGCTGGCGAAGCATGACCTCAAGCCTGCGAAGTACCGCTAGGCCGAGTGGAGAGACGACATGAGACCCCCCGCCCCGCTCGCCTCGCTGCTCCGCGCGCTGCTGGCGTTCGCTCTGATCATCGGGGCAGCGCTGCCGGCGAACGCAGGCGCTGCCGCCGCAGGCGATGCGGACGCAGGCAGAGGGCGCTTCATGTTCTCGGGATGGGACGGGCCGCCGCTGCCGGTGTGGTATCAATTGCCCGGCAAGGTCACGCCCGAGACCTCGGTGGTGATCGTCATGCACGGGGTCAACCGCGATGCCGATCGCTACCGCGACGAATGGGCCGGGATCGCGCGGACCTACCGCCTGATCGTGATCGTGCCGGAGTTCAGCCGGGCCGACTTTCCCGGATCGGACGGCTACAACACCGGCTACTTCACCGCCGCCGACGGCGCGCCGCGCCCGCGCCGGCTGTGGTCCTTCGCCGCGATCGAGCCGCTGTTCGACGCCGTGCGCGTCCGCTTCGGCACGGCGGCCGAACGCTACACGCTCTACGGCCATTCCGCCGGCGCGCAGTTCGTCCACCGCTTCGTGATGTTCATGCCGGAGGCGCGGATCGCACAGGCGATTGCGGCCAATGCCGGGTGGTACACCATGCCCGATTCCGCCGCCGCCTTCCCCTATGGCACGCAGGGCGCGCCGATCACCGAGACAGAGCTCAAGGCCGCGTTGGCCAAGCCGATGACGGTGCTGCTCGGCACGGCGGATACCGATACCGCCGATCCCGACCTGCGCACCACGCCCGAGGCGAACCTGCAGGGCCCGCACCGGCTCGCCCGGGGACAGGCCTTCTTCGCGATGGGACGCGCGCGCGCCGAGCAGTGGGCCGTGCCGTTCGGCTGGCGAATCGAATTCGTGCCCGATGTCGGCCATTCCAACGGGTTGATGGCTGAGGCCGCCGCCAAACTGATCGCCGCCCGCCGGGAATCGTAATCGGCGCGCATCCCCGCCATTTGCCCACCCCGGCTTGACCGCGCCTGCGACTTCGCGGCACATCCCGGACTTTCTTGCGACCAAACAGGGGCAATCGATGCGCAACGTTTTCCGGGGCTGGTGCCTGATGCTGCTTGCCGTGCTCGGGGCAGCACAGCCCGCAGCGGCGCAGTCCTTCGCCGAGGGGCGGTTCGATCCGGCGATCCCGACGCTTACCGCCACGGTCGGCCATGCGCCGGGGACGCGCGTCACCTCGCCCGATCAGGCCTATGCCTATCTCAAGGCGCTCGCCGCCGCCGCGCCGGACCGGACGCGGCTGGTGCAATATGCGACCAGCTGGGAAGGCCGCCCGCTCTACTACCTCGTGCTTTCCGCCCCGGCCAACATCGGCCGCCTCGAAGCGATCCGCGCCGATCTCGCCAACATCGCCAGCGGCCGGCCCGGGAACGGTGCGGCCCTGCCCGTCACCTGGCTCGCCTACGGCGTGCACGGCAACGAGATTTCCTCGACCGATGCTGCGCTGATGACGGCCTACCACCTGCTCGCCGCTCAGGACGATCCGCGCGCAGCCAAGATCATGGGCGGCACCATCGTCGTCATCGATCCGATGCAGAACCCCGACGGGCGCGCGCGCTTCGTGAACAATTTCCTCGCCTCGACCGGCATCGAACCCGCCGCCGACCGGCAGGCCGCCGAACACGACGAGCCCTGGCCGAGCGGACGGGTCAACCATTACATGTTCGACCTCAACCGCGACTGGTTCACGCTCTCGCAACCCGAGACCCGCGGCAAGGTCGCCGCTATCCGCCAGTGGAACCCTGTGGTGGTCGTCGATCTCCATGAGATGGGCGGGGACGAGACCTATTTCTTCTCCCCCGCCGCCCAACCCTTCAGCCCCAACCTCACGCCCGCGCAGGTGCGCGCCTACGAGCTGATCGGGCGCTATAACGCCGCAGCCTTCGACGCGCGCGGCGAGCCCTATTTCACCCGCGAGGTCTATGACCGGTTCTACCCCGGCTATGGCGACACCTGGAACGCACATCAGGGCGCGATCGGATCGACCTACGAACAGGGATCGGCGCGGGGCCTCGTGTTCGCGCGGCGCGACGGGACCGAACTGACCTACGCCGACGGCGTGGCCAACCACTTCTCCGCCAGCCTCGCGACGGCATCGGCGGTGGCCGACAACGCTGCCAAGTTTCTCGGCGACTTTGCCGCCTACCGCGCCGGCAATGCCGGGGGTGCGGCGGGGCGCGGGAGCTATGTGATCGATCTCGGCAAGCGCCGCTGGAATGCCGAGCGGCTCGGACGGCGGCTCGCCGCGCAGGGCATCACCGTGCTGCGCCGCGAGGGCGCTGCGAGCCTTTGCGGCAAGTCCTATCCGGCCGGCTACCTCGCCGTGCCGCAGGCCCAGCCCGCCGCGCGGCTGGTTCGCAGCCTGCTCGACCGCGACACGCCCCTGCCGCCCGATTTCCTCGCGGAGCAGGAGCGTCGCCGGTCGGTCGATCTGCCGCATGAGCTCTATGACGTGACCGCATGGTCGCTGGGCCCGATGGCGGGGGTCGATGTCACCTTGTGCAATGCTGCGGCGGGCGGCGATCCGCTGAGCGCCGATGCACCGATCGCCGCGCAAGGCGAGGCCACCGGCACCTTCGGCATTGCGGTGCCGTGGACCGACAGCGGACAGGCGCGGCTGATTGCCCTGGCGCTGCGCGAAGGGCTGGAGGGCCGCGTCACCGACCGCGCCTTCACCATGGGCGGCCGGCAGTTCCCGCGCGGCACGGTGGTTTTCCCCGCCGGCAGCAACACCCCCGAGACGATGGCACGCCTCGCCGCGCTTGCCGGCGAGGTCGGTGCGGAGACCGTCGCGCTCGAAAGCGGGTGGACCGAGAGCGGGCCCAACCTCGGCAGCGAACACTTCGTCCGCCTCACCCTGCCGCGGGTTGCGGTGGCGTGGGACGATGGAGTGTCGCAGCTGAGCGCGGGCAGCTTGCGCTATGTGCTCGAACAGCGCCTTGGCCTCCCGGTCACCCCGATCCGCACCAGCCGCCTCGCGCGCGCCGACCTTGCAGATTACGATGTGCTGCTGGTGCCCGAGGGCGATCCGGCAGGCGTGCTGGGCGAGGGCGGCCTGCGCGCCATCCGCGAGTTCGTGCGCCGCGGCGGCGTGCTGGTGGCGGTGGGCGAAAGCCTCGAAGCCTTCACCAGCGGCGACAATCCGCTGCTCGCCGTCAAGCGCGAGGCGGCGCTCGGGCGCGATCCGGCGGCGGCAAGCGGGAGCGACAAGGCGAGCCTCGCCGAAGCGCTCGAAATCGCAAGCGATGCCGAGTACCGCGAGGCGATCAAGGATCAGGCTGCGCTCCCCGATACGCTGCCGGGCGCGCTGCTCAACGTGGTGGGCGAACCCGATCACTTCCTCTCCGCCGGTTACGACGATGGCGCGGTGGTGCTGGCGACCGGCACCCAGATCTTCACCCCGCTCGATCGCGCCAAGGGCGTCAACGTGGTGCGTTTCGCCGCGCCCGGCAACCTCATCGCCAGCGGCTATGTGTGGGCGGAGAACCGCCGCCAGCTCGCCTACAAGCCCTATCTGATGGCACAATCGCAGGGCCGCGGGCTGGTGATCGGCTTCGCGCATGATCCCTCGACCCGCGGCTATCTCGAAGGGCTCGACCTGATGATCGCCAATGCGGTGCTGGTGGCCCCGTCACGGGTGCGCTGAGCGCGCGACGCACGCGACCTAGGATAATGATCGATCCTGTGCCATGCTGACGGGCATGGCGCTGTTCGAGGCCCTTGTCGTTGCCCATGTCGTCACCGGAGCGGTGGGGCTGACGGCGTTCTGGGGGCCGATCCTGACCAAGAAGGGCGCCCCCCGGCACCGCCGCTGGGGGCGCGCGGCGTGCTATGGTTTCCTCGGCGCAGGCAGTCTGGCGATCGCGATGGCGCTGCTTTCGCTCTACGGCCCCCAGCACCGCCATCCCGAGGTGACCGACCGCGCGCTGTTCGACGGCCTGTTCGGGTGGATGATGCTCTATCTCGGCACGCTGACGATCGGCTTCGTCGATTATGGCCTCGCGGTGGTGCGCCACAGCCGCGACCGGCGCGCGCTGCGCAGAGTGCGCCATCAGGGCGTGATCGCGGCGGTAGTGGCCTCGGGGGCGTGGTGCGCGTTCTACGGCTGGCAGGTCGGTCATCCGCTGATGATGCTGGTGGCCTTCATCGGGATCGTCGCGATGACGATCCAGCAAGTCTACATCTGGCGACCAACCGATCCGCCCAGAGGCACCCATGTAGGCGAACATTTCCGCGCCCTCATCGGCATGGGGATCTCGGCCTACACCGCGTTCCTCTCGGTCGGGCTGATCCGGCTGGTGCCCGAACATGTCTTCAACCCCGCGATCTGGGCCGGGCCGAGCGTTATCGGGGTGAGCCTGATCATCGGCTTCACGCTGAAGGCCAAGCGCGCCGCCGCGCCCAAGCCCTCAGGCGCGCGCCCACATCCGCAGTAGATTGGCGATGGTCTTGTCAAGCGTCAGCAGTTCGGCCGATTGCGCCGGCAGCTGCTGGCGCAGCGACGTGCGCAGGTTCTCGAGATCGAACAGCATCTCACGCTGTGCCTGATCGGCGATCAGGCTCTCGATCCAGCCCACGCACACGATCCGCGTGCCGCGGGTGACGGGGCGCACCTCGTGGATGCTCGATGACGGATAGAGCACCAGATAGCCCGCCTCGCCCTTGATTTCCTGCGTCATCCCGGCGGCGTGGATGACCAGCTCGCCGCCATCATATTCGCTCGAGGGCGTGAGGAAGAGGGTGAAGGACAGATCGGTGCGCAGCCGCGCGGTGCCCTTGCCCATCAGCGGATTGTCGACATGCGCGCCGTAGCGCCCCTCCACCCCGGTGCGGCTGATCAGCAGCGGAGAGAACCGGCGCGGTATGGCTGCGGCCTGGACCACGCTGTGATCGGCGATCAGCCGGTTGAGCTGGTCCTGCAGCGCGCGGCCGATCGGGCTCTCCATCGCCGCCTGCTCGTTGCGTTTGACCTCGCGCGCCACCGCGCCCGCGGTCTCGCGCCCGTCGCGCCATTCGAGCATCGCGATCCGTTCGGACAGCGCTGCAAGTTCGCCGGGATCGGTGATGGCGTGGATGACGAGGATCATGCCGAAGCCTCTACCGCTTGCCCCGCGCCAAGGGAAGCCGCGCTCAGCGGCGCTGGATGCCCTCGGCCAGCAAGCGGTTGACCCCGGCGGCGACCTCATCGGGCGTGAGTGTGCCCTCGCCCCACACCACGTAACGCAGGCCGACGAAGACGTTCATCCCCATCAGCGCCCAGGCTTCGAGCTCGCCGAGCCCCTCGCGCAACTCGCCCCCCGCGGCGCCCGCGCGCAACCGGTCGGCGATGCGCGCGGCGACGGTTTCGTAATGCTGGCGGTAGCTTGCCGGATCGACGAATTCGGCCTCGTCGATGATGCGGTAGATTTCCTTGTGCTCGGCCGCGAAGTGTAGAAACGCCGCGAGCGCCGCACGCTCGATTGTGAGCGCGTCCATGCCCTCGTGCAATGCCGAGCGCGCACTGGTGCGGACAGCCTCGCTCATGTCGGCAACAAGCGCGCGGAACAGCGCATCCTTGCTGTCGAAATAGGTGTAGAAGCTGCCCAGCGCGACCCCCGCGCGGCGGGTTATCGAGCTGACCGAGGCCTCGTGGAAGCCGCGCTCGCCGAATTCCTTGGCGGCGGCATCGAGGAGTTTGCGCAGCGTGCGCCGCCCGCGCTCGGTGCGCGGGGTCTTGGCGTCACCCGCCGCCTCACCGGCAAGGCCCGCCGCAGCGTCCCGAGTGTTGCTCATCCGCCTCTCCCTCGGCGCTTTCGGTAAGCGGCGCAAGGGGTGCCCGCAAGTCTAAACTTGAAAGGTGGTTCACCTTTCAATAGAACCGTCTGCATAAGAGGGCCAGGAGAGGAAAACCCATGACAACGACACTTCGTGCGCGTGCGCTGCTGCTTGCCGGCTGCGCCGGACTTGCCACCTATGCCGCGCCGGCGCTGGCGCAGGACAGCGCCGAGGACGCGGCCGACGTCGCCGCCGATGCTACCGCTTCCGACGAGGGTGTGATCTACGTCACCGCGCGCCGCCGCGAGGAACGCCTGATCGACGTGCCGCTGTCGGTCACCGCGCTTTCGGGCGATGAACTGGTAAAGCAGGGCGTCCAGGATCTCACCCAGATCGCGCAGCAGGTGCCCAACATCACGCTCGAAGTGAGCCGCGGCACCAACACGACTCTCACCGCCTTCATCCGCGGGGTCGGCCAGCAGGATCCGGTCGCCGGGTTCGAGGCCGGGGTCGGCCTCTACGTCGACGACGTCTATCTGAACCGCCCGCAGGCGGCCGTGCTCGATGTCTATGATGTCGAGCGCATCGAGGTGCTGCGCGGGCCGCAAGGCACGCTTTATGGGCGCAACACCATCGGTGGGGCGATCAAGTATGTCACCGCCAACCTGCCCGACGACACCAGCCTCAAGATTCGCGGCACCTATGGTTCGTATGACCAGGCCGACCTGATCGTCACCGCCTCGACCCCGATCACCGACAGCCTGAAAATCGGTGCGAGCGGCGCGCGGCTCTCGCGTGGGGGCTTCGGCGACAACCTCAACCTGGGCACCGAGAATTACAACAAGGACGTGTGGGCGGCGCGCGGCACGATCGAGTTCGACAGCGGGCCGGTGTTCGTCCGCCTCTCGGGCGATTACGCCAAGGACAATTCCGAGGCGCGCCAGGGCCACCGCTTCATCCCCGGCCTGCGCAGCGGCGCCCCGGTGCTCGACGACGTGTTCGACACCCGCGCCGGGCTCAACATCGTCGATCAGGAGGTCGAGGCCTATGGCGGCGCACTCAATGTCGCGATCGAGCTTACCGACACGCTGACCTTCAAGTCGATCACCGGCTATCGCGAGGATTCCTCGACCACCCCGATCGACTTCGACAGCCTTCCGGCCGTCGATGTGGATGTGCCCGCGATCTACGAGAACGACCAGTTCAGCCAGGAACTGCAGCTGCTCTACGAGAGCGACAATCTTTCGGGCGTGCTCGGGTTCTATTACCTCGATGCCAATGCCTTCACCGCCTTCGATGTGGCGCTGTTCACCACGGTCAATGGTCTGACCGCGCAGACGCTCGGCGACGTCAACACCAAGACCTGGTCGGTGTTCGGCGACTTTACCTATGATCTCACCGACACGATCAGCGTTTCGGTGGGCGGGCGCTACACCAATGACGAGCGCACCAGCCGGGTGCTGCGCACGACCTTTGTCGGTGGCTTCTCGAACCTGTTCGGCGGCACCGGCGTCGCAGCGGCGGTGACCAGCAACTTCAATGGCAGCGCCACCTTCGAGGACTTCAACCCGCGCGCCTCGCTGAGCTGGCAGCCCAATGCCGATCACAATGTCTATTTTACCTATTCGCAGGGCTTCAAGGGCGGCGGCTTCGATCCCCGTGGTCAGACCACGGCGTGCCGCAACAGCCGCGGCGGGGCATGCACGCCGGACGAGGTGTTCGACTTCCTCGCCTTCGACCCCGAAACGGTCGACAGCTTCGAGCTCGGCTGGAAGGCCTCGCTGCTCGACAACCGTCTCAACATCAGCCTTGCCGGGTTCCTGGCGCAGTACAAGGATGTGCAGATCCCCGGCTCGGTCGGCTTCGATGCCAATGGCGACGGGGTCAACGAGACCTTCATCGGCATCACCTCGAACGCGGCCGATGCCGACGTCAACGGCGTGGAGTTCGAAGGCAATGCGCTGGTCGGCCGCGACTTTGCCGGTGAAGGCAGCCGCTTCACCGTCAACTGGTCGCTGGGGGTGATCGACGCCAAGTACAACACCTTCATCGATGCTTTCGGCAACGACGTGGCCAGCCAGCGGGTGTTCCAGAACACCCCCGACGTGACCGCGCACATGGGTTTCGATTTCACGGTGCCGGCGGCGGGCGGGATCGTCGACTTCATCGGCCTCGCCTCGCTGCGGTCGGATGCGAGCCAGTTCGAAACCCCCAACCCCTTCCTCGATCAGGATGGCTTCGTGCTGGTCGACGCGAGCATCATCTACACCGCCGACAGCGGTCGCTTTTCGCTCGGGGTCCACGGCAAGAACCTGTTCGACAAGGAGTATATCGTAGCCGGATACAACTTTGTCGCGGGCGGCTTCCCGCCGGGGACACCGTTCGTCCCGGCCCTCGGGCGCGAAGGCACGCTGACCGGCTTCTACGGCGACCCGCGCCGGGTGTTCGTGACCGCGCAGGTCAATTTCTGACGCAGGGCTTCCCCACGGGGGCGGCGGCCTCTCTTTTCATCACCGCCGCCCTGCACGGGCCCGCCTAGATGTCGGCTTGTGGCACCGGGATGGGGTAGGTCGCCGCCGCCTCGGCGTCCGCGAGCGCGCGGGCGGCCGGGTCGTGGTTTTCGGCAGCTTCCTGCTTGTCGAGATAGCGCTTGACCACATAGCCGCCGACACCGAGCGCGATCATCGTCGGCAGGCTGATGCGCGACAGCACGAAGGGCACCGCCGCGCCGAGCGCCGCACCGGTCGCCCCGCCGACCGCGGGGGAATTCTTGGCAAGCTTGGCGCCGATCGCGGCACCGATGATCTTCTTGAGCATGGTCGTTCTCCTTGACCCGATAACCGGTGCAGACGCGGTGAGGTTCCGTCGCCAGTCGCACCTGCCGCGCAGTCCGGCGCGCGCGGTCAAGCCCCCTTCCCTTGACAATGCGATGCGGGCATAGGCGCGGCACCATGCACGACATCCGCCTGATCCGAGAGAATCCCGAAGCGTTCGATGCCGGCCTCGCCCGCCGCGGATTGCCCGCGCAGGCGGCGGCGCTGATCGCTTTGGACGAGGAACGGCGCGCGGTGACGACGCAGGTGCAGGTCGCGCAGAGCCGCCGCAACGAGGCCAGCAAGCTGATCGGCGCCGCGATGGCGAAAGGCGACAAGGAGGGCGCCGAGGCGCTCAAGGCCGAGGTCGCCGCGCTCAAGGACGCGATGCCGGCACTGGAAGCGCGCGCCGACGAATTGGCGGGGCAGCTGAAGGCGGCGCTCGAGATCATCCCCAATCTCCCCGGCGCAGATGTCCCCGATGGCGCGGGCGAGGAGGAGAATGTCGAAGTCGGCCGCTGGGGCACCCCGCGCGAGTTCACCTTCACGCCCCGCGAGCACGCCGACATCGCCCCGGCGCTGGGCATGGATTTCGAGACCGGCGCAAGGCTCTCGGGCGCGCGCTTCACTTTCCTGCGCGGGGGCATGGCGCGCCTGCACCGCGCGCTCGGCCAGTTCATGCTCGACGTGCAAACCGGCGAGCATGGCTATGCGGAGTGCAACCCGCCCGTGCTCGTCAAGGACGAGGCGATGTACGGCACGGACAAACTGCCGAAGTTCGCCGAAGACAGCTTCGAAACTTCAAAAAATCTGACGAAACAAAAAATAATTGAGTACTTCTTCCCCGATTTCCAAAAGCTGCAAACTTGGTATCAAGATCTTGAGTTTAAAAGTGCTCATGCCGGAGTTCGCGCGGAAGTTGAAACGCGTGATAGAAAAAATGCTATCCTTCAGAAACTTGACGAGGAGAACCAGCCGCTCTGGCTTATCCCCACCAGCGAGGTCTCCCTCACCGCCAGCGTCATGGGCGAGCTGCTCGACGAGGCCGCGCTGCCGGTCCGCCTCACCGCGCTCACCTTGTGCTTCCGCTCCGAGGCGGGCGCGGCGGGGCGCGACACGCGCGGGTTCATCCGCCAGCACCAGTTCGAGAAGTGCGAGCTGGTCAGCATCGTTCGTCCCGAGGACTCCGAGGCCGAGCACCAGCGCATGACCCGCGCCGCCGAGACCATCCTCGAACGCCTCGCCCTGCCCTACCGCAAACTGCTGCTGTGCACCGGCGACATGGGGTTCGGCGCGCGCAAGACCTATGACCTCGAAGTCTGGCTCCCCGGTCAGGGCGCCTTCCGCGAGATCAGCTCCTGCTCGAACACCGGCGACTTCCAGGCGCGGCGGATGAACACCCGCTACCGTGTGACGGGCGAGAAGCGCACCGAATTCGTCCACACCCTCAATGGCTCCGGCCTCGCGGTCGGGCGCACGCTGGTGGCGGTGATCGAGAACTACCAGAACGAAGACGGCAGCGTCACCGTGCCCGACGCGCTGATGCCCTACATGGGCGGCGTCACCCGATTGGAACCCACCCCGTAATGCGCATCCTCCTCACCAACGACGACGGCATTCACGCCCCCGGGCTCAAGGTGCTGGAACAGATCGCGCGGCAATTTTCCGACGACATCTGGATCTGCGCCCCTTCCGAGGAGCAATCGGGCGCCGGGCACTCGCTCACCCTCACCCGGCCGGTGCGCCTCCAGCACCTCGGCGAGCGGCGCTTCGCGGTCACCGGCACGCCGACCGATTCGGTGATGATGGCGCTGCGCACCGTCATGCCCGATGCCCCCGACATCATCCTGTCGGGCGTCAACCGCGGCGCGAACCTCGGCGACGACATCACCTATTCGGGCACGGTCTCGGCGGCGATCGAGGGCGCGCTCGCGGGCATCCGCGCGATCGCCTTCAGCCAGGTCTATGCCCGCGAAGGCATGGGCGACGACGTGCCCTTTGGCGCGGCGCTCGAATGGGGGCCGAAGGTGCTCGAAAAGCTGATCGACGCGCCGATGGCCGATCGCACGCTGATCAACGTCAATTTCCCCGCCATCGCCCCCGATGCGGTCAAGGGCATCCGCGTGGTGCGGCAGGGCTTCCACGACTATTCGCGCGGCAGCATCGTCGAGGGGCGTGACCCGCGCGGCTACCGCTATTTCTGGTTCGGGCTCCACGCCATCGAGCACACCGCCGATCACGGCACCGACCTCGAGGCGATCGACGACGGGTTCGTCGCGGTGACCCCGCTCCAGCTCGACCTCACCCACTATTCGACCATCGGCATCCTCGCCGACCGGTTCGCGGGCTGAGCGCGCGGGGCGCGGATGGCCGAGCCGCCCAGCCGCAACCCCTTCAAGCGCCGCGCGCTGCTCGCCGACCAGTTCCGTCCGCTGCGCCGTCAGGTCAGGCTGCCGGTGTGGGGCGACCTTGGCCTTCGCCTCGGCCTCGCCTTTCTCCTCATCGCGCTGGTGGTGCTGATCCATTGGGCCGACCGCGACGGACTCAAGGACAATCACGACAACGCCGTCAGTTTCCTCGACGTCGTCTATTTCACGATGATCAGCATCACCACCACCGGCTTCGGCGATATCGCCCCGATCTCCGACCGGTCGCGGCTGATCGAGGCGGTGATCGTCACCCCGGTGCGGATCGCGGTGCTGTTCATCTTCGTGGGCGCGGCCTACGACTTCGTCATCAAGCGCAGCTGGGAGAAATGGCGCATGGCCCGCATTCAGGAACAGCTCACCGGCCATGTCGTGGTGCTCGGCTACGGGGTGACGGGCGAGCAGAGCGTGGGCGAACTGATCGAACGCGGGGTCGATCCGCGCACGATCGTGGTGATCGATTGCAGCGAGGAGCGGCTGACCGTGGCCGAGAAGCTCGGGGTCAACGTGATGGCCGCCGATGCCACGCGCGACGAAACGCTGAAGGCGGTGCGCATCGCCGAGGCCGCGAGCGTGCTGGTCGCGGCGGGGCGTGACGACACCTCGATCCTGATCGTGCTGACCGTGCGCCACCTTGCGCCGGCCGTGCCGATCAGCGTGGTGGTGCGCGCCGAGGACAACGAGCTGCTGGCGCGGCAGGCCGGCGCCAACAACGTGATCAACCCGGTGCGCTTCACCGGGCTGCTGCTGGCGGGCAGCGTGCGCGGCGCGCATATCGCCGATTACCTCGCCGACCTTGCGAGCGTGGGCGGCCGGGTGCAGCTGGTCGAGCGCGAAGTGACCGCAGCCGAATGTGGCAAGCCGATCAGCGCGCTGGAGAGCGGCGGCACGGGTCTGCGCGTCTACCGCGACGGCCGCGCAATCGGCTTTTGGGAAGAAGGATGCCAGATGCTCCAGCCCGGCGATGTGGTGGTGGAGATCGTGCCGACCGCGCCGTCCGAAAGCGCAGTCAGCTCCTGAACCATACGAACACCCCGCCCATCGCCGCCATGCCGATGAGGAAATGGCCGGAATCGATCAGGAACAGCGCGAAGGGCTTGCGCAAGTAGAGGTAATTGATCCCGATTGCCGGGATCATCACCCCGGCGGCGAAGCCCACTGCCATCATCATGACGACGAAAGGCTTGGGATCGGTGCGCGCGAGGAGGTGCCACAGCACCATCGCGATCAGCATTTCGAAGGCGAAGGTCAGCGCGAAGATCAGCGCCATGTTGCCAGTCTGGAGCTGGCTGTTGGTGAGGCCCGCCGCGCGCTGCCACGGCTTGCTGAACAGCACCCCGTACCACAGCGCGCCGACCGCGAAGAACGCCGCGGCGCCTGCCAGGACCGGCCACAGGGCGAAGTCGTTCATCGGGGCACTCTCCTCACTCTCGCCCGCGATCCCGGCTAGATCACGTAACTGAATTCTTCCTCGCCCGGCGCCGGCGCACGGCCGCGCATTTCGGCGTCGAGCTGAACCACGGTGCGGCTCGCGGTCTTGACGAACAGGCCGGGGATCACCGCGTGAACCATGCAGGCAAGCCCGCCCAGCGTCATCCGCACGCCGAAGCGGAAAGCGGTGCGGGCGTGCTGGCCATAGCTCTCGCCGATGGCGCGGGGGTGGTCGAGGAAGAGCTTGCCGATCATGACCACGCTGATGCCTTCAAGGCAGGGGCGCGGTCAAGCCTAGCGCATCAGGCGCACACGGTGTAGGGGCCGCGCCGCGATGAACACCCCTGTCACCACTCTCCCTGACGCCAAGAAGATCGGCATGGTCAGCCTCGGCTGCCCCAAGGCGCTGGTCGATTCCGAGCGCATCCTCACCCGCCTGCGCGCCGACGGCTATGCCTTCGCCGAGGACTATGCCGGGGCGGATGTGGTGCTGGTCAACACCTGCGGCTTCCTCGATTCCGCCAAGGAGGAGAGCCTTGCCGCGATCGGCGAGGCGATCGCCGAGAACGGGCGCGTGATCGTCACCGGCTGCATGGGCGAAGAGGCCGAGGCGATCCGCGCGGTCCACCCGCAGGTGCTCGCGGTGACGGGCGCGCATCAATACGAGCAGGTGGTCGAAGCGGTCCACATCCACGCGCCGCCCTCGCAAGGCCCGTTCGTCGACCTGATTCCCCAACCCGATATCAAACTCACCCCGCGCCATTACAGCTATCTGAAGATCTCCGAGGGCTGCAACCATTCCTGCGCCTTCTGCATCATTCCGCAACTGCGCGGAAAGCTGGCGAGCCGCCGGATCGACGCAGTGCTGCGCGAGGCCGAGAAGCTGGTCGCCGCCGGCACCCGCGAACTGCTGGTGATCTCGCAGGACACCAGCGCCTATGGCGTCGATACCCGCCACGAGCCGCGCCTATGGCACGGCCGCGAGGTGCGCGCGCACATGACCGATCTTGCCCGCGAGCTGGGACAATTGCGCACCCCCGATGGCCAGACGCCATGGGTGCGGCTGCACTATGTCTACCCCTATCCGCATGTCGATCAGGTCATCCCGCTGATGGCCGAGGGGCTCCTGACGCCCTATCTCGACATCCCGTTCCAGCACGCGGCGCCCAAGGTGCTGAAAGCGATGCGCCGCCCCGCCAACGAGGCCAAGGTGCTCGAACGCCTCAAGAGCTGGCGCGCGATCTGCCCCGATATCGCGATCCGCTCCAGCTTCGTGGTCGGCTTTCCGGGCGAGGCCGAGGAGGATTTCCGCTACCTGCTCGACTGGCTCGAGGAAGCCCAGCTCGACCGGGTCGGCGCGTTCCGCTTCGAGCCGGTCGCGGGCGCAGCGGCCAATGATCTGCCCGATCCCGTGCCCGAAGCGGTCAAGGAGGAACGCTACGCCCGGATCATGGACGTGACCGAGCGGATCAGCGCGGCCAAGCTCGCCGCCAAGGTCGGCCGCACGCTCCCGGTGATCATCGACGAGATCGGCGAGGCGGACGACGATGGCGACATCGGCGCGACCGGCCGCAGCCAGGCCGACGCGCCGGAGATCGACGGCGCGGTGTATCTGCGCAATGTCCCCGCGACGCTCCAGCCCGGTGACATCGTCCCGGTCGCGATCGAGGATGCCGACGCGCACGACCTGTTCGGGGTGATCGCGCGTTAACCGCGCGCCGCGCCGCGTCCCCACGAGGGACGCGGCATGGTTAACCGCTGGTAACTGACCGCACGGCGCGGCATAATCCGTGCCATGATCCGGACGCTGCCTTTCGCCCTCGCTCTTGCCGCGCTGCCTGCTGTGGCCGCGGCGCAGTCCACCACCCAACAGGCCGCCGACGCGGCCGAGGCGGTCGCCAACCGCGCGGCGGGGCGCTTCGAGGCGGTCGATCCCGACACGCAAATCCCGGCCGAAGAGGATACGGCAGCGGCGACCTATGCCGGCCTGCCGCCGATCGCGGCGAAGGACGTGCTCGCCGAGCCGGTTGCCGAGGATGTGCCCGCCGTCATTGCGCCCGCGCCCGAGCCCGCAGCCGAAGCCGAAGCCGAGGCCCCGCGCGGTCCGGCAGCGCGGATGATCGTGGCCGACATGGTGCGCCCGCTCCCGCCCAAGACGCCCTCGCCCGCGCCCCCGCCGCGCGCCATCGCCAGCAGCGATCCCTTCGTGATCAAATCGATTCTGCCGATCGAGGGCACGATCCGCTATGGCGACTGGTTCTGGGACGAAAGCGCCGCGCCGAGCGCGGGCAAGCTCGTCATCACCGTCGATCTCGACGCGCGGGTGATCAGCGCCTTCCGCGACGGTCACGAGATCGGCACCGCGGTGGTGCTGGTCGGCACGCAGGAACATCCGACCCCGCTCGGGACCTTCCCGATCCTCACCAAGGAGCGCGACAACGTCTCCGAAAAATACAACGACGCGCCGATGCCGTGGACGCTGCGGCTGACCTGGGAGGGGATCGCGATCCACGGCTCGCCGGTGATGAACGGCTATGCCAGCCACGGCTGTATCGGCGTTCCCGACGATTTCGCCGCACGGCTGTTTGCGGCGGCCAAGCGCGGGGACAAGGTGATCATCACCCGCGGGCGGATGATCGGGATCGGCGACAAGGTGATGTGAGGCGGGCTAGTTCACGCTCCCCCGCGGCGGCTCGGGCCTGAACCGCCAGACGCGCATCGTCACGCCGACCTTCTCGACCCGTTCGACCCCCGGCACCGCGAGCACACCGCCCAGCGAGGCGTTCTCGCCCGCCCAAAGCCGGTCCCATGCGCGGCCCGCCTCGCTGCGGGTTACCTGCCCGCCGAGCGCGGTGATGATCCGCGTGATGGTCTCGATCCCGATCACCCGCGGCACATTGGCGCAGTAGGAGTAACCGGGCGTGCCCGTGTCACCCTCCTCGCGCAGCACCATCTCGTGCCAATCGAGCTCGGCATACCAGCCGAGCGCCTGCCAGCTTTCGGCAAGGTGGGCGGCGCTGGCGGCGATCTGCGGCACATCGAGCCAGTCCGCCCCGGCCAGCGCCAGCCGCAGCCGCGCGCGCTCGAAATCGGGGTTGGTGTTGGCGGGGTCCTCGGCCGGCGTGAGGCCCGCCGCCGCGACGATCGCCGCAAGCTCGGCCTTGCGCCAGCCGAGCAGCGGGCGCAGCAGCGTCACCTCGCTCGCTGCGATCGTGCTGCGTGGCCGCACGCCCGCCAGCCCCGCGAGCCCGCTGCCCCGGTTGAGCCGCATCAACAGCGTCTCGGCCTGATCATCGGCGTGGTGTCCGGTGGCGATGGCACCGAGGCCGCCCTCCCCGGCCCAGCGCGCGAGCACGGCGTAGCGCGCCTCGCGGGCGCGGGCCTGCACATTGCCGGGGGCGAGGCTCACCTTGAGCGGAGTGAAGGGGATGCCGCGCGCGCCCGCGATCCCCGCGACCAGCGCGACCTCGCTCGCGGCTTCCGGGCGCAGGCCGTGATCGACGCTCGCCGCCGCGATCCGCCCCGGGAGTGCGGCATGGGCGAGCAGCAGCAGCGCCAGGCTGTCCGCTCCGCCCGAAACCGCGAGGCCGAGCGGGCCGCCGCGCTCGGCCTCGGGCCAAAGCGCCGCAAGATCGGCAGCGAAGCGCCCCGCCTCACGCAGACTGATCGGGTCTAGCTGCACTTCACCTTGGCGCGGGTCGCTTCGTAATCGGTGGCAAGGCGGCCTGCCGCGATCAGCGGATAGGTCTCTGCGAATTCGGCAAGCGCGATGCAGGCGCGCTTGGTGTCCTTCATCGCGATCATCGCGGCGCCGAGATAGAGCAGGCTGTCGGGCGCACGCTCGCCCGCCTTGTTGGACTGGTAGTTCTTGAGGAACCAGCGCGCCGCCTCTTCGGGCATCTTGTCATCGAGGAAGGCGCGGCCCAGCAGGTTGCGCCCGTAGCTGATGCGCGGGTGCGCCGGGTACTGTTCGACGAATTTGGTGAGCTGCTGGCGCGCCTCGGGGAACAGCCCGGCGTTCCACAGGCGGAAGCCGTAGGTGTATTCGTCGTCGCCTGCATCGGTGGTCTGCGGCTTGGCGATCGCCTGCACCGCAGCGAGCCGCGCAGCGCTCGGCGCGGCGGTCGCGGTGGTAGTCGGGGCGGACGGCGGGGAGACCGCGGGTTGCGCCGGCTGGCGCGTTACCGGCGGCGGGGCAGTGGTTGCGGCGGGCACCGCGGCGGGAAGCGGGTTCACCTCCGCCGGCAGCGTCGCAGCGGGCCGGATCTGCGGGGCGGCGGCCGTCTCGAGCGCGGCGAGGCGCGTTTCCATTTGCGAGAGCGTGTTGGCCTGCTCCTCCGAGCGCGCGGTCAAGGCTTGGAGCTGGAGTTCGAGCGCGTCGATCCGGGCGAGGATATCGGTGATCGCGCTGGTCGCCGGGGATGTCGTCGAAGGGGTCGGCGTGGTCGCGGGGCCCTGCGTGCCCGGCGCGATCTGCGGCTCGAAGAACTTGCCGTCACCGCCGGGGAAGACCTTGCGCTGCAACGCGCGCACCTCGGCCTCGATCTTGCGCAACCGAGCCTCGGCCGCGCTTGCGGTCTCCTGCGCGGCGAGCGGCTGAAGCGGCACGCTTGCAATGGTCCCCGCCGCCAGCAGCGCGGCGGCGAGCCGCAGGGAGAGGGTGTGAAGGGCGGTGGTCATGGCTGGTGAGGCTCCCTCGCTTTGGCTGCGCCCCGCTTGCCGCGGCGCACATGAACAGTGCCCGAATCCCTGCCGCCTCGCCGCGCCCAAGTCGAGAGCGGCCCTCTCCCTAATCAACCGGAAATGCGTCAGCGGCCGGGCGTGCGCGCCGGGGCGCTCGCCGAAGCAGGTTCGCTGGCGGGCGCTTCGGCGGCGGGCGCGGGCTCGGCGGATTCCGGCGCGGTCGCCTCGCCCGCGGATGCCCCGCTGCTGCGACGCGCACCCGACCGGCGGGTTGGTTGGGACGCACCCGGGGTTGCCGCCTGCGTCGGCGTCGCCCGCGCCAGCAGAGCGGCGGCCGAGACCGGCGCGCCGGCGATCGTCACCGGCGTTTCGGACAGCTTGGCGATAGCAGCCCCGCCCACGGTGATGGCGAGCGCATCGGGCCGTCCGGTGTTGATCCGCGGATCGGTGGCCGTCGGCGGCACGGTGAGCGTCTCGCCCTTCGCCAGCGGACGCTCGAACAGGCGTTCGCCGCCTTCCTCGTAGAGCCGCACCCAGACGCCGTCCTCAAGCGCGGTGAACACCACCGGGCCGCTCGCTGCCGGCGCCGCGGGGGCCGGTGCGCTCGGTGGCGGTGCGCTCGCGCTCGCCGCCGGGGCGGGCGCAAGCAGAGAGCCCGGCCCGGTGCCCGCGCCGAAGGTGGCATTGTAGACCGCGAAGATGCCGATCATCAGCACCAGCCCGGCCGCGGCCGCCGCCCAGGCGAGCCCGGCCGAGGGCAGGCGGGCCGGATCGCCCGGCTCCATTCCCGGCGCGACCACGGTGCGCCGCATCGGCCCGTCGGCCAGTTCGGCGCGCACCGCATCGGTGATCGACGCCTCGTTAAGCCGCACCGCCTTGGCATAGGTGCGCGCGAACCCGATCGCATAGGCGCGCGAGGGAAGGGCTTCGAAATTGCCCGCCTCGATCGCTTCGAGATGGCGCTGCGGAATGCGCGTTTCGGCAGCGATTTGCGCGATTTCGAGCCGCAGCGCTTCGCGCGCAGCGCGCAGCCGGGCACCAGCCCCCGCGGCAGGTGCGCCGCCTTCGGCCGCTGCCGCTTCGGGCGCGCTAGCCGCGCCATCCTGATGTTCGCTGTCCATGACCCGGGTCCCGCGCCTTCTGCCGAGGCTTGCTATGTGTGAGGAGTGCCAGCCGGACTCGCCTGTCCGGGGGTATCCTGTCAAGCGTTCGCGGCGCGCGGTGCCGCAGGGGGCACACGCCCAGCCGCAGCGCGCCTAGTCGTATTCGATCTCGCGCGCATCGGCCCAGGCCGCCAGCTGCTCGCGCAGGTTCTGCGAGGGATCGGCGAGCCACCCGGTCATCGCCGCCGAAAGCTCGGCGAGATCGACCTTGCGCACCAGTTCCTTGATCGGGCCGACCGCGGCGGGCGTGATCGAAAGGCGGCGGTAGCCGATCCCCATCAGCGCCAGCGCCTCGAGCCGGCGCCCGCCCATCTCGCCGCACACCCCGATCTCGACCCCCGACCCGATGGTCGAGGTCATCACCCGGCGCAGGAAGCGCATGATCGAGGGGCTGAGCCAATCATAACGCTCGGCCAGCTTGGGGTTGGCGCGGTCGGCGGCGAACAGGAACTGGGTGAGATCGTTGGTGCCGATCGAAATGAACGAAAGCCGCGGCAGCAGCAGGTCGAGCACCTCGGCGAGGGCCGGCACCTCGAGCATCGCACCGAAATGGATCCGCTCCGGCAGCAGCTTCTTCTGCGCGCGCAAAAAGGCGAGCTGCTCGTCGAACACCGCCTTGGCCGCATCAAACTCCCACGGCTCGCTGACCATCGGGAACATGACATAGAGCGACCGCCCGCCCGCCGCCTCGATCAGCGAGCGCGCCTGGATCTTCATCAACCCTTCGCGCTCGAGCGCAAGCCTGAGCGCACGCCAGCCCATCGCGGGGTTCTCGTCCTGCGCCGCGATCTCGGAGGCGAGGTAGGGGACCGACTTGTCGCCGCCGATATCGACCGTGCGGAAGATCACCGGCTTGTCCCCGGCTGCCTCGAGCACGTCGCGGTAGAGCCGGGTCTGGCGTTCGCGTTGCGGCAGGGTGGCCGAAACGAGGAACTGAAACTCGGTGCGGAACAGGCCCACCCCGTCCGCCCCGGTCATGGCGAGCGCGCTCATGTCGTCGCGCAGGCCGGCATTCATCATCACCTGGATGCGCGTGCCGCAGCGGGTGAAGGGTTCGACGTCGCGCAACGACGCATAGGCCGCCTGCTTCTCGCGGCTCTTGGCAAAGCGCGCCTGAAACGCGTCGGCGACCTGTGGCAGGGGGCGCACGATAGCACTGCCCGCGCTGGCATCGAGCAGGATTTCGTCGCCTTCGCGGATGGTGGTGCGCACGCCCTTGGTACGGCCGATCACCGGCACGTTCATCGCCCGCGCCACGATCACCACGTGCGCGGTGAGCGAGCCTTCCTCGAGGATCACGCCCTTCAGCCGCCGCTTGTCGTATTCGAGCAGCTCGGCCGGGCCGAGGTTGCGGGCGATCAGGATGGTGTCCTTGCGCAGCCCCTGCGATGCCGCCGTGCCGAACCGGCCGGCGACGATCCTGAGCAGCCGGTTCGCGAGGTCCTCGAGATCGTGCATCCGGTCGGCGAGTAGCGGATCGTCGATCTCGCGCATCCGCATCCGGGTGTGCTGCTGCACCCGCTCGATCGCGGCTTCGGCGGTGAGCCCGGAATCGATCGCCTCGTTGATGCGCCGTGACCAGCCTTCATCATAGGCGAACATCTTGTAGGTTTCGAGCACCTCCTCGTGTTCGCCCCCGACGCCGAATTCGGCCTGGCTGGCAAGGCTGTCGATCTGCTCGCGCATCTTGTCGAACGCGCGGTAGACCCGCTGGCGCTCGGCCTCGGTGTCCTCGGCCATCACCTGGGTGATCTCGACGCGCGGCTGGTGGTAGACGGCGACCCCCGCGCCCAGCCCCTTGACGAGCGTGAGGCCGGTCAGGGTCTGCGGTCCGATCTGCTCTCCGGTCAGCCCGCGGGCTTCCTCCTCGTCGACCAGTTCGGCATTGGCGATCAATTCGCTGAGCACCATCGCGGTGGTCTGGAGCGCCTCGATCTCGACCTCTTCGTAGCGGCGCGGTTCGACGTGCTGGACGCACAGCACCCCGACCGCGCGCTCGCGGTAGACGATCGGCACGCCGGCGAAGGAGTGGAACTTTTCCTCGCCGGTTTCGGGGCGGTACTGGAAATCGGGATGCGCCTTGGCCTCGGCGAGGTTCAAGGTTTCGACCTTCTGCGCGATCGCGCCGGTCAGCCCCTCACCGATTGCCATGCGGGTGACGTGCACCGCGCTCTGGTTGAGGCCGCGGGTGGCGAACAGCTCGAGCATCCCCTCGCGCAGGAGGTAGATCGAGCACACCTCGCTCGACAGGCATTCGCCGATGATCTCGACCACCTGATCGAGCTTGCCTTGCGCGTGAAGGCGCGAGGCCATGACCTCGGTCAGGCGGGTAAGGATCTGGCGGGCGGCAGCGGCAGCGGTCATGGTCGTGCAGGTCTATTCACTCCGCACGGCAAATGCAAAAGCTGCCGCCGGCGCCGCGCTGCCCGGGTTTCGGAAAATCGCCGTCAGTGTGCAGCGATTTCCTCTTTCAATCGCAATTTCTGTTTCTTGAGGCGTTGGATCGTCGCGGTGTCGGGGGCGGGCCGGGCCAGCTCGTCGCGCAATTGGGCCTCGAGGCCGGCATGCTTGTTCTGGAGGGCGTGAAGGTGGGAAGACACGGCGGTCGATACCATATGCGTTCTCCTGATCGCAGCGGGGGGATGCCCCCGAAAGGCGACTCGGCGCACGACGCGGCCGGGCCGCAGGTTCCAGTGAAACCACAGCCGACCTTGGTTGCAAACCCCTGATCATTCCTTAAGCGCCGCATCCGGTTTTGGCTGCGACGAACCGCGCTGCCGATCGCGGCGCGCCAAGGCTCGCAATCCATCTACCAAAAGCTTGCGGGAACGCGTAGCGGGGCCGGGCATTGCGCGTTCGACGCAGGGCCCGCGGGGCCAAAATCGGCAGGGAAGGGATCACGACGACGATGACCGAGCAGGAGCTGCGCAAAAAGCTCGAATTGCTCAAGACCGAGCATCGCGATCTCGATGCCGCGATCGCCGCGCTCAGCGAGGCGGCGCGCGGCAGTGCGTCGGCCGACATGCTGCAGATCGCGCGCCTCAAGAAGCGCAAGCTGCGCCTCAAGGACCAGATCGCGATCATCGAGGACACGTTGCTGCCCGATATCATCGCGTAACGCAGGTCGCCACGCTCCGGCGTCGTGAAGGGTCGTGCCCAAGCGATATGGTTACCAAACGGGCAAGATGTGCCCGCGCGGGACGGATGCAAAAATTGATGGGATAGTAACCATGCCTGTATGGCGGTGTCCCGCGATGCGTCGTAATCTTGGGCGCACATGGCCCGCACCACCAATCTCTCCCGCCCGATCGTCGAGGCGCTCTATACCGAGGCGCTCGTCCTTGCCGACGAAGTGCGCGCGGTGTTCACCGCCGGCACGCGTGAGCCGATCGCGGGCGACGATGCCTTCGTTCGCCTCGCGCTTTCGACCGAGGGGCTGAAAACCACCACCCGGATGATGCACGTGCTCGCCTGGTTGCTTAACCAGCGCGCCCTGTTCTCGGGCGAACTCAGCGAGAATCAGGTGCGGCTGCACGGCGCGCTGCCGCCCGATCGCGGCTCGGACGAGGCGCAGCTCGCGCTGCTGGAACCGGCCACCCGCGAACTGATCGCCGATACCGAAAGGCTCCACCAGCGCATCGCGCGGCTCGACGAGGCATGGCGTCAGCACTTCGAAATGGCCTCGCCCGCGCGCGCCTTCCAGGACCGTATCGGACGGGAACTGGGGCGGTTCGGCTAAGCCGCCGCGAGCGCCTTGCGCCACCGCATCAGCCGCTCCTCGCGCACCCCGGCTGCGAGCTGCGGGGTGAAGCGCGCCAACTGCCCGCGCATCGCCTCGGCCGCGGCGGCGAGATCGGGGTAGATCCCCGCGCCGGTCGCCGCCAGCATCGCTGCGCCCAGGGCTGTGGTCTCGACAAAGCCTGGGCGCTCGACCGGAATCCCGAGCATGTCGGCAAGGTCCTGCGCCATCCAGTCGTTGGCCGCCATGCCCCCATCGATCCGTAGCGTCTCCCACGCCGCGCCGTCCGCGGCGAAGGCGGTGGCAAGGTCGTGGGTCTGGTGCGCCATCGCCTCCAGCGCGGCGCGGGCCAGTTCGGCCTTGCCGGTAGCGAAGGAGAGCCCGGCAATCACCCCGCGCGCCTCGGCCTGCCAGTGCGGCGCGCCCAGGCCGGTGAGTGCGGGCACAATCACCACCCCGCCGCTATCCGTGATCGAGCGCGCGAGCGCCTCGGTCTCTTCGGCGAGATCGACGATCCCGAGCGAATCCCTGAGCCACTGGACAAGGCTGCCCGCGACGAACACCGAGCCTTCGATCGCATAGGTGCGCCTGCCCCCGAGCTGGGTCAGCACGGTGCCGAGCAGGCGGTGGGTGGAACGCGGGATCGTCTTGCCCTGGCAGGTCAGCACGAAGGCCCCGGTGCCATAGGTCGCCTTGGTCTGGCCGGGGGCGAGGCAGGCCTGGCCGATGGTCGCGGCCTGCTGATCGCCGGCGAGCCCGGAGATCGGAATGGCCCGCCCGAACAGCGCCGGATCGGTCGCGGCGAGCGGCCCTGCCATGTCGACGACCCGCGCAAGGCTCGGCAACGGGACGCCGAAGAGCGCGCACAGCTCCGCATCGAACTGCGCATCCTCGAGCCCCATCAGCAGCGTTCGGCTGGCGTTCGAGGCATCGGTGACATGCACGGCGTTCTTCGGCCCGCCGGCCAGGTTCCAGACCAGCCAGCTCTCGATCGTCCCGAAAGCAAGCGTGCCCGCCTCGGCCGCGGCGCGCACCTCGGCGACGTTGTCGAGCAGCCAGCGCATCTTGGTGCCCGAGAAATAGGGGTCGAGCAGCAGGCCGGTGCGCACCTGCACCGACCCCTCGTGCCCGCCATCGCGCAGCGCGGCGCAGAAGGGCTCGGTGCGGCGGTCCTGCCACACGATCGCATTGGCGAGCGGTGCGCCTGACGCCTTGTCCCACGCCACCACGGTCTCGCGCTGGTTGGTGATGCCGATACAGGCGATCCCCGCCGCCCCGCCCGCCTTGGGGATCACGGCGTTGGCGCAGGCCAGCGTCTTGTCCCAGATCTCGCGCGGGTCGTGCTCCACCCAGCCGCTCTGCGGATAGTTCTGCGTCAGCGGTTCCTGCGCTTGTCCCACCAGCTCCCCGTCGCGGGCGAACAGCATCGCGCGGGTGGAAGTGGTGCCTTCATCGAGCACCAAGATGTAGTCCGACATGCCTTACCTCTCTCCTGCGTGACTTCTGCCACGCGAGACTCCATATGCAAGGCCATGGTGACGATACCTCCCCAGCCCTGGCCGACGGGTCTTGCCGAAGATGTCGAGCCGCTAGTGCGCCGCGTGCTGGCGCCCAACCCCTCGCCCTACACCTACACCGGCACGCAGACCTATGTCGTGGGAGAGGCGCGCGGCCCCGATTGCGCGGTGATCGACCCCGGCCCGAACGAACCCGCGCATATCGAGGCGATCCTCGCCGCCGTCGCGGGCCGGAAGATCATCGCGATCATGTGCACCCACACCCACCGCGATCACTCGCCCGCCGCCGCCCCGCTCGCCGCGCAGACCGGCGCTCCGATCGTCGGCTGCGCGCCGCTGGTGCTCAAGAGCGACCTGCCCCGTGCCGACGAGGCCTTCGATCCGAGCTACGCGCCCGACCGCGTCCTGCTCGATGGCGAAGGGATGCGCGGCACGGGCTGGACGCTCATCGCCGTCGCCACGCCGGGGCACACCTCGAACCACCTGTGTTTCGCGCTCGAGCAATCGGGCGCATTGTTCACCGGCGATCACGTGATGGGCTGGTCGACCAGCGTCGTCATCCCGCCCGATGGCGACATGGGCGATTACATGGCGAGCCTCGACAAGCTGATGGCGCGCGAGGACGTGCGCTACCATTCCGCGCACGGCCCCGCGATCGAGAAGCCCAAGCAGCTGGTGCGCGGCATGATCGGCCACCGCCGCCAGCGCGAAGCGCAGATTCTGCGCCTGCTGGGCGAGGCGGCGCGGCCGGTGAGCGGCTTCATTCCGGATATGTACAAGGGCCTCGATCCCCGCCTGATCGGGGCGGCCGAGATGAGCGTGACAGCACACCTCATCGACCTCGAGAAGCGCGGCATGGCGCGGCGCGATGCGGAAATCTGGCGGGCAGCCTGATGTCACCGCTTGCGCGCCCGCGTGATCCGTGGTCCATTCGCAGCGGGATTGACGACAGGGGGATCGGCCGATGGCCACTGCAGCCGGAGCAACCGCCGAACGCCGCACGCCAGTGGAAGGCACGCGTTTCTTTCTGATCATGGCGCTGGTGATGGCGGGCGTAATCGTCGCCGGCTTCACTTTCCATCTGGCGATGGGCCGATCGAGCTTCGGCTCGCCGCCGGTGGTGCATGTCCACGGCATCATGTTCATGGCCTGGACAGGCCTCTACCTCGCTCAGGCGATCAGCATCTCGCGCGGGGCAGTCGCGCTGCATCGCCAGCTCGGGCGGCTCGCCTACCTGTTCGTGCCCGCTATGGTGATCGCAGGCACGGCGGTGATGTATCATGCCGCGGTGACCCGGGGCGGCCCTTTCTTCTTTGCGGTCAATGAATTCGTGATCAGCAACACCATGGGCCTGTGGGGCTTCGGGTTCATCGCGCTGTGGGCGCTGCGGGTGCGGCGCTATTCGGGCTGGCACCGCCGGCTGATGCTGGTGGCGATGAGCATCCTCACCGGGCCGGGCCTAGGGCGGCTCCTGCCGACCCCCTTCCTCATCCCCTACGCCTGGCCAATCGCGGTCGGCCTTACCTGGGTGTTCCCGCTGATCGGGATGTGGGCCGACTGGCGGCGCGACGGGCGAGTGCATCCGGCCTACTGGTGGGGCATGGGGGTCAATGTCGGCGTGTTCGTTGCCTCGATGCTGCTGGCCAATTCGCCCGCGGGCATCGCCTTCACCGAAGCGCTGATCGCCGGCACCCCCGGGGCCGAGCGGCCGATGGGCGCCTACCTCCCCCCCGGCTTTGGCAGCTGAAGCGCGCGCTTTTCGCTCGAAAATCGCCGGGCGCCCTCTATATCGGCGGCTCCTGAGAGACCCATGGGGATCCACCGATGAGCCTGCTGACCCGCAATCCCACCGGCGCCGACCTGCTCGCCGAAATCGATGCCTTGCGCAAAGACCGCAATGCGGTGATCCTCGCGCATTATTACCAGACGCCCGACATCCAGGACATCGCCGACTTCGTGGGGGATTCGCTCGAGCTTTCGCGCAAGGCCGCCGCCACCGATGCAGACGTGATCGCCTTCTGCGGGGTCAAGTTCATGGCCGACACGGCGAAGATCCTCAGCCCCCAGAAGACCGTGATCCTGCCCGACATGGACGCCGGGTGCAGCCTGGAAGACAGCTGCCCGCCCGAGAAGTTCCGCGCCTTCCGCGAAGCGCACCCCGATCACATCGCGCTCACCTACATCAATTGCTCGACCGAGGTGAAGGCGCTCTCGGACGTGATCGTCACCTCGTCCTCGGCCGAGACGATCCTCGCGCAAATCCCCCCGGAACGGAAGATCATCTTCGGCCCCGACCGGCACCTCGGCGGCTATCTCTCGCGCAAGTTCAATCGCGAGATGCTGCTGTGGCCGGGCGTGTGCATCGTCCACGAGGCTTTCTCGGAAACCGAGCTGCTGAAGCTCAAGGAGCAATACCCCGGCGCGCCCATCGCCGCGCACCCGGAATGCCCGCCGACGATCATCGACCACGCGGACTTCGTCGGCTCGACCAGCGGCATCCTTGCCTTCGCCAAGGAATTCACCGGCGACACCCTGATCGTCGCGACCGAGCCGCACATCATTCACCAGATGGAAAAGGCGCTGCCGAACAAGACCTTCATCGGCGCGCCCGGCGCGGACGGGAACTGCTCGTGCAACATCTGCCCCTATATGGCGCTCAACACGATGGAGAAACTCTACACGGCGCTGCGCGACCTCTCGCCGCAGATCGAGATCGAGGAAGGCATCCGGCTGAAAGCCAAGCGCAGCCTCGACCGGATGCTCGAAATGGCAAGCGGGACTGTCGGTATGGGGGACTTGGGCAAGGTGCATTTCAGCGGGGATTGAGGGCGCTGCCGCCCTAGGTGCGAGCTTTCGCTGGGATTACATCGCATGGCGATTGCTTTCCTAATGCGTCACCCCAGCGAAAGCTGGGGCCTAGGGCCGCCATGTGCTAAGCTCCTGAAATGGAGCGCGGTGGCTACGTCTATATCATGACCAATAAGCGCTACGGCGTACTCTATACCGGCGTTACCAGCGACCTTGCTGCCCGCGTGATGCAGCACCGCGAGGGCAAGGGCGGCGCATTTTCTTCGAAGTACAAGTGCACCCGCCTTGTGTACATCGAGCACTACTCCACCATTGAGGATGCCATTGCCCGCGAGAAGTCGATCAAGGCGTGGCAGCGGATGTGGAAGATCGAGGCAATCGAGAAGCAGAACCCTTCTTGGGACGATCTCTTCCTCACGATTAGCGCCTAGCCGCCCTAGGCCCCAGCTTGCGCTGGGGTGACGACGTTACGCCCTAGCCCGCGCCACCGCCAGCGCCGCCCCCACCAGCATCATCCCGACGATGTCGAGCGGGGCAAGCGTCTCGCCAAACACCAGCCAGCCGTAGAGCGACGCCACCACCGGCTGCGTCAGCAGCGCCAGCCCCACCACCAGCGGCGGGAAGTATTTGAGCGAGAACACCATCAGCCCCTGCCCGACCAGCTGGCTGAGGATGAACAGCCCCACCACCGGGCCCCAGTGCTGCGGCCACACCGGCTCGCCCAGCGCGAGGGCGATCACCAGCAGCACCGGCGCGCCGAACAGGCTCACCCAGACGAGCAGGCTCCACGATCCGAATTTCTCCCGCGCACCCTGAAGAGTCAGCAGATAGACGGCATAGAGCAATCCCGCCGCCACGCTGAACAGGTCGCCGATCAGCGTCGCGTGCGAAATCTCGAGGCTGCGCCCCATCAGGATCGCCGCGCCGCCCAGCGCGAAGACGATCGCCAGCCACTCGAGCCGCCCCGGCAGCACCCGGTGCATGATGAAGCCCCAGAACAAGAGCACGATCGACCCGGCATTGCCGAACAGGGTCGCATTCCCCAGCCTCGTCATCCCGATCCCGATGTGCCAGCTGGCAAGATCGAGCGCGAAGGTCACCGCGCCCAGCGCCACCAGCGCGAGCGTGCGCGCGCCCATGCCGGTCAGCCGCTGGCGGTTCGCCCGCGCCAGCAGCACCATGAAGGGGAGCGCGAGGAACAGCCGCCAGAAGCCTGCCGCGACCGGCCCGGTATCGGCCACCCGCACGAACCACGGGCCGATCGCGAGCGCGACATTGCCGCCCAGCAACGCGGCCAGCAGCAGCCAGGCGGGCGGGCGCACCGGGGCGCTTGCGACAATGTCTGCTTGGGCCGCCTGCACATTTTCCATGCTTGCGCCCTAGCCGCGGCGGGGCCAAGTGGATAGCCGATTGCAACCGGTCGGGAAGGAATACCCACACATGCACGACGCCCTGTTCCAGCCGCTCCAGATGGGCGCGCTTCATGCCAGGAACCGCATCCACATGGCACCGCTCACCCGCGGGCGCGCCGCCGAGCCGATGTTCGTTCCCAACGCGTTGATGGCGACCTATTACCGCCAGCGCGCGGGCGCGGGGATGATCCTGACCGAGGCGACCGGCATCAGCCGTGAAGGCCTCGGCTGGCCGAGCGCGCCGGGGATCTGGTCGGACGAGCAGACCGAGGCGTGGAAGGCCACCACCGCTGCGGTGCACGCGGAAGGCGGCCTCATCGTGATGCAGCTGTGGCACATGGGGCGGATCGTCCACCCGGTGTTTCTCGATGGCCAGCCGCCCTTTTCGGCGAGCGCCACCACCGCGCCGGGCGAGGCGCACACGCCCACCGGCAAGCAGCCCTATGCCGAAGCGCGCGCGATGACCCACGAGGACATCAAGCGCACGATCGGCGACTATCGCCGCGCCGCCGAGAACGCCAAGGCAGCGGGCTTCGACGGGGTGCAGCTCCACGGCGCCAATGGCTACCTCGTCGACCAGTTCCTGCGCGACAAGACCAACCTCAGGACCGACGAATATGGTGGCTCGCCCGAGAACCGGACCCGCTTCATGCGCGAGGTTCTGGAAGCGCTGATCGACGTGTGGGGCGCGGACCGCGTCGGCATCCGCCTTTCGCCCAACGGCGATTCGCAAGGCACCGACGACAGCAACCCGGCCGCCACCTTCGGCGCGGCGGCCAAGGTGTGCGAGGAACTGGGCCTCGCCTTCGTCGAACTGCGCGAGCCCGGCCCCAACGGCACCTTCGGCCAGACCGACGTGCCCAAGCAGAGCCCGCTGATCCGCCAGATCTACACCGGGGCGCTGATCCTCAATTCGGATTACACCGCCGAGGAAGCCGTCGCCGACATCGCAAGCGGCAAGTGCGACGCGGTGAGCTTCGGCCGGCCCTACATCTCCAACCCCGATCTCGACAAGCGGATCGCGGCGGGCGCGCACTGGAACCCCAACAAGGACGTGCCCAAGAGCTGGTACTTCCCGATCCCGCAGGGCTACATCGACTATCCGACGCTCGAGGAAGAACAGGCGCAGGCGGCGGAGTAACTACCTCGCGGGCGCTGCCTCGGGTGCCGGGGCGGCGGGTGCGGCCGGTTCGGCCGCCGCACCGCCCGCGCCGGGCTCGAAGCCCGGGGCCGGCGTCACCACGGGCTGTTCGGAATCGAGATCGCCGGTGATGTCGCCCTGCGCCTGCCGCGGGGCGAGCGGCGCTTCGGACTTGAGCTGGTCGAGCGGGATCATCGCGTCGCTCACCGATCCTTCGAGCACCTCGCCCGAGGCCGCGCCGCCCTGCTCGGCGGGCGCGTCGGCCTGTTCGCCGCAGCCGGCGACAAGCAGCGTGAGGGCAAGGAGAGGCGCGGCGCGGGTCATCGGCAGGCCCTTTTCGCTGCCGCATCCAGCGCGTCAAGAAAATCGTCGTGGCACGCGTTCAGCGCATCGTCCCATTCCTCGGGGGCGACCGTCAGGCCCAGCCGCGCGAGGCTGGTGACGCCGTATTCGGCGATGCCGCAAGGCACGATCCCGCCGAAATGCGAAAGGTCAGGGTCGAGGTTGACCGAGAAACCGTGCATCGTCACCCAGCGCCGCACCCGCACGCCGATCGCGCCGATCTTGGCCTCGCGCCCGTCGATGTCCTTGGTCCAGATGCCGACGCGGCCCTCGGCGCGCCAGCTCTCGACCCCGAAGCCCCTCAGCGTCGCGATCACCCACCCCTCGATCGCGTGAACGAAGCAGCGGACATCCTTGCCCCTCTCGGCAAGGTTCAGCACCAGATAGCCGACCCGTTGGCCGGGGCCGTGATAGGTGTAGCGCCCGCCGCGCCCGGCCTCGACCACCTCGAACCGCGGATCGACCAGTTCGGCCGGATCGGCGCTGGTGCCGGCGGTGTAGACCGGGGGATGTTCGAGCAGCCAGATCAGTTCGGCGGCCTCGCCGGCATGGACCGCGGCGTTGCGCGCCTCCATCGCGGCGAGCGCCGCGCTGTAGGCGACCGGCGCCGTCTCGCGCCGCCACTCGATCGGGAAAGCCGGGCCAGTGGCCGGTGCAATGCTTGCCATGGCGCAGCGGTGGGGGCATTGAGCGGCGAGATCAAGAGGCGATTGCGCCGCAACGCCCGCGCCACTGGAGGGATCGTCACACATGGCCAACCGCAAGCTCGACATGGGGCTCGCCTGGACCCAGACCACCGCGATGATCGCCGCCAACCGCGACACGATCAGCGCGCTTGCCGGACTGTTCTTCTTCCTGCCCTCGCTGGCGCTGGCCCTGCTCGCGCCCGATCTGGTCAATCCGCCGTCCCCGCCGCCGGGCGCCAATCCGGAGGCCGCGGCCGAGGTGATGGTGAACCAGCTGTCGCGGATCTACACCGAGAACTGGCCGATCTTTCTCGGGCTTTCGGTGGTTCAGTTCATCGGCTCGCTGAGCCTGCTCGCGCTCCTCACCGATCGCACCCGGCCGACCGTGGGCGAGGCGCTGGCCAAGGGGTTTGCCAGCACGTTGCCCTATCTTGCGGGCCAGGTGCTCACCAGCTTCGTGATCGGCCTTGCGATCGCGTTGCCGCTGGTGCTGCTGGCCGCAATTGCCGGCCCTGCTGCGGCGGTGCTTGCGGGGATCGTGCTGGTGGTGCTGGCGTTCTACCTGCTGATCAAGTTCGCGCTGCTCGCCCCGGTGGTGGTGATCGACGGCAAGCGCAACCCGGTCGCCGCGCTCAAGCGGTCGTGGCAACTCACCAAGGGCAATTCGCTGCGTATCGCCTTCTTCCTTGCCTTGCTGACCGTGGTGATCGCGATCATCGCCACGCTGATCACGGCGGTGTTCACGCTGATCTTCGCGGCCTTCGGCGGCACGGTGGCCGAGATCGGCAACGCGCTGGTGGGCGGGCTGGTCAATGCGGTGGTGGGCGTGGTCTTCCTCGTCGTGATTGCGGCGATCCATCGCCAGCTATCGGACGATTCGCCGGAGAAGGTGTCCGAGACCTTCGCCTGATCCATGGCCGAGACCGACCCCGATCTGACCGCGCACCCCCGCACCCCTCCCGCCGCCGTGCCCGATGGCGAGGCGATTCCGCCTGCGCGGATGGCGCTCCTCTTCATGGTCATGCTGGTGACCGCTGCGGGCAACACCGCGATGCAATCGGTGATGCCCTCGATCGGCACCGCCCTGCAGGTCGAGGACGTGTGGATCAGCCTCGCCTATTCGTGGTCGGCGCTGCTGTGGGTGGTGTGCGCACCGTTCTGGGCGCGGCGGTCGGACAAGCGGGGGCGGAAGGCGATGATGGCGCTGGGGCTCACTGGCTTCATCGTCTCCTTCGTGCTGTGCGGCGCGGCGCTGTGGGCGGGCCTGGCCGGCTGGCTCACCGCGTTCTGGACGCTGATCGCCTTTGCCGCCGCGCGCAGCCTGTATGGCGGGTTCGGGAGCGCCGCGCCCCCGGCGGTGCAGGCCTATGTCGCCTCGCGCACGCCGCGGGCGCAGCGGACCCAGGCGCTTTCGCTGATCGCCTCGAGCTTCGGGCTGGGTACGGTGATCGGCCCGGCGCTCGCCCCGCTGATGGTGGTGCCCTTCCTCGGGCTCGGCCTCACCGGCCCGTTCCTGTGCTTTGCCGCGATTGGCGCCATCGCGCTCGTGCTGCTGCGCCTGCGCTTGCCCGATGACGAGCCGCGCTTCGCCGCGCGCGGAAGCCCCGCACCCTATGCCAGCGCCTCGGGCGCGCCGGCCGACCTGCAAGCCGAGATGGAGAGTTCGGAGAGCGGAGAGCCGCCGCGCCTGTCGTGGCGCGATCCGCGGCTGAGGCCCTGGGTGTTCGCCGGGCTGCTCGGCGGCCATGCGCAGGCGATGGTGCAGGGGATCGCGGGCTTTCTGGTGCTCGACCGGCTGGGGCTGCGCGACACCCCGGCCGAGGGCGCGGGGCCGATCGGGCTGGTGCTGATGAGCGGCGCGATCGCGACGCTGCTGGCGCAGTGGGGCCTGATCCCGCGCTTCGACCTCGGGCCGCGCGCGGCGAGCCTGTGGGGAATTGCGGCGGCGGCTCTCGGCACGGTGGTGCTGGCCGTGGCGGGCGACCTCCATCTGATCGCGCTCGGCTATGCGATTGCCTCGCTGGGCTTCGGTCTGTTCCGTCCCGGCACCACCGCGGGCACCTCGCTTGCGGTCACCCGCGCCGAGCAGGGGCAGGCGAGTGGTATCGTCGCGTCGCTGGCCGGGGCGAGCTATATCTACGCCCCGGCGCTCGGCGTGTGGCTTTACGGCCATTCGGACTGGCTCGGCTTCGGGCTGATCGTGATGCTGTGCGCGGTGGTGCTGGTGCACGGCGGGCTGCGGTTGCAGGCCGACAGGGATCTCACGCAGTCCTGATCGCCGGTCCGCAGCGCGCGGGCCGCAGGTTCACAGGATCTCCAGCACCACATCCTGCGGGCGGCACAGCCGCACGCCCTTGTCGGTTTCGACCAGCGGTCGCTCGATCAGGATCGGATCGGCCACCATCGCGGCGAGCACAGTCGCATCGTCGGCCTCGGGCAGCCCGCGCTCGGCCGCATCGGTGCCGCGCAGCCGGAGGCCCTGTTGCGGCGTGATCCCGGCGTCGCGGTAAAGCTGTGCAAGCTTGTCAGCCGGGGGCGGGGTTTTGAGGTATTCCACCACGGTCAGTTCCACGCGGCTGAGGTTCTCGAGGATCGCCAGCGTCTTGCGCGAGGTGCCGCACGCCGGATTGTGCCAGATCGTCGCCTTCATTGCCGTCTCGCTCCTTCGCACATGATGGTGCGACGATAGGCGCCTTGGGCCGCAAAGGCCACATCGCGGAGGTGTTTGACGGGGCGCCACGTTGGGACTTGCAGTTGCGAGTAAGTTGCAATAGCTGAAGCCGCACACGCTGTCCTGAAAGGCTTCCGATGATTCTGACCCTCGCGCGCGCCGCACTCTTCACCGGCTGCGCCACAATCGCTTTGCCCGCTCTTGCCGAGACCGCCCCTGCCCCGTTGGCAGCCGAAACCGAATCGGGGGCCGACAGCGCTGCGGCCGACGATGCCGGCAGCCGCCCGGGCACCATCGTGGTCAACGGCACCGTGCTCTATTCGGAAGAGCTCAACGCGCTCAAGACCCCCACCCCGATCATCGACGTGCCCCAGTCGCTCAGCATCACCACCGCCGACCAGATCGCGCAGCAGGGCTTCGACAGCATCGGCGACATCGTGCTCTACACCCCCGGGGTCAGCAACTCGCAGGGCGAAGGGCACCGCGATTCGGTGGTGTTCCGCGGGGTGCGCTCGACCGCCGATTTCTTCGTCGACGGGGTGCGCGACGATGTCGAATACTACCGCGGCCTCTACAATCTCGAACAGGTCGAGATCCTGCGCGGGCCCAATGCGCTGATGTTCGGGCGCGGCGGCACCGGGGGAATCCTCAACCGCGTGACCAAGAAGGGCCAGGTCGGCGAAACCTTCGCGGCGGCGCGCGGATCGCTCGACACCTTCGGCGCGTGGGACATCTGGGCCGATCTCAACCTCGCCACCGGTGAGACCTCGGCGCTGCGGATCAACGCGGCCTATGAAAGCCTCGCCAACCACCGCGACCTGTTCGATGGCGAGCAGATTTCGATCAACCCCACCTTCCGCGCGGAGTTCGGGGGCAGCACCACCATCGACCTGTCCTACGAATTCCTCGATCACGACCGCTTCATCGATCGCGGCGTGCCGGCGGCAGGCGGCCGCCCGGCGCGCGGGCTGCGCGAGATCACCTTCGGCGATCCCGACAACAACTTCGCCGCCTTCCGCGCCCATGTGCTGCGCGGCACGGTGCAGCACCGCTTCTCGGACCGGCTCAAGGCCAATGTCACCGCCTCCTACGGCGATTACGACAAGACCTATTCGAACTTCTTCGTCTCCGGATACAACCCCGCCACCAACGTGGTCGCGGTCGGCGGCTACATCGACACCAACCGGCGCAAGAACCTGGTGCTCTCGGGCAACCTGATCGGCGAATTCGCGACCGGCGGGATCGATCACACGCTGGTCGTCGGGGGCGAGTTCATCCGCTCGGACAATGACAATGACCGCTTCAACGCCGTGTTCGACACCGCCATCGCCGATGGCCGCACCCCGACCACCGAGTTCTTCCCGGCGGTGCGCCCCTTTCCCCTGCGCGGCGGAATCGGCACGCTCGCCAGCGGTCGCACCACCCGTGCCACCTTCTCCGTCGTCAACGATGACACCCTCGCCGACATCACTGTCTATTCGGCCTACATCCAGGACGAGGTGAAGCTCGCCGAATGGCTCCGGCTGGTGCTGGGCGCACGTTTCGACAGCTTCGAGATCAAGGTGCTCGACAACCGCAACGGCGCGCGCCGCAACCGCACCGACGACAAGGTCAGCCCGCGCCTCGGCGTGATCCTCAAGCCGCGCGAGAACGTCTCGGTCTACGGCAGCTATTCGGAGAGCTTCCTGCCGCGTTCGGGCGATCAGTTCGCCGACATCCTCCCGCCCAACGACGCGCTCGATCCCAACACCTTCTCCAACCTCGAGGCCGGGCTCAAGTGGGATCTCCGTCCGGCGCTCGCACTGACCGCGGCGGTGTTCGAGATCGAGGAGACCTCGCCGCAGGTCGCCGACAACAACCCCGGCACGCTCGATGTCATCACGTCCAAGATCCGCGGGTTCGAGGCGCAGTTCCAGGGCGAGGTCATGCCGGGCTGGTTCCTGACCACCGGCTATTCCTACCTCGACGGCGAACAGCAGAGCCGCACCGGCCCGACCGGGCGGCGGGTGCGCGAATTGCCGCGCCACAAGTTCGCGATTTGGAACAATGTGCAGGCGACCGAGCGGCTCGCGCTCGGCCTCGGCCTCACCGCGCAGGACGAAAGCTTTGCCGACAACGCCAACCTCACCACCCTGCCCGCCTATGCGCGGGTCGATCTGGCGGCATCCTACGATGTCACCGCGAACGTGCGGGTACAGGTCAATGTCGAGAACCTGTTCGACACGGTCTATTTCCCCAATGCCCACACCGCGAACGAGGCAACGGTGGGCGCGCCGCTCAACGCGCGTTTCACGCTTCGGGCGCGGTTCTGAGGCCTATTCGGGCGGCGCGACGCGCAGCGCCGGGACGGCCTTGGCCGCATCCTCGGCGCTGATGCCCGGTGCAGGAGCGGCGCTGATCCGCTCCTGCCGCTGGGCGACGCGTCCGGCCTGCTCGATCGCCTTGACCAGCCGCGGATAGACCCCGCATCGGCAGATATTGGGGATTGCCGTGTCGATATCGGCGCGCGTCGGCGCGGGGTTGCGCTGGATCAGCGCGGCCGCCGCGATCACGATGCCGGGGGTGCAGTATCCGCACTGGATCGCCCCTTGCGCCACCATCGCCTGCTGCACCGGATGCGAGCGATCGGGCGAGAGCCCCTCGATGGTGGTGATGATCCGCCCCTCGGCTTCGGCCAGCGTGATCGCGCAGGACCGCAGCGCCACCCCGTCGACCAGCACCATGCACGCGCCCGAGCAGTCCGGACCTCCCGGGCTCATGCCGCCGCAGGCCTTGGTGCCGGTGAGGTTCATCGCCTCGCGCAGCGCGTAGAGCAGCGGCGTGCGCGGATCGAGCCGGAACTCGACCGGCCGCTCGTTGACGGTCATGCGCGACATGACATCATCCCGTTTCGTTCAGACCCGCGCCTGTTGGAGACATGTGAGACACTGTCCAGAACAGGAAAACCGGGTCGCCCACGGGCAGCGGCACAGGCACGGCAAAAGGGGCGGTCACAGGTCATCGCGCGGACCATGCCAGCTTGCTCGCCAGTAGGAAACAGGCGGCGGGCGCAGCGCCTCAGCTGCGCCAGCTGTCGTCGATCTTGTCGATCCGGCGCTTCCACGCCTCGAAATCGAACAGCCCCGCGCCGCCCTGGCCCTGCATCACCGAAAGATCGCGCTGGTGCACGTCGATCACCGATTGCGGGACGAGCACCGGATCGCCCATCGAAAGCGTCGCCACCTGGATCTCGCAGGCGCGCTGCAAGGCCCACATCTTGACGAACATGCCCTGGATGGTGCGGTCCATCACCACCGGGCCGTGGTTGCGCAGCATCAGGATGGTGTGGTTGCCGAGGTTCTGCACCAGCCGCTCGCCTTCCTCGGGCCGCACGGTGACGCCCTCGAAATCGTGGTAGCCGATCTGGCCCTGGAAGTTGCAGGCGTAGAAATTGGTCGGCAGCAGCCCGTCCTTGTGGCTTGCGACCGCCATGGTCGCGGTGGTGTGGACGTGGCAGATCGCATCCGCCCGGCCGCCGAGATGCTTGTGGAAATAGGCGTGCTGGGTGAAGCCCGCCTTGTTCACCATGTAGGGCGATCCGCCGACATTATTGCCCTCGACATCGATCTTGACGAGGTTGCTGGCGGTGACTTCGCTGTAAAGCAGCCCGAAGGGATTGATCAGGAAGGTGTCCTGCTCCCCCGGCACCTTGAGCGAGATGTGGTTGTAGATCGATTCCGACCAGCCGAGATGATCGAAGATGCGGTAGCACGCCGCCAGATCGAGCCGCGCCTGCCATTCTTCCTTGCTGCATTCGATACCGGGTTTGAGCTGGGTCGCCATCGGCCATTCCTCTCACGTCTGTCCTTTGCCTCGGACTATCGCACGCAGCGCGGGTGCCCGCAAGCAGCGCCGCGCTAGCCGTTCGTTAACCAACCCTGCGCCATAGCGTCGCGGGGAAAGGCAAGAGGGCGCGCAAGTGATGGACGATCTGCTGGCGGATTTCATCGCCGAGACCCGCGAGATGCTGGAAGCTTCGGGCGGCGAACTGGTCGCATGGGAAGCCGATCCGGCCGATCGCGCGCGGCTCGATGCGATCTTCCGCTTCGTGCACACCGTGAAGGGCAATTGCGGCTTCTTCGACTTTCCCCGCCTCGCCGAGTTGAGCCACGCCGCCGAGGATGCGCTGGCCGATTGCCGCGCCGGGCGCCGCGAGCCCGATCAGGCGCTGGTCTCGGCGGTGCTCGCGATCATCGACCGCATCGCGCAGATGATCGACGCGATCGAAGCGGGCGAGGCCTTTGCCGAAGGCGGTGACGAGGCGCTGATCGCCGCTCTCGGCAATGCGGACGATGCGGTGATCGAAGATGCCGCCGCCGAGGCCGACGCACCCGAAGCGAGCGCGCTCGACGCCGCTGCGCTCGCCCACCCGGACGAGGCCCTCGCCCCGGCCCGCCGCGCCGAGAATGCCGCGGCCCAGCGCACCATCCGTCTGCCGGTCGAACTGCTCGACCGGGTGATGAGCGGCGTGTCCGACATGGTGCTGGCGCGCAACGATCTGGCCCACCGGCTGCGGCAGGCGGGCAACCAGCCGACCATCGACGGGCCCTTCGAACGCCTCACCACCATTCTGTCCGACGTCCGCGACGCGATCACCCGGATGCGGATGCAGCGCATCGAGACGCTGTTCGGCGCGCTCCCCCGGCTGGTGCGCGACCTTTCTGCCGAACTCGGCAAGCAGGTGATGATCGATCTCGACGGCGGCGACGTGGAACTCGACCGCGAAATGATCGAGACCATCCGCGATCCGCTCACCCACATCATCCGCAATGCCATCGACCATGGCATCGAGCGCCCTTCGGCACGGCTCGCCGCGGGCAAGCGCGAGATCGGCCTCCTCGCCATCGCAGCGCGCCAATCGGGCAACACCATCAGCATCGTGATCAGCGATGACGGGCGCGGGCTCGACGAGGAACGCATCGCTGCCAAGGCGATTGCGACCGGCCTCATCACCGCTGCCGAGCGCACCGCAATGAGCCGCGAGAAGGTCATCAACCTGATTTTCGAGCCCGGCTTCTCCACCGCCGAGACGGTCAGCAATGTCTCGGGCCGCGGCGTCGGGCTGGATGTGGTGCGCCAGAACCTCGAAAAGGTCGGCGGCAGCATCAAGGTGACCAGCCAGACCGGCCAGGGCACGCTGTTCAGCCTGCAGATCCCGCTCACGCTCAGCATCATCGCCGGGCTCACCGTCGAGGTCGCGGGGCATCGCTTCGCGATCCCGCAATCCTATGTCGAGGAAATCGTCCAGGCCTCGGCCGCGGCGCTCGACCTCACCCGCATGGGCGAGACCGCACTGGTCACCTTCCGCGGCGCGCGCGTGCCCTGCCTGATGCTCGGCGAGGTGCTGGCGATCCCCGGCGCCGACCGCGACCCGGCCGAACCGACGCTAGTGATGCTGCGGCTCGCGAGCGGCGATCTCTTCGCGCTCGCGGTTGAGGGCATTCACAACCACGGCGACCTGGTGGTCAAGCCGCTCGCACCGGCGGTGATGAAGTCCGGGCTCTATGCCGGTTCGACCCTGCTCGACGACGGTCAGCCGGTGCTGCTGCTCGATGTCACCAACATCGCCGCGCAGCACCACCTGCTCGCGGACACCCGCGCGCGGATGCGCAATCCGCTCGACGAGGTCACCGCGATCGCGGTCAAGGCGGCCGAGCGCGCGATGCTGTTCACCGACTTTGCCGGACGCCGTTCGGCGGTGCGGCTCGAACTGGTGCAGCGCATCGAGACCGCGCCGGTCACCGCGATCGACCGGTCCGCCGCGCGCACCCGCGCGGTGATCGACGGGATGATCCTGCCGCTGGTCGGCCTGCCCGAACAACCGCTGACCGCCTCGCGCGTGCGCCTGCTGCGGCTCAGCGACGGCAGCTGCGAAATCCTCTATGCGGTGCGCGAGGTCGAGGATGCGGTCGAGCTCGACAGCCCGCTTCACCCCGTGCCCGAGGATCCCTTTGCCGAAGCGATGACGCTGATCGAAGGCAAGCCCGCCACCCTGATCGACGCCCACGCGCTGTTTGCGGCCTATGGCGAGCCCCCGCTCGCTGCCGATCGGCCGCGCTGCAGCCTGCCGCAGGACGACTGGGCGCGCACCATCCTCGCGCCGCTGGTGACGGCCGCGGGCTATGACATTGTGCCCGAGGACAGCGCCGACGAGGCCACCGTCACGGTGGTGTTCGAGGAGGTGTTCGAAGTCGCCGAGGCGCTCGGCCGCACCCCGCCCGGCCCGGTCATCCGCCTGCGCGAACACGCCGAAGCGCCGCAGGATGCCGAATCGATCTATCGTTACGACCGCGAGGCGCTGCTCGCCGCTCTGGCCGAAGCCAGCCGCGCGGTCGGCCATTCCGCAGCGCCCGCCCTCGGAGACGTCGCATGATCGGAGACCTGCTCGTCATCGCCCAGATCGCCGGGCGCCGCTGCGCGCTGGGCGCGCTCGACGTCAAATCGGTGATCGAGATCGGCGCGATCACCCCGATCCCGCAGACCCCGCCCTATATCGCCGGGATCACCGCACTGCGCAGCCAGGCGCTGACCGTGATCGATTGCCGCAAGGCGCTTGGCCTGCTCGGCGAGGACTGGCCGACCGATCACCGCGCCGCGGTGGTTGCCGAGGGCGGCCATTCCTACGCGCTGATGGTCGACACCATCGAGGACATCACCACCGCGATCGGCGAGGCCGGCCAGGTCCCCGGCGGGTTCGGCCCGGAATGGTCGCGCATCGCGGTCGGCATGATCGAGACCCATGCCGGACCGGCGCTGCTGATCGATCTTCCCGCGCTCATCGCCGGGCCCGACAGCGCGCGGCACGAAATCGAGGCGGCGGCTTAATCTGATGCTTACCAAGTGTTCCCTAGGATGGCCGCGCCAAACGCAGGAATCACCATGAAGACATGTCTGATCGTCGATGATTCCCGGGTCATCCGCAAGGTTTCGAGGCACATTCTCGAAACCCTCGGGTTCACCGTGGAAGAGGCCGAAAACGGCAAGCTTGCGCTCGACGCTTGCGATACGGCCATGCCCGATGTGGTGCTGCTCGACTGGAACATGCCGGTGATGACCGGGATCGAATTTCTCGTCCACCTGCGCCAGCGCCCCGGTGGCGATGCGCCCAAGGTGGTGTTCTGCACCACCGAGAACGATGTCGCGCACATCCGTCAGGCGATCCAGGCCGGAGCCGACGAATACGTGATGAAGCCGTTCGATCACGAAACCCTCCAGATCAAGCTGCAGCTTGTCGGGTTTGCGTGAACCGGCCGTTCTCCCTGCCGCCGCAGCCGCCGGGCGGATCTGCGGAGGGGAACGGCCCGAGCGCCCTCCCCCTTCCCCGCCGCCGGGCCGCACAGGCACCGGCGATCCGGGTGATGATCGTCGATGATTCGCTGACCGTCCGCACGATCTTCAAGCGCATGGTCGAAAGCGACCCCGCGCTGGTCATCGCCGGCACCGCCAGCAGCGCCGAGCGCGCGATCGCCCAGCTCGCCGCCGAGCCCGCCGACGTGGTGTTGCTCGATCTCGAAATGCCCGGGATCGGCGGGCTCGGCGCGCTGCCGGAGATCCTCGCCACCCCCGGTCGCCCGCAGGTGCTGGTAGTGTCCTCGCTGACGATGGACGGGGCCGAGCACACCCTTTCCGCGCTCCAGATGGGCGCGGCCGACACGCTGCTCAAGCCGCGCCCGGGCGGCTTCACCGAAGACTACCGCACCCAGCTGCTCGGCAAGATCCGCGCGCTCGGCACCCGCCAGAACGAGGTCGCGCCCGAGACCCTCGCGCCGCCCCCCCGCGTGCCGGCGCCGTCCTTCGTGCGACCGGGCCTCGCGCGCCGCTCCAACCGCCCGCAGGCGATCGCGATCGGCGCCTCGACCGGCGGGATCCACGCGCTCGGTCTGATGCTGCGCCAGCTGACCCCCGATTTCGACGTGCCGATCCTCATCACCCAGCACCTGCCCGCCTCGTTCATTCCGGTGTTCGCGCGCCAGATCGAAGCCGCCTGCGGCCGCCCGGCCGAGATCGCCGCGGAAGGCCTGGTGCTGACCCCGGGCTGCATCGTGATCGCGCCCGGCCACGGACACATCGTGGTGCGCCGCAAGAACATCGGTCTCGTGACCCGGGTCAGCAGCGAACCCGCGGCGAGCGGCTGCGTGCCGTCGGTCGACCCGATGCTCACCAGCCTTGCCGAAGCCTGCGAGGGCCGCGCGCTCGGCGTGATCCTGTCCGGCATGGGCCGCGACGGCGCAATCGGCGCGCGCGATCTGGTGGACGCGGGCGGCACGATCTACGCGCAGGACGCCGATACCAGCGCGGTGTGGGGCATGCCCGGCGCGGTCGCTCGCGCGGGACTGGCGAGCCTCGTCGATTGCCCCGAACGGCTGGGCGACGCGGTCATGGCGCAAGCCGGCGCGCCCATCGGCGCCGCCGGTGCCGCCGGCGCGGCGCGATAGGCCGCCCAGCGCGATGCACGCGAGCGAAGCCTCCCACCAGATCATCGCCGAACTGCTCGCCGCGCGCACCGGGCAGCACCTTACCGAAAGCCGCCGCTGGCGGGTCAACTCGGCGCTCGCGGGGGTATTCCGCGCGCACGGCATCAGCAATGTCGACCAGCTGGTCTGCCTCCTCGCCGCGCCGCCGGGTGGGCCGGAGAGCCCCGACCTCTCGCAGGAGGTGGTCGAAGCGCTGCTCAACAACGAGACCTATTTCTTCCGCGACAAGCCGACCTTCGATCAGCTGCCCGCCGAGGTGCTGCCCGAACTCGCCCGCCGCCGCCGCGACACCCGCCGCCTCTCGATCTGGTCGGCGGGCTGCTCCACCGGTCAGGAAGTCTATTCGCTCGCCATGCTGTTCGCCGAACAGGCCGAACGCTGGCAGGGCTGGTCGATCGACATCCTCGGCACCGACGTTTCGCACCGCGCGATCAATGCGGCGCGCAGCGGCGTCTACAGCCAGTTCGAGGTCCAGCGCGGGCTTGGGGTCGCACAGATGCTGCGCCATTTCGAAGAGACCGCGCGCGGCTGGCAGGTGCGCGACGAGGTGCGGCGGATGGTGCGCTTTAGCCAGCACAACATCCTGGGCCCCCTGCCGCAGGGCCGCGCGCCGTTCGATCTCGTGCTGTGCCGCAATGTGCTGCTCTATTTCGATCGCGACACCCGCCGCCAGGCCTTTGCCCGGCTGGCGGGCGCGGTGATGCCCGACGGGTTTCTGATGCTCGGCGCGGGCGAAACGGTGATCGGCCAGACCGACCTGTTCTCGCCGATCTCCCGGCGTGCCAGCTTCTTCGAGCCGATGCTGATGCCGGGGCTTGCGAGCTTGCAGAAAATCGCATGATCCTGCTTCCTGATGCAGGATAGTTACGCTCCGCTTTACCGTTCCTTAGCGGCTCCCGGTTAGAAGGCTCCACGAAGAGCGCACCAGCAGGCGCCAAGCGGGAAACCGGGTTCGTGTTCAAGGTGAAATTGCCCCTTACTGTGACCTCTGCCAGTCTGGTGGTGGTCCCGATCGCTGTCGCCAGCCTCGCAACGGCAGGATTGGTGCTGGCGGTCGGTTACAGCGATCGCTGGGCAATCGGCTCCCCCGGGGCGGTGATGATCGCCGCGATCCTGATCTACACCGCGACCCTGTTTTTCCTCGGGCGCAGCGGCATCATCACCGTTCGCAGCCTCGAAACCCGCAGCGCGATCGACACCCTCACCAACCTGCCCAACCGCCACGCGCTCCACGCCGACATTCAGGCCTATTCGGCCGGCGCAGACGAAGTGGCGCTGGCGATGATCGATCTCGACAGTTTCAAGCAGGTCAACGATCACTATGGCCACGCGGTCGGCGACCAGCTGATCGAACTGTGTGCGCAGATGATCCGCGAAGTCTGCGGCAAAGAGGCGCGGTGCTATCGGCTCGGCGGTGACGAGTTCGCCGCGGTGATGGCGGGCAAGGTCGCGGGCACCATTCTGGAAGGGATCTGCCGCACGCTGCTCGAACGGCTCGGCACGCCGATGGTGCTGGCAGGGCGCCACATTGCGGTGGGGGCGAGCATCGGCCTCACCCGCTCCCTGCCCGATGCCCGCGTCAGCTCGTCCGAGATGCTCCGCCGCGCCGATGTGGCGATGTACATGTCCAAGCGCGGCGGCAAGATGCGCTGCACCTGGTTCAACGAAAGCTTCGACCGCCGCCGCGAGCGCGTGCGCGAGATCGAGGACGACATCCGCGCCGGGATCGCCGCGGGCGAGTTCAGCCTCGCTTACCAGCCGCTGGTCGACGCCGACGACAAGCGCATCGTCGCGGTCGAGGCGCTGCTGCGCTGGGATCGCGGCGCGCGCCAGGCGCTCGGCCCCAATGTGTTCATTCCGGTGGCCGAGGATTCGGGCCTGATCAATCCGCTCGGCCTGTGGGTGCTGCGCCAGGCCGTGTGCGACGCGCTGCGCTGGGGCGATATCACGCTGTCGGTGAACATCTCGGCCGCACAGCTGCGCAACGCCGAATTCCCGATCAAGCTCGGCGAAGTGCTCGAGGAGACCGGCTTCCCCCCGCACCGGCTGGAACTGGAAGTGACCGAGACCTGCCTGGTGCTCGACCCGGTGGTGGCCGAACGCACGCTCGACGTGATCCGCTCCTTCGGGGTGCGCATCGCGCTCGACGATTTCGGCACCGGCTATGCCTCGATCGGCTTCCTGCGGCGCTTCCGCTTCGAAAAACTCAAGCTCGATCGCAGCCTTGTCGAACTTGCCAGCGTCGATGACGGCAGCCGCGCGATGATGCTGTCCTCGATCGCGCTCGCCCGCGCGCTCGACATGGCGGTGACCGCCGAAGGTGTCGAGACCGAGGAACAGGCCGAACTGGTGCGGCTCGCCGGCTGCGACCAGATCCAGGGCTGGCTCTATTACCGCGCGCTGCCTGCGGCTGAAATCGATCGGCTGATCGCCGAGCAGAACGCTTCCCCCGCCCCGCTTCCCGGGCCGACCACCACCACCGACAACAGGGACGAACGAGCAGCATGAGCGCGCTTCACGACATGACCGCCGATATGGAAGCTGCCGTCGCGCACGCCGAAGAGGCAGCCGTGCCCACGCCGGAGACCCGCATCGCCAAGGTGTGGCGCTGGTTCGCCACGCTCTCGATCGGCAGCAAGATCACGCTGTTCTTCAGCACCAACCTCGCCTTCGCGCTGATCGCGGGACTGTTTGTGGTGGCGGGCTACATCCAGCTCGGCGAGCGCGGCGAGCGCATTCGCGCCACCCACGAGGAGGCGCTCAAGGCCGAACGCCTGCTGGTGCAGATCAGCGAAGGCCAGCGCCACGCCGAAATGCTCGTCGCCGATGGCGATCCGGCCCGCGCCCGCACCGCGCGCGAGGCGCTCGACCGCGCCGCGGCCACCGCCGCCTCGCTTTCGCAGGGCGCCGATACCGACGGAATCGCCGCCAACGACCGGCTCGGCCTGATCCGCGAAGGGATCGCCGACCTCGGCCGCCAGGTCGCGGCGTTCGATCCGACCCGCTCCGACGATGCCGGGCGCCGCCGCCAGGCCGGCGAGATCGCCGCGACTAGCGGGGCGACGCTCGAAGCCGCCCGGGCAATGACCAAGATGCTCGGCGAAGAGGCCGACGCGATGTCCGATGAAGGCGCCCGGCTGATCTCCAACCTGATGTTCATGTGGATCGCGCTCGCCACCGTGCTGACCGGGATCACGCTGTTCGCCCAGCGCTATTTCAACCGTACCGTGGGCGCGACGCTCAAGGCGATGGCGCGGCAGATGACCGCGATCGCGGCCGGGGAACGCGACGTGGCGATCAGCGGCATGGAGCGCCAGGACGAGATCGGCGACATGGCGCGCGCCACGCAGGTGTTCTATCAGGCCGGGATCCGGCTCGAACGCCTCAGCCGCGAACGCGCCGAGCGGGCCCGTGCCGAGCTTGACGCGCAGACCCGCCAGCAGGAGCTGCTCGAGGAGGCCCGCGCCGAACGCGAGCGCGTGCTGCGCGACATCGCCGACCAGTTCGAGCAGACCGTGGGCGAGGTCGTCACCGGCGTCGTCGCCGCCTCGAGCCAGCTGCAATCGACCGCCACGCTGATGGCTGCCACCGCCGAGGACACCAGCACGCGCACCGGCGAAGCAACGGTTGCGATGCACGAAGCCAATGCCGGCGCCACCGCCGCCGCCGCCGCGAGCGACGAGTTTGCCATGTCGATCGGCGAGATCAGTCGCCAAGCCGCCTCTTCGGCCGAACTGGCGCGCGAAGCGAGCCATTCGGCGCGCCAGGCCGACACCACGATCGGGGCGCTCGCCGCCTCGGCGGAGGAAGTCGGCCAGATCGTCGAACTGATCCAGACCATCGCCCAGCGCACCAACCTGCTCGCATTGAACGCCTCGATCGAGGCGGCACGCGGCGGCGAGGCCGGGCGCGGCTTCGCGGTGGTGGCAAGCGAGGTCAAGGAACTCGCCAACCAGACCAGCCGCGCGACCGAGAAGGTCGCCGAGCAGATCCGCGCGATGCAATCGACCACCGGCGCCAGCGTCGGCGCGCTGCGCGCGATCGCGGTGCAGATCGAACAGCTCGAGACCACCGCGGTCTCGATCGCATCGGCCGTCGACCAGCAATCGGTGGCGGGCCGCGACCTTGCGCACTCGATCGATCTCGCCGCGCGCGGCACCGAGAAAGTGGCGGTCCATGTCGAGGATGTGCGCGACATGGCGCTCTCGACCGGCGCCGCAGCGAGCCAGGTGCTCGGCAGCGCCACCAGCCTCGAACAGCAGGCCGCCATTTTGCGCGGACAGGTGCAGAGCTTCCTCGCCCGGGTGCGCGCGGGCTGACATCTTTCAGTCACGCAGAGCGCCGCTCAAGCATTTCGAAAGGATTTTCCTTCACTAATGCTTGCGGTTAAATCCGGGGGATTGCGGCAATGAACATGATGAGCCTGCAGGAGCGTCGCGAGGAACTGGCGGTTCCCGAATTCGTGCGTGACCTCAGGAGCGACGTCGAATTCGGCGAGGACGAGGCCGGCGGCACGACCGTCGCCACGGCGCCGCGCACCAGCCTGCTCGAACGCTTCGCATGGTTCCGCAACCTCTCGCTCGCTGCCAAGATCAACGCCGTGTTCGGCACCTTCCTGGCCGCCGGCGTGCTGATGGTGCTGGTGCTCGGCCTCGGCCTCACAGAGCTGTGGAACCGGTACAATGCCTCGGCCCGGGTGCAGGACGCACTGGTCGCTGCCGGCCAGCTCCACGCCACCGCGGGCGAGCTGCGCTATCATTCGGTGCGCGCGCTTTATGACGATAGCCCCTCGCTCGCGCAGGCGCAGCGTGCCGGCGATGGTGCGCTGATCGCCAAGGTCACCGCAATCGAGACCGCCGTGACCAAGGACGCGCCCGAAATCGCCCCGCGCGTCGCTGCGGTGCGCGAAGAGCTCACCCGTTTCGAGGAAACCTTTGACCGCGCGCTCGAAACCGTGCGCGGCGATGGCGACGCCAATGCCGCCGCCGCGCTGGTCTCCGCACAGGGCAGCACCCTGATGGGCGCAAGCGCACGCCTCGGCAGCGAACTTGCCGCGCTGAACGAAGTTCAGAAGAAGACGGGCATCACCTATTTCTTCAACATGATCATCATCATCGGCGTGCTCGCCGCGCTTGGCGGGGCGGTGCTGCTGCTCGGGCTCGCCTACCTGTCGCGCGATTTCAGCCGCAAGATCGGCGAGATCACCGGGGCGATGACCCGGCTTGCCGATGGCGACCGCCATTTCCACATCGAAGGCCAGGATCGCCAGGACGAGATCGGCGCCATGGTGCGCGCGCTCGACCTGTTCAAGCGCGCCAGCAAGCGGATCGAGATCTGGGCGCGCGAACGCTCGGAGAAGGCCGAACAGGAACTGCAGGCGCAGCAGGAGCGCGAGCGCGAGCGGATCGAGGCCGAGGCCAAGAAGGCCGCCCTGCTCGATGATGTCGCGCGCCAGTTCGAACAGACCGTGGGCGACGTGGTGAGCGGGGTTGCCGCCGCCTCCAGCCAGCTTCACACCACCGCCACCCGCATGGCCGCGAGCGCCGAGGAAGCGAGCCGCCGCACCGGCGAGGTCGCCGCTTCGATGGAAGAGGCCAATGCCGGCGCCACCGCCGCGGCGGCCGCGAGCGACGAGTTTGCCATGTCGATCGGCGAGATCAGCCGCCAGGCCGCCTCCTCGAGCGAACTCGCGCGGCTCGCCGCGGTCGCCACCGGCGAGGCTGACGAGACGATTTCCGCGCTCGCCGCCTCGGCGGAGGAAGTCGGCCAGATCGTCGAACTGATTCAGACCATCGCCCAGCGCACCAACCTGCTCGCATTGAACGCCTCGATCGAGGCGGCGCGCGGCGGTGAAGCGGGCCGCGGCTTCGCGGTCGTCGCCAGCGAGGTCAAGGAGCTGGCGATGCAGACCAGCCGCGCGACCGAGAAGGTCGCCGACCAGATCCGCGCCATGCAATCGACCACCGGCGCCAGCGTCAAGGCGCTGCGCGCGATCGCGGGCCAGGTGCGCGAGCTCGAAACCACGGCGGTCTCGATCGCCACCGCGGTCGACCAGCAATCGGTGGCCGGCCGCGATCTCGCCCACAGCATCGATCTCGCCGCGCGCGGCACCGAGAAGGTCTCGGGCCATATTGACGACGTGCGCCAGCTCTCGCTCTCGACCGGGGCAGCCGCTTCGCAGGTGCTCTCGAGCGCCAACGAACTCGAAGCGCAGGCCGCCCACCTCGGCGAACAGGTGCGCGGCTTCCTGCGCACCGTGCGGGCGGGCTAGGCGGCGAGCGGCGACGGGGTCAGACCCGCGCCGCCAGCTCCTCCTTTCAACCCCGACAACTTCGCGCACGAAGCCCTGGACATCACCAAGCACGCCCGGCAGCGAGGCTGCGAGCGTGCGAGTGGAGATGGAAGAAACGGGTTCCGGGGAAGGGGTGCGCCCCCGATCAGGCGCCCGGTGCCGCCGCCGCGCCGGTGGTCGCCGGACGCATGAAACCGATGTCGGCGGTGGCGAAGCGGCCGATATTGGGCGCGACCGAGGGCAGTTCCGACGGAGCCACGCCGAACCACAGGCCCAGCGTCGAAGACAGCTGGTCGACCGAAACGGTCGGCAGCAGACGCCCTTGCCCGACCTGATCCGGGGTGGTGGTCGAAACCGAGGGCGCGGTGCCATAGAAGCGCCCACCGCGCACCCCGCCGCCGACGATGAAGTGGTGCGCGCCCCAACCATGGTCCGACCCGTCGCCGTTCGACGACAATGTGCGGCCAAAATCGGAGGCAGTGAAGGTGGTGACCGCGTTGGCGACGCCCAGTTCCACCGTCGCACGGTAGAAGGCGTCCAGCGCGAAATCGACCTGTCCGAGCAGCGCGTCGTGCGAGCCGATCAGTCCGTCATGGTGATCCCACCCGCCGAGCGAGACGAGGAACACCTGCCGCGTCACGCCAAGACCCTGCCGCGCGGCGATCAGCCGCGCGACCACGCGGAGCTGATCGGCAAGGCGGTTGCCGGTGCCGAAACTGGTCGTGAGTGTCGAATTGGCGATCGCATCGTTGACGAAGGCGCCATACTGGATCGAGCGATCGTTGAAGCGCGCATAGTCTGCCGCCATCACATTGCCCGAGCCGCTGCGCAGCAGCGTGCCCAAGGCCTGCGAGGCGACGGTCGAATTGAACAGCCGCCCTGTGCGCAGCGGGTTGTAGAGCGTCGCCCCCGAGGAGGACACCTGATAGGGCACCGCGTTCTGCCCGCTCAGGAACACTGCGTTGCCGGTGGCATTGATCGCGGTGAACATCGAATTGGTGTTCGAGGACAGCGCCAGATCGCCCATTCGCCCGCCCCAGCCGGTGCGCGAGCCTTCGGGCTGCGAGCTTTGCCAGGTCGATTGCTGGTCGTTGTGCGAGAACAGCTTGGCCGGGCGCGGCACGCTGCCATTGTCATATTGCGCGCGGGTAAGCGGCGCGATCAGCGGCCCGACATTGAGCAGCGGCGCCATCACCCCCTGATCGTAGAGCGCCTTCATGCGCGGCATGGTCGGCGCGATCGCGTAGGTGATATTGTCGGTGAGCGTCTGGCCCGTGGGAGGCGTCAGCACCGTGCTGGCGAGCGAGGCGCGCGCGAGCGCGATGCCGTTCGCCGCCTCCGAGCCCGCGGTCCCGCGGATCGTCTGGTAGCGCGCGTAATTGGGCGGATCGAAGGGGATCAGCGTGTTGGCATAGTCGTTCCCGCCATACAGGAACACGCAGACGAGCGCTTTGTAGCCGCCCGAATTGCTGAAGGCCGCCGCCTCCGAAAGACCCGCAAGGTCGAGCGCATAGCTCGAAGCTGCCCCCATCATCGCCAGCTGGGCGGAGCGCTGCAGGAAGGCGCGTCGTTCGATTTCCAGGCTCTTGCCGATAAACATGCCGCGCGCCCCTTACTTTTGGATCAGATAGTCGGTCGACGCCATGATCAGCGCTACGCCGATCTGCACCCGCCGTTGCCGGTCTGCCGTGGTGGAGGCGGCGGTGATCGGCACGTCCTCCATCGCCGCGCGGATGGTGTCGCGCGCCGCCTGGCTCAGCTGCCGGCCGGTGAGCAGCAGATCGAGCCGGTCGAGCAGCTGCGTGCTGTCCTGCGCGATCGCGATCTCGGCCGAATAGTCGAGCGTGATGTCGGAAAAGCGCGTGCCGGCCACCGCGCGCTCGAGGAAATTGATGTAGCCCGCGGTCGAGGTCTCGTTGACCAGCTGGAACTCGGGGGCGAGCAGGTTGCGGTTGGCGATTTCGGTGTTGGCCGGGAAATAGCCGGGCCGGAAGAAGTTGAACACCGATGGGCTGCGCAGCGGGCTCTGGCCGAGCGCGCTGGCGGCATCGGTGAGATCGCCGATCAGCCAGTTGCCCGAGGTCGAACGCGCGCCGAAGGTCCGCGACAGCTGCGCAAACCGCAGCACCGGCTCGCGCAGCTTGCCGAAATTGGGGTTGGCGATGTTGGCGTTGTCGAGCGCCTCGCTGTCGGTGAGGATGGCCTTGAACACCGCCCCCAGATCGCCGCGCCGGCCCGAGCCGTTGTTGGCGAAGACCGCCGCCACGCGCCCGACATAGGCGGGCGAAGGATTGCTCGTCACCAGCCGCTGGATCATCTGCCTGGCGAAGAACGGGCCCACATTGGCGTGATTGAACAGGTGATCGAGCGCGAGGCGCAGGCTGTCGGCCGCATTTGTGTTCGCCGGGATGGTGAGGCCGAGAAAGGTCTTGGCCTCGGGCGAATGGAACCCGGTGGTCCGCGGCGGGCCCCAGCGCGCGGGGTCGGCGGTCATCGGGCGGCGGGCATATTCGGGATCGGGGATCTGCCGGGTGCCGCCCACTTCGGGGGTGCTGGTGAGCCCGAAGAAATCGAAATCATAGCCGGTGAAGACCCGCGCGAGATTGCTCACGTCGGCGCTGGTGTAGGTTTCGATCGGGTTGCCGTTGTTGAGCCGCGGGGTGCCATCGGGGTTCAATTCGAACAGGCCGATGGTGAACAGCTGCATCACCTCGCGCGCATAGTTCTCGTCGGGCACGCGGCCACTGGTGTCCGCGCGGCGGTTGCCGCGGGTGTTGAGAAACACCCCCATCGCCGGGTTCAGCGTGATGTCTTGCAGCAGGTCGCGGAAATTGCCGAAGGCCTGGCGGTTGAGAATGTCCCAATATTCGGCGATCGCCGGTCCGCGCCAAGTCAGCGAGATGCCGCTGAGCCCGACCACGAAGAACTCCGAAAGCGCGAAGGCAACGCGCTTGCGCACCGAATTGCCGCCCGAGAGCAGCTGCGACCACGCCATGTAATCGCCGGTGATCGAATTGTCGTAATGCCGGTTGGCATCGACCTGATCATACCCGCGCGAGGCGAGGAACTGGCGCCCGGTCTGTTCGATGCTGGCGCGGATCTGGCGATCGAGCCACGGCTCGTAACCTTCGCTGCGCACCTCGGCGATGGCCGCGGTGGAAGCGGAAAGCGAGGCCTGAAGCAGGAAACGGGCAGCCTCGGTGTCGTTGGCGGGGCGTCTTACGGTGGAAACGGGCGGCGCGGTGCCGCCGGTGCCGCCGCCGCTGGTCCCACTCCCGCCGCCGCCGCCGCAGGCCGCCGCCGCCAGGGCGAGCGCACTGACGGCGCCGCCCTTGGCTGCTGGCGGGATAGCGGTCTCTGATGCGCTGGAGGGTTCGGTCGCCGAGGCCTCGACCCGGGCGGTGACAGCCTCGGGATCGGGCTGCGCGGCGCTGGTGTGCTGGTCACGTGGCAGATACATCGGCGTCGCCTCCCCCGGGTGAACGCGCAGAAGCTAGACAACCCTTCGTTAAATTTCGCGTAAATTTTGCCCTGCGCAGGCTCTTAGGTATGCCGCAAGATTTCGTTCACCACGATGACGATCGCAGTGCGCGCAGGCGTCATCCGGCACCGCATCGCGCGGGCCGGGAACAAAGCGAATTTTCAGAGAATTGCCCGAGGGGGGCGGTGGTTGCGGGAGTTGGATTTGGCCACTGCAGAACTCGGATCGCGCTCTGAAGAGTAGGGGATCAACCTAATGCTGCCGACGCCCGATCGCGGCTGGAGATGGGGCCGGTTCGGCGGCTTTATGCACCCTGATTGGCTCAATGGCCGTCCCTGCCGCCCTTTAGAATGAGGTCATCCTTGTCTGTGCGCTTCGAATGCCGGGTTTTGGGACAAAGCCGTTGTTCGCACCGGCGTCCCTAATGGTCGGCTTATATCGAAAGCGGCCCTTTTGCCTATGCGTGTCTGAGGCGGCGTAGGCCGCTATCGCGCTGTCTATGCAGGGCAATGGCGATGTCGCAGAGCCGACGCTCGTTCTTTCTCCTTGGCCAATCAAGGCCATGGAGAAAGATAATGACCTACTCACACCTCGACCCAGCCATGCAAAATCGGGTTTCGTGGAATGCCGGCAGAACCGTCGGCACAAAGCGGCCGCTCACCCAGAAGCAGATTTGGGCGATCCGGTTCTTCCTTGATCGCGAGGAACGGCTCCGAGACCGCGCTCTGTTCGACCTAGCGATCGACAGCAAGCTGCGGGGCTGCGATCTTGTGAAGCTCAAGATCGGCGACCTCGTGGCCGGATCGGAGGTCCGGGACCGTGCGATGATCATTCAGCGGAAGACCGGGCGACCCGTGCAATTCGAAATCACCGCAGACGCCCGCTCGAGCCTGGCGACATGGCTTCTGCGACGTGGCGGCACCATCGAAGATTTCGTGTTCCCTAGCAGGATCCATCCCGGTCAACCGATGAGCACGCGGCAGTATGCCCGGCTCGTCGATGAATGGGTCACCGCAGTCGGGTTAAGGCGTGAAGACTACGGTACTCATTCGATGCGGCGCACCAAAGCCGCAATGATCTATCGGACGACCGGAAACCTTCGTGCGGTCCAGATTCTCTTGGGACATTCCAAGATCGAGAACACGGTCCGCTATCTCGGTGTCGATGTGGAGGATGCACTTGTCCTCGCTGAGCGTATCGAAATCTGACCAACATGGCGGCCGTCGGGCGAGCTCCGATGGCCGCTTTTGTCGAAGTTTGGCGATCACAGAACTGGCAACAACTGGGTGGATAGCTGCCGCCAATCCTAGCTGGCTCGAAATTCAGCTTCGGAATTGTAAAGCCTCGCCGGAACGCCAGTCGACTCTTCAACGGCTGCCAAAACAACTTCGGCAAACTCATTCAACTCAGCTTCGTAGTTCCGTCGCTTTAGTCGATCCATAAAGCTCCGGTTCGCGGTGATTAGCAACAGCCATGCGTCCGACCGCTGTATAATGCAAGTCAAGCGAGCAGGTCCAACCTGAAAGTCAGCATACCAACCATACGAGTCCCATTCCGTCGGAGCCTCGATAACTTTAACCTGCTGCTTCTCAAGTTCCGCCACAATCCGAGCAAACACTGGCTTTACTGCCCATTGCTCCTTGTCTGGATCAATCGGCTCGGACACGGTTTCGAAGGTGATGAAGCGCTGTTCCATGGCGATTACATGCATCTAGAGCGTTAAAAGATACTTCCCTACTTCGCTCAATTTTGTCCGCTTCGGGGTCGTTTCCTGAATGGTAGCTTCCGGCGTGGAATCGCAAATAGCTGCCGCTACATTTATCTATCGCGGGCAAGAAAGGCCACGCCGTCCCGCCCCTCCGGCATGGCGATGGAGCGCCTCCGCGATGTCCGTTCTCGAGCCGAAATGAGACCGACTGATCGTGTCACAGCCTTCCGAAGTCCGGGAGGGGCGTAAACTCCTGATCATCGCCTGTAGGGAGCTCCATGCGCTGCTGGCGCCAGTCGTCAGCGGCCTGCTCGATCCGCTCCTTGCGCGACGAGACGAAGTTCCAGAAAAGGAACCTTTCTCCGATCGGTTCGCCACCAAGAACCATGATCGTAGCGTTCGTCAGCGCTTCTATTGAGACGTCGCGGCCAGGTTCAAGCACAGCCATATGACCTGGGCCGAGAAGCCGTGCGGCAACGGCGACCGTTCCCTTTGCAATATAGACTGCGCGCTCTGAATACTCAGCTGGCAAGAGGCGCCGCTTTCCTGCAAGCATCATCCATTGGGCGTAGAACTGGGGAGAGTGCACAGGCGTCCCGGAACGCATGCCTTCGATCGATCCGGCGATCAGCCGTCCGGAGAGGCCCGGTTCGCTCCAAGATGCAAGATCGTCCTCGCAATGATGCGAGAACGATGGCTCTGTCTCCTCGGTTTCTTCCGGCAAGGCAACCCAGGCCTGGATGCCATGCATGCGTGCGCCGTGCGCCCGGGCCTCCTCGAATCGTTCGGAATGGGTGATACCTTTGCCGGCGATCATCCAGTTGACCTCGCCCGGTCGGATCTCCTGGTGCACGCCGAGGCTGTCACGGTGGGTCAGCGCGCCGTCGAACAGGTAGGTGACGGTGGCAAGGCCGATGTGCGGATGCGGGCGCACGTCGATCTCCATGGGAATTCCGGGTGCCAGCTCGGCCGGGCCCATATGGTCGAAGAAGATGTAGGGCCCGACCATGCGCCGTGCATGGAATGGCAGCACCCTCCCCACCTCGAAGCCGCCGCCGAGGTCGTGAGGGCGCTTCGTGATCACGCGTTCAATCATTTCGTTTCTCCATGGGCTGCTGACGGCCCCTCTCTGGATCGGACCGGAAGTCCGGAATGAAACGGCGTCAGCCAGTGCGTGACCAGCGGAGCCTCGGGTCCGACATGCAATTCGCGCACTTGTTGTTGGATGGCGGCGTCTGCCGCGCTCACGCGTTCGTGATGGCGCAGGTGCGCAATCCAGCTCGTCTCGACGAACACCTCGAGGATCCGACCGGGTTCACCGACGTCCTCGACCAGACACCAGAAGGTCGCGCCTGCCCTGCGCCGCGAGCCCTCGAGCCGAGAGATCGCTGCAAAAAGGGCTTCAAGCTCATCGGGTGCGGCCCGGTACTCGATTGTGACCAGTGCGGGACCGCGGTCTCCATCAACTGGAGTTTCCGCATGAGGCTCGGGCCAATGACCGGCAGGCGCCAGGTCGAGCGGCCCGTCCGCTAGCTTCGATCGCGACGGCATAAGGCTGGCAAGGATGCCGCCAGTGCTAGCCACAATCAGGGTCGGCGTGAGCCCGACGAATTCGGCAACTGCGCCCCAGACGAGGCTTCCTATTGCCATGGCGCCTGAAAAGGTCATGGCAAAGAGCGCCAGTCCTCGCGCGCGGACCCAGTCCGGAAGCGCACCCTGCGTGCTGGTGTTGAGCGTCGAGAGAACGATGATCCAACCGGCACCGAAGATCGTCGAGGCACAGATCGCGAGAATCTTGCCAGGTGCAAGTCCCAGGAGGATCGCGCCGCCAGCGGCGAGCAAGGTGCCACTGATCAGACGTTTGGCAGGGGATGAACGGCGAAAAAGCGGCAGGCCAAGCGCTCCTGCCACTGCGCCGCCTCCGACAGCGGCCATCATCACGCCGTAGGTCGTTGCATCCCCGCCCAGCTTCTCGCTCGCCGCAAGTGGCAGCAGTGACATGAAAGCGCTTGCGAAGAGAAAGAAGCCCGCCGCTTTGACGAGGACCGCCTTGAGTTCCGGGCTGTTGGCAGCGAAGCGCAGCCCCCCAGCAATAGCATAGGGGACGGTCTCGCGTGCCAGCGTCGACGATTTCGTAGTGTCCGCCCGCCACCAGAGCAGCGCCGCGATGATGAACACGAAGCTTGCTGCATTGGCAAAAAACGGTGCTGCAACGCCTACCGAGACGATCAGGGCGCCAGCAATGGCGGGACCGACGGCGCGTGCCACATTGATGCCCATCGAGTTGAGCGCGATTGCCTGCGAGAGGAGCGACCGATCCACGAGACGCGGAACGATAGCCTGCCAGGCTGGTGCCACGAAAGCCGCGGCGCTGGCCATAAGGAAGGTAAAGACCAGCAGGGCGATCGCATCGACCAATCCGGACGCTACCATGACCGCGAACCCGACAGCTGCGAGCGCAGCAAGTGACTGGCAGATAAGCAGCAGGCGGCGCTTGTCAAAGAGGTCGGAAAGCGCACCTGCGACGAGCGCGAAAAGAAAGATCGGCGCGGTGCTGGCCGCCTGTACCGCCGCAACCAGCAGCGGTGAGGGCGACAGGGTCGTCATCAGCCAGGCGCTGCCCGTCGCCAACATCCAGGTTCCGATGTTGGACAGCACGGTTGCCGTCCACAGGATCGAGAAGGCAGGGACGCGGAAGGGTGCGAAGGCGCTACCCGTGCCGCTGTCGCGGCTTGCCCCCGGTGCGGAGGTCACGGCAGCAATACGGCGTCAGTGAGGATGAAACCTCCGGTCATGGCAAGGACCAGAAGCGCACCCTCGATGCGCGGCGGCGCAGGCGCAGGTATGTCGAAGCGGCGACACGCGAGGCCAATAAGGAACGCAAGGAGGATGGCGAAGGCTTCAATCACGGATTTCACCTCCCGCTGGCCCGCCGCACTGGCTGCGCCGGCGCGCGGGCCGATGGGCAAACAAGCGCTCGCCTGTCTGGTATCCGATTGTCATTGCCACGACCAGCAGAGCGCCGATCAGCACCGGCGGCGCAGGCAATGGAAGGCCCACGAGACGGCAGAAGGCTCCAATGGACACCGCCAGGACGAGGCCGATCAGCAAGCTTCGCATGCTCTATCCTCCAGGACTGGTGATTACCGAACGGGTGAGAGGTGGGCTTCCACGAACCACAACTGCTTGTCGGTGTCCCGTGAGATGCCTGTGAACAGATCGGCGGTCCCATCATCATCGTTCCTGGCAGCGTCGCCGATATTGGCCCGGACCCGTTTGCCGAACTCCGCAATGGAGCCGGCGAGCGCTTTGAGGTGAGCCTCACCGTCTGCCGCTGCGATGGGATATTCGTAAAGGCTCGTATGTGCAGCCACGGTCTGAACCCGTCCATCAGCAACGCCGCCGAGCGCAACAATTCGCTCGGCAAGGCTATCGACGAAATTCTCGACCTCGCCGTGCATCTGATCGAACAGTCCGTGAAGCTGGAAGAAGTCCTTTCCCCTGACGTTCCAGTGCGCCTGCTTCAGCTGAGCCTCAAGGTCGATGGCATCGACGAGGCGCGCCTGAAGGAGCTCAACCGATAGCTTTGTAACGGCAAGAGGAAGGTCGAGACGCGAGGTGTAGGACATTGTCGGGCCTTTCAGAAAGCAAAGCACGCGCAGCCGAGCGCGCCCCAGAAACCAGCGAGATCGCGCGCCGGCACCTGCGAGGTGTAGGCGCGCGCGTGGGCATGTCCGTGGACGCCGCAGCTCCGGGTGCAGCATGATACGCCCGACGCGCTGGCAGTGAGGTCAGCGCGGGCCGGGTTTTCTGATTGCCTGTATCCGCCAAACCGGGCCGGCGGCGCCCAGTCGGGGCTGTGAGGCGGAAGCGGGGGTGCGAGTCCGGCAAATTCGCCCTCCCCATGCACGACCCTGCCCCCGACGATCGTCAGCACCGAGGTTATGCCGCTGATCTGATCCTCCGGGACAGAAATGAGATCGGACGATAGGACAGCAAGGTCCGCATACTGACCGGGTATAATGGCACCCTTCCTGCCATTCTCGGTCGAAAACCACGCCGAGCCCTCGGTGTAGAGGCGAAGCGCCGTTTCGCGGTCGAGCCGTTTGCGGACCGGAGTAATCGCGAGGCCACCGACAGTCCTTCCCGTTACCAGCCAGGCAAGGCCGATCCAGGGATTGTAGCTGGCAACCCGGGTCGCGTCGGTACCGCCGCCAACCGGCAGGCCCATGTCGAGCATCCGCCGCACCGGCGGCGTGGCCTCGGCCGCACGCGCGCCGTAACGTTCGACGAAATACTCACCCTGGAAAGCCATGCGGTGTTGGACCGCGATCCCCCCGCCCAGGGCCGCAATCCGTTCGATCGAGCGTTCGGACACGGTTTCGGCATGGTCGATGATCCAGTGGAGGCCGTCAAAGGGCACCTCGCGATCGACCTGCTCGAAGACATCGAGGAAGCGGCTGATGCTCTCGTTGTAAGTCCCGTGGATGCGGAACGGCCAGCGGTTTTCAACGAGATGGCGGGTGACCGCGTGGAGTTCTTGCTCGAGGCTGTCGGCAAGGTCTGGACGCGGCTCGCGAAAGTCCTCGAAATCGGCAGCAGAGAAGACCAGCATTTCGCCCGCGCCATTGTGACGGTACATGGCACTGCCCTCGCCGGGGGAAACCTGCTTCGTCCAGCGCTGGAAATCTTCGAGTTCGCGCCCCTTGTTCTGGGTGAAGAGGTTGTAGGCGATCCGCACCGTGAGCGCATCTTCCTCGGAGAGCCGGGCGATGATGGCATAATCGTCCGGAAAGTTCTGGAAGCCACCCCCTGCATCGATCACACTGGTGACGCCGAGACGGTTCAGTTCGCGCATGAAGTGGCGGGTGGAATTGACCTGCTGGTCGGGATCGAGCTTTGGCCCTGCGGCGAGCGTCGCATAGAGGATCATCGCGTTGGGTCGCGCGATCAACAGGCCGGTGGGATTGCCGCGCGCGTCGCGCTGGATCTCGCCGCCTGGCGGATCAGGCGTCTCGCGGGTGTAGCCCACGGCCCGCAGCGCAGCGCGGTTGAGCAGTGCCCGGTCGTAAAGATGGAGGATGAAGACCGGCGTGTCGGGTGCCGCCACGTTTATCTCCTCGAGTGTCGGCAAGCGCTTCTCGACGAACTGGTGTTCGGTGAAGCCGCCGATCACCCGGACCCATTGCGGCGGCGGGGTCACCTCGGCCTGCGCCTTCAGCATGGCCATGGCGTCGGCGAGGCTGCGCAACCCGTCCCAGCGCAGCTCCATGTTGTAGCTGAGGCCGCCGCGAATGAGGTGGGTGTGGCTGTCGTTGAGCCCCGGGATGATTCTGCGTCCGCGCGCGTCGATGATGCGGGTTTCAGGCCCACAACAGGTCATCACCTCCGATGCATCACCGACCTTGAGGAAGACGCCATCGCGAATGGCCAGTGCATTGGCTTCAGGATGCGCCCGATCAAGCGTGGTTATCGCTTGCGAGAAACTTGGCGGGCTTGGCTTGGTGATCAACGTACTTTCGAACACCAGCAGTTCGTCAATGTCGATGCGCCTTCGCAAGGCAGCCGCCTCATGCGTCAGCAGCGAGCTGAATTCACTTGGCTGAAGCCAAAGACCCAAGAAGGCGTGATCCCTTGTGAGCACGATGATGGGGTTCAGGCCGGCTTGCTCGAGCGCAGCCGCGAAAAGCAGAGAGGTGTCGAGACAGGTCGCGATCTTGCCATCGAGAATCTGAGACGGCGTTCGGACTTTTTGACCTTCGCGCTCGAAATTGGCGGGCGGCAAGGCGTAGGACAGGCGCATCCCGGCGACAGCAGACCATATTGCGGAAGCCAGTTCCCACACCCGCTCGCGCTCACCCGAACTATAGCCATCGATCTGGTCTTGCTTGCCACTGCGGCGCAAAGCGTCGGATGCAGCCTTGAGGATCCTGTCGATGGCCGGATCGTTCGGCGTGACGAATGCGGGGAGGAGGTCAGGCATACTCCCTGTCCCGCCCCACTCATTGTGCGCGAGAAGCTCGATCGGGGCCTCGAAGGAAGCAAGGTCCGCGCCCGCATCGTCGTGGAGGACAAGGGACAGAGTGGCGGAAACCGATTCCGTCAGCCCGGCGAGGAGCGTCGCGCTGAGCTTCACGTCGCGATCGCGAACCCGGATCTCGCCTTGCGGACCTATCGCATCGATCCTCCAATGACGATCTGTGAGGAAGGGAGGGTCCGACTTGAGCTTGAGCGTACAGCTCTCGATCGGTGCTTCTGCCTCATTTCGAATGACAAGGTCAACGATGACCGGGGCGGAGTTCTGGTGCGAAGCGAACCCCACCTTTGCCGTTACCACCGCGTCAATGAAGCAACTCATCTCAAACCTTCGAAATGATTAGACAAACCTTTGTGTCCTTAGCTGCATCATTCGTCCAGATATAACCTGAGTGTGTTTTGAACGGCGCTGGGGCGCTGCTGCAAAAACCGCAGAGAATGACGAGAGCAAAAGATGGCTTCGCAACCCCTCCCCTCCATGATCCGCGATCGCTTCCAAAACTCACGCCTTGCCGGCTGACGCGTACAAAACCGCATCCGGCGGGATGGAGCGCCTCTCGAAGAAAGGGATCGATATGCCGAACAGCGACGGCCGCGACGAGCATTCAGGCTTTCGCCGCGGCAGAAATTCGAGGATCGCCCAACCCGCGGTCATCGTATTGTGGGATTTGCCGAGAGGATCGGGCGTGACGTACCTGGCGTCTTTTCTCTTACCCAGAACAATCCGGTTGATGCTTTGCTGCCGGAACTTGAGCCCGCACCGCCGGGCTCCCTCAATCATCCAGACGAGCGGCACCTTGCAAAGGCTGCTTTCAGCCTCTGGATACCGACTTGGCCGTTGGCCTCGTTGACTTCGACAAGAACCAGGCTGTCGAGCGACACGCCTTCGAAAAACACGGAGAAAGGCAGAGGACCCGACCCTGGACGGGACCCGTCAGGATCGAAAGTGATGATTTTCGATCCGCCATTGGGGCCAATCACCACTCGCTCCTGACCGTTTCCGATATGGACGATGTCGTTGCCAAGCCCAGGTCTAATGTCTCGATCGGAGTTGATGCCCCAGACGACGTTATCGCCATCGGTCCCCTCAGCAGCGAACACGCGATCGAGGATTTCGCTAGCGATAAGGGTCGCTGAATCGAAAACGAACTGCTGGATGTTGAGCCCACGCTCATTAAGTGCGGCACGCGGATCACGGTCGGGTAGGAAACCGTCATCGGGTGATCCGTCGATGGTGAGGGTCTCTCCCGTCGCTGCAATCGTGAACACGATCGAAAACGGATCGGATGGATCACGGGTGATCACCACGTCGTCTGGTTCGAGGCCGAAGAAACGCACAGACTGATTGTTGCCGCCATCATCCTTGATGATGTCGTGCCCATAGCCTGCGCGGAAAATGTAAGTGTTGGCTTCTCGGCCACCGAAGAGGATGTCGTTCCCCGCTCCTCCATCGCGAAGGCCCGCAAAGCTGCCGCTCATGACGAGGTCGTCACCTGCGGTCACAGAGGACAGGAAACTGTTTACACCGGCGAAAGACTGTCCGTCGCCGAACGTGAAGAACTCGATGCCGCCACTGTCCTGACCCAAGAGATCAGGGATTCCGTTATCGTATGAGTAGTTCCAAAAATGACCTTCGATCGTCAGTCGATCGCCCGAGTTGAAAGCGATAACGAGGTTGCTTCCGATCTTCTGGAAGGTGGCATTGGCGACCGAAAGCTCGGGGCTGAGGAAGGTAATCCGATCGGCCTGACCCCCTAGGTCGTAGATCGTGTCGTTGCCGAACCCGACTTCGAATTCGTAGGTATCAAGCGCGCTTTCCTTCGCGCTGCCGATCATCACATCATTGCCAGCGCCGGAGCGGAACGTGGTTGGAGCACGGCCTGTGCTGTACAGAAAGTCATTGCCTGCAGTGCCCAGCGATATTGCTGGGCCGGTGAGATCCACCAGCGATCCGTCACTGAACCGAACGTAATCGAGTTCCGAGTCGGCATAAACTACAGGACCGTTCCGTCCGAACACGAACACATGCCGATCATCGTCGAAACGAAGATCGGCAAGCGCGGCACCCGTTGGCGCAATCAGGGTGTCGATACCCTCGGCACTGCCGAAGACACGGGTGAACGGGGCATCGATCCTGTAAAAATCGACGCCGCCAAAGCCGCGGAACGTGTCATTGCCGCCATTGCCAACGAATGTTTCGGATTCTGCCGTGCCGATCAGTTCTTCATCGGCCGCCGTTCCCGAAATCGTGTTGGTTCCGCCAGCTAGAAGTTGATCGACGATATCGGTCAAGGTCTTGGTCGTGCCATCCGCGAACGCAAACGACGTGAGAACCGGACTGCGCAAGCCGCCGACAATGGTAATCTTGTCTCCCGCGGACGAGCGCAGGACAAGATCACCGTTACTGCCACGTTCAGCCGTGATATCGTCAACGCGAACCGATGCTCCAAAGACAATCGCATTCCCGCTGTCGGCTTCGACGATACGATCCTGTCCCCACCCGAGGTCGAAGAGGTAGGTGTCGCGACCGGCCATGCCTTGGAGGATATCATTTCCGGCAAATCCGCTGATCAGATCATCCCGCCTCGACCCGACGATGGTATCGTTTGACGGGCTGCCGGAATTCAGAATGCTGTCGACCTGCGCCATCGTGAGAGTAGCGTCTGCAAACTCGAAGATCTCGATCTCGCGGCCACGATCAGAGCGGTGGCCAACAACGCGCAGGCTTTCACCCGTGTCGCGGAAGCGGAGGATGAGGTCGTCGCCATCATCCGTACGACCGGCCGTGAATTCGATGTCGGAAACGTTCCCAGCAACGATTACGCGATCACCTTCACCCGAAAGATCAAAGATTGTGTCGCTTCCCGCCCCCCGCGCAAACAGGTACGAATTGTTTACACCAACTCCAACGATCAAATCATCCGCAGTTGTTCCTGCCACAGGCTGTGCGCCATCGGCAGCGAAGAGAACACCCAAGGCAGCGCCGCCGCCTTCGATGAGCTCAAGAATATTCGAGGTCGTACCGTCACCGAAGCGAACGGATTGAACCGCTGTTTCGATACTATCGACATCCACGTCCACACGAACACGCAAATTCAAGGCCCCCGACGTATCGGATATGCGCAGCCACGAACGCCCGTCCTCAACAACCGCTACGACCGTGATGTCCGCTGCAACGAAATCGGAAAGGACAAGCTCGTTTTCTCCGCTCGCGTCGATGATATCGAGCGCGCCGACGTCTTTCCCGACGACATAGACGTCGTCGCCGCCTGCGCCGTCGACGCGGCCGGCATCATCCTGAACGAGGATGAGATCATTCGGCGAAGTCAGAAAATTACGGGTCCGCCCCACTACCTTATCTTCACCAGCACTAACGGTCAGGATGTGGCGCAAATCACGCAGCGCAAACGGAATGCCGGCTTCTGAAAGCGCTGCGCTAAGACGCGCGTCAAATTCTGGGGTCAAGGGAACGGTGCCGTCCGCTCCTTCAATCGGCAAAAACTCGCGGTACATGCCCAGAATTTCGACGAGCGCGGCCCAGTAGCCGATCGCTTCGCTCTTGGTAGTCGGTTCATTACGCTTGGCCGATGCCAGAACGCTGTCGAGCGTCGTTCCTTCAGCAACGGTGAAGAACGCTGCAGCTTCGAAAGAAAGCCCCGGCGTCAGTGCCTTGCCAAGCGGAATCTGGCCAACAAGGCGGGCCGCAGTTCGGGTCACCAGCGACTGCCACTCTCCGATCAGAATGCCAGCACCATCACCTCTCGGATTGCTCCCGATGCCGCCTTGGACGAAGTCCTCGCCGGTGATGGCCTCGAGCGCATGGAGCCACTGGGCGTTGATATTTGGCCCACGGGAATCCGGCGCGACGTGGTCCGCACCCGTCCAGCGAAACAGGATTTGCTGCGCGCGCGCGAGGATCTCGTGCGCCTTATCAATGCCGAGTTCAGAGAACTCGCGCACCAGCTCGGCGAGACCAGGGTCGCGCGACATCGCGATGTCGAGATCCGAGACATTGCCCGACCCGAGCAGGAACGGAAGATCCGCGATGCGCTCGTCGATAGTGACATCGTCCGCGAGTTCGCGCGCGTCGAACTGGTCGATGGATAAGTAGGCATCGTAGATTGTGCGCGTGGATCCATCTGCGAAACCGACGGTCGATGCGCGTGTAATCACCGAAGCATCGTTGGTGATGGCAACATGGTCAGAATCGAAGGTCCTGAGGCTGATCGAGACGATCCCCAGCAATTCAAGAGTGACCAATTCGCCCGCGTCCGTCTTCGCATCGAGATTGGCATCGATCCAAACCCGGAGCTGGGAGAATTGCACGTCAGCAGCAGTAATGGCTCCATCGAAGTTGCTGTCGAGCAGGCCGAGCTCAAGGAACCCGTCTTGGCCGAAGGGCAGCAAACGCCCAGCACTGGAATCCACCGTGCCGGTGCCGAACATCTCAATGCCAGAGTCGATCAGGCCGTTGCCATTGAGGTCGCGAACGAGAAAGCCGTCTCCAGCACGGGCCCACGAGACGCGCTCGGCAAAGCCATCGTTATCGATATCAAAATAGGCAGCGACACTGTCGCGACCAAAGATAACGTTCCGGTCTCCGTTTAGATCGATGATCAGGGGATCGCGAAGGCGTTCAGCATCGTCGAAATCTGGACGACCACCATCTCCATCTTCATCATCATCCTCGGCCTCGATCAGCCTGATACCCCCGTAGCCGTTACGAAACCGCTCGATTGAGATAGTCGGATTGATCGAATATGTGAGCGCCCCATCCGCGGCCCAGACAAACCTACCACCTTGTTCATCGAGAAAAATCCGAGACCCCGGCTTTGTCTCCTTGCCCCCACTGAGCCTTTTGCCTCTGAGAAAAACAGTGTCGCCGCGATCAATATCGGTAATTCGGTCTCCGTTTCCAATGTAGAATATGTCGTCCCCACTTCCGCCGGTGAGGATATCGCGCGCGTTGTCTTCGACCTGGTCAAGGTCACCTGCGTAGAGGATGTCCTTGCCGGAACCACCGACGAGATTGTCGACGGATCGACCGCCGACGAGAAGATCGTCACCCTCGCCCCCGTCGAGAATGTCCTCGCCAGCCCCTGAAATTAGGGCATCATTTCCGCCGAGGCCCAAGAAATGATTGCCGCCGTCGCCACCAATTGCGATCTCTCGCCTAGTGCTGAAGGTATTACGGTAGCTACTACTATTACCATCTGATTGGTCGGCATCCAGACCCAGAATAAGTTCGAAGCCTCCGGAATCAGCTTCAAAATTGGACCGGATTAGATTGTTGCCACCGAAAGAAATCGATACCATATCAATGAAGTCGGCGTAGCGCTCCGCTGGCGTGAGCGGATTGGCCTGAGCCCCACGGTCAGCTCCGGCACGCGACAACCAAGAGTTGAAAGTGGCTCTCGCCGCCGCTGAGTTCAAGTTCGTGCTGAGCAGATCCCTCGTTAGCGCCCCTGCGTTGCTAGACGAATATTTGACTCCGTTCTTGACGAATTTCGACCAGTACTCTTTGCCAGTTGCGATGTGAAAGGAAGATTGGGCCCCCGGCCCTTCAACAATGCCATTCAACGCGCTCGAGAAGGCCGATGCTTCAATCTTGTTCACAGCAAGCAGCCCAGCAAACTCAGCAATCGTCGTCCCGATGACGCCGCGTATGTCCTCTCCGAAGAGCTTGGGAGCTTGCAAAACAAGGCGCCCCACATCGCCAGCATCGTCGAAGAGAGCGCGAGCTCCTGTATCACCGTAGACGAGTGTGCCCTCCTTCAAAACACTGTAAGCGATAGCATACGAAAGCTGAGTGCCGGCACTTCCCGTCCCAGTCGATGGGCCGAGGCCGAGTGAGCGCCCAATGGCGTCGTCTGATGTGCTGGGCAAAATAAATTTAATGCCCTTCTCCCAATCTGAGCCACGACCTTCACCTCCTTGGGTAGGGGCCCACTGTTTCTCCCCGAACAGGATGAGGGTCAGCCACGCCATACTGTGGAGTGCGACATTGTTCTCAATGAAATTGATTTGGAACTTATATTCGTCCGGCAAGCCGCGATTGCCAATTTCGCTCACGCCGCTGCGATCAGAACTAGCCGCATTAATCTGACCTTGGATGCTCTGCTGCACGCCCAAAGCTGTCGCCAAAAGGCCAAGGAAGCTTCCCGGGATTAGCCCGCCCAAAGTATTCAGCGCCTGCCCGATTCGAGTCTGCAAGGTCGGTATTTGCTGCGCAACCTCGCCTTGCAAGAAATGGCCCTCTACGTTCTCAAATCTTGGACTGGCAGCGCGAATATTCTCGGCGAGTCGATTTACAAATTGACCAAGCGTGATTGATGTATCAGGGAACAAGGCTGCGGAGCCGAGAAGAGTAGGGAGGATCGATCCAATGTCTTGAATATTCTCGAGCCCAAGTTCTTCAACCGTGCGGCTGAAAGCGGCACTGAGACCGTCCGCCGTAGCAACATCGCCAAATGGGATTGGATCAAATATAAACGCGCGTGCATCTGCGCGAGCCCCCACATAGCCAGCCAGCGCACCTCCTAGGGAGTGGCCGGTCAGTGTGACATCAAGATCGGTGAGAAGGGGGTCGACAAAGCCGGGTACGCCGCGAAACTCTAGCTGAGTGACGTTCTCATAAAATGCTCGCGCGAAATCTGCTTGATTTGGTCGATCAAATCCAAGGAAGAAGTTCCAACCGCCCCAGAGATCTTTTTTGAAGGCCTCGAAAGCACTCTCAGTGACATTTTTTAGGTCGGGGAAATTGGTACCGCGGAACGAGATGACGGTCTCGGTATTGTTACTGTTGTTCCAATCGTAGGCTATGGCGTAAAAGCCAGCGGCTTGCCAGCCATCTTGCTCACCGGGCTTAAATTTACGTACGGTCGCATTTCCAATCTGACCTTCCTCGCCCAAGTCGTTCAAAGTGCCACCATATCCGCGATTGTAGCTGTCGAGAGCAAGTAGCGACAGAAATACTTCGCGGTTCATTATTCACTATCCTTTTTGAAAAGTCCGTTGAAGTCACCGACTGGAAGATCAATTGGGAAGTCGTCGTTCTCAAAGTTTTTGAGAGACATTCCCCACCATCGTAAGCGTTTCTCAATCCCGGTAGTCACCGGAGCATTGGTAAGTTCAACCGTAATTCGCTTGAGCCGCACACCCTTACCGAAGGTCGCTTCTAGATTATCCGGATCGACTATCGCCACGCTGGCCGGATCGGCGAGATCGGCAAATGCGACCATGATCGGATAGGCTGAGCGCTCCTCAAGAAACGCCACCGGCGGCCACATGCGCGGCAATGTCCTCTTGCCGGTTAGCTTCGTGACACCGCTTAGCGCGTCCTCGAACTCTTCATTATTTTGCGGCGCCAGCAGGATGTAAATGCGGCTAGCCCAGTCAGGATCGTTGTCGGACCGTAACAGCGCAAACAGGGTTTTGCCGTTAGGCAGATCGACAGCGACCGCTTCGCCGCGCAGGCGCCAGCTAACAGCCTGGTTGGCGGGGCTGCCCCCGGCGCGCACGAGGGTCTGGTGCACTTCGATTACGCTTGACCCGGTGCGCAAACCCTCGGGCGTTTCGACCTCGACCGTCAGGCGGTAGCGGTAGTCCGGAGCCTTGTCTTCCGCGAGAGCGCAGCCTGATAGGAACACCGTAAGGACGCCGCTCGCAAGTCCCCAAAGAAGTGATCGCCGTATCATCCATGAACCTCCTGCCGGCATCCTGGAAAGCCAGCATGGCCAGACCAACTCAAAAGCGGAGCGCGGGGGTACAAAGTTGCGATGAGGGGCAGCGAGAACCTCGTCGTAGGGCCACGAGATCGAATTAGGCGACGTATCTCATGTGCTCGCAAGGCCTTTTCGGCTCCAGCGCCAAGGAGCCTCAGACTTGAGCTTAGGACACAAAGATCCGTCTTCATGAGTAACAACGGCGCGACCCCCTCATGCGTCGCCCATCCTGCGCATTATGATCATAGATGCAAGAGCTTTATCGCTACAATCCAATGACTAACGGCAAAGAAGCGCCTAGCAGGCGCTTATGAGCTCGTTTTCAGCCCGCAGCGCCCCAGAGGTGTTCGTCACTTCTCTCGCCCCGCCTCGCTCAGCGCCTGACTGATCGGCGAGAGCAGGTACTGGATGATCCGCCGCCGCCCGGTCTTGATCTCGGCCTGCACCGCCATGCCGGGCTGCACCCGGTCGCACAGCGGGTGTCGCGTGGGATCCTTCGGTCCGCAGGCGAGCTCGACCTTTGCGGCATAGACAAGGCCGGGCTGGATCGGGCGGCCGTTCTCGTCGCGGACGCTTCCGGGCGGTGCCTGGCTCTGGTCGATCGCATCGCGGCTGATGGTGGCGACCTTGCCCTCGATCAGGCCGTAATCGGTGAAGTTGAACGCCTCGAGCTTCACGGCGACCCGCTGGCCGACCTGCACGAAGCCGATGTCCTTGTTCTGGACGAAAGCCTCGACCGTGATGCCGCCGTTGCAGGTGGCGGCGCTGGCGGCCGTTCCCGAACAGGGGACGATCACCATCAGCGGCTGCGCAGGCTGGACGATGCCGCCCACGGTCGTTACGGCGAGCTGCTGCACCACGCCATCGACCGGTGCCCGCAGTTCCTGATACTGCCGCATCCGCGCCGCCTTGCGCAGCTGCTCGCTGGCGAGACCTGCCTCGCTCTCGGCCTCGGCAAAGTCGGTCACGGCGGTGCGCCCGAACCCGGCACTGAGCGCGGCCAGCTCGGCATCGAGCCGCTTTATCGACGCCAGAGAGCGCGCGCGGTTTGCCCGCTGGACTTCGATATTGCGCAGATGCTCGGTGCGCAGCTGCTCGTATTCGAGGAGCTTGAGCTTCGAATAGAAGCCCTTCTCCGCAAGCTCGGCGCGCGCGCTTGTCTGCCGGTCGATATAGGGGAGCACCTCTTCGAGTTTGGCGATTTCGGCACTCGCACCGGCCAGCTCGGCTTCGCTTTCGGCACGCTGCTGGACGATGGCAGCCTTCTGCGCCTCGAACTGGGCGACGGCATTGCGGATGAAGGTTTCTTCGGTGGCAGCAATATCGGGCGAGGTGCCCGGGGGCGGGACGAAGCGGGCGGGCTTGCCGCGCAGGTGCGCCAGCAGCGCATCGTTGCGCGCCTTGATGACCTGCGCCGAGCGCAGCGACTGGGTGCTCTGCGCCTCGTCGGCCGTGGCAAGGGTGGAGTCGAGCTCGATCAGCAGCTGGCCCTTCTTCACGAACTGCCCGTTCTTGACGTGGATCGCACGCACCGCGCCGATCTCGATCGGCTGCACGATTTTGACGTTCTCGCCCGGCACGGTCTTGCCTGCAGCCGTCGCGACCACATCCACCCGGCCAATGACCGCCCAGATCAGCGCCAGCACCATCAGCCCGCAGGTCATCAGCATCAGCCACCTGAGGCCCGGGCTCGGGGGCCTCTCCATGATCTCGAGCGCGGCGGGGAGGAATTCGTGCTCGGCCTTTGGCTTGCAGGCCCGGTCCGCCTCGTTCTGCCAGCGCCAGCTTTCGCGCAGCACCTGCCAATGCCGCGCGAGCGTGGGGAAGCGTTCGGCGAGCAGGCTCATGCCGGCACGACCTCCGCATCGGGGCGATAGCCGGTCTGCTTGGCGTGAAGCTGGGCATAGCGCCCGCCCGCCCGCAGCAGTTCCTCGTGCGAGCCGATCTCGGTGATCTCGCCCGCCTCGACCGTGATGATCCGGTGGCACGGCCGCACGGCGGACAGGCGGTGGGCGATGATCAGCACCGTGCGCCCCTGGGCAATCCGGGCGAGGTTGTTCTGGATGATCTCCTCGCTCTCGGCATCGAGCGCGCTGGTCGCCTCGTCGAGGATCAGGATGCGCGGATCGGTGATCAGCGCGCGGGCTATGGCAAGCCGCTGGCGCTGGCCGCCCGACAGGTTCGACCCGCGCTCCTCAATGATCGTGTCATAGCCCTGCGCAAGGCCGAGAATGAAGTCGTGCGCGCCCGCCAGTTCCGCGGCGGCGATGACGCGGTCCATCGGCAGCGTGGGATTGGCGAGCGCGATATTCTCGCGCACGGTGCGGTTGAACAGGATGTTCTCCTGCAGCACCACCCCCACCTGCCGCCGCAGCCATGCCGGATCGACCAGCGCAAGGTCCGTCCCGTCGACCAGCACCCGCCCCTGTTCGGGCACATAGAGCCGCTGGACCAGCTTGGTCAGCGTCGACTTGCCCGAGCCCGAGGGGCCGACGATGCCGATCATCTCCCCGGGCGCGATATCGAGGCTGATGCCCCGCAGCGCCTCGGGCGCATCGGGGCGGTAGCGGAAGCGGACCTTATCGAACTCCACCCGCCCCTTGATCGGCGGCAGTGTGGCGCGGTTGGGGTTATGCTCGGGCTCGGCGGGGGAATTGAGGATGTCGCCCAGCCGGTCGACCGAGATGCGCA
>JAESFG010000310.1_pt1 | contig 86897 bp, 84 predicted proteins | sample 9269371 | NCBI WGS metagenome assembly JAESFG01 (sample SAMN14506227, study PRJNA617093) | algae metagenome | isolation source: Aetokthonos hydrillicola CCALA 1050 (B3-Florida) and co-occurring... | place: USA: South Carolina | collected 2013-01-01
CAGCTCATTTACCGGATAGGTCAGGCAGAAGAACTCAGACCTTTCTTTCGCTACTTTCCCAATAATACCTGCTATCCCATGGGCGATAAAATCAGGTATATGGAAAATCAAATGAGCATTAGTCTTAGAGTATGTTCGGGAATTAAGAATTGGGAGTAGTGTCTACCTTTGTGGTGGCTAAACTACAAAATTATGACTAAACAGTTCAAGGAACTGACCGACTCCCAATGGGAAGCAATATCGCCATTTTTAAACTTGAATCGCAAGAGAAAGTTGAATTTGAGATTTGTTCTTAACGCTATTTTTTATTTGCTGAGAACCAGTTGTATCCCATCAGGTAGCTATCAGTGGCGAAATTTACCTTCTTGTTTTCCATCCTGGCGTGCAGTAAATTATTATTTTGAGAAGTGGAAGAAGGATGGAACTTTTGAAAAGATGAATACTGCCCTGAATAGTAGAGATAGACTCAGAGAAGAAAGAGAGGCTTATCCCTCCTTAATTTGTATTGATAGTCAAAGTGTTAAATTATCACCCATGATTTTTGAAAATAGAGGATTGGATGCTTATAAAAAAGTAAATGGAAGAAAAAGACACTTAAATGGCTACCTCATGGGATTGTTGATTCATCTGGTCGTTTATGGGCAGTACGGGTAGGAGGAGCACACAAAGCAGATGGAGTAGAAGCATGTTATTTATTGAAAGAAAAAAAAGAGTGGCAGACTCGTCTAAAAACTATCTTAGGAGATGGAGCTTATGGCGGTGTTTTTAAAAGAAAAATAGAAAAAAGAGGTTTGAATTTAATAGCTACCTCATGAGATAGCGAGCCAGTCGGCAGCAGAGCCAAAAGGGTTTTGTACCTGTTGCTCAAAGATGGGTGGTTGAACGTAGTATTGCCTGGACTAATTTCTTTCGTCGGTTAGTGAAAGATTATGAATATACAGTAGAATCTTCGGTTGCTTGGCTCTTTTTAGCCAATACTACAATAATGTTACAAAGATTAAATAACGTGAGCTATGGATTAGGGATATTGATAATGAGCGTGTTAAAATAGCAAAAGGGCAAAAATTTGAGTTAGTTTGTGATTTTCACATCGCAACGCTCTAAAATTTAAGCCCTATGCTCTTGCAAGATAAAGAAAATAAGCTCATTGCTCTCTTTTGTGAAATAGATGATTTCTGTCTGGCTCTAAGGAAGTGGAAAGAAAAAGAAGGACTCACTGGCAAAACAACCCGCTCTCCCCAATTATCTGAGAGTGAAATCATGACAATCTCTGTCTTTTGTCATTACTCAGGTTATAAGTGTTTCCAATATTTTTATCAACAACAGGCTTTGCCCTTTCTCAAATCTTATTTCCCGGGTCTGCCTTCTTATGAACGTTTTCTTAGTCTCTTGCCACGTGTTTTGCCTGGATTGTACTTGTTTTTGCTCTATCAAACACACCAAAGTTGTAGAACTGGTATCTACTTTATTGATTCCAAAAAAATAGTGGTCTCTCATAACCAACGCATTCATAGTAATCGGGTCTTTCGGGACTTTGCCAAACGTGGAAAGAGTTCAACTGGCTGGTTCTATGGGCTTACATTGCATCTGGTTATCAATAACTTGGGTCAAATTTGTCAGTTCTTGCTCACCCCGGCTAACGTGGCTGATAATAGCGAGGAAGTCCTCAAGCATTTGCTCTCCGATTTGCAAGGTGAGTGTTATGGAGACAAAGGCTACTTGAGTCGATTCTTTGGGTATTTTTATGAGAGAGGTCTCACTTTAGTTACCAGAATCAAAAATAATATGAAAAATAAACTGCTGTTTCTTTCTCAGCGTATCCGTCTGAGAAAGCGAGCCATCATTGAATCGGTCAATGATATACTCACTGATATACTCACTTCTGTTTTTGATATTGAACATAGTCGACACAGAAGTCAGGTCAATGCCGTTTCACACTTATTTGCCGGCTTGATTGCTTACTGTTTTTATGAGAATAAACCGTCTGTTTTTTTTACCACAGTACCACAATTTATTAGTCGCTTCATCCATAGTTCACTTTAAAGTAGTTAGTCCAAATTGAAAGTTTAGGTTTTTTTCTATATTCCTTTGTGTCCGAACTAAAAAAATAGTTATGACACAAATAGTAAGTTTCCAACTCACACCCACGCCCGAACTGTTAGACAGTTTCCGGCTCATTCATTGTCAGGGAAGAACTCAAAAACTCCCTGCCTGCCACTCCCGACCTGCCCGACTATCTTACACGCCGGGAAACAGCCGATTTATTACGTATTAGCCTTGTAACACTCAATGAGTGGAGTAAACAAGGCATTTTGCAGAGCCAGCGAATTAACGGACGCATCCGCTATAAACGGGCTATTGTTGAAAATGCCTTACAAAATGTAATGAATCTCAAACACAAACCCAAAAAATAACCAGCCATGAAAACGACTGAAACCAAACGACCCACATTCTATAAAGTAGAATATGAGTTAAACTCTCTGAATTGGTATGTAATGACCAACTGCCCGGCAGGATTTACCAAACTGCCCCATGAACTCAAATTAGAGGAAACCCAAAAGAAAGACCTCATCAATGCCCCGTTTGTTATTCACTCTCACCAGAAAAACGGCAAGTATGAGTTTTTCACTGGGCTACGTCCCTATTAGCTGGCAGATAGTAATAAGTTTTTTTATGGCAATAAACCCGAATTTATAAAAGGAGCTACCCGGCGGAGGCTGTTACTCTTTGTACTGTCTGCCGATTGCCAACGTCTTACAGTTTATTATCTCTTTACACTTTACAATCGCACCAGTGAGGTTATAGAGTTGATAGATGAGTTTTTCAGCCAAGTTATAACCGTCAAAAACTGAGTTATCTGAGTCGTATAAAAAGAGCCGGGACGACCAAGTAACCGGCTCAAACGACCTTTTCCAAACGCCCGACCAAAGGCGTGAAGGAGTTGCTACAAAAGTAATCAAATCCGAGTAATCCGAGTCCATAAAAAAGAGAAAAAACTAAAATGATTGACGGTTTTAAAATTTTGAATGTACCGGCAAATGCAACCGAGTTGAGCCATAACAGCCTGCTCAACTGGAAACTGATAGTTTCAGAAAATGAGGGGGAAATTACAGGTCAATTTGCCGAACATTGTGGGCTTACTTTTGTACTCAAAAACCACAATATCAAATTATACGGCAGTCTGCATAAGTATTTTAACAATGGCATACACAACCACAATGATTTCAATTATCAGGCACTTACAGCCGTCATTGATGAGTTGAGCCGTAAGTTTGATATAGACGCAAACAGAGCCTTTTTAAACAATGTAAAGTTTGGTGTGAACGTAAGAGTAAACTTTGAGGTCAAATCGTTTCTAAGGCGTTTAATAGCCCACAAAGGCAAAGGATTTAATCTTTCAGAAGATGCCGGGAAATATTACCTGCAATGTGAGCATGAGCAGTTTTATATAAAAATCTATGACAAGGGGTTACACTATGGACTGCAGGAAAATATACTGAGGTTTGAGATTAAGGTTATCAAAATGCAATTCTTTCAGCAAAAGAATATTTGCCTCACTACCCTGCAAAACCTGATAAAACCTCACATTTTAGAGGAGTTAGGCAAAATATTATATCTCTACTGGAATGAAATACTCTTTGATGAGCCAGCCCTTAACCCCGATACCTTACCAGACAAAGCGAAAACGCTACTCCTCAACGGACGCAACCCTAAGTTTTGGATTGATTTGTATGAGAGCCAAAACCGGACAAAGAAAGATTACACCTTAAAAAAATTCAGGGCATTACTTGCCAGCCATACAGACAGCATACCCACAGCAACCGGAAAACTGATTTCTGAAAAATGGCAGGAACTAATGCAAGGCTCTCCGAAAACTGAAATTCTGCAAATTTACCAACCTGAAAAATATACAAATTATACACTTTTCACACAAAAAGGGAGTAACCTACCCTACTTGCCTGAAACAGTAAATTCTGCAAATTTACATTTTAACTATACGGTAAATTTGCAGAATCTAAAGAGATGTCAGGTAACAGGGTTACAACTTATAGGACAAAAAAGGAATAGTAAGTTTATCAGCGAAAAAACACTTAAACAATTCCCCGATTTATTGACAAATGCCGGATTCTGTTTTGATAAACATAAACGCAAACATAATTTACCGGAAAGTTATTACTTGGCTCATAATCTTAGAAATGCCCAGAGCAACCCCCGAAATAATCTAAAACGACGTTTAAAAAAATCAATAGCACAAACGCTGTTATTTGAACCAGCAGAGGTAATTCGGCTCAATGAGGAACAAAAAAGGGTTCTGAATTGTTAAATTTAGAGCTAATAATCAATTTTTCAACCTCTATGGAATATATGTTACTCAAAGGTTCTGATATAAACCAACATATCACAATTCAAGAAACTCCTTTTTTTGAGCCTGCTACTTCTGTCTTATTTGGATTTACGAAAGACGATATTGATTATCGTAAACCTTACTATTTAAAAGAAGAGATATTTAGGAAATGTTTTAATACTATTGCGGTTTTTAATTATGTAATCAAAATAATTAACATGAATTCTTGGGAATTTCTAAAGAAACCTAAAGAAAATTCCGAAATAAATTATGAAAGTATTTTTGATTGCATGGTTTATCATCATAGTCAAGATGGTAAAAAAGTTTGGGTTGATTACAAAAATCCTCCTAACAGTAAAAATAATTCAAATGTTAATATTCAGAACAATAACCCTAAACCTAACTCAAAAGACTCCTTTAACAGTGCATTAGACAAATTAAAGGAGAAGGGAGAGTTCGATTTACTGTATGTCTTTCTGGAACTTAAATAAAGATTCTTCCTTAGTCAATACGCACGTATGAGGAATTGCTAAATTAACAAATAGAAGATTTTTCTTACATCACTACGCACGCATGAGAGGGGCATAAAATCTCTACAACTTTTCTAAATCTGACCGATGGACTAACGTTTTGCGTACAATGTCAAAATTAAGGCAAAGGGGGGTAAAGGGTAGTATTCAATAAAATAAGGGTATCTATACTTCACCGGATGATATTATAAATTTATAATGCTTAATCATTGCCCTCAAAATGGATAGTATTGATGCGGTTTGCAGCAGGGTAATGAAAAGGAAATAATTTATATTCTCCAGAGGTCGTAATTCGCCTTACTTCCATTACCTCAATTATTGCCCCATGATGAAAATAGGGATAACATTGTTTTATTGAAAACTTACCATTCTTAGTAGTAATATCAAGACTACATATAGGTCTTTTTCCATAGATAATAGTAAACTTTAATTTATCTACTATAAACATAGATTCAGAAGTTACCTCACCATCTATTCTAATCCTTACTATCAATACACTATCTATCAAAGACTTAGGAGTCTTAGCTGATAAATATTCCTGACCTTTAGAGTTATAGGCATGAACCGTAAACTTACTTTGTGCCTGAGAGCAAATACTTAGGAGTGTAAACAGAAAAAGTAACCAGATTTTCATTTTAAGAAGTGATTTATAAATAGAATGAACCAGGAATAAATTTTGTTGTGTTCATATATAGAAATTTTAGTCTTTTTATTCATTCTTACAAAAGAATAGAAAACCCATGACAGAAACCGAAATTAAAGAAATGGAAAAGGCAATGGATGAATTTTCTATGGAAATATTATCCAACAAAGAAAACCAAATCAAGTTTTTGCAGTCTATTGGGGTTTTGAACAAAAAGGGGAGAGTTAGAAAAGAGTACAAACATTTACAGAAAAAAAAGTAAGAAATTCGGGCAAACCGTCCCCCAATTCGTCCCCCTTACAAATAATTACATTATAAATATTTGATTATCAATAATTTACAGTAAAAGGTTTTATACCCGTATGGACTACCGATTCATAGTCAAATATTACTAAAACCCTTTAAATTTTGAAATTTAAAGGGTTTTTTGTTTATTCAATACTCATATCTTTCATTTTTTCTCATATCTTAGTATACAAATTCGGTTACACAATTAAAAGGCAGATTGGTGTAACCGATTTTGTATTCATTAAATCAAAAAGATCCTGTAATAAACTATCACTTATTTCCTCCTCAAATGAAATATACTTTTTAATCTTGTTTACAAAATAAAATTGAACTCTAAATGTAAATCTTTCCTTTTGTATATAATCTTCGACAAGCTCTGTATGAAGAAGTTCTTCGTACTTAAACTTGTATAATAGTTTTCAAACGTAATATTGAATCCCCTATTTTCTGAAAACCTTGATAGCACGGTCAGGATAATCTGTGATTAATCCGTCAATATTGAGTTTTTTGATAGCTTCCATATCTTCCGTTTCATTAACAGTCCACGGAATGAGTTTGATACCTTTCGCTTTACAATAACTTATCATATTTTTATCTATTAGCTTAAAATATGGACTGTAAACATCTGGCTGAAAACCCAGTTTTTCGATATTTTTTTCTATACTATCTTTATTCTCTACTAACAGCACCAAAGGGAGTTTTACAGGGAATGTTTGGAATACCTGAAGTGTACGAATATCAAATGACTGGATTATGACAAAGTCCTGCATTTTATTTGCCATAATTTCGTCATAAAGCAGTTTGGCAAAAACTTCAGGTTTAGGATGAAAAATATCATCTCCATCAGGCGAGCACTTGGTTTCAATATTATACTTTACAGATTTGAGTTTGTGCTCAAGAATATAATTTTGTGTTTGCAGAAAAACCTCCTTCAATAATGGCTTTGCCACTTTCATTTTTTGCTGTTGTGGAAAACGAGAGTTGCCCTTACTTCCACAGTCATACTGCCTAATTTCAGCATAGTCCATTTTGTAAAGATTGTATTGTTTTTCGCTCGCTTTGGGAATTGGTTTTCCGGCTTTATCAAGTGTAATATCCGAAAGAAACCAGGGATCATGCGAAACTACAAGTTGATTATCTTTGCTAACTACAACATCTAATTCCAAAGTGTTTACACCCAGTTCCAGGGCTTTGATAAAAGCAGGGATTGTGTTTTCAGGCATCAGCCCTCGGCAACCCCGATGCCCCTGAATGTCAAAATTTTGCGAACTTTGTGAAAACATACGGATTGCAAAAAGAAAACAAAAAATAAATACTACACTTTTTTTCATAATAGATTCTCATTAGTGATCTGATTTGGGGAGTTGGCAAAATTAAAAATCTTTATCACAGGAAGCCTATCATCTGCCAAAATAAAAGAGGAGTAACTAATCACTCCTCTCTCGTATGCTGAAGAATGCTTTTTATCTGACATCTCTGATTAAAATAGTACGATTGTTTAATTCAACGCTTTCTCCGGTGGTTCTTCTCAACAAAAGACTTCCAATGGGTGAGACGGGCGAAACAGCAAAGTAAGTAACTCCTTCCAACATGATTTTACCAGCACTCACTGCAATAAAAAAAACTCCCTGATTGGTATAAACCAGACTACCAGCCTGAACCATTTCGGTTTGCTGCAACAGACTGATTTCTGCCAGTTCCTGCCGGAGTTTCAGGGCTTCGGCAAGCTGGGCAGCATGTCTGTCACGTTCTATTTGCATCATGGCACGAGTAGTTTCATACTTGTCGCCGGCACTACTTTTAGATTCCTCATTGGCAGCTTCCTGGGCAGCATTCATGGCTTTTTGAGCAGTTTCTATCCGGTTGTCTACAAATTGCAGACAGGCTTCATACAATTGATTTTTCAGGTTAGTCATACATTCAGTTAATTTTCCATCTTGCCCCAATATATGGCATTCTTCCGATTACTGGTCCCCACACCAGCAATGCATCAAAATAAGGACTGTATGGATTTTGATAGCTATTAATAAGGTCAGCCTGCCGGAAATTAGTCAGATTTTCAACGCCGACATATACATCCAGTGTTTTGGCAAAGGTTTTACTAAGCTGGACGTTCATAATAAAGTAGTTTGGTGAAAAATCATTCTTGCGAAAGGCTTCGGGGTTTTGTGATGTATTGGGAATCCGTTTGAGTCCATTCCAGTTTATGGTATAATCAAGCTTCCATTTTCGCCATTCATACGCCACGTTTGCAAAAGCTCTGTTTTTGGATACAAAAGGTCGTTGTAATAACTGATTATTGTAAGTAGTTTTTACGTCAAACCAGCGATATGCCAGTCGAAGTTCCAGTTTTCGTATCGGTTTATACTCTAATTCTGCCTGAAAACTGTTGGAGAAAGATTTGTCATCTAACGTTTCAAAACGTATTTGCTGTGGATTTTCCAGATTTACGACCAGTTGCTTCTGAAAATCTGTCCGGTAAAAATCCAGATTCAGGGAAGCATCTTTTCCGAACAGGCTAAACTCATGTAATACACTCAAACCCGAATTCCAGGAAACTTCGGCATTGCCTTTATAGCCATTAGAAAAGCTACTTATATCATTTCCATTGACAAATATTTCACGGGAACTCACAAAAATGGCAGTATTTTCAGCAAAAAGATTGGCGGTTCTTTGTCCTCTTCCAAAACTTGCCCGAAGTGTGGTATTTTCTGTAAAGGCATATCGGGCATGCAATCTTGGCGTAACAAAAAATCCAAATATATTATGATAATCTCCCCTTAGACCGGCTACAATGGTCAGTTTTTCTTTAAAATCATACGAATATTCTCCAAAAAAACCAGGTACTATTTCTGTTCTTGCCAGATTTTGGGTATTAAAGTTTTCCCTGAAATCGTCATACAAAAAACTAATTCCGGTTTTAAACTTATGATTGGTATTGCCAATAATTGACTGGTAAATCAGGTTGGAGTAAAAGGTTCGCTCTTTACCATCATATACTTTACTTCCCGAATTTACCGCTGTATTACCAAAAGAAGAAAAAAAGTTATGACTAACGCCTGATACCTGTAGCCCAATGGATTTATACTTTTGTTTTGGAAAAACATACCCGATTTTACCGAAAACCTCATAACGTTCTGTATTAAGCTGAAACTGATAAGGTTTTGGGGTATAAATATGGGTAGTAGTGTCATGCTCCATAAAACCATGTTCAGCCATTTGCCCACCTTTGCGTTGGTCATTAAGTAACTTTATTCCCAACTGTACAATCCAGTTTTTATCTGTGAAATTCCATCGGTTCACGATATTAAACTGCCTGCCTGTCGGAATATCCATAAAACCATCCATGTTCATATCTGTCTGACGGTCAATTATGTTCCCATGAAGCAACAAGGTAGTTCCCCACTTTTTATTCAGATGCTGTGTAAGATTTAGGTTTCCTTCCAGGCGTCCCATCTGGTTGCCATAGATATTGGCGTATAGTTTTTCGGCAGTCTGCGGTTTTTTCAACTCTACATTGATTTGCCCTGCCATGCTTTCGTAGCCATTTATCACAGACCCTGTACCTTTCGTAACCTGAATGCTTTCAATCCAGGTTCCGGGAATATAAGACAACCCATAGTTAGAAGCCAATCCACGAATGCCGGGCATATTTTCGGTAGTAATCTGGGTATAAATGCCTGCCAGACCTAACATTTGTATTTGCTTGGTTCCGGTTACGGCATCTGAAAAAGCCACATCTACTGACGGATTGGTTTCAAAACTTTCTGAAAGATTGCAACAGGCAGCCTTAAAAAGCTCTTTCTCGGTCATTATCTTGGTAGCAGCCGGGCTAAGATAGTCTGTAAAGGTGCTGCTTTTGCTGGCAGCTACCTCTACTTCCTGTAATGTGTTTTCAGATTGCAAAATAACTTGCAAATCATTTTCGCCAACTACAGTCAGGGTATCCGAACGATAACCCACAAAACTGATGACCAGCTTATACCGGCGAGGTTCGGTTGCGAGCCTGAAAATGCCGTTTGTATCTGTAACTGTTCCCTTGGTAGTACCAAGCCAAAATACACTTGCTCCAATAACAGGAGACTTTTTTCCTGTGGGCAGTACTTCCTGTACAACCCCTCTTACGGTATCTTCCTGAGCCAGCAAACTCAGGGAGACCATAAAAGTCAGAAAATATATTGCTGTTTGAATCTTAGTTCTCATAAGCACCAGATTTTAAGCAAAACCAGGATTACTTCTGAATGTGTTTTTCAGAAAAACCATATCCGGAAACAACCTTGGTTTATTAATATTCTCCTTTTACGCTACCACAATGCAGCATTTTGTTACCAAAGTAAGGATTCATTACCTGTTTTTGGTCAGAAAGCCAGAAAGCTCCTTTGTTGTCAAATGCCATGGGGCAAAATTGCTGATAAACCGGCGTAGTATTAGGCTTAAAGGTTTTTATGAGTGCCAGCATACTGATAGAAAGCGTTTCAAAATGCTCCCGCTGAGATTCTACATCAGAAGTATTTTTGTGAATGTGTTCGGCATCCAGTTTAAGGGATTGGGCATTCTTTTTATATAAAGAAGCCTGCGAAGTCGTCATTTTGGCAACATCTACTTTTGTGAGGATAGTGAGAAAAGATTGAGCTTTTTCGGCAGCTTTTTTGGCATTGGTTTCTACTAAGGCATCTTTCAGGTCAAAATAAGATACCAAAAGGTTTTCCAGTTGACTTTTTACAGCCTTATCTACCTTTTCGGTTACAGTAGTTTTAGGGTTAGTTTGGGCGAAACCTAATGTTGTGGCAAGAACGAATATAAAAGAAAAAATGAGAGTTTTCATATTGATAATTTTTTGAATAATGGAATTGAATAAAAAGTAAAGATTTTAAAACACCATTATTTCATCAAATAATCAACGCCTCATTTTTCAAATACACTGGTATTTTGGGGGGCGGCAGAGAGTATATCAGAAAGACAGGACTTGCATAGTAACTTTCCTGCAAGGCATACCAATCCGGGAATTGAACTGAATGAGAGATAGCTGTCTGTACAAGAGCTTTTGTAAGGGTAGTAGCTTGTAGCTTATGGCTATTTTTTATTTTTAAGGTTAATATTTTGTCTTCGCAGCAAGTTTTTTTCTTTACCGGACAGCTTTTTTCTGTATTTCCGCAACAATTACCTCCTGCCTGAGAAAAACTGACTTTACCTGTCATTTTACAGACATGCACAGGTATATTCACGCCCGTGCTGAGAAGCAGGTAGCTGAATAATAGCCATATAGCAGTCAGGTTTTTCATTGTGTTATTACAACGTTTTTTTCAGAGATTAGTGACAGGCTTTACCAAATTTTTTGAGTTTGTAGTAGTTGTAAGGTAAAGGTACTACAAAGCCGGCAATCAATGATATACTGAGAGCAATCCAGTAAAAAGGCTGATTCACAGAGAGATTGCCTCCTGTAATAGCAAGGTCGGTAAGGTTTTCAGCCAGTTCCATTGCCAGCATTGACAAAAAAGACATCGAAAGTGCCGTTTTCAGAGCATGCAACCAGCCAAAGTTTTCCCGTATTTTTAATAATACAGTTTCCAGAATAACTGAAGTAAAAAGTCCGGCAACCATCGCCAGTGCCATCATTACAGGCATTGAAACCACATGGTGATAATAGGCTTGCAGATAAGTAATCATCGCAAAATCACCTATTGAACAGCCAATCAGGCAATTTAAAGTATTCTTTCCGGCACGAATCCAAATCTGCCTGTCCTGCCAGAAAGTTTCTGTTTTAAGAGAGTGTCCCACCGAGCCATTCTTGCCAACTATATATTTGGGATATGGTTTCAAACTCTCCTGAAAAGTAGCTAAAGTAAGGTAATTCTCCGCTTCGATTGTAACTGTATTGGCAAGACGGTTGGCTTTGGCATCTATCACACCCGGAATCTGCTTAAACAAATGCTGCACTTTATATTCACATCCTTCGCAGGTCATGCCTGTAACCGGGATATTTTGTGTATGGGTGAGGAGTGTAGTTTCCATAAATCCTTTATGTTGATTACACAAAAATACAGATTCTTACAGACAGAGTTGTTATATAATTCCTAAAAAGTTGTATATAATCTCAGGCATATTTTCACACATTTATCTTAGAAATCAACTTTCTTACTCTACCCAATCAGCTATAAATACGTTGGTATCACGTGTACCACCATTTTGGCGATTAGAGGAAAAAACTATTTTTTTGCCATCGGGTGAAAACATTGGAAAAGCATTAAAATTACTTTCCTGAGTAACTTGCTCCAAGCCGGTTCCGTCTTCATTAATCATATACAATTGAAAACTATACCCTCTTTCGGAGGCATGATTAGAAGAGAAAATAATTTTTTTACCGGAAGGATGATAAAATGGTGCCCAGTTGGCTTTTCCCAAATGAGTCAGTTGTTTTAAATCAGAGCCATCGATATTGCATGTAAAAATTTCCATTGCTGTAGGAGCAACTAAACCCATTTTTAATAGATCCTGATATTCTTTTAGTTCTTCTTCGGTTTTAGGACGAGAGGCTCTAAAAACCAACTTTTTGCTATCAGGAGAGAAAAATGCTCCTCCATCATAACCCGGCGTATTGGTCACCTGTTTTACATTTTTTCCATCAATATCCATTACATACAAATCCAAATCCCCGTTCCTCAACGAAGTAAATACTATTTTTTTGCCATCCGGCGAAACGGTAGCTTCAGCATCGTAGCCGGGTGTAGCTGTAAGCTGTTTTTTAATATTGCCTTTCAGGTCAGCTACAAAAATGTCAAAATCAGGATAGATAGCCCAAAGGTATTTTTTAGCAAGTTGTGGTGTAATAGCTGGAGGAGGCGGACAAGCTTTACCTCCAAGGTGAGTAGATGCATATAAAATTTGCTTATTGCCTGGCATAAAAAACGAACAGGTAGTACGTCCCATTCCAGTAGAAAGCATCGGAGGTTTAATGGTATCTTTTTTGGAAACAGGCATATAAAAAATCTGATCGCAACTCACTCCCCATTTTGCATAATTTGACTGAAAACAAAGCATTTTGCTGTCAAAGCTAAAATAGGCTTCCGCATTGTCGCCACCAAACGTCAGTTGACGAAGGTTTTTAAAATGTTTTTCAACTGGTTTACTTTCAGGTGTCTGAGCAAACCCCGGCATCTGAAAAAAAGCAAGGGCGATAATCACTACAAAATATCTTCTCATATAGATCAGGTTATTTATAAAAAAGTATTTATATTTTTTTTTGTAAGGTAGCAAACTCTTTTGCAAAATAGGTTAAAATGATTTTTGCCCCAGCTCTTTTGATGCTTAATAAGACTTCAAGCATGGCTTTTTCACCATTGAGCCAGCCATTTTGGGCAGCAGCTTTTATCATGGCATACTCACCACTTACATTGTAGGCAGCTATTGGTAATTGAAAATTGTCATTCAGCCTTTGTATAATGTCCAGATAAGAAAGTGCTGGTTTTACCATCAAAAAATCAGCCCCTTCGGCATAGTCCAACTCTGCCTCAATGATTGCTTCCTTGCTGTTGGCAGGATTCATCTGATAGGTTTTTTTATCCCCAAATTTAGGAGCTGAATCAAGAGCATCCCTGAAAGGTCCGTAAAAAGCACTGGCATATTTGGCGGTATAAGCCATGATACTCACATGAGTAAATCCTTCATCATCAAGAAGTTCACGAATATAGCCTACCCTGCCATCCATCATGTCTGACGGACCCAGAATATCAGCACCGGCACAGGCTTGAGCCAAAGCCATTTTGCCTAATACTACCAGAGTTTCGTCGTTGAGGATAGCCCCATTTTCTACAATGCCATCATGTCCGTCAGAGCTATAAGGGTCGAGGGCTATGTCTGTCATCACAGTAGCCTCAGGCAGTTCTTGCTTGATTTGGCGAATGGTTTTCAGGTAAAAATTATCAGGATTATGGCTTTCAGAGGCAAATTTATCTTTCAGATTTTCTGCCATATTGGGAAAAAGGCAAAAGGTATGTATGCCTAATTTAAGGCACGACTCTATTTCTTTGAGCAACAGGTCTGGCGAATACCTGAAAATACCGGGCATTGATGCAATGGCTGTTGACTGGTTTCTACCATCTGTTACAAACATTGGAAATATCAGGTCGTCAACAGACAAAGTGGTTTCCTGAACTAAATGGCGTATATTTTCGGACTGACGGTTGCGGCGGGGGCGACGAAGCATAACTTATTACTTATAGTAAAAACTCTAAAAAAATATAACGCAAAATTACGTTACTTTCCTGAAAAATATGCCATTTGTTTTCTGAAAACAATTCCGGGAATTTTACATAAAAATCATTCTGATTATTTTAAATACAATTTCGTTATGAAAATTCGTAATAAGCTGGCTTATCTTTTTGCTACTATGGTGGCAACTCTTCTGCTGTTGTTTTCAGCAGGTATTTATTACCTCACTGCCAGATATCGTGAAAATGAATTTTATGAACGCCTGCGGGAAAAAGCCATTACTACAGCCCGGTTGCTTTATGAAGCCAAAGAAGATATTACACCACATACCCTAAATCTGATAGACCAGCAGGACAGCACTCTGCTTGAAGGAGAAAAAGTGACGGTATTTAACTCAAATCTAAAACTTATCTACGACAGTCAGCATAATCAGGAAACCATGAGTGATGAGTTTTTCAGGAAACTTGGAAGACAACCTGCTGGCGAATTGAGAGAACAACAAGGAGAAAGAGAGTTTTTATATAAACTTTATAAAGAGCCAGATGAGGTTTTAGTGGTAAAAGTATCGGCTATTGACAGATATGGATTGAGCAAACTTAATTTTCTGGTTGGTATTTTATCATTTGGTTGGTTTGTGAGTGTGGCAGTTATTATCATTGCCGGTTGGATATTTGCCGGCAAAGCTCTTGAGCCGATAGAAGACGTTATTCATCAGGTAGAACAAATAGACTCAGAAACACTCGACAAACGCCGGGTAAATGCCGGAAGCGAAAAAGATGAAATCGCACAACTGGCAGATACCTTTAACAGAATGCTTGACAGATTACAGCAGTCTTTTGTGATGCAACGTAGTTTTGTATCTAATGCTTCGCATGAGCTACGTACTCCACTTACCATTATGACCGGGCAACTGGAAGTAGCTTTGCTACAAAACCGTTCGGCGGATGAATACAAAAAAATTCTGCAATCGGTATTAGACGATACTAAAGATATGACCGAACTTGCCAATGAACTGCTTGATTTGGCTCAGGCAAGCTCAGATGTTTATACATTACCTTTTAAACAGACCCGTATTGATGAGGTAGTATTGCTGGCAGAGGCAGAATTGCTCAAGAAAAAACCTGACTATGATGTGATAGTAGATTTTACGGAAGCTCCTGAAGAAGAAGAATTATATGAACTAAATGCAAATGAACGGCTGCTTAAAAATGCTTTTTTTAATTTGATGGAGAATGCCTGCAAGTTTTCTGCCGACAAAAAAGTTTCTATCGAAATTGCCTTTCGACCCAAAGAAGTTGTGCTGGCTTTTTCGGACAAAGGCGTAGGAATATCAGAAGAAGATTTACCTTATATCTTTGAGCCATTTTTCAGGTCACAGCAAACCCGCTCTGTACCGGGGCATGGCATCGGATTGCCTCTCACCAAAAAAATTGTAGAACTGCATGGGGGAGCTATTGCGGTAGAATCTAAAGTCAATACTGGCACATGTTTTACTATCATTTTGCCAAGACTTTCTGAGAAGTGAATAATTTTTGTAATTATATCATTATTTTCTGTATTTATATTTATTGAGCTTGTATGTGTTTATAGGGTTATTTTTTGCCAAAAAACCTATTAATAAATAAAAAATCATATGTATTATTTTCATTTACAAGTTATTCATCAAGACTTACTTAGTGAAACTTCTAATTATGAAAAGGAAACTGTTCTAGTAGACTATTTTAAATCCAATAAATCCTTTGATGAAATAATAAATAAGTTTCATAATAGAGATGGTCATATGGTGACAGAGCATTTGTCCTCTACAATAAAGAAATATTCTGAAAATTATGCAGAAATAGAATGTTGGATAGGACATCCTGAACCAACATTGGCATTAGATTATTTCTCAAAATTTGAGAGGGTAGCTCTCCAAAATATTCCGTTTTATTTATCAAAAGATATTCTTTTTACAATTCTATTTGAAAATGAAAGTATCATTACACCCAAAGTTGCTTCTAACGAAGTAAAAACTTTTATGGATAGCATACTAATCTCCGAGAAACATGAATATAATGGAGGGCTTAGTTTTACAGACCTCAAATGGTTATTGGAAGTAACTGTTGAAGGATTAAGCAAGATAGATGGTGTAGCAGGGGGATTATCTGTAATAGGAATACAAAAACTCTATAAATTCTTGAAAGAAAAATACTTTAGAAATAAAAACATTCCTGTCATACTTCCTACAAACCCTCTTACTCTTATTTATGAGGCAATCGAAAAAAAATATAGTGACAAAGTAACAAGTCAAAGTTGTCGATTTAGAGAAGATGGAAATATTACTTGTACCTGTGAAGGTGAGAGCTCAAATTATGAAATTTTATATAATCCTGTTAAAAATGAAGTTATTGATGTAATCAGAGTTGATAAACCAGAAGCATTACATAATAAATCAAAGGGGTAGATAAAAACTTTTGCTTATTGAAAATCTTGCTGTTAATTAAGATTTTCAATAAGCAAAAGACAAATCAAATAAATATATTAATACCTCCAACTCTTCAAATCAGAACCCGCCGGGGCATTTTTCTTAATCAGGTCAAGTATTTTTGGTACATACATGGTGTTATAGCGAAGGCGTGATACATAATTTGGGTTATCAGGGTCGCCATTCCAGCAATGTTCAAAACGGTCACCATATTTTACTTCTGCATTAGCAGTCGGGTTTTTCAATTTTTTCAGTCTATCCTCTATTAAATACACTGCATTGTTGAGGTAAAAGTTATCCATATCTCCACAATAAATATGAATTTTGCCTTGCAATTTATTACCCAGTTTAGCCCAATCACGCTCAAGTATATAACTCAAATCATAGTTTTCCCGCCAGAATTCAGCCACTTTGTGGTTAATTTCTCCTGTTTTTTTGTCATAAATTCTTTCAGGATAGCCATCTTTTCCAACCGGCGAATAAACTGCCTCCCAAATGTCCCACTGGTCACCAGACCGACTCTTAGTACCCAATACCAGTTCTTTCAGATTAGCATCTTCTACTGTGGCATCTACCTGTCCCAAATAATTACGATGTGAAGGACGGGGTGTTTTTCGGAAAGCACCTTCCTGAAAATAAGCATTTTTGTCTTCATAGAGGTTAAAATTGGTGTATTGCCGGAAATCTACCGGGTCAGGACAAGCAGCAAAACAACCTCCATATTCATCCGGATAAAAAACCTGAACAGCCAGTGCTTCCCAGCCTCCCGTAGAACCTCCATACAAAAACCTTGACCAGCCTTTGCCAATACCTCTAAATTTTTTCTCTATGAAAGGCAAAAACTCGTAGGTAATAGCATCGCCGTAAGGACCATTGTTCTGGGAATTAACAGCATACGAATCATCATAATAAGGGGTTGGGTGTTGTATTTCTATGACCAGCATTCTCGGAAAATCTTTGCTTGTCCATTTCTTATAGAAATTGTAAGCTTCCTGTTGTTGAAATTTTTTATAGCCATAAATCCCGAATCTGCCATTATAATCCGAAGTATCCATATCTGCCGGAGGAGGGGTTTCTGAGAACCCACTGAATTCAGACGGGAAGTGTCCATGAAAAATACAAACCGGGTATTTTGCATCCGGGTGGTCTTCAAAACCCTCCGGCAACAATACAAATGCTCCTAATTCAATATCTCTTCCCCAGAATTTGGATAGCTTTTCTGACTTCATTCTCACATATTTCACATATTTAGAATCTTTAGGCTGTGGAATGGACGGAATTTTGTGGTCTATCACAATTTTTATTTCTGTATTGCTGGCAGGGTCTATTTCCACTTTCATTTTTGTACTGTATAAGTTCCCCGGCGATGAATTCCAGTGTTGTCCTTCTCCATTGTCCATAGGTAATTTCACCGTATAGCCATCTCCACGTTTAAAAGTTTCATACGTATGCAATACTGCCTGTATGTAATAAGTCCCCTTTGAAATATCTTTAAGACTTTTCTGGGGATAGCCTAATACAGTATCCGTGAAAGTGATGTTTTGTCCAGATTTCCATTCATTTACATCTATTCCGAATATCTGAGCAGTTTTAAAATTATCACTCACATTATCTTTTGGCTCTCCTGTCGAATCTGGCGAAATCACCAAAATCAGTCTCCCATCCAATCTTGTGGAAGAAAGTGAGTCTGCAAACACCACATTTACAGCAAAGTTTGAAGTTTTATTTTGACAGGCATTTAATGCTGCCATTAATAAAACAAGACATATCACAACAGAACGTACAATATTTTTCATCTTGAAAAGAAAGGTTGGAAAGAATCTATAAATTTATTAAACAGATTCTAAAAAATATTGAATCTTAAAATAAATGTGTTGAAAACTTATCTAAAACCAAGATATAAACTCTATAAGATAAATGAGCCAGTTTTCTAAAGTAAGCTTATCTTATTGTAAAACATTGCTTAAATTAATGAGAGCTCAGGATTAGATTTTTTGACAACTGCATTTCTTTCCAGTTAGATTTCCTTAAGATTAAGGAACTGGTGCAAAAGATACACAAGTGCAAAAGATACACAAGTTCAAAAAACCCTTTCATTCTAAAAATGCTAACTCAGACCTCTACTGTTAAGGCTTTTGTCGTATCATTTTCCAGAATGTCTGTCATTTTTACAATGACTGTATATTTGTCTTTGGTTTTGTAATAACGAGTCGTAGAAAACCCTAATTTTGAATTTTCTTTGGTTTAGTAGTTTTGCTAAACGTTATAAAACATATCATTCTAATAGTAACAATAGAGTAAACCAAGAGAAAAAAGCCCCATATTTCAACAATAAAGGGCTTTTCAGGTATTTGAAGGTCTAATGTGGTAGCTCCGACGGGAATCGAACCCATATCTAAAGTTTAGGAAACTTCTATTCTATCCATTGAACTACGGAGCCGTTACTGAAGAAAAAAACTTCGTTTAGCAGGCAAAATTAGTTTTTTTCTTCAGAATTTTCAATTTCAAAATGTACTTCATTTTTTTCCTGAGAGAAGGTATCCCAGGTGATATCCGTTTCTTCTGAAGAATCGCCCCAGAAAATTTGAGTTTCCAAAAAGTGAGGATAAATGGTTTTATGAACCTTTAAGACATTTTCCAGTACTATCCTGCGTAATTCGTCTAATCCTTCTTTTTTCTCAGCCGAAATAAAAACTGTATCTCCCTGTTTTTTAGGTAGATATATTTTTACTACCTGATTATGTATGTCACTTTCGCTAGACGTTTCTTTATTCTTTTCGGCAAGTAAATCCATCTTATTATATACCATAATAGTGGTTTTATCTTTAATACCAATCTCTGCCAGCGTTTTGTTCACTACTTCAATCTGCTCTTCGTAACCAGGGTGTGAAGCATCAACTATATGTAACAAAATATCTGCTTCCCGCACTTCATCCAGTGTTGATTTAAAAGCTTCTACCAGTGTAGTAGGTAGTTTACGTATAAAACCCACAGTATCACTAAGCAAAAATGGGACATTGTTAAACGAAACTTTTCGGACTGTGGCATCCAATGTAGCAAACAGCTTATTCTCAGCAAGTACATCAGCCTTGCTCAAAATACGCATCAGGGTAGATTTACCTACGTTGGTATAACCCACCAGAGCAACTCTTACTATCTTATCACGCTGCTTTTTTCGGGTGGTTGTTTGTTTTTCTATCACTTCTAGCTTTTCTTTCAAAAAAGCAATCCGGTCATTTACAATCCGACGGTCGGTTTCAAGCTCTTTTTCACCGGGACCTCTCATTCCAATCCCTCCTTTTTGCTTAGATAAGTGAGTCCACATACGGGTCAGTCGGGGCAGCAGGTACTGGTATTGAGCCAACTCTACCTGAGTTTTTGCCTGAGCTGTTTTAGCCCTTTGTGAAAAGATATTTAAAATCAGCAGACTTCTGTCAAGTATCTTAATCTTAAGTACATCTTCCAGATTACGCACCTGAGCCGGTGACAAGTCATCATCAAAGATAACCATATCCGGTTCTTTATCTTTTACAAAAGCTGCTATATCCTCCAGTTTGCCTTTTCCAACAAAAGTTCTTACATCCGGTCTCTCCAGTTTTTGTATAAAAGTCTGAATAGTTTTAGCACCAGACGTTTCCGTTAAAAAAGCCAGCTCATTCAGATATTCCTGTGTCTTTTCAGCATTTTGCTTTTGGGTAGCCACAGCTACCAATACAGCCGTCTCTTGTTTTTTGGCTGTTTCAAATAATTTTTTGGTTTTGTTCATAAAAAAAATCTGTACTTTTACAGCATGTCAGTTCCAACTAAAGAAACTATATTTTTCTTTAAACTTAAATATAATAATATCCGTATTTTTTACATCAATAATAACCTATAACCATTTTTTAAATAAAATATTTACATTATTCACAAGCTACTGGCTGCTGAAAAGAAATGCGAATTGCTATTGTTATCAATACATCCTGGAATATTTATAATTTCAGAAAAGGTTTAATCAAGTATCTTTTAAAAAATGGTCATGAGGTTTATGCTATTGCTCCTTTTGATAATTATTCAGATAAATTATCAGAATTAGGTTGTCAGTATATACCGGTAGAATTAGATACAAAAGGTTCGAGTCCTGCCTACGACTTTTCTTACTTTCTTGATTTACAACGTATTTACAAAAAAATCAACCCTGATGCTGTATTACATTATACCATCAAACCCAATATTTATGGTACACTGGCAGCAACCACACTCGGGATTCCAAGTATTACCAATGTTTCTGGATTAGGTACTGTTTTTTTACGCAAAAACCTTACCAGCCAGATAGCTATGTGGCTTTATAAGATTGCTTTCAGGTTTCCGAAAAAGGTTTTTTTCCAAAATCCTCATGACCAATCTTTGTTTGTCAAAAAAGACCTGGTAAACTTTTCTGTAACAGACATACTTCCGGGTTCGGGTATAGACTTAAACCATTTTAAACCAATTTCGTTCCATCGTAATTCGGTTTTTACTTTTTTATTGATAGCTCGTCTTATTTACGACAAAGGTATTTTAGAGTTTGTAGAAGCTGCCCGTATTCTGAAAAAAAAAGGCATACAGGCACGATTTCAACTATTAGGCTTTTTTGATAATACTGCTCTTGGCGTAAAAACAGAAGAATTGAATACCTGGATAAAAGAGGGTTTAATTGAATATCTCGGAAAGACAGACGATGTTAGACCTGATATTCATCGTGCTGATTGTATTGTTTTACCTTCTTATCGTGAAGGCACTCCTCGTACCCTGCTTGAGGCAGCTTGTCTTGCCAAACCTTTAATAGCCAGCAATGTACCAGGATGTACAGAAATCGTAAAGCACAAATGGAACGGTTTTTTGTGTGAGGCTAAAAATGCCTTCGATTTGGCTGAAAAAATGGAAGAAATGATCAATATGAGTGACGAAGCTCTGAAGAATTTTGGGGAAAATAGCCGGCAGGAAGTAGAAAATCGTTTCGATGAGAAAGAAGTAATAAGAAAGTATGAAGAGGTACTGATACAAATTTTTGGTAAAGAAAGGGTTGTAAAACCGATAACTGAGCGAATTAGTGAAGATTTGCAGGTAATACATCCTTAAAAAAATCAGTAAAAAGTACTTTATTTGCAAAAAATCGCATTTTTATGCTCTATTGTTGACATATTACAACAATTTTTTAGCATCTATTTAATAATCAATCTCCTTTAATCTGATTCAAAAATAATTAGCCTTATACAAAAACATGGAATTTAAACATTCACACATTCAGGGATTGGTAGAAATTTTTCCGAGGGTATTTAAAGACGAAAGAGGATTTTTCTTTGAGAGTTATTCTAAAAAGGTCTTTTCCGAAAATGGTATCCCTTTTGATTTTGTACAAGACAATCAATCTTTTTCGTACAAAGGTGTATTGAGAGGATTACATTTTCAGAAAGAGCCTTTTGCTCAGGGAAAATTAGTGAGAGTGATTACTGGTAAAGTGATGGATGTGGTGGTAGATTTACGTCCTGAATCTCCAACTTTTAAGCAACATGCTACTTTTATTTTGGACAGCAGCATCAATAATCTGTTATACGTACCCGAGGGCTTTGCTCATGGATTTGTAACACTCGAAGATGCTGTTTTTCACTATAAATGTACTAATTTTTATAATAAACCTGCTGAAGGAGGGTTGCTCTGGAATGACCCCGAACTGGGAATAGACTGGGGTATTGAAAATCCTGTAGTTTCAGAAAAAGACCAAATTCTCCCCACATTAAAAGAATTATTCGGTTAGTTTATTTTGATTTCCACCAAGCCAAAAACTCTTTGGCAGCCTCCTCATTGGTTTGAATGGGCTGATACCCCAGTATGGTTTTGGCTCTTTCAATATTTAAAGTACACGATTTTGCCAGTATGCCGATACCCTGTCGGGTTAAAGGTGGTTCTTTTGAGCTTCGAGTAACTGTAGCAATCCATTCAGCCACACCTGCTGTTGCCAGAGCTATGGAATAAGGTATCTTACTTTGATTAAGTGACAAGCCCAACTGACCTAATACCCATGATATATATTCCCAAAGTTTTATAGGGTTGCCATTAGTAATGTTATAGGCTTTTCCAAAAGCCTCTCTATTCTCTGTGATTATACTCAGCAAAATAGCACTTACTACATTTGATACGGCTGATAAATCTGCAATGGCATTGCCATTACCAATAATTTTTAGTTTACCTGCTTGTTGTGCTGTCAGCAAACGAGGCATTATGGCATTATCTCCTGCTCCTATAATGGCACGGGGTCTGAGTACAATGGTTTCAAGCCCTTTTTCAAAAGCCTTGCCTACCAGTTTTTCTGCTTCATATTTAGTAGCAGCATAAAAGTTAGAAAATTTTTGAGGCAGAGGGTCATCTTCTTTTACATCAAAACGGTCAGTACCCGTAAAATAAATGCTTGGCGTAGAAATATGAACAAACCTTTTTATACCTGTTTCTAAAGCAGCATCAAGCAGATGTTGGGCTGACAGCACATTGGCTGCATAAAAATCGTTATACCTTCCCCATGGAGCAGCCAAAGCAGCCGAGTGGGCTATTATATCTGTATTCTTGACAATATCTTTTACAAAGTCTTTATTTTCCAGATTGCCTTTTACAAAAGTAGCTCCCAGTTTATCTAATTCCTTTCCTATAATTTCGTTACGCCCGGTAGCAATTATTTCTTCAAACTTGTTTTCTTCTAAAAGCTTTTCAGTGAGTCGTTTGCCTAAAAAACCTGTGGCTCCTGTAATAAGAATTTTCATTTTTTATTTATTTTTCACAAAAACTTACATTGTATTTTGTGTTATAAAATTAATGCAAGGTCAATTTCCATATAAAACCATCCTGAAAATAGACCTTTTTTAAAAAGGTTTCACCATTTGTCGAAATTTTATTGCTTTTTTTCTCACGTTTTTATGTAAAATATCAGGGTTTACCTTACAGCACTATATTTCATAAAAGGTATATTAATCAAAAAATAATAACCATGAAAAAGATCATAATAGTTATTTCCTCTTTCTTATTTATGCTGGCATCTTTTGCTTTTTTGCTTAATGAAAAGTCAATAGAAAAAACCCATTCTCGCCATTCTGCTGAGAAAGTTGTAAATAAATTGTCGTATCAATAAAAGTTGGTTTTATATAAAATTGACTTCCGGATTCAGTATTATTGAAAACTTGTCTTGTACAGACTGTCTTATTTGCATAGCTAATGTCATGATTGCTTCACCTGTGGCATTTCCATAATTCACCAATACCAGAGCTTGTCGGTCATGAACGCCTGCTTCGCCTATACGTCTGCCTTTCCAACCGGTCTGCTCAATCAACCATCCGGCAGGAACCTTCATAACTGTATCAGAAACTACATAACCAGGCAGGTCAGGATACACTTTCTTTAGACTGTCAAACTGATTTTTGGGTATCTCTGGATTTTTAAAAAAACTTCCGGCATTTCCTACTTGTTGTGGGTCAGGTAATTTACTTTGCCGTATCTGTATTACTGCATTGCTTATCGCTTTCAGATTTGGCTGACTAATATTCATGATTTCCAGTGTTTTCTGAATATCTCCGTAAGCAATATTAAACTTAACCGGATTTTTGAGAAGCCGAAACGTAACAGAAGTTATAAAAAACCGACCTTTATATTCATTTTTAAAAATACTGTCACGATAGCCAAAGTGGCATTGCTGGTTACTAAGTATCTGTAATTGTTGTGTTTCGGGAGAGAAAATTTCTACACTTTCAATAACTTCACGAACTTCCGTACCATAAGCTCCGATATTCTGAATAGGAGCAGCACCTACTGTACCAGGTATTAATGACAGATTTTCGATTCCACCTAAGTTATTTTCTACGGCATATAATACAAACTGATGCCAGTTTTCGCCGGCTCCGGCTTTTAGCCATATATATTTTTCATCTTCAGCTACTTTTTGTATCCCTTTTATTTGCATCAACATCACTAATCCTTCAAAATTTTTGCTGAATAATACATTACTGCCTCCACCAAGGATAAGTTTGGGCATTTGCTGAAAATCAGCAGATTTATAAATCTCCTGTAAATCTTCTATGGTATGAATTTCTGTAAACCAGCGAGCTTTGGCATCTATTCCAAAAGTATTATATGGTTTAAGCGATATATTTTCTGAAAAAGAAAGCATTTTGTTATTTTTTAGAAATTGCCAGCATCCCCACAAAAGTCAGTAACCCATTAACCAGCAACAATTCAAAATCAAATTTATAACCATTAAACCATTCTACAGAGTGAGTATCAAGCAACCAGCAAACTAATGGTGAAATTATACAAACAAAAGGCACAAATTTATCTTTTACACCTCGTTTGCTCAACATTCCGAATGAAAACATACCCAGCAAAGGTCCATACGTATAGCCAGCTATTTTAAAAATAGCATCTACGGCACTCTTGTTGTTCAGAGCATTAAAAATTAAAATGATAATAAAAAGTAAAACCGAAAAGCCCAGATGTACCCAAAACTTAAGACGCTGGCGGGTAGCTTCATCTTTTTTCTCAAATTCAAGAAAGTCAATACAAAAAGCTGTGGTAAGAGCTGCCAAAGCCGAATCGGAACTGGCGTAAGATGATGCTGTGATTCCTAATAAAAAGAAAACCCCGGCAGCCACTCCAAAATAACGAAACGCAAGTGTAGGGTAAAGATAGTCACTACGCTCAGGTATAGGAATATTTTGACTATCGGTATATAAATACAACAAAGCTCCTAATGATAAAAACAACACATTGACCAGCAAAAATACTCCTACAAACGAAAACATATTCTTTTGGGCTTCGCCTATATTTTTGCAGGTCAGATTTTTTTGCATCAAATCCTGGTCTAAACCCACCATAGCTATCACCAGAAAAATCCCTGAAAGAAATTTTTTCCAGAAATAGTTTTTACTGTTTATATCCTCAAAAAAGAAAATCTTTGAATATTTACTTTCTGCCACTGCACTTATTAAATCTGAAGGATTGTCTATTGTAAGTTTTTGAGCCATAAAAATAAGACTCATTATCAGGGCAGCTATCAGAAAAAGTGTTTGCAGGCTATCTGTCCAGATGATAGTTTTTACGCCTCCCCGAAATGTATAAACCCAAATTAAACCCAATGTAATTAATACAACAACTGGAAAAGGAACATTAAATTCTTTAAACAAAAACAGTTGTAAAACCAGCACTGCCAGAAACAAGCGAACCGCAGCTCCTATAGTGCGGGATAATAAAAAGAAAAATGAACCGGTTTTATATGACCAGAAGCCAAAACGTTTTTCAAGATAGGTATAGATAGAAATAAGGTTGAGTTTGTAATACAAAGGAAGTAATACCAAAGTCACTACTACATAACCTATTAAATTGCCTAATATTACCTGAAAATAAGCAAACTGACCAGCACCTACTCCACCCGGCACCGAAATAAATGTAACTCCTGAAATGGTAGTACCTATCATTCCAAAGGCTACCAGATACCAGGGAGAAGATTTTTTGGCAGTAAAAAAAGTTTCGGAATCAGCATTTCGGCTTGTAAAGTAGGCAATGACAAGCAACGTTCCGAAATAAAGAATAAGAAGAGTTATAACTAATTGAGAAGACAATGTCTGTAATAAATTTTAAATTCATAAAAAGCTGCATGCAAACTAAGAAAAAACTACTGTTTCAAAAAACACTTTTAAGTGAAAATGGTTGTTTTTAATAGGTTTATTATATCCGGAAATACTTGAATTCCTTAGTATTTTCATGTAAATTTGTCATTCTAAAAATTGCTCAAAACACTATGAAAACGTTTGAAGACGAAGAAACAGAAGTGCTGGAAGATGAAGAAACGGTTACTACTGATTTATATGATTTGGTAGTTTTTAATGATGAGATTAATACCTTTGACCATGTGATACAGACACTGATGGAGGTTTGTGACCATGAACCTGAGCAAGCAGAGCAGTGTACCTGGATTATTCATTTCAAAGGAAAATGTACAGTAAAGCATGGCAGCTTTGACGAACTGGCTCCTATGCGTAATGCTATCTGCGGAAGAGGTATTTCAGCAGAAGTTCTTTGAATTTATTAAGGATTCCGGAAATAAAATACTTGAGCTATTAAAAAAAAGCACATTTTCAACCGTGCCGGAATCTGAAATCCATTAAATCTCCATGAATTTCCCATCCAAACTTATAGAAAACGCTGTAAACGAAGTTTCCAAATTACCTGGTATCGGTAAAAAAACTGCTTTACGCCTTGTATTGCATCTGCTTAAAAGAGATGAAGAAGATACACAGCAGCTTACAGAATCACTGATTAACCTTCGTACCAAAATTCAGTACTGCCAGCGTTGCCATAATATCTCTGATACCTCTGTTTGCTCTATATGTATAAGCCCGGTACGTGACCAGGGTGTGGTTTGCGTAGTGCAGGATACACGTGATGTATTGGCTATCGAAAATACATCTCAGTATAATGGGTTGTATCATGTGTTGGGTGGTGTAATTGCCCCCATAGAAGGCATTGGACCAAACGACCTGAATATAGAATCTTTGACAGAACGTTTGAAAAATGAAGAAGTAAAGGAAATTATTCTGGCTCTGCCGGCTACTATGGAAGGGGATACTACAGCTTTCTATCTAACCAAAAAACTCAAACAATTCCCTCAGGTCAAAATCACCACTATTGCTCGAGGCATTCCGGTAGGTGGCGAACTCGAATATGCTGATGAAATCACACTTGGCAGAAGTATTGCCAGTCGTGTAGTTTATGAATAAAGGCATCTTGACTTTTTTGAGCATTGCTCAAAAATAAAAAAGGTTGTTTTGGGAATCATACCAAAGTAACCTTTTTAGGTACAATATACTGAGCAAAGGTGTAATCAGCAATAATCTGTCATTTGCCTGTAAGAAAACGAGGACTTGAGCCATATACTCCGACTTGTGAAATCATTGACTGAATTCTTTACAAGCTTAAGAAGCTGTTTGAATTAATATTTATTGGCTAACCTTCTGATATTGGATAAAAGAAAGAATCACGAATTAATTTAAATTTCTGTAGGCATTGGGCGTCACTCCCACCTTTTGTTTAAACAATCTTGTAAAATGTTGGGGATATTTAAAACCAAGTTCATAAGCTACTTCACTAATGGCTCTGTCAATATCAAAAATCCTTTCTTTGGCTATATCAATTACTTTTTCTTGAATATATTGCATAGCAGAAATACCTGTTTCTTTTTTGATTACATCGCCAAAATAATTAGGTGACAGGTGTAGTTCCTCTGCACAATAAGAGACAGAGGGCAAGCCGATTTTTTGAGGCTTTTCAGAAACAAAGTAATTGTTTAAGAGCGTTTCAAACTTTTCTAAAATTCCTTTATTTACATGTTCCCTTGTCATAAACTGCCTGTCATAGAACCGTGTCGAATAATTCAGGAGTAACTGCAAATGAGAAATAACCAGGGTTTTACTGTGCTTATCCAGATTCTGCTTCAACTCTTCTTCAATTGTTTGAAAGATATTGAGTATTAACTTTCTTTCCTTTTTTGAAAGATGCAAAGCCTCATTGGAAGAGTACGAAAAAAAACTATAATCAGCCATGATATTACGTAATGAGGTTCCAACAAGAAAATCTGGATGAAATATCAATACTTTACCCTTTGGCTTCATTCCAGGTAAATAACTTCCAACTGTCAGAATTTGTCCCGGTGCAACAAAAACCAAACTCTCTTCCTGATAATCGTACACCTCTTTACCATAGCGTAAGTCACCACATTTTGTTTCTTTTAAATAGATACAATAGAAGCCGAAATTGTAAGAACCAGGCTCAAGAAGTTTCAGGTTTTGATAGTCTAGAATATTAATCAGTGGGTGTAAAGTTTCTGCACCTCTGAGTTCACTGTATTCTCCTACGCTTTTTATCTTCTTTATTTCCATATGTCAGCAATTTTGTATCTAAAAATACGCAATCAACTACTAGTTACAAGTATGGAAAGACAAATTCAGTAAAACTGGTAAGTAAAAACATAATTGATATAAGTTAGAAAGAATGGCAAGCAAAGGTGCAATCCATTAAGAAGCACTTGATGAGAAATTCTTGCATTGGAAAAATAGCAGAGCAAAATCAAAAAAAATAATTTTGTAATATTCAGTACAATATATATCTTTGCACAGTAATTCATTATTAAGATGGCAGGCAGACCCAAAATATACGATGAAGAAGTAGTGCTGGATAAAGCTATTGAGGTATTCTGGAAAAAGGGATATGAGATTGCATCTGCTGAGGATTTGCTAAAGGCTATGGGTATAGGGAAGGGAAGTTTTTACCTGGCTTATAAAAATGGAAAGCAGGAGTTATTTGAAAAATCTTTACAACGTTTTTTTTATAAATACTTCAACGATTTTTTAAATGGACTTAAAGCAATAGATAACCCTGTAGCATCTATAAAGGCATTCTATTATCAAATGTCAGATGAAGTTTCTGCTCTAAGGTTAAATGGCTGTTATTTTAGTAATGCAATGGTGCAGGCAGAGAAGCAAGAAGTAAAAGACCAGGCCGGTGCTATCATGATAAAAATCTCAAATAGTTTTTCGGAAGTACTTATCAAAGCAAAACAGAAAGGAATTATAGATTTTAATATTCCAGACGACATACTCCCTTTGTATTTTTTAAACCTTTGGAGTGGTTTAAACATTACCAGACAGTTGGAGAATAATCCTGAAAAAGTGAAGAGACTGATAGACGAACACTTTAAGTTGATATTCTAATTTTTTTATACAATATTGTACCAAACAGTAAAATATGGTAATGATGATAATTTATTATGATTCAAGCTGAGATTTTATTTAACCAATTTTGTACCATTTAGTACAATTTGTAGGTAACCTTAAACAATAAATCAATGCAACCCATGAACCAATTAAAACTAGCCCTCGCATTCGCTATAGTAATGCTGGCAAACACAAACAAAAATTTTGCTCAACAATTAAAACCAAATAAAAAAATGGAACAGTCAACAGAAACACAATATGCACTCATTGATAATCAAAAGATTGCCTATCGAAAAATCGGAAAAGGCACACCTATTATTCTTGCGAATCGTTTTCGTGGTACATTGGATACGTGGGATCCACTTTTCCTTGAATTACTGGCAAAAAACAATACAGTAATAACATTTGATTACGCAGGCATCGGCTACTCAACTGGTGAATTGCCACTGGATATAAAGGATGTGGCAGCAGAAATAACCAAGCTGGCAGATTTTCTGAAAATAGATAAGTTCAACGTAATGGGTTGGTCTTATGGTGGCTGGGTGGCTCAATATGCTATGTTTTTAAACCCCGGAAGAGTCATCAAAACAGTAATTATAGGAAGCAATGCCATGGGCAAAAACGAAGTTCCCATTCAGCCTGCCTTTTTTGAAAGGGCATTAAAACCTCAGAATGATTTTGAAGATGCAGTAGTACTGTTTTTTGAACCCAAATCAGCAGCAAGCAGGTCTGCAGCACAAGCTTCTATGGGCAGAATTATGGCCCATGCCGATTGGAGTAAAATACCGCATACACAAGAGGTTTTCCAACGCTATTTTGCTTCAAACGCTGCAATCGCTGAAGATAAAGATAATTTCAGAGAAGCTTATGCTACGCTCAAAACACCTGTACTGGTAATATCAGGCGATAATGATATTTCCTTTGCTACAGAAAACTGGTTCCCGCTAATGAAAAATGCTCCAACCTTACAGCATATCATTTTGCCAGCAGCTGGACATGCTCCGCATTTCCAATATCCAGAATTATCTGTTTTCTATATCAACACATTTCTTAATCAACAATAAATAAAAGAAGACAAAAATCATGGGAAAAACAGTTTTGATAACCGGTGCATCTTCAGGCTTTGGACTAATGCTGGCGACAGATCTCCATCAAAAAGGATTTAAGGTGATTGGTACCAGTCGCCAGCCGGAAAAGTATGAAGGCAAAGTACCTTTTATTTTATTACGGCTTAATATTGATGATGATAGTTCAATAGCCCAGTTCAGCAATGAGTTGTTCCGGCACATCAGTCAGTTGGATGTATTGGTAAATAATGCCGGATATATGTTGACTGGCATCGCAGAAGAAACACCCTTAGAAATGGCAAAGCAACAGTTTGAAACCAATTTTTGGGGTACAGTTAAACTTACCAACGCACTATTGCCGTATTTTAGAAAACAACGGAGTGGTCACATTATAACAATAAGTTCTATTGTTGGGCTGATTGGACCTCCCAACTTGGCTTACTATTCAGCCTCCAAACATGCCTTGGAGGGCTATTTCAAGTCTCTCAGATTTGAGCTAAATCAATTCAACGTGAAAGTGAGCCTAGTTGAACCAACCTGGTTCAAAACAGATATTGGTAACAATGCAATTGTTTCACAAGGGACAATCAAGGATTATGATGGCTATCGTCAAAAGCTGGTTACGTTCACAAATGATGGTATAAATAATGCAGAAGACCCGGTGCTGGTAACAAAATTGATTCATCAAATGATTGAAACCAAAGAGCCAAGGCTTAGGAATGTGGTAGGCAAAATGTCTGGTTTGATTGTATTTCTGCAAAATTTTGCATCAGGTATGTTTGAGAAAACTATGTTGGCAAATGTGCAAAAGATACAGTAACCTGTTCAAGTCATCATTCACAATAAAGAAAGTCTATTCGTACGAATAGACTTTCTTTATTGTTTACACTTCACTGTCAATATACTATAAGTTAGTTAGATGTAGGAATACCTGAATGAAGTAATATTGTATTAAAGGAAGCCAGTTATAAAACCGTCAAATACATTCCGAACAACGCCTTTGGTTCTGGCGATTTCCTATTTCACATTAGTGAAGAAGAAAAGTAGAGCCCAAATCCAAAGCGTTTGAGCTCTAAAGTGTATAAGGAAGTAGTTTGCTAAAATTTTATCTAGAAAATAAAATGAGTATTCAAGAATTCTGACTTGTTTTCATAGACAATGTGATTTAGCAAAGCTTTATTGGCTGGGGTTTCTTTTGTTGCTACCATCGTTCTAATGGAGAAGGATCTTAAGGCATCAGAAACCGATAGTGTTCCTTCTGCTGAATCTTTCCTTCCGGTGAACGGAAAAACATCAGGTCCTCTTTGCGACTGGCAATTTATATTTACCCTGCATACCTGATTCACAAGAGGATCAATAAGTGCAGCAATTTTCTCAGGGTCGTTTCCAAATATACTTACCTGCTGCCCGTGATCAGAATTGATGAGATACTCCAAAGGCTCTTTAATATCTTCAAACGGCATTACCGGTATTACCGGGCCAAACTGCTCCTCATAGTACAATTTCATTTTATTGTTTACCGGATAAACAAGAGCTGGGTACACAAAAGTTTTATTGACTGTGCCTCCGAACTCGTTTACAACAGATGCTCCGTGATTTTTAGCATCTAAAATACATTCGATTAGGTAACCAGGTTTCTGTGGCTCAGGCAGTGGTGTTATCTGTACACCCTTTTCCCAGGGCATTCCAAATTTTAGCTTTTGTATCTCTTCAGAAAGCCGATTTAAAAAATGCTCGGCAACAGAGCTGTGAACAATAATCATTTTTAATGCAGTGCATCTCTGACCATTAAATGATAACGCACCAAGTAAACATTCTTTAACTGCTACTTCTATATCGGCATCAGGCAAGATGATAGCTGCGTTTTTGGCATCCAGACCGAGAACGGCTCTTAGGCGATTGCTTTTAGGATGCTGCTTTTTTAATTGATCAGCTACTTTACTGGAGCCAATTAATGCCAGTACATCTACTTTTCCAGAGGTCATCAATGAAGGAACTACTGTGTTGCCCCTTCCATAAATTGTATTTACAACACCTTTTGGAAAGGCATCTCTGAAGGCTTCGAGCAAAGGAGAAAAGAGTAATGTTCCATGTTTGGGTGGCTTGAATAGAACCGTATTTCCCATAATTAAAGCCGGTATCAGGGTAGTAAACGTTTCATTTAATGGATAGTTAAAAGGTCCCATGCACAATACAACTCCTAGCGGTGAGCGACGTATTTGACCTATAATTCCCTGTACAACTGTGAAACGGGAGGCATTATTATCTAATTCTTTTAAGGCATCAATTGTGGCATTGATATATTCTATAGTTCTGTCAAATTCTTTTTCAGAATCGGCAGCCGATTTTCCAATTTCCCACATCAGTAGATTTACTATTTCTTTCTTTCGGGCAATCATCCTGTAGGTAAAATCCTCCATGTGCTGGATGCGTTTAGCCACAGACATAGTCGGCCATTCTCCTCTTCCATGGTTATAAGCATTTACAGCAGCTGAAAGAGCCTCCAAAGCTTCTTTTTCAGTAGCTAATGGATAACTTCCCACTTCAATCTGAGTGAGGTTGCCGTTGTTGTCTGTCACACAAACTGGTGACAGTACAGTATGCGAGGGCCCATTCCATTCTCTAATTTCGCCATCAATAAGAATTGATTTTTGATGTACCAGTTCGTGCAAGGCAAATTCGGAAGGAATGTCGGCTAAGGCAGGAAAAATATATTGTATTTGTTCTAATTTATTCATGTTCAAATAACGGGTTTAATGTCAAATGTTAGCATTCACACCATAAACAAGTCGTGAAATTATCTTTATAGGTGTTGTGCTATTGTATTAAACTAAAATACAGCCCCTATATAAAATTAGAGGCTGTATTTATTTTGATTTTTTGTTTAGATAATAAATCCTCCTGCTACCTCAATTCTTTGTGCATTAACCCATTTAGAATCATCTGTGCAAAGAAATGCTACCACACTGCCAATATCATCTGGTAATCCAACTCTACCTAAAGCTGTTTGCGATGCAATCATTTGCTGAAAGTCAGCATTGTCACGTAGTGCACCACCGCCAAAATCGGTTGCAATGCCACCAGGGGCAACGGCATTCACCCTAATTTTTCTATTGCCCAGTTCCAACGCTAGGTAACGTGTAAGTGACTCTATCGCAGCTTTCATAGGTCCATAGGCAGAATAGCCAGCAAACGAAAACCTTGCTAACCCAGAAGATAGATTAACAATGCTACTTCCATCATTTAAGTATGGCAACAATTTTTGTGTAAGCAAATACGGCCCTTTAAAGTGAATATTGGTCATTGCATCCACATCCTCCTCAGTGGTTTCACTGAAGGGTTTATGAACACCAACACCTGCATTATTTACAAGGGCATCAAGTTTGTTTCCCCCAAAATGGGTTGTTAATATTTCTTGCACGCCATTAACGAATGCATCAATACTGCTATTCTTGGCAACATCTAATTGCAGGGCAAATGCTTTTTTGCCGACTGAACGAATTTCTTCTGTAACTGCCAAAGCAGATTCTTTCTGGGTTTGATAGGTTGTTATAATATCAAACCCTTTTTTTGCCAATTGTAAGGCTGCGTCTTTACCAAGACCACGACTACCGCCTGTAACCAAGGCGATTTTGTTTGCATTGTTTTCCATGTTTGTACATATGTTGTTTACGCTGCAAAATTAGTCCCAATACTTGATGTCATCATTGCAAAAACAAAACGAATATTTGCAAGAATCAAATAATTACATCCTAAATTCCTGAGGAGATAGCTGGCAATGCTTTTTAAAAAAGTTAGAAAAATGTGCTACCTCATTAAACCCAAGAGTAAAGGCTATCTCTGAAATATTCCATTGCGTGTGTTTCAATAAAATTTTGGCTTCCTGAACGATTCGGCTGCTTATAATCTCTCTGGTCGGTTTTCCAGTGGTTTCTTTTAGTACACTATTCAAATGATTTACATGAACACCCAAATAATCGGCATAGTCTTTAGGTATTCTGAGTTGTAATACCTGGCTGGCATCTTCAACCGGAAATTGTAGCTCCAAAAGCTCAATAAATAAGGCAGTGATTCGGGTAGCTGCATTTGTGCCTCTTTTAACCGGAGCAAGAGGCTGAAGTTTTTGTCCGTAATGTATAAGCTCCATCAACAGAATCCTCAACAAGTCAAATTTATAAATGTAATTAGATGAAACTTCTGAACTCATTTTAATGAAAATGCTTTTCAGTTCTTCAAATTGCTCCATTGTTATCTGAAAAACAAAATCACTATTCGTAGAGAAGGCAGGAAGTTTGTCAATTTCAACACCAATATTGAGAGGCGATAAAAAATCTTTGGTAAACACGGCAAAAAAGCCTGATTGTTTACTATCTAACTGTATAAAGTTGTACGGGATTTTTGGCGAAGCAAATAACAAAGCACAATCTTTTATCTCAATAGTTTTGTTGGCATATTCTACCCTGTTGTGCCCCTGTATCAGACTTACTTTATAAAAGGTTCTGCGATTATAAGGTACTTCTGACCTTGCCCTAAATTTTTTTGATATTTCAGCTATATCAAAAACATTAAAGTGCCCAATATCCTGATGAATATTCTCTTTTAAAAACTTATCTATATCGGGGCAAGAATCTCCCAGCAGTTGACTGTAAAAATCTTTGATTGTAATGGTGTTCATGGTTTTGCAAAAATCAAAGTTACGAATTTTTTAATTCGCTCTATCCAACTAGATGCTTTTATGGCTAAAATTGAGTGCTCACCAGTAAAACTGGTAAGTAAAGCAGTAATCTGTATAACACTGGCTCCAATTTCTCTTTCGACATTTGTAAAAAAATAAAATGAAATGAAAACAAGAATATTAGGCAAGTCTGGTCTCGAAGTTTCTGAGCTTGGATTGGGATGTATGGGCTTAACTTTCGGTTATGGCACGGCTTCCAGCGAAGCAGATGCAATTGCATTAATCCAGAAAGCGTACGATCTGGGTATTACTTTTTTTGATACAGCAGAAGCATACTCACAAGGCTTGAATGAAGAGTTTTTAGGTAAAGCGGTAAAGGCTTTCAGAGATAAAGTTGTGCTGTCTACAAAATTTGGTTTTAAAGATGGGGATGGTACTAAAGGGGTTGATAGCAGACCCGAACGTATAAGAACTGTAGTTGAAAACTCATTAAAGTACTTGCAAACAGATGTAATTGATTTATTGTATCAACACCGTGTTGATCCAGACGTACCAATCGAAGACGTGGCTGGCACTGTAAAAGATTTGATACAGGAAGGAAAGGTAAAATACTTTGGCATGAGTGAAGCTGGTGTACAAAGCATCCGAAAAGCACATGCTGTACTACCAGTAACCGCATTGCAAAGTGAGTACTCGATGTTTTGGCGTGAACCTGAAAAAGAAATATTGCCTTTGTTGGAAGAATTAGAAATTGGCTTTGTTCCTTTCAGTCCGTTAGGTAAAGGATTTTTGACTGGTGCTATTAATGAAAATACAAAATTTGACCCGACAGATTTTCGCAACATAGTACCACGTTTTACAGAAGAAAATCGAAAAGCCAATCAGGTTTTAGTCGATTTAGTAAAAACCATTGCAACAGAAAACAAAGCCACACCTGCACAAATTGCTTTAGCGTGGTTATTGGCACAGAAGCCTTTCATAGCCCCCATTCCAGGTACAACAAAAATTCATCGATTAGAAGAAAATATAGGAGCAATCCATCTCACCCTTTCTATAGATGAATTACATAGAATAGACAAAGCCCTTAAAGAAATCGAAATTATCGGAGAACGTTATCCTGCTGCTTTACAGGCAAGAGTTGGAAAATAATTATGCATTACTTAATACTGATATCATTTTATTGGTTGGGTTTTATGAACCCTGCACAACAAAAGACATTGATTATGCAAGAGGATATTAACAATGATGAAGCCGCAGTAATGGCCACCGTAAGGCAATTGGCTGAATTTATGATAGCACGTGATACAAGTGCTATGAATAAAATATTGGATGAACATTACACCCTTACACACATGACTGGCTATGTACAGCCCAAAGCGGAATGGTTTAATGAAGTAATCAAAGAAAGCATGAAATATTATTCTGAAAAAGAGGTGAATTATTCTGTAAAAATAAATGCCAATAAGGCTTCTGTTACTGTACAAAATATGGTTGATGCAAGAATTTGGGGTAGCAGAAATGTGTGGCGATTACAACAAATCATGCAATTGGAAAAACGAAATAATAAGTGGATTATTCTCAAATCAGTTGCTTCAACATTTTAAAAATTATCGAATCGAAAAGAATTATAAACTAAAAAAAGCAAATTATGAAATCAAATGTTTTAGTCGTTATTGGTGTAGGTGGTATTGGTATAGCTATTGCCAAACGTGAAGGTGCTGGTAAAGTTGTTTTATTGGCAGATATTAATGAAAAGAACTTAGCCAAAGCTGCACAGGAGTTAACAGATACAGGGTATGTAGTAGAAACACAGTTAACAGATGTTTCCTCTTTTGATTCAGTAGAATCACTAGTTGCAAAAGCAACATCTTTAGGTAACGTTTTGCAGGTAGTAAATACAGCTGGTCTTTCACCGAATATGGCTTCGGTTGAAAAACTGCTGCAGGTTGATTTAGTGGGTGCGGTGTATGTACTGGAAGCTTTTGGAAAAGTGATTGCCGAAGGTGGTGCGGGTATTCATATATCAAGCATGGCTGGTCATATGATTCCTGCATTGGGAGCGGAAACAGACAAGGCTCTGATGACTACACCAGCTAATGAATTGATGAGCTTGCCCGTATTGCAACCCGCCAATGTACCTAATACCACATATGCTTATTGCTTGTCTAAACGAGCCAATCACCTTCGTATTCAGGCAGAATGTCTCAAGTGGGCTGAAAGGGGTGGTCGTGTCAATTCCATCAGCCCGGGTATTATTTTAACAGCCTTGGCAAAACATGAGTTGGATTCTCCAATTGGTGATGGCTATCGAGCAATGATTCAAAACTCAGCATCAAAAAGGGTTGGCACTGTAGATGAAGTAGCAACATTGGCTCATTATCTGCTTGCCCCAGATTCAGGGTTTACAACAGGAAGCGACTTCCTGATGGATGGTGGTGTAATAGCTGCTATGAAAACAGGAAAGATTGCATTGTAGTCAACAATAAATTAAAACACTTTTGTTATGCAAAATCACAATAGAAGAAACTTTTTAAAATCTGGTAGTTTACTAAGTGCCTCTGTATTGGCTTCATCCATGATGAACATGATATCGGTTAATGTAAATGCATCTTCACAAAAAAATGAAGAACAAGAAAACTCAAAACCCAAACAACGTACGCTTGGTACAGGAAAAAACAGTTTGAAAATCAATCACGGTATAGGTCTTGGTTGTATGGGAATGAGTTTCAACCGCAGTTTTATTCCGGACAGAAATAATTCTATTGCAGTAATGAGAAAAGCCTATGATATGGGTATGAATTTTTTTGATACGGCAGAAGCTTATGGTCCTTTTACAAATGAAGTACTAGTGGGGGAAGCCATCAAGCCTTTCAGGAAAAATATCATCCTGTGCAGCAAGTTTGGATTTGAAATCAGGGATGGCAAGTTTATACCCGGTGCATTTAACAGCAAGCCCCAGCATATACGTGAAGTGGTGGAAGCTTCTTTAAAGAGATTGCAGACGGATTATATCGACCTATTATACCAACACCGTGTTGATCCGGCTGTACCTATTGAGGAAGTAGCAGGTACAGTGAAAGATTTAATCAAAGAAGGCAAGGTCCTGCACTTTGGGTTGAGTGAAGCTGGCGTTGAAAACATTCGCAAAGCCCATGCCGTGCAACCACTTACGGCTTTACAGACTGAACTGTCGTTGATGACAAGAGACCCATTGGGTGAAATCTTTTCTGTATGTGAAGAGTTAGGGATTAGTTTTGTACCTTATAGCCCACTTAGCAGGGCTTTGCTGACTGGCTTTATCAATGAACGTACAAAATACAATTCTAATAACGATAATCGCCCGGGTTTACCCCGTTACCAGGAAGCTGCTATCAAAGCCAACTGGGGGATTATTGAATTTTTAACTGATTTTGGTAACCAGCGTGGAATCACGCCAGCCCAGGTCTCACTGGCATGGTTACTTTCTTTGAAGTCATGGGTGGTTCCCATTCCGGGCACTACCAAGCTGGCACACCTGCAGGAAAACTTATTGAGTACAACAGTTGAATTGTCTGCTGATGAACTCAAACAAATCAATGATTTTATCAGCAATTTCAAAATTACTGGAGACAGGTATGCTGTTCCTCAAACAAAATAAACAAGTAGCTCAATCACAGGTCTAAAAGCATTACAACATGAAAAAAATATTCATTACTATTATCGTCTTTACTTCAGCATTGAGTGCCTTCTCACAAACCAATGAAGAAGCAGCCGTAAAAGAGCTTTCAGCTAAAATTTTCAGATGGGAAATAGTTGGCTTAACAGATTCACTTCGCAGTGTTTTTCACGATAAGCTACAAGTCTGGGGCACTTCCGGAGGTGCCGTAAATAAACCTGAATACCTGAAACGATTAAGCAGTCCAAATTTTATTCATAACAAAGTGACCATAGAAAAAAGTGCTGCACTTATTGCTGACAATACTGCCATCATCAATGGTGATGGCGTTTTTGACCTGACCATTTCAGGTAATAAAACAACGCTTCATCTTTTTTATACAGAAGTATTTACGAGAGAAAATGCTTCAAAGCCGTGGATGTTGCTTACAATCAATGCAAAGCCAAAAACCGATTAACCTGATTGTGTTTTTTAAGTCTTTGCAGGTATTGTTAAATTAAAAGAAATTGAGCTCTATGAAAAAAGTATTAATAATTGGTGCTACGGGAAGCCTAGCTACTGTAGTAACAGAAGAATTGAAGAAGCAGACAGATTTACAATTAACGCTGTTTGCAAGAAATACAAATCGGTTATCAACCACAGATAATGCAACAGTCCTGCAAGGCGATGCAATGAATTACAACGATGTAAAAAATGCTGTTGAAGGTCAGGATATAGTGTATGTAAACCTTGCAGGTAATTTAGAAGCAATGGGGAAGAATATTGTAAAAGCAATGCAGGAAACAGGCGTAAAAAGAATCATCGCCATCAGTTCCATTGGTATATACAATACACCCTTGAAACCTATCCTAAAGCCCTATCGGGCATTAGCAGATGTTATAGAAGCTTCAGGATTAGATTACACCATCCTTCGACCGGATTGGTTTACCAACGCCAACGAAGTCGATTATGCTCTCACCAAAAAGGGACAACCCGAAAGCGGTTCTGCTATTTCAAGGAAAAGTATAGCAGCGTTTATTGGTACACTCACTCAAAATCCTTTGCTGCATATCAATGAAAATTTAGGAATCAGTAAACCCTAAGTAAGCTATGCAAAAGAACAGAATAGAAGCTTTTACAGACGGTGTTTATGCTATCATTATCACCATCATGGTGTTAGAATTAAAAGTGCCTCATAACCCTGATCTTAAAAGTTATATTGACATGTGGCCCGTCTTTGCAAGCTATGCTGTTAGCTTTCTTTTTGTAGGTCTTAACTGGGCAAGTCACCATCATTTGTTTCATACAGTAACTAAAGTGAGTAACGGTGTACTGTGGGTAAACATGGTGAATTTATTTATTCTATCATTAGTGCCCTTTGCCACAGCTACCATGGGCGAAAATGACTTTAAATCAATTACCGTTACAATTTATGCAAGTCTGCTAACAGTGAGCATAATTGTGTACCTGTTTCTGGTGAACCTATTATGTAAAGCTCATGGAAACAATTCTTCTTTCTCGCAACAATATAAGAGACACAGAAAAACCTATATCACACTTTTGCTAAATAGTATTGCTATTGTTATTTCAGTTGTTGGGTTTCCAAAAGTTGCCTTTGGTCTTTTAGTAATGATTTCACTTGCCTGGTTTATACCCAATCATGTATTTGAGAACAAGCACGCATGAAGTCTTTACGTCCAAAAGTTGTTATAAGTAGGTAGTCAAAAATAATTTAGCCTATTTTTCTAACTTTGTCCCCTTATGGGCCGAGTAAACACACCAATATTAAATCAGGAATCCAAAGAGCAATTGGAAGAGGGCTTGAAAACAGGTAAAAAACATGCCTATCGTATGCGTTGCCAACTGATTTTGTTAAAATCAGAAGGTAGAACTTCTCAAGAAGTGGCAAGTATCTTAAAAATAAATAAGATGAGTGTCAATAATTGGACGAATCGCTACAATCGTCAAGGTATTACAGGCTTGGAAACCAAAGCGGGTCGTGGTCGCAAGCCAATTATTGACAAAATACAAGATGAAACAAAAATTTTGGAATCTATACAATCAAATCGCCAACGATTACAAACAGCTAAAGCCGAATGGGAATCTGCCAGTGGTAAATCTGTGAGTAGTTCAACGTTTCGCCGTTTTTTAAAAGTATTGGCGGAAGATATAAACGTATAAGAAAACGGTGTAAGGCTAAACCTGATAGGGCTTATTATCAATACAAAGTGGAATGTTTGGCAGAACTGGAAAAACTTGGTGAGCAGGGATTGATAGATATTTTTTATGGGGATGAATCGCATGTTTGTAGTGAAGGTTATGTGCCATATGGTTGGCAATTTGCTCATGAGAATGTCTGTATTTTAGTTGAAAAAGGGCATAAAGTGAATTGTTGGGGTCTGATAAGTCGAAATAATCAATGTCATTGGGCTACAAGAGAGCAAACTATTGACTCACAATTTATTTTAGAACAGATGGAGACTTTATCCTTTACAATCAATAAAACCACCTTTATTGTTTTGGATTGTGCTAAAATTCATACTGCTAAAATCATTGAGGAAAGAAGAGCTTTTTGGCAAAAAAGAGGACTATTTATCTTTTTTCTACCTCCCTATTCACCACAATTAAATTTAGCGGAAACCCTGTGGCGAAAATTAAAAAAGGAATGGTTAAATCCGGAGTATTATCTTGAGAAAGATTGTCTTTTTTATGCTGTTAATAGGTCTTTAGCCAATGTTGGAGTGAAATTCAAAATCAATTTGAAAAAATTTAGGCTAAACTAATTTTGAAAAGGTACTTATATACGTAAATTTTAGACAATCAACTCCCAAAGGATTCTAAAAAAAGGAGCGTTTATTTGTACAATTTACCATGTCTCTCCTACCCTATCTAATTAATGTAAGTTGCGTAGAACTAAAATTGCCTATCAAGGCAAAACATGATAATGAAAATGAGGATTTTAAGTAAAAAACCTGCTGCTGTTACCGCATGAATTTTTTTAGGAAATTTAGCAGTAATACAGGAAAAAGAGTTTTCAACTGATTTGCGATAATATTTATTTTCAAGTTCCTCTGCCCAAGTATTTCTTTCCAATGTGTTTTTCTTTGTGGCTGCTTTAAGTCTGATTTGATGGAATTGGGCATAAAAATCTTTAAATTCCTCATTGATATAAGCTGCCTCACCATATAAATCGCTATTTCTTGGCAAATTTATATCCATGCCTTGAAAGGCTGTATTATCATGTACAGAGCCTGCTGTAACCATAAATTCAACCGGAATCCCATCACCTGTTGTAATAACATGTACCTTAAAACCATAAAAATATTCTTTTTTTGAAGCATTATACCCTCTAAATCTCGTTCCTTTTACAAGTTTAGAACGGCTAATTCTAATATTTTTACAAACAGCAACTGGAAAAGAATCTATGATATAAACACTCTGTAAATTCAATTTTTTAAAAATGAGACCCAATGAAAAGAATAAATCAGCTATCAAATCGGTCAGTTTATGTAAAATCCTATTAAAATTACTCTTATTGGGTAGATTAAATCCGTAATGATCTTTTAAATAAAAACAAGCCGAAGCTTGATTAGCATAAAAGTATTTTGATGAAATGATAACTATTGTAATAAGTTGTGAGTTTGTCAGTTTTCTACGATTGTCTGTTTCTTTTTTGTCAATTTTCAACAATAAGTCATCAATAAAACAGTAAATTGCGATTGTAAAATCTTTCATAAGTAAGGAAATTTTTAGTTAGCAAACCAAAATTACCCTATTTTGGAGGATTTTACTTTTTTATACTACGCAACTTACATTATTATAAAATTTCGTTTGAGAAGATAAAATACCTAAACTACTTAATTCAAATCTGGGATAACCAGTAAGTCCATTTCCACTTGGATCTAATGAATTTTGAAGGGTATTTTTCTTTGTCCAGTTTCCAGTGGGACTTCTGTAGTAAAAATCATTTCCGTAGAAGTAATAATCAATACCTGCCCTGACTATATCATCTGAGTTTTCTATAACCCCATCCTCAAGCCATTGTAATGTATTAGGATTGAAATACTTTCTTTTACCATAATATTTCGTAATTACCCCATTCGTTGTAAGAAAATCAGTAGTTCTCAGAAAAAAATCATCACCATAAGAATAATAGTAAGTATCCATTAAAATTTAGTTTATGTTAAATTCCGAGAAATTTATTTTCCAAATCTTACCCACTTGTGCTAAACATTGGGTAAGATTGTAGAAAAGAGTATCTTTATCTCTGTAAACGAATGGGTCTATTTGTTCTTTTTTAATTTTACGCCAAAGCGTTTCAGCCAGATTGAGTTCTGGAGAATAGGCAGGTAAGAAAAATATATATAAACCTCTCTTTTCCCAATATTGTAAATGATTTTGAATGAGTTTAGCTTTATGAATACGAGCATTATCAAGTACAATTACCGTTTGTTTTTTATTTGAAATGATATTTTTTCTAATTGACTAAAAACAAAATTTGCATCAATAGTTCCTTCTGTAGTTGCCCAATAGTTTTCATTTTTTCGATTAATTACCCCCCAGATATTGATTTTATATCCCTTTTCAACGCGTATATAAATATCTTCATCAGGAAATTGCCATCCGTAGGGAACATACCCCTCACTACAAATATGACTTTCATCCCCATAAAAGATATCAAGGAGACCTGCTTGAGAAAGTCGCTCTAATTGAGCTCATTGCTCTATGTTGATTGCATATAACTGATTTCCTTTACAACGTTTTCTTATTCTTTTATATCTTCCGTTAAAGTTTTTAAAAAAGATTTAAACGTGCTAAGACTCACCGACTAAGGCTCACCGACTAAGGCTCACCGATTTCCCTGATTTTTGCTCCCATTCTGCTTTGGCTCCCATTCTGCTTTGGCTGTCTGGATGCGTTGGCGGTGAGCTTTAACACTTTCTAAAATAAACGCTTTGTCTCTTTCTTTATCAAGTTTTGATTTAGGTCCACGACCTGCCTGGGTTTGCAAACCTGCTATTCTATGCTCTTTATATCTTTTGACCCACGAATTGACACTTACATAGGTCATACCTGTGATTTCTCCAACTTGCCGGGATTTACGTCCTGTCGATTTTAAGAGTATTACTTGACATCGTATGCGAAAGGTATGTGTTTTACCTGTTTTTAATCCTTCTTCTAAGGCTAATTTAGCACTATCGCTTAATTTAGGTGTATTAACTCGTCCCATCTGGCAAAGTTAAGCATAATAACATAAACTATTTATTGACGAGTACTTAGCTCACGTTACTTTACTGTTTTTAGCTAAATAAAATATATTTTATTCAGGGTGAATTCAGGGGTGAACTGAAAAAATTACTTATTTTTATTTTTCACATAATCAGTAATTTGTTCTTGTACTATCCTAAAAAGTTTTATTGTAAAGGTTTTTTCCGAAAGAGTACTTATCTCTGAATAAGTCCCATCTTCCCAACGAGAATTTTTAAGTTTGCCGAACTGAGTAGCTATTTTTTCACTTGTGAGGTTTTCAAAAATTGCGATTAACTCCTGTTGATTTAACTTTTTTCCAGTTTCAGGACTAAGAAAGATTCCTGATTTATCTAATGCGTAAATAAGTTCAACTAAATCAATTAGTTTGCCTTCTTGAATTTTAATTTTAGGATATTCTATTTTAGGCATAGTAATTTCATGTATTTGTTCAGATTGAGATGTGTTTTCTTTCCGACTTCGATACTTTTTTATTATTTCTTCAACTATTTCTGCATTTTTATAATCACTTACTTGTTCAGTCCAATATTTAAAGATAGAGTCTTCTGGTAAATCTTCTGGATATGGATAGTTAGGGTTAGCCTGCATTATGTCTACAATGATTTTTGTTGCAGAAAGTTTTTCTTCTTTTGCCCGTTCTAATATCTTATCTAAAAGATAATCGGAGAGGGTAGTTACATAAGAGGGATGAGCTAAAATTTCTCTATAAATTTCATTTATTTCAAAAGGAGTTGGGATATTCATTCTGATGTGAAAAAGATTAGTTAGCCAGCCGGATAGTAGATTGATTAAAATAAGGGTGGTTTAAGAGTTTCAGAGCATTTTCTTCTGCTGTTACCTTAATGTATTTCATAAAAGAGGTTTCGGTTTTGTGTCCCGTTATTTTCATAATCGTTACACTATCCAACCCGGCAAGGTAGGCATTGGTAGCAAAACTGCGTCGGGCTGTGTGTGTAGTTATTTCCTGATATTTGGGTGAAGATTTGAGAATGTTTTTTCCGCCTTTGGTAATAGAAGTTTGTACTACCTCATCCAGTCCGGCAAGTTTACCAAGTTCTTTCAGATACACATTCATTTTCTGGTCTGAAATAGGCTCTGGCACTCCGTCATATTTGGCTAAAATCTCTTTTACTTCTGCTCTTAGTGGGATATATACTCACTCTTTTGTTTTTTGGGTTTTGATTTTAATTACTTTGCCGTCGTGTATAATGTTTTCGGTTTTGAGTTGGTTGAGGTCAGATTTTCTAAGTCCGGTATAGCATCCGATTAAAAATATATCCCTTACCCTGTCTAATTTCTTGTTCTTGCTCAAATCCAATGTAAAGAGTTTCTGTAACTCCGTATCGTTGAGGTAGGTATTCATTACGTCCTCACTTGGTTTCGTAAAATCTCCATCCTCAAAAGTCAGGTTAGTATGCAATCCGTCTTTATAGGCATTTCTCATAAAGACTTTCACATTTTTGATACAAACGCCTATGTAGTTTATGGCGTAGTTTTCGTCGGTCAGGAACTTGGTAAACTCTTTGTAAAAATGCAGATTGATATTTTCAAAGTCCAGCCTTTTTTTATACCCTCTCTGAAAGTCTTTGAGCCTGTTTAAGACCACTCCATAAGTTTTATAGGTGTTATACTCATACGGAATGTTTTTCTTTGGCTGTAACCGTTCTTTGTCTTTACATTGCCTTATAAATTCCTCTGCATAGGTGATTAGAGTAAATTTCTTTTTTTCGTGGCGGGGTTTCTCTGCAAAAATCTTATCCAGTTCTTCCCTGTAAAAATCAAGTGTCGGGGGTATTTTCTCCCTGATAACAACTGAATTGATTTTAGTGAGTTCGTCCTCAAACCGGTTGAGTAGTAACTCCAGGTCTTTACATTGTCTTTTGGTTTCAGCATCGGGCAGGTCTTTCTTTTTGGGTCGTTGGGTGGCGGTGTCCCAATAGGCAGGATTTATTTTTTGTCCGGTGGGATATTTAAGGCGTTCACTGCCGAACCTGTAAATTAAGATTATCGGGGTAGGTTTTGTAGAGTTGGGTTCACGTAATACAAAATGAACGTTTGTATTTTGGCTCATGGTCGTAACGATTTGGTCGGGGTCGTTACTGTAAATTTAAAAAAGATAAGTGAGATAAAAAAGTGTCCCCAAAAATCGGGGGACGCTGTGGGGGACGGTTTTACTTTATTTTCTTTAATTATTTTAAGTTAAGAAAGTCAAAGAAAAAGGACTAACTAGGTGATTTTCAGATGATTCTTACTAATCTTAGTTAGCCCTAAATTGTACTAATGTAGTCCATACGGGAATCGAACCCGTGTTTCATCCGTGAAAGGGATGCGTCCTAACCCCTAGACGAATGGACCATTTATGGGGTGTTTTGTAAAAGGTTCGGCAAAGGTACGGGAAAAATTTGAACTTGCAAATTTTTCCCGTAAAAAATTATTTTAATATAAAAGTTTTAGCAACATAGTGCACATCACCTTTGGCAATTTCATGATGAAGTTGCTCTTTTTTCTCTAAAAGTTCGTCTTTGGTCTCTCTTATATCCGGGTCATCTACACAGCAGTCAACCGGACAAACGGCAGCACATTGAGGCTCTTCATGGAAACCTGTACATTCTGTACACTTATCCGAAACTATATAATAATACTCATTTGAAACAGGAGCCTGCATTTCACGAGCATTTATCTCAGTGCCATCCGGCAAAAAAACTTCAGTAAGTTTAGTACCACCTGCAAAATTCCATTCAATACCACCTTCATAAATTGCAGTATTGGGACATTCTGGTTCACAGGCTCCACAATTGATACACTCATCGGTAATCATGATTGCCATTTTATTTTCCTCCTTTTTTAGTGTTTTTTACTTTAATATATTCATTTTTACAATAAACTCAATATCCTCTGATTCGTTGTGAAGTTTTTTTTGTTTCTCCAGTAACTCTTCTTTTGTCTCTTTCATGTCAGGATCTTCAATACAACAATCTACACAACATACAGCAGCACACTGAGGTTCTTCATGAAATCCAACACATTCAGTACATTTGTCCGAAACTATGTAATAATAGTCTTTTGACAGAGGCGGATTCATTTTTTGAGCTGATACAGCCACGCCATCCACAAACATCACTTCCGTTAAAGAAGTACCCTCAGCAAAATTCCATTCAATACCACCTTCATAAATTGCAGTATTGGGACATTCTGGTTCACAGGCTCCACAATTAACACATTCGTCAGTGATGATAAATGCCATTATTTTTGCTGGTTAAGTTTAACTTATAACAACGTAGTGTTAGTAAAGTTTCTACAAAATTACGGAAATTTGCATTTACTTTGAAAAGTAAGTCGAAAAATCACATCAGATTCTACTTTTCATGTTATAATTTTATTTTATCTATAAATATCAATGAATTTGGAAAGTCGCTTACAAGATTTTATCAACCTCGGAAAATATCTTTCGCATTTGTCTGAAACAGAAAAACAGGAACTTGCAGACAAAGTTTATCTCTATAACCATTGGTTCACACCTGACAACGTACGAAATGCTATTGATGGTATTGTCCATCTGTTAAACGAGAGCGATTTGCAGACATGGATAAGTCGTTATACTTTCTCTGATCACTCGCCCAGGAAGGTGGGTGTTGTAATGGCAGGCAATATTCCTGGAGTGGGCTTTCATGATTTCTTGTGTGTGTTGTTGAGTGGCAATATCTTGTATGCTAAACTTAGCTCACAGGATGAGATGCTGATTAAATTTATTACGAGTATACTTCTGGAAATCAATGATTTGTATAAAGAGCGTATATTTTTTGCTGAAAGACTTAATGACATGGATGCCATGATTGCTACCGGCAGTGATAATACGTCGAGGTATTTTGAATATTACTTTTCAAAAATTCCACATATTATTCGTAAAAATCGTACAGCTGTAGCTGTCTTGAATGGCAATGAAACTGTTGATGATTTGCAAGAATTAAGCAAAGATATTTTTTTATATTTTGGACTGGGTTGCCGAAATATTTCAAAGCTGTATGTGCCTGAAGGATACAATTTTAAGTCTTTTTTTGAAGCTACCCAACCTTTTGACTTCGTAAGAAATCATCATAAATATAACAACAACTATGAGTACAACAGGTCGGTTTACCTGATTAATCAGGTTTTTCATTATGATAATGGATTTTTGATGTTGCTTGAGAACGAAAACATTGTATCGCCAATGTCCGTACTTTATTTTGAATATTATCAAAACGAAGACGATTTGAAAGACAAACTTGCTGCTCATCAGGAAAAAATACAGTGTATCGTCTGCAAAGATGCTTTTCTATCTGGAAGCTTTGCTTTTGGACAGGCACAATATCCTAAAGTTTGGGATTATGCAGATGGTGTAGATACGATGCAGTTTCTGACGGGAATTTGAGAAGATTTATATGAATTAAGTGTTTTATTGCGTTAAATCCTCAGAGCTACTCTATTAGAAATGATTCTGCAACAAAAACAAAAAATTATCCAAAAGTTTGTTGATGAAAGACTTAGTGAATTAAAGATGTCAGATAGAATGTATTTTCCTTTGGAATACATGCCAGAGGAAATGATTGATAAGAGCCGTGAAAATCAGGATGACTGGATTCCTTGGAAGCCTATCAAAAGTACTGTAGCTGATGAAGATTTGAACGAAATAGAAGGTATTATTGGTAAAAAATTTCCTGAATCCTTTAAAATTTTTCTTAAATACAAACATTTCTATGAATTAAATATTTCTACTGTATATGGTTACATCTCATTTTTTCGTCATCCTGTAGATGATTGGAAAAAACAATACTTTTATCACGATATTGAAAAAGTATATTTAAGAAATGGATACTTACCTTTTGCAGATTACTTAGATTGTGGATTCCTGTGTTTTGATAGTAACATCCAGACAGAAGATAATGAGTATCCGATTGTTCTGATTAATCATGAAGAGATTTTTAATAGTCCAATATCTGTAGATTTATATAGCAATAACTTTGTAGAAATGATTGAAAAAAAGTAAAATACTTACTTTTTCTTTTTGATAGCATTAAATTTTGCCAATTATTTTTTATGAAAATAAAATACCTCCTCCTCAGTAGTGTTTTGGTTGTACTGAGTTTTTTTTCTGTAAAAGCCCAAACGGTAGTAGCCTCCGGTGACCGTTGTTCAGGAAATGATATTCAATACTCACTGCTACCCGCTCCGGTCGGTATAGATAGTATTATGTGGCATTTTAATGACCCTTCAGCCGGAGTAGATAGTGTATCAAGGGCTTTAAGACCCAAACATCGGTTTAACAATCCCGGAACTTATACAGTGAGGGTAACTACTTATAAAGCTGGTGTAGCCACTAATTTTACTGCCCCACCACTTACTATCAATGCCTCACCCAAAACGTTTGATTTTGGTCCGGATACTACTATTTGTGTGGGTCAAACAATTACTCTAGACCCATACGGTGCCCGAAATCCACCACAGGCATCCGATGCTCCTGCTCCATCAGGAGTAACTTATCTTTGGAATACAGGAGCTACTACCCAGACCATTCAGGTAGATTCGGCTGGCTGTTTTTCTGTAACAGTAACTAATGCAGCAGGTTGTACATTTACAGACAAAATTACAGTCAAGGTTTATCGACAGGAAAGGAGAGATGGAGGACGGTGGTTTTTTGGTAATAATGCCGGAATTAATTTTAGTTCTGGTACCGCAACGGCTACTACAGGTAGTGTCAATACATTTGAAGGAAGTTCTTCTATATCAGATATTACCGGAAGATTATTGTTTTATACGGATGGAGTAACCGTCTATGACAGTCTGGGAGCTATTATGCCGGATACTGCCGGAGTTCCGGTTACAGGAGCGAATGGATTGCATGGCAGTCCTGTTTCCACACAATCTGCCCTGATTGTACCCCAGCCCGATGACAAAGGATGTCAGTCTTTGTATTATATTTTTACGACAGGAAGTGTGCCGGGAGGGCAGGGATTGCAATACAGTGTGGTAGATATGCGGTTGAACAGTGGAAAAGGAGCAGTTGTAGAAAAGAACGTACCCGTTGTGCCAAGTACCCGTTTCCCTGGTTTAAATGCTTCAGAAAAACTTACAGCCTATACTTCGGCAAGTGGTCAGACTTGGGTAGTCTCACATGATGCTTCGGGAAATACTTTTAGAGTGTTTCCTGTTACAACAAGTGGATTAGACTTGACAAAAGTCAGAACTTTTTCGTCAATAACTAACTTTACAGACTTGCAAAACTCGTCCGGACAGATGAAAATATCACCAGACGGTACTAAACTGGCTATTGCCATTCCCGGAGGAGTTGGTCAGCCTAATTATGTAGAGATTTATAATTTTACAGACTCCACAGGTGTTATCAGTAATCCAATTCGAATTCAGGTAGGTAATTATCCACCTCCTTTGTATGGTGTGGAGTTTTCACAGGATGGTTCTGTTTTATATGTAACTCAGCAAGGTACAGGAAGTGGAGGAACAACAGCCGCAGATACGTCTTCATTATATCAGTTTGATGTATTAAGAATGGATTCTACTACTATTGCCCGTTCCAGAGTACGACTGGATAGCAGCAATACACTGATTTTTGGAGCGTTACAGGTAGCATCTGACCAGCAAATTTATATGGCTATTCAGGGAAGTAGCCGTTTGAGTGTTGTGCAAAATCCTTCAGGTTTAGGTAAAGCCAATGCAGGTTATACACGCCAAAGTTTTGCTCTTGCCAGTGGCACAACAAGCCAGCTTGGTTTACCTAACTTTGTACAAAGCTTCTTTGAACCGGCTGGTGGACAAGGATTTACTTTCAGAGATACCTGCTCAGGAGGACCTACTTCGTTTTTTGCTTTTCCAGATTTGACAGGAAGTACTTTTCAATGGAATTTTGGAGATGGAACAACCTCTACCTTGCAAAATCCAACTCATACCTTTACTACAGCAGGTATTAAAAATATACAACTTACTATAGTTAATCGTTGTACAACGGAAGTATTTAACCAGCAAATTACCATTTTACGTTCTCCGGATGATTTTGATTTAGGACAAAATATCATCCTGTGTCCCGGACAAACCAAGACACTTGACCCTTATCCCGGTCAGGCAGGACCTTTAGGAGCAGTTTACACCTGGATAACACCTTCCGGACCAGTAAATACAAAAACCATTACAGCTTCTCTGCCGGGAACATATTCGGTGCAGGTAGCAGTAGCTCAATGTACAAAATCTGACGTGATTACAATTACGAATAGTAATGTAACAGTCAGTCTGGGGAATGATACCACTTTTTGTCAGGGCGGGCAAAAAATACTCAACGCAGGAAATCCGGGGGCAACTTACAAATGGTTTCAGAACGGTACACAATTAGGAAGCACTTCGCAGACTATAACAGCTACTACAACAGGGCAATACAGAGTTGAAGTAACAGATGCTGTAACAGGTTGTATTGGCAGAGATACCATCAATATTACTGTTACCAGCAGAGCCATTCCTACAATTACTACTACCAATCCTACAGTTTGTGGGGCTAATGATGGTACTATTTCTATATCCTTAAGTCCTGGTGGAAGTTACAATTTCATCTGGACACAAACACAACCACAATTACCGCTTTCTAATTTTAAGGTTGGGGCAATACAAGATAGTCTATTTGCCGGAGTATACAGTGTAACTATCCAACCACTACCCGGAGTAAACGCCTGCGATACCACAATAACGGGCATAACCATCAGTGACCCTACAGGTATTACTAATGTAACTCCTGCTATTTCAAATGTAACTACTTGTGGAGGAAATAATGGGCAGATTACAATAACTGTTACGCCTGCCAATCCTGCCTATGTCTATACTTTCAGGAATGAAACTACTGGCACTAACTTCCCGCAAAGCAACAATCCTGTTCTCAGTAATTTAACATCGGGGACTTATAGTGTTCAGATTACTTTAGGAACTTGTAATAGCTTTTTAGGTAATCTGGTAATTACAGAGCCTGTTAAACCTACAGTGAGCATTAACAATGGTTCAACTACCGTAAATATTTGTCAGGGAGGTACAGCTACACTTACAGCCACTGCTTCGGATGGCAGTACAGATGATACTCGTTTTACCTGGACACGCCCTGATAATTCTACGGCTATTGTCAGAGTGCTCTCTGCTACCACTGCTGGTAATTATCAGGTAATTTATCGTAATCCTCTTACTAACTGTTCAGATACTACTACAATAGCGGTAAATGTAACGCCACTTCCAGCGGTTTCTATTACCCAGCCTGCTGCAATTTGTGAAGGCTCTTCTGTAACGCTGACTGCCAACCTTACCGGGAATACTAATAATCTGTTTTTTGACTGGATATTTAATGGAAATGTAGTAGCAACTAATGTAACCTCTTATACCATTACCAATGCAAAAGTTGCCAATGCAGGGACTTATACCTTTATTGCCAGAAGTTCAACAACACCAAACTGTCAGACTTCGGCTACTGTAAATGTTCAGATTAATCCATTGCCAGTAGCTACACTTACCAGCAATGCCACTAATATTTGCAATGGCTCGACCGTTACATTACAGGCAGGTGGAGGTGTAACAGGAGCAACCTACACACTTTTGCCCGGAAATATTACTAATACTACCGGCAAATTTTCAGTAACTCCATCAGCTACTACATTTTATTCGGTAACAGTAACTAATCCTGGTAATTGTTCTTCTACTGCCAGCACAACTATAAATGTACTGCCACAGCCAACTGTAAATCTGGGTCCTGACCGTACCTATTGTGAAAGTGCTTTACAAACATTAGATGCTACCTATCCTGGGGCTACCTCTTATCTTTGGAGTACTAATCAGACTACACCTACCATCAGACCTTCCGTTTCCGGGACATTCTGGGTGAGAGTAACCCTTGGGTTGTGTGTGGCTACTGACACTATCAAAGTAACAGTAACACCTGGTATCAAAGCTACGGCTCCTCTCAAAGAAGTACCTCTTTGTCTTTCTGACCCCGGAACTCCACAGGCAACCGTGACAGCCGGAAGTGGAACAGGATTTACTTATACCTGGAGGAGGGCTGGCAGCTCACAGGTGCTGGGTACACAACAAAGCCTTCAGGTATCATCAGTTGGAGCTTATGTGGTAGAAATTGCCAATGGCACAGGTTGTACACTGACAGATACTATAAGGGTAGTAGAAAAATGTGATGTGATTTTACAAGTCCCGCAAGCATTTACACCTAATAATGGTGATGCTCTCAATGATAATCTGGAGATTTTTGGTACTTTAGACCGTATCACAGATTTTGAAATGATAATATACAACCGTTGGGGAGAGTCTATATTTAAAAGTACAAGTGTAACTGATACCTGGGATGGCAAGTTTAAAGGAATAAATGTACCTGCCGGAAGTTATGCCTGGAAAATAAAATTCAAAATCAAAGATTATCCCGAAAGAGGAACTATAGTCCGACAAGGTGGGGTACTAGTTATCAGATAAAATTATTAGCTAAGTTTCTTTATAAGAGGATTCTCTATGAGAATCCTCTTATTGTTTTAACTTTTTTAAGCTATTATTTGGTGTGTTGTAATTCGTATTTAAAATGACGTAAGTTTGGATTGGTTTTTTGGCAAGTTGTTGTTTGTTAAGTTTTTGATAAACAGTAATTTAAGAATAAATCTAATCCCAAGTTCACGTTATCTTAACGTGAACTTGGGATTATTAAAACAAGAAAAGCGGGTGGGGATGCAACAGCAGCGTGAACTAACCCGAAAACATTGAAAGGATAACTTGAGACTTCAGAATCTCAGGGTTAGTTTTTGCTGTTGCTGCCTTTTTTTGCTTACTTTTTTGGGCAAACAAAAAAGTAAGAAGCATATTTCCTGTTGGTAAGTCGGTTTCTATAGCTAAAATTTATGAAATAAATGTTTGATAATCAATATTTTATAGATACACTACAATCCATAGTTCACGTTATCTTACTAAATCAAAACTTACGCCCTGCATATTTTTGAGACCATTTAAGAGTTCATTGGTTGGAGTGATTCGTACAGTACGACTAAACGTTTCTACTTTTAGTTTATCTTCTTCGTCAATAAACAACATTTTAAGTGTACAATCTCCCGGATATTCTTTGAGTAAATCTGCTATTTCGGAGAGATTTTCTTTTTGTAATTCGCTCAGATTTAATTTGATACTCAGGCTTTTGGTTAGTTTTTGTCTGATTTCAGAAAGCAATTGTATATTGTTAGGAATAAATTCCCAGTCGGTGGCAGATTTATATCGCAAATCTACCCTGCCTTTGATATACAGATACTCTCCTTCTTTAGCAAAATGACCCATTTTCATGTAATTTTCACCAAAAAGAGCAAAGTCGATACTGCCTGTATAGTCTTGTAAGGAAAGCAGTGCATAATAGTTACCATTTTTACCTTGTCGTACTACAGCTTTGCTTACTACTCCGGCAATAGCTACATCTTTGCCTTTGTAGTTTTCCATTACCTTATCTAAAGTGCAGTTACAGAAACTGTCCAGTTCCAGCCGGAATGTATCTAAAGGATGACCAGAAATGAAGAAACCTACTACCTCCTGCTCAAACTTAAGTTTTTGAATTTCAGACCAGGCTTCTACTGTGGGAATCTTAGGAATTGGTACTTCCATAATGTTTGTACCCCCAAACAGTGAGTTTTGTACAGTGGTTTTCTCATTATGAAAATTATTGGCATACTTAATAGCCTTTTCAATCAAGGTTTCTTTTTCGCCGGCTGGAATTTCAAAATAAGCAGCTCTGTGAATGCCAAAGCAATCAAAAGCCCCACCATAAGCCAGACTTTCAAAAGTTTTCTTATTCACTGTCCGTAGGTTTACCCGTTTTACAAAATCCCAGAAATCAAGATATCTTCCATTTTTGATTCGCTCTTCCATAATAGAAGCAACTGCTGCATCGCCGGTTCCCTTGATGGCTCCTAGTCCAAAACGAACTTGCCCTTTTTCATTTACCCCAAAAAAACGTTCAGATTCATTTACATCCGGACCCAGTACTTCCAAACCTATCTGTTTGCAATCTTCCATAAAGAAAGTAATGCGTTCAATGTTGCCCATACAACTGGTCAATACGGCTGCCATGTATTCGGCAGGGTAGTGGGCTTTGAGATAAGCTGTCTGATAAGCTACAAAAGCATAACAGGTAGAGTGAGATTTATTGAAGGCATACGATGCAAAAGCTTCCCAGTCAGTCCAGATTTTATTGAGTTTATCTTCAGGAAGTCCTTTTTTTACAGCCCCCTCGATGAACTTACCTTTCATTTTATCAAGTGTAGCCCGGTCTTTTTTACCCATTGCTTTACGAAGCACATCGGCATCACCTTTGGTAAATCCGGCTAATTTCTGCGAAAGCAACATCACCTGCTCCTGATAAACAGTAATGCCATAGGTTTCTTTAAGATATTCTTCCATCTCCGGAAGATCATATTTTACCTCTTCTCTGCCATGTTTACGATTGATATAGTTAGGAATATAAGCAATCGGACCTGGTCGATAAAGGGCATTCATGGCAATGAGGTCGTCAAAACGGTCAGGTTTGAGGTCTCGCATGTGTTTTTTCATACCGTCCGATTCAAACTGAAACACCGCATTTAGCTCTCCTCGCTGGAAAAGGTCATATACTTCTTTGTCGTCCAGAGGAACAGCATCAATATCTATAGTAATGCCATGATTTTTTTCAATCATTTTCAGGCAATCCCGGATGATGGTAAGATTTCGCAGACCCAAAAAGTCCATTTTGATTACCCCTGCATCTTCAATGATTTTTCCTTCATATTGTGTAACCAGCAGGTCTGAGTCTTTTGAAGTACAAACCGGTAAAATTTCGAGCAAGTCTTTGGGGGCAATGATAATACCGGCAGCATGAATACCTGTGTTACGAATATTGCCTTCGAGTTTTTCGGCTTCATGCAAAACTTCAGACAATAAATCTTTGCCGTTATAAGCTTCTCTTATTTTTTTTACATTTTCTACCTCTTCCGTCTGAATAATGTCTGCCAAATCATTCAGAGGCATATGAATCAGTTTATGAAAATTAATATTGTAGGTAGGTTTATCAGGAATGAGTTTAGTAAAGGCATTTGTATCTGCCAACGGATATTCCATTACACGAGCTACATCTTTAATAGAGGATTTAGTAGCCATAGTGCCATAGGTTACAATCTGGGCAACCTGATTTTTACCATATTTTTCTACTACATAATCTATAACCCTTTGCCGTCCTTCATCATCAAAGTCGGTATCAATATCAGGCATTGACTTACGGTCGGGATTCAAAAAACGCTCAAAAAGCAGCTGATACTTGATGGGGTCGATATTGGTTATACCAATACAATATGCTACCGCCGAGCCAGCAGCAGAACCTCTGCCCGGTCCCAGCATGACACCCATATCTCTGCCAGCTTTAATAAAATCTGATACAATCAGGAAATATCCGGCAAAACCCATGGTCTTGATGGTATGCAGTTCAAAGTCAAGACGCTCGACTACATCTTGTGGAATTGGCAAGTCGTCTCCTTCTTTTACCTCTGCATCCAGTCGTAAGCCATTGTAACGTCTTTTGGCTCCCTCATAGGTAAGATGACGAAGATAATCATCAGTATTGGTAAATCCGGGTGGAATTGGGAAATCAGGAAGTAAAATATCTTGTTTGAGTTTGATATTATCAACCTTATCTACTATCTCATTGGTATTGTCAAGAGCTACAGGTAAGTCATGGAAGAGTGCTTCCATTTCCTGACTGGTCTTAAAGAAAAACTTGTTGTTGGGAAAGGCAAAACGGGTTCCTTTGGGTGATGAACCTTCACCTGACCATTTGGGTGTGCTTTTAAATTCCCCTGTATTTACACAAAGCAAAATGTCATGGGCATTGGCATCTTCTTCGTTTACATAATGAGAATCGTTGGATGCTATGACTTTGACATTATATTTTTTGGCAAACTTCAACAAAACCTCATTTATCTGAATCTGTTCCGGAATATCATGCCTTTGTAACTCTATGTAATAATCTTCTCCAAAAATATCCAGCCACCACTTAAAGACCTTTTCTGCTTCCTCTTCTCCCTTATGTAAAATGGTTTGAGGCACTTCTGCCCCGATACAGCAGGTAGTGGCTATCAGATTATCATGGTATTTAAGAATGAGTTCTTTGTCAATGCGGGGATATTTGCCATAAAAACCATCAATATAGCCCAGTGAGCAAATTCGGGAGAGATTTTTATAGCCTTCTGCATTCTTGGCAAGTAGCAACTGATGATAACGTTTGTCTTTCTGCTCTTTTGAAAATTCTTTTTTAAAACGATCTTCAACCAGATAAAATTCACAACCTACAATCGGCTTTATACCCTGTTTATTTGCCTCTGCCACAAACTCAAATACCCCAAACATATTGCCGTGGTCAGTAATGGCTACCCCTCTCATGCCATCTGCTTTGGCTTTTTTTACCATTTTAGAAATATCAGCAGCTCCATCGAGCAGCGAATATTGGGTATGACAGTGTAAGTGGTTGAAAATCATAATGCCAAAAGAGATTACTTAACTTTTATAAATAAATATATTATACAAAACCGTGATTTCAAATATACCTCCAAAGAACTAATTGTTATCCACAAAAAATCCACAGTTTTATAAAGAAGAAACAGGAAAATGGGAGAGAACATAAATAGCAGTTTTTCTCCCATTTCTTTTACTTTATTTTGCTACTCTGTCAGCTGATTGACGTTCAATCATCCACTGTGGATATTCAGCTGGTAACTGACTGATTTCATCAAGATGTTTTATTTCCTCAATATCAAGTTTGAGTTCAGTAGCTTTGATATTTTCAAGAAGTTGTTCTTTATTTTTAGCTCCAATAATAATACTGGTAATAAAAGGCTTACTCAACATCCAGCTCAATGCCACGGTAGCCACTGAAGAGCCATATTTTTGAGCAATTTCAGCCATTTCATCTACCAGATAATAGGCTTTCTCTTTATTAACAGGCGGGAAATCAAAATTTACCCTTCTTGAATCTTCAGGATTTTCATTTTGTTTGGTATATTTTCCTGAAAGCAAGCCTCCTGCCAGTGGACTCCACGGCAAAATACCCATTTTCTGGTCTTGGGTCATCGGTACAATTTCTCTTTCCAAATCACGTGAGGCAATGGTGTAATAGTTTTGAGTAGATACAAACTTGGTCCAGCCATATTTTTCAGCAATGCCATTGGCTTTCATTACCTGCCATGCCGCCAGATTAGAACAACCAATATAACGAACCTTGCCTGCCCGAACTACATCTTCTAAAGCACGCATGGTTTCTTCAAGCGGAGTAGCCGGGTCGTAACCATGTATTTGTAATAAATCAATATGACTTATCTGTAAGCGTTGCAGACTTTCATCTACTGATTGCAGAATATGCAATTTTGAAAGTCCAACCTGATTAGGCGTTTGTGCCATTCTGCCTCTGACTTTGGTGGCTATAATCACTTCATTGCGTGGAATACCTGTTTGTTTGAGAGCATTGCCAAGCAAATTTTCGGATTCGCCAAAGGAATAGATATTGGCAGTATCAATAAAATTAATCTGCTGGTCAAAAGATGTCTTTACAATGTCATTTACTACTTCCTGCCCCAGTTTGCCGATTGCTTCCCAGAAGCCTTTGCCTCCGAAGGTCATTGTGCCTAAGCATAATTCTGACACCAGTACGCCAGTGTTGCCGAGAAAATTAAATTTCATAAGTAAAATAGTTTTATGATTGGTTTTTTGAAAAAGACGACCTATACGAAACTGTAAATTGACTGATAAGAAAGAAGAAAAAAGCAGACACAGAGAGGATTGAATGTGGCTTTTTTCAAAGTCAGAGGATGTTCGTAAGCCTCTGTAAAAATAACCAATGATGGAGGCTGATAGTTCCTTTTGAAGGAAGGATTCAATCAATCGAATTCAGATTTTGAAAAGAAGCGGAGCAACTCTACAATTATACCCATTTAAAAGTTGTTTTGGTGTTCAAACTTGGCGAGTCTTGTGAAAAAATCTTAATTTATAAAATCTCTCTCAAGACTTACCAAGTCTTTATTACCCATTTTATTCTTTAAATTGGTATCACTTTTTTTGCCTTGTCCTGATTAGCAGTTGTGCAATTTTACAAACAGAAAAGCCCTGTATTCCAGATACAGGGCTTTGTTACATTTTACTTATTGATTACAACTTTGAAAAATCAAACGTATCTAAAAATTTGGTAGTAAAATTACCTGATTTGAATATTTCGTCATCCATCAGTTTGATGTGGAATGGAATGGTAGTTTTAATACCTTCAATCACAAATTCCTGCAAAGCCCGTTTCATTCTCACCAAACCTTCTTCCCGGCTTCTTGCCGAAACAATCAGTTTGGCAATCATAGAATCATAATTAGGAGGAATGGTATAACCAGCATATACGTGACTGTCTATGCGTACACCATGTCCGCCCGGCAGATGCAGATTGGTAATAGTACCAGGCGAAGGTCGGAAACCATTGGCAGGGTCTTCGGCATTAATCCGGCACTCAATGGCGTATAAATCAGGAGTGTAATTTTTTCCGGAAATAGGAACCCCGGCAGCTACCAGAATTTGTTCTTTAATCAAATCAAAATCTGTAACTTCTTCTGTAATCGGGTGCTCTACCTGAATACGGGTATTCATTTCCATAAAGTAAAAGTTCCGGTGCTTATCAACCAGAAACTCTATTGTACCAGCTCCTTCGTAATTGATAGATTTTGCCCCTTTAATGGCTGCCTGTCCCATTCTTTCACGCAGTTCAGCAGAAATGATAGGGGAAGGAGTTTCTTCAACCAGTTTTTGGTTACGGCGTTGTACCGAACAATCTCTTTCTGAAAGGTGACAAACGGTTCCATATTGGTCGCCTACCACCTGAATTTCGATATGGCGAGGCTCTTCCACAAACTTCTCCAAATACATGCCATCATTACCAAAAGCGTTTCCGGCTTCCATACGGGCATCATTCCATGCTTTTTCAAATTCTTCTTCCGATGGTATAATACGCATACCTTTTCCTCCCCCGCCTGCAGTTGCTTTCAGCATCACAGGGTAACCTATTTCTTTGGCAATTTCTTTGCCTTGTTCTGAACTTTCCAACAATCCTTCTGACCCGGGAATGGTAGGCACTCCTGCTTCCTTCATAGTGGCTTTAGCAGTTGCTTTATCTCCCATTTTCTCAATCATTTCAGGAGAGGGACCTATAAATTTGATTTGATATTCCTGACAAATCCTTGAAAATTCGGCATTTTCAGAAAGAAAACCATAACCTGGATGAATAGCATCGGCTCCGGTTACTTCGGCTGCTGAAATAATAGCAGGAATATTGAGATAAGATAACTTTCCGGGAGCAGGACCAATACATACGGCTTCATCCGCAAAACGAACATGCAGGCTCTCACGATCAGCTGTAGAATAAACGGCTACCGTTTTAATACCCATTTCCTTGCAAGTCCGGATGATACGGAGAGCAATTTCTCCACGGTTGGCAACTAATATTTTTTTAAACATAATATTCGATAAGTAAGGTATAGATAAGCAAAACAGCAGTTGATATATGATCAGACTGCCAGTCCGTAAAAACGGAAAATTTAGTTAGCTTGGGTCTATCAGGAAAAGAGGCTGGTCATATTCAACCGGCGATGCATTTTCTACCAGTACTTTTACAATTTTACCCGAAAACTCAGATTCTATCTCGTTAAACAGCTTCATGGCTTCAATGATACATAAAACTTGCCCTTTCTTGATTTCACTGCCTACTTCCACAAATGCAGGAGAATCAGGTCCTGAGGAACGATAGAAAGTACCAATCATTGGAGCTTTGATGGTAACATAATTAGAGGATTCGGAAATAGGAGTATTGGTTGGGGGATTTACAACCGTAGTTGCTGTATTTTGAGGAATAGTCTGTTGAACGGTATTCTGAATAGGTTGTGTAATAACAGGCTGTTGTATTACAGGTTGTTGCTGTAAAACAGGAATAAGCTGTGTTTCTCCTGCTTTGGCATGGCGTTTAACACTTATTTTAAACTGTTCCGTTTCGATATTCACCTCGTCTAATCCAGACTTGGAGATATAATCTATAAGTTCCTGTATTTCTTTTGGTTTCATGTTTTAATTAAAGTTAGTTTGTCAACTTTGTAAGGTTCTTGTGGAAAAATGATTTTTGGTTTTTTTATAGTTTATCAGGCATAGCCTGATCTTAATCAATATGCCCATTTTACGTAGGCTGCTCCCCAGGTAAAACCACCGCCAAAGGCTGCAAAAATCAGATTGTCTCCTTTTTTGAGTTGTTTTTCATATTCCCAGAGGCATAGTGGCATACAACCATTGGTAGTATTACCATATTTATGGATGTTGATCATCACTTTTTCAGGAGGAAGCCCTACTCTTTCGGCAGTAGCATCAATAATCCGTTTGTTTGCCTGATGTGGCACCAGAAAAGCTATATCATCTTTTGTCAGGTTGTTGCGTTTAATAACCTGCTCTGCCACATCCGCCATGTTGCTTACTGCATATTTATACACCACAGCCCCTTCCTGATACACCACATGCCATCTGTTGTTTACAGTTTCATGCGATGCCGGGTATCGGCTACCACCTGCCTTGATATTTAGGTGTTTTTCACCAACTGCATCCGAACGTAGTATAAAATCCTGAACTCCATATCCTTCTGTATTGGCTTCCATCAGCATAGCCCCGCCACCATCTCCAAAAATAATACAGGTAGTACGGTCAGTATAATCAAGAATAGACGACATTTTATCAGCACCTACTACCAGCACCTTTTTAAATCTGCCACTTTCTATATTTTGAGCAGCAGTTGTAAATGAATACAAAAAACCAGAACAGGCAGCCATTAAATCATAGCTAAAAGCGTTGGTAGCTCCAATAGCTGTGGCAATGATGTTAGCTGTAGAAGGGAAAATATAATCAGGAGTAGCAGTAGCACAAATAACCAGATCAATTTCTTTTGGGTCTGTGTTAGTTTTTTCTAATAGCCCTTTTGTTGCCTGAATGCCCATAAATGAGGTAGGAAGATTAGGGTCTTTTAAAATCCGGCGTTCTTTGATACCAGTTCTGGAAACAATCCACTCGTCTGACGTATCAACCATTTTCTCCAAATCAGCGTTTGTCATAATATCCTCCGGTACATAACCGTGAATACCCGTAATAGCAGCGGTAATTTTTGTCATATTTTCAATTATTGAATAAAGAAGGCAGTTATGTTTTGACAAATGCAAATACTTATTTATTCATACTGCCTGCAAAAAAAGAAAAAACTTTCTGATTATAGTTTTTCAGAAAGTTTTTTAAGATTTTACTTAGCCATTTTCAGGCTCAATGCTTCTTTTATTTTGATATACATCTGCGATTCTGCCATCTTTACAGCAAGCATAATCATGTTTTTAATAGCCAGCGGGCTTGATACACCATGTCCTATTACTACATTGCCATTCACCCCTAAAATAGGGCTTCCACCAATGGCTTCATAGTTCATTTTGTCAAGAAATGGGTGACTGATGCCTTTTTCATGTAGTAAATCATACATAGATTCTGCCATTTTGAGAATGACATTGCCTGTAAAACCATCACAAACGAGCACATCTGCTTTTCCGGTAAAAATATCCCTTCCCTCGATATTCCCGATAAAATTCAGGCTTTTGTTTTGTTTTAGTAACTGATAAACCGCCTGAGTAAGCAAGGTTCCTTTCTGCTCCTCTTCGCCAAGATTAATAAGTCCTACTTTAGGATTAGAAATGCCTAACAAGTGCTCTGCAAAAACAGAGCCTATTTCGGCAAACTGATCCAGCATTTCGGGCTTACAATCTGCATTGGCTCCTACGTCAAGCATTACACTATATGTATTATGAATGGTAGGAACGAGACTGCAAATAGAAGGACGAGTGATGGGGTCTATTGTTTTTACACTAAATACAGAGCCTACAGTCATAGCACCTGTGTTGCCGGCACTGCAAAAAGCATCTACTTTTTGACTTTGTAATAAGCCAAAACCTACGGCAATACTGGAATTTTGTTTTTGGGAAAGGGCTTTGGTTGGATGTTCTCCCATTTCAATAACTTCAGTAGCAGGAATTACTTTGAGATGTGTCCCGGAAAATTTATGCTCTTCCAGCAAACTCTGAATAACTTCCGGCTTTCCGATCAGCAAAAGTTCTGTATTGGGGGGGAGTTCATCATGGGCTAATATGCTTCCGGCTATAACAGCCTGTGGAGCAAAATCACCACCCATAGCATCTACAGCAATTCTCATTGGGTTATTGAAGGTTTTTTCTCCAAAAATGAGGTTTTCCTGCAAGAAAAGAAAATTTTTTTACGGAGAGATACACTGATTTGGTGTTTGCTGAATGTTTATTTCATAGAAATTGACTGTACATCAGGAGTTTACTGATATAATCTAATCAGCAAACACCAATCACTGAATTTTGCTTATGCCAGTGGCTTATAGTTTTCGATTACCATTTTGCCTTTGTAATAAAGATTGCCTTCATAAACATGGGCTCTGTGGTAAAGGTGTGCCTCACCAGTAGTAGGATCAGTAGCAATAGCTCTTACAGTAGTTTTGTCGTGTGTCCGGCGTTTGTCCCGGCGGGTTTTCGATATCTTTCGTTTAGGATGTGCCATTTTATTTTTATACTTAAGTTATTTCAAATAAGATTATTGTTGTGATTTAAGTTTTTTCAAAATTTCCCATCGAGGGTCAGTTTTTGTGTTTTCTTCAATTTCGTCATTTTCAGACGATTCATCGGAGGAATACACCAATGTACTGCTTTCATTTTCTACCTCATCATCTTCTGATTGAAATTTCGGGTGCAGCTTTTTCATAGGAGTAGCCAATCCGATAAATTCATAAATATACTGGGATACATTTATTTCCTGAGTATCCCGATTTATTATCTCAATCTCATCTGTTAACTGCTCATCTTCTTCCCCATATTTCAAAATAAGCTTTTGCTGTGTATGAAACGGGAACTCAAATTCTTCCAGACTGCGATCACATGTTAATACCAACGTTCCTTTTATATCAAAATACAACTGCAACATCGTAGAAGATTTTTCTAAAGTTACCTTTGCCATAAAATCTCCCTGTTCTACAATGCTGTTTTCAAAACTGTCGAAAAACTTTTTACCACCTTCCCACTCATAAAAGTGTGTTTTCTCGGCAAGATTTGCAACAGAAATGAAGTATTGAGACTGCCTTTTCATACCGTTTTCAAAATGAGCCTGCAAATATAGTGTGTTTTTTTGGATTTTAAAAGAATATTCTTAATAATTCCTGTAAAATCTTCGGAGTGAACCGGTTGCTTGTGTATAAATGGGTTTACAAAATTCAATAAAAAGCTGCTGTGGTGGTGGTGGTGGCACTTCTTTGGTCTGACATGTCTTAAGTTGTGTAGCATTTAAGGCTCTTTCATCCCCCTGAAAAGTAGCCCATTGTGACTGCCAGACAAACTGACCAGGCATTTTTTCCTGATAGATTACCCGGTTTACATTAGGGTCAATAATCTGTAAGTCCATCAAACCCTGAGAATTAATCGTTTTTTGAAAAAGTGTGTATTTCGCTTTTACAGTGCCATAAACATTTTTATTTACATTCTCCACTTTTACCTGTCCTACTATTACACTATCTCTTTGTATTGTTTCGGTATTTTCTTTCATTAAAACCTGCCCCACCACAAAGTCATCAAACTGCATACGTACAATTTGGTCGGGACGTTGAAGATTAGTAGCACGGGCTTCGTCAGGTGTATAAAATCTTACAAACTCATTCATCCGTTCGCTGCTTACAAACTGATTTACCTGATTCTGAAAAAACTCATTACTTAGCTGGTAAGTTCGTGAATGCACAGGTATTTGCTCAAAAACTACTTTGAGTGTAGCTGCAAATTTGGCATCGCTGATACGTTGCTGAATATCCGGAAAATCTGGTTCGAGGTCGGCTACTCTGATAAAATGAAAGTAAGCATCTTTGGCACTGTTACGGGTATTATCACGTTTAAAAGCTGCATCACCGGCAGCATAACGTTCCTGAGCAGCCAAATGACGAATTTCATTGGGTTCGTCATAAAATACTTTTGCATTAGGAATAATATTCTTACAAGCTGGGCAACGTTGAATTTCTTCGTATATCTGATTGAGCTTCAGGTAAGAATCGAGTACTCGTTCATAATGAAATGCCTGGTTGCTATTCTGAAGATTTCTGATGTTATTCATGTGATACTCCAGTGTAAGAGGGTATCCATCCCGAAGGGTTTGGCTTGCATTTTTATTGCCGGGACTATTTCTGAGGCGACTGATGGCTTTAAAAATAGCTTCTTCATAATTTCCTTTTTGCAAGGAACGTTTACCTGAGGTACAGGCAGATAAAATAATGAGAATACCAAATAATATTTTTTTCATTGAGGTAAAATGGAAAGTAAACGGACTGTAATTTTACAAAACTTCCTGAAAATCTTTTCAAAAAAATGTATTAGCCCTTCCCCTTATTCCTATAATCAGTGCTTGTGATGGTTGGGGGTAAGGTCGTGACACGTCATCAAAAAACCTTTCATAAGCTCCAAATAGTTCAAAATAAGCCTTTTCGCCCTGTCGGAATACCCCAAATTCTGCTCTTGCATTAAAACCAAAGGGTTTGGTGGCTGCATCATATTTTTTTGTGAAACACAGGGGATTGAGCCAGTTGCGGGTATAAATAAAATAGTCTTTATATAAATGTAAGTTGAGTCGGGCTGCCAAAAAACCTGACCCTCTCAGATAATCCCATGATTGGGTTTGGTTTGTATAAGGTTTCCGACCATCTACAAAGTAGGTAAATATGTCGGCTCTTGCCAAAAAACGAGCTGTAAGTTTGGGTCTGATTTGCAATTCTTTGCTAACAATACCCAGATGCTCACTTGTAATGACTATAAGCCTGCGGGTAGGTTGGTAGTCAACAGGAATGGGTTTGGTTTCGTCGGGTGGTACATGGTTGTCTATCTCATGTCGGCAATGATGAGTAAAACCTGCTTCCAGATGAAAATTTCGGAATTTACGGTAAAGCATCACATTTTCATTCCAGATGGCTCCCCTCATCAGAAAACCAATATTGTTGTTAGGATTGGCGGTCAGTTCATGTGAAAGCATAAAGGCCAAAGCATAGTTTTTATTACGAAAAAGCTCAACATAGCCATAATATTTGGCATTCCAGCGTTGTTCATTTTCAGCAGAGCCAAATCCAACATTCATTTCTGCCCCGAATGTAGTACGGGTCATAAATTTTTTCTTTACACTATCTCCGGTAAAAGGGACAGCGAAAAAATTACGGGCAACTGTAATTTGCCCATAGATTGCGTAATTAAAAAGCAAAAAGGTGAAAAAGAAATAGTATTTGTTCATGAAAGGGGAGGGATTAAATGAGAGAAAAGCATCATTTTTCCGACCCGCCACTTTACTAAAAAGTTGCACATTCAAAAAACTATTCTGATACAAGCTTTTTTTTGAGCACTCAATTCCACTCCGTAATCCAAAAACTGTTTTACTTCCCTATTCCTTTTGCCGGATTTCCAAAAACAGTAGCTTTTGCCGGAACATTCTCAATCACTACTGACCCGGCTCCAATTCTGGCATTCTTACCAACCGTTACTCCCGCTACAATGGTTACACCAGAGCCAATAAATACATTTTCACCAATTGTTACACCTGCTCCTATAATACTTCCTGCTCCTATCTGTACCAAATCACCAACTTCGGCTTCATACTCTACAACTGCCTTGCTGTGAAAAATACAATGACTGCCTACTTTAGCTCCGGTATTGATAAGTACGTCTGCTCCAAAAAGATTGCCATGTCCCAGCGTGGCTGTTTTAGAAATATATGACCTGTTGTGAAAAGCATTGACAGGCATTGTTTTCCGGCGTTCCATGAGCAAGTCAGAGAGTGTTTCCCTAAGTTTCATATCATCTACAGCCACAAAAGCCTCACATTTTTTGCCAATCAGTTTCAAAAAACCATCATCATCAGTATTACCCAATACTGTAACACCATTTATTTCAGTATTATGAAGTTTAGGGTCATCATCCAAAAAACCATATACAAGTATATCATTGCTGGTAAAAATTTCAAGAGCCAGTTTTCCCAAACCGCCTGCTCCAAGTATCATTACAGGATTTTCCATGTCAAAAGCTATTTTTCAAAAATTTTCAACAAAATTCATTAATTTTTAATTCAGACTGTAACCTGCCCGAAAGTTTTTTCATCCAATGTTCAAAAAAACAACAAAAACTATGATGTCTGAAAGTATTCTTGCCCTGATGATACCGATATGTGGTGTACTGGCTCCTTTTATTATGATTGTTTTCCTGCGACGTTATGAAAATGCTGAACGTATGGCAATGATTGACCGTGGAATGAATCCTTACCAGCAAAAAAAATCACGAGACGTAAATCCTGCCGGAGCCCTTCGCTGGGGTTTGCTTGCCCTGGGTGCTGGTTTGGGATTATTGGTAGGAAGTTTTTTAGCCAGATACACTGCCATAGACGAAGAAGCTGCCTATTTTTCGATGCTGTTGATATTTGGTGGATTAGGTTTATTGCTATCTTATCTGGTACAATTACGCATGGATGAAAAACAACATGCACAAGATAAAGCAGAGAAAAGCTATGAGAAAATAAGTCTGGACAAGGACTAATCCCGAATTATATATTTTTGTCAACAGCAGACTTAAAACAAACTGATATTTTTTCAGAAAAAAGAATTTATAACCGGAAATTTAAAATTTGGAATAAAAAACCAAGTTTTAAGTTTCCGGTTTTTTATTTTTACCACCCAAACGGAATATTACCGAACATTATTTGTAAAATATCCTTGTAATCCGTTAAACTAACCCCTAAAAAAACAAAACTCATGTTAAAAAAAGAAGTAACTCTTGGAATAGACATTGGTGGAACCAATACTAAAGTTGGTATTGTGGACAGAGAAGGTGACTGTCTGGCAAACAGTGTGTTGCCTACCCGTGCTGATGAACCCGTAGAATTTTTTTTACCTCGTCTTTATCACACCATTGATGCTCTGATGCAACCTGTAGAAGATACTGTTGAATTACTGGGTATAGGTATTGGAGCACCTAATGCCAACTATTATACTGGCTTGATAGAGCAACCGGCTAACCTGAGCTGGAAAAACAGAACACCATTGGCTCAATTGGTATCAGACCAGTATAACGTACCAGTAAAGCTAACCAACGATGCCAATGCTGCTGCCATCGGTGAAATGAAATTTGGTGTAGCCAAAGACATGAAAAATTTTGTGGTACTGACTTTAGGAACGGGCTTAGGTAGTGGTATTGTAGTAAATGGGGAGGTGTTGTATGGGGCTGATGGTTTTGCCGGAGAGTTTGGACATGTAATTGTAAATACACAAGGGCGTATGTGTGGAGCCGACCGCCGGGGTTGTCTGGAGGCATATGTTTCAGCTACAGGTATTTGCCGTACTGTATATAAATTACTGGCTGATTATCCGTGGAAAAGTGAACTGAGAGACATCCCTTTTAATGATTTGACTGCCGAAAGAATTACAGAAGCAGCCCTCAATAAAGATAGAATAGCGATTGAAGCCTTTGAATATACCGGACGTATCTTCGGAATGAAACTTGCAGACTTGGTTGCTATTTTAAGCCCTGAGGCTATTATTCTGTTTGGAGGACTGACTCGTGCTAAAGAACATCTTTTTGAACCGACTCAACGCTACATGGAGCAGTTTATGTTCCCTATTTTCAGGAATAAGGTAAAGGTACTTTCTTCTGGTTTAGAAGGAGCAAACACAGCGATTCTTGGAGCCAGTGCTTTGATGTGGAATGATATTGATAAAAAAGGAATGCTATAAAAAGCAAAACCCCGGTCTCACAAGAAAACTATGAGACCGGGGTTGTTGTAAGCAATTTTATACAAAAATTACATCTTCAATTTTAAGTGTTTCTACCTCTTTATTAAGAATATCCAGAATTTTTGCCTTTGCCATCATCAACTCATTTTTTAGAGGTGCCGAGTTAATCTGCAAAAATAGTTTGTTGTCCTGAATATAAATCTTGGTAGTCCGGTTGGCAATGGCATTGCCCATCAGTTGTCGCCAGGACGTAATCAGATACGTTTCTTCTGACTTACCTTTCAACTGATAAACTTTCAGCAGTTCATCAATGGCATCTTTCAGAGGAGTTGTTTCAGCTTTACGAGGTGAATGGTAACGATTTTCAGATTTTTCCATTTTCAGATTTTGTGCAATTCAGGTTTAGGTTTTTCATTTATGTAATAAGACAAAAAAACTGCGAGGTAAAACAAAATAGTTTTACTAGCAGGCAACAATCTGAAAATAAATGATTTATAAAAATTAATGAAAAGAGCAGGCTTAACTCTTAGTTTGAAGTCCGAAAGATACACATTTCGGCATCAATTGTAGCGAAAATTTTTTCAGTTCTTTCTGGTCTGGCATCCGAAACAAAGATTTGTCCAAATTGATGGTCGGCTATCATTTGCATGAGTTTTTGTATGCGGGGTTCATCCAGTTTATCAAAAATATCATCCATCAATAGCAATGGTTTTTTGCCTTTTTGATTTTTAAGTACTTCAAATTGAGCTAATTTTAAGGCGATAACAAATGATTTTTGTTGCCCCTGTGAGCCAAATTTTCTAAGCGAAAATTTATCTATTTCAAAGATAAAGTCATCCTTGTGAATACCTTTGGTAGTACGCTGTAGCTGAAGATCACGCTTAAAATTATAAGAAAAATCATATTCAAAATTTTCATCAAAAAGTTCTGATTCATAGATAAGTTCAACAGACTCTTTATTTTCCGAAAGATTGTTATAGTGACTCTGAAAGACAGGGACAAAGCTTTCAAGAAAAAACCGACGCTTGTCGTGTAATTTTTTGCCGAGCACCAGCAAATGATTGGTATACACTTCCAGCAATTCTTTATCAAAAAAATTTTGTTCATAAAACTGCTTCAGCAGGCTATTGCGTTGTTTGAGAAACTGATTATATTTGATAAAATCATCGAGATAAAGGTGGTCAATCTGTGAAATAAGTCCATCAAAAAACTTCCGGCGTTCTTCACTCCCCAGCTTTACCAAATCTGTATCGTCAGGAGCAATCAATACCAATGGAAATTTACCGATGTGGTCTGATATTCTTTCATAAGGATGCTTGTCACACTGAAAATTTTTTCTGCCTCCTATTTTCATGCTACACTTTACATTCACTTTTTTTTCGTCAGTTTCAAACCAGCCATCTATCAAAAAAAAATCTGCTCCATGGCGTATCCCCTGGTTGTCTGTCTGGCTAAAAGCACTTTTTGTCAGGGAAAGATAATAAACTGCATCTAAAATATTGGTTTTGCCAGAGCCATTATTTCCTACAATACAGTTTATTTGCGGGCTGAACTCTGCTGAAAATTCTTCGTGATTTTTAAAATTCAGCAGGTGTATTTTTTCCAAGTACATTTATTTGCTATTTTCGCAAAACTAATGGATTTCCTTAACAGTTTAGGTGTAAAAATTATAGCTTGCTTTTTATTTTTAGATTAGCATAAGTTTAAAAGACATATGCCATAGACTGAAAAATTTAACTAGAACTACTAACGAAAAATATGCCTACCACAAAAACAAAAAAAACTGCTGATAACGGAGCTGCTCAAAAAGCAAAAGCTACTTATTCCAAAGAGACCTATATATATTGGTATCATTCTATGCAACTCATGCGTAAATTTGAAGAGAGAGCCGGTACTTTATATGGGCAGCAAAAAATAAAAGGCTTTTGCCACCTTTATATCGGTCAGGAAGCCTGTGCTTCGGGAGCCGTTTCTGCTTTAGAAAAAGGAGATAAATACATTACTGCCTATCGAGACCACGGTCATCCGCTTGCCCTTGGCACAGACCCTAAAGCCATAATGGCTGAGTTGTTTGCCAAACAAACCGGTATCTCTAAAGGGAAAGGTGGTTCCATGCACATGTTTGATAAGAATGTAGGTTTTATGGGTGGGCATGGCATTGTAGGTGGGCAGATTCCACTCGGGGCAGGTATTGCCTTTGCCGAAAAATACAATAAAACCGGAAAAGTTTGTATCTGTTATATGGGTGATGGTGCTGTTCGTCAGGGAGCTTTGCATGAAACTTTTAATATGGCAATGCTTTGGAAACTTCCTGTAATTTTTGCTATTGAGAATAATGGTTATGCCATGGGAACCTCTGTAAGCCGTACTTCTAATGTTACAGAACTTTATACCTTGGGCGAAAGCTACGATATGCCTTCAGAGCCAGTAGATGCTATGAATGTAGAAACGGTACACGAAGCTATCAGCCGTGCTGCTGAACATGCCAGAAGTGGAAAAGGTCCTTATCTGCTTGAGTTGAGAACCTATCGGTACAGAGGTCATTCTATGTCTGACCCCCAAAAGTATCGTACCCGTGAGGAGGTAGAAGAATACAAAAAACTTGATCCGATTGAACAGGTAAGACAATCTATCCTGGAAAATAATATCGCTACCGAAGCTGAGCTTGAGGCTATTGATGCTGAAATCAAGCAGATTGTTGATGATTCGGTAACTTTTGCTGAAAACTCACCTTATCCGCCAGCCGAAGAAGCGTTCAAGGATATTTATGTTCAAGAGAATTATCCGTTTATTATGGAATAGTATAGCACAATGATTAAAATACCACAGAGAGGTAAAACCTGTGTGTGGTATTTTAATTTACCAATTAACAGGTTCTTGTTCGGATGAGTTAGGCCATATTAACCGACAATCACCACGTTGTATGTACTCTGACAAGTATAAATAGTCAAATTTTACTCCAGCTTGTACCAAATCATTATTAGTTATAAGTAATCTTTTTGTAGCAACTGAGGCTACTGTAAAATATCCCAGAACCACTTCAGTGCCATCATCAGTATTATAAATATTACCTTCTAGAGGAGCTGGTTGTGGGTCGTATAAGTCTCCGGTTCGATTTACTTCCTGTTCATATCGTTTCCAAAACGCATAACAGGTTCTGCTCACTGAAAATTGTTTTACCTCGACATATTGATTACCTGTCCAGTATATGGGAGAAAAAAGTGTTTTATTCTTTTTTACAAAACTTCCATTTACTGAAGCATCAGAAAGAGTAACCAAGGAGTTAGTGCCATAATTAACCCAACATGTTACATGACTACAAAAGCAATCTGTGTAATCGTAGAAATTAAAATCTGTGACCTTTTTGCAACTATCTCCTGGTGCTAATGTACATATAGGACTATTTAAAGAACTATCTACAATACCAGTAGCTACTCGCTTACTAATTACCTTTGTTCGCCATAAGTAGTAGTTGTCTACAATTGGAGGGTCATAAAAATCCACATAAATATCTATTCCTGAAGGTATTAATTTATCAGCTTTTGGGTTATGAGAATAGGTTATATTGTAGATAGGGACAACAGGAAGTATTTTTTCAGGTTTAGAGAGATATTGCTTCCCATCAGATGTGATAATTTTGAGTGTGTATGTACGACCCTCTATACCATGAAAGTTACTGTTAGTGGGTGTATATAACCCAGCAGTATCTTTATTATGGACTAAAATAACAGAATTGCCTAAATCATCATAAATTGAAACCTTAGCATCCTTAACAGGGTCATTTTGATAATTATTAAAAGTTTTTGATGTATAGGAGATTTTAACAGAGCATGATTGATTTTCATTTGATATCATACCTTCCACAATCAATTGAGGACTTTTATCTTGGTTTCTGAAGTCAATTTCTCTAATGCAGGAAAAAAGAGTAACTAAAAAAATAAATAAAACTAGATACTTAAGCATAGTCTAAAATTAGAAATAATAATTATAAGTTAAAGAAGGTATGGCTGTCCCAAAAACAGAAAGTTCATATGTTTTATTAATACCTTGTTCTTGTCGAAAATAGATTGAGTAAGGATTCTGTCGGGCATAAATATTATAAATAGATATTCCCCAAGTATGATATTTTTTCTGATCTCTACTATGACGCGTGTCTTTGTGAAAAGCTATGTCTGCGTGGTGGTAATTCCTTAGGCGGGCATTATTACGACTGGAAAAATTAGTTATAGTTGTACCGTTGAAATAATAATTTCCTTGTGGCAGTGTTACAGGTCTACCTGTTTGGTATATAAAATTCCCTCCAAAAGTCCAACCTTTCCCCAATGCTATTTGGAGTTGAAGTGTGAGATTATGAGGTTTATCAAAGTTAGTTGAATACCATTTCCCTTTATTAATCTGTTCTTCTATGGAAGGAGATTGCGTTATGCTTAAGCTGCGAGAGTAAGAATAACCAATCTGACCATTAGTTTTTCCTTTATTTTTGCGAATGACCACTTCTAAACCATACGATTTTCCTTTAGCAGATATGAGCTCACTCTCAAGTGCTTCGTTCATTAGTAGATTAGCTCCGTTTTTATACTCCAGAAGGCTAGAATATTTTTTATAGAATAATTCTACTGATGTTTCAAATATATTTTCTTGAAAATTATGAAAAAGACCTAAAGTATATTGGTCAACAATTTGTGGAGATATGTAGCTGTCACTAAGTTTCCAGAAGTCGATAGGTGATACCGCCAGTGAGTTGGAGATAAGGCTAATATATTGTCGCAGACGATTATAGCTCATTTTTATGGAATTAAATTCACTTAGTCCAAAACGTAATGAGATTCTGGGTTCTAAACCATGAGAAAATGATACAGTTTCTCCTTTTTCGTAAAAAATCGAATCAATGCGGGTATCAACGGATAAAGGTTGACCAGGTTTATATTTATAAACTTTTTTAGCTCCAACATTTTGAAAAAGTGAATATCTTATACCAGCTTGCAAAGTAACTTTAGAAGAAATATTCCATTCATCACTAAGATAAATAGCTTCTTCTCTTCCGTGTTCTTGTAGTAATTCTTTGAAATTTATACTGGATTCAGGAAATGTAGGAAATCGTTTACCTGGTGAAATAGTATAAAAAATTGTACTAATTCCAGCATCTATATTATGTTTTTCATTTGGTACATAAATAAATTGCGTTTTTAGTTCTTTGTGTATAATACCCGATGAAAATATATTTTCATGACTTGGTTGAAAGTCATTAACCTTCAATTTGTAAGAGCTATAAACACCAACAATATTTAATGATAGTTTTTGATTTATTATATGACTCCAATGATAGCTCATTGCATCTGTATTCCATTGATATTGAGAATCACTAGAGAAATTAAACGTATCATAGCTACGATAGACAGAGCCTGTGAAATGGTTTTTGTTATTTGTGGTATAAGAAATTTTAGCGTTAACATCATAAAAAAAAGCTCTATATGAATTATATGGTTGAGGTATAGCTTGAATGACTGCATTAGGAAATGCTACTCGAGCTGCTGTCATAAAAGTAAGCTTGTTGTTTGAAAGAGGACCCTCTGCTAAAAAATGACTACTCATAGGACTTAATCCTATGTTATATTTGACTTTTTCCTGATTGCCTGGTTTCGTATGAATAGATAATACCGATGACAATCTGCTGCCATACTGTGCTGGAATGCCTCCCTTATGTAAAGTCACATCTTGTAAAGCATCAGAGTGAAAAGCAGAGAAAAAGCCTAGTAAATGAGATGTGTTATAAATGGGAGCATCATCTAATATAACAAGATTTTCATCAATTTTACCACCTCTTACATTAAACCCGCCTGCTCCTTCACCAACTGTACTCACACCAGGCTGTAAAATTAAACTTTTGATTATGTCAGCTTCTCCTAATACTACAGGTACTTTCTGTATATTTAATAAATCTAGTTTGGATACGCTCATTTCAACGTTTTTAACATTGTAGTCAGATGTTTTTCCAGAAATTACTATTTCATCAAGTTGTTGAGCAGCTTGCTTAAGTTCAATGTCAAGCCTTGAGTGATTCGTAAGGTTAAATATTTTTAGTTTAGTTTGGTATCCGATAGACGAAAACGTAATTACATACTCTCCGAAAGGAAGTTCTAATAAATAATGTCCGCTACTATCAGTAATAGTACCAATCTTCATCTGTTTTATGTAAACATTTACTCCTGATAAGGGTTTGTGGGTTTCTGTATCTGTAATAGTTCCCTCTAACTTTAAACGTGCATAAGAAGAAAATGAACAAAAGGTAAGAAATATTATTAGAATAAAATTAATTAAATACTGCTTCATTTACTTAAAAACAAATTAAAACTAGAGTAATACACTGAAATTATGACGTTTTGGGAAGGAAAAAAAGATAACTTCGTTAAATGTATTTCTTAAATATCAAAGTAAGATCTCCCCATATCCATTCTACAAAAGTGGTCAAAAATGATGTAAAAAAATATGAGGAGAGAAAAATATTTTATGTATAAAATGTAATAAACAATTCTTTAGGAATCCTTTTGTCAAAGAATATCTGATGAGAGAATGTCAGGTCAATAACTCTTTACTTACCTGCTTTTCAAAATACCAAATTTTTTATTTTTGGTATCTATTACCAGAATAGAATTAAGAAACAATTTATTGCCGGTCATACCACCAATTCCTAATTTTAGCATTTGTTGTACCTGACTTTCACTGGCTCCTTCTATAAAAGTAACATTTCGAATAGGAATTTTTTGATTGATAATTGTGATACTATCCTTTGTAGGTAAAGTATTAGCAGTAAGTTCCCGACCCCATGATTTAACCTTGTATTGCACAGGAATGGCATTGTTGTCAGCCAGTGATTGACAAACCTCTTTACTGGTCAGGAGTTCATAAGCACTTGAACCTGTATCAAAGTATAGCATTATTTTTTTATTTTGTAGTACTGCCGGTAACAATATGCTATTTCTGGCAAATACAAAGTCTGATAATTCGAGCTGAGATAGCAAATTATCAGGTAGAGTAGAAAAAATACTTAATTTATTGTGAGGATAGTCAAAAACAATGCTCTTGTTTAAGATGAAATCGGTACCAATGCTGCCAATAATCTCTTTCTTACTTTGATTAGCCCAGTCAATATCGGTATTTCCCAAGTTTCTGAGATACATTTCTTTTATTTGTATCTTTTCTGTGCCTATTTGTAAGGCAAAATCTCCTACTTTAGTTAAAGAATCTTTAAAGTGAACTCTGCCAGAGTATTTTGCTTCAATTGATTTTAGTTTATTGCTATAAAAGACAGAATAAGGCATCCCTAAGTCAAGCTGCATATAGAATAACTTCGAAATGCCTGCAATTTTTACAGGTACAAGCATGGCTGTGTAAGCATCTCGTTTCCCATTGATGGAGTCACTAACCCACACGATTGGGATATTTGCTAAAGAAGCAGGTTGTACAATCGTATTTTGTTTTATTTCAGGTAAAGTCTGAGCCCAGACAGTTTGAAAAGTCAGGTAAAATAAGATGACTAAAGAAAAGCCAGAAAAGGGGAAGTGTTTGTGCATGATAGATAAATAATTTTAAGTCTGTTAAAAAATTCGACTCAAAATTATTTATCTCCTCAATTCTCAATGCCGACATTCACCCGACATTAGCCAGACATTTACTTACAAGGTTTTAGCGAGGTCACGAGCTTTTTTGAGATATGTCAGGATAAGTACAAAATTTACACCATAGGCAATAAAAAATAATCCTATATAACTAATATGCCAGCGTGTATTGAAAAAGTTAGCTTGTAAAAGATTAAACAATAAAGCCAACATGAAAGCTGACAGCATGCACACAAGCCAGTAAATCTGACTTTGAATTACTTTTTGTGAAAAATTAATGATTGACTGCCGAACATTTTTTTTTCGTTTTAATAAATAATAAGGAATCAGAAAATGTATGTAAGGCAAAATCAGATATGAAAAGCAGGAGAGACACAATGTAACAACAAAATACTTATCATCTTCCGAAGTATTAGGCATACTTTCATCTGTATCATCAGTATTGATAAGTTCCTCAAGAGAAATATTTAATGCCTGAGCAATCACCTTTAATGTAAAGGGTCGGGGAATGTTTTTGCCACTTTCTATTCGCTGAATGGTTCTGACGGTAATTTTTGTCAGTTCTGCAAGTTCTTCCTGTGTAATACATTGTTTTTTTCTGGCAGCTATAATTTTTTCAGATAGTGTCATTTCTAAAAGCAATAAATACAAGCTTTATGCAAGATAGTATGTTTGTTTTTAAGAGAGATATAAGATTGTGCAAGTTATCTTGATTAATAAAATTTGCCACAATAGCCAGCCTTATATTTTGTGAAAGTTATAAGTAATACCCATTTAAAAGATATGTTACGTAATTTTAGACTTGCCAAGTCTTGAGAGATATTCTTTGAATTGAAATTGTTTCATAAGACTTGGTAAGTCTGAACACACATGGTAGGTTTTAATTGGGTATAAATCAAAGCTACAGGACAAACAAGATGAAATTAAAAATAAATAAAAAAGACTCTTCGGAGCAAACCAAAGAGCCTTTTACGATTGATATATTTTTTCAGCAAGCTGTGTTATTCCACAGGCTGTTCTGAATTTGATGTCCTTGAAAAAATATCTATGACTTTGCTCAAAATCTTAGATAGTAGTGAAAAAAACCACAATATACCTGTGAAGAGAAGCGAAAAAGTGATTAAAACAGGATACATCAGGGCAAAAAGAATTGTCCAGATTGTATGTGTAACATTTTTATTTTCCTGATTTTCCACGATTTTTTTAAGTTTTATTGCGGTAAATAAGATACCTCTGTTCTGAAACGTTTGTCAATAGCTCCAAGCCGGTCATAAGCTCTTTTAGATATTTTAACAATAAGCTTATCATTTGCACCAGTATCAGGTAGTTTGCCAATAACTTTTACAAAAACACTCAAATCATTAGTCAGATTTTTTACCTGAACAATAGTGCCAACCGGAGCAGACTTATGTAATGCCAAAAAACCTTCACTTTGTGGCTCATCTATTACCTCTGCCATACCAGTCTGTACTACTTTCGGATAACCAGTTTCAGTTTTTATGATGTAATTATTGGGATTTTTTTCAGGTTTCTCGTCAACTTTGGTTGTAGTTTCATCCGGTTTCTTTTCGTCTGGCTTTTTTTCTGGTTTAATCTCAGGTACTACATCTTTTTTGTCAGGTTTTGCATCTGCCACCGGATTCTTCTTCTCGGTTTCTTTTGTTACTGGTTTAGTGGTCGTATTTTCTACATCTTTTTTTACAGCCAGTTCTTTTTCTTTAGGTTCTTCAAGAATAAGCTCCTGCCCTATAGAAAGTTCATCTGAATCAAGGTTGTTCCATTTGCGAATATTTTCCTGCGAAACTTTATAGTTTTGAGAAATTCTGAATAAGCCTTCTCCAGCTTTTACAATATGGATTTTTTGTCCATTAGCATTGGTTTGAGGGTCAGCAATTAGCTCAGTTTTAGGGTCTGCTTTTTTTGTTTCAGAAGGACTTTTTTTCTCGTCCTCCACTTTTTTATTTTCCGGTTTTTTAGTAGTTCCCTCGCCCACAATCAAAACCTGACCTTCTTTAATGGTTTCATTTTCCAGATTGTTCCATTTTTTTATATCAGCAATTGTAACTTTATATTTTTTTGCAATACCAAATAGTCCTTCACCAGGTTTTACGACATGTGTAGGAGCCTCTGTATTTTTGGGAGCCTCATTTTTTATAGATGTTTTGGCAATTGACTGAGCTATTGTAAAAGGAACTTTAATTATCTGGTCAACTTTTACTTTTTGTTCAGGCAATTCATTCTCCTTCACAATTTCAGAAATGCTGGTTTTATATCTTTTGGCAATTTTTGTGAGATTTTCACCAGCCGTAACTTTATGCAAAATTAAAATTTTGTCGCCTCTCTTTTCTACTCCTATTGAATCAAAAGGAGTCACATGAAAAGCAAAAGCAGAAAGTGAAAAAAGGGCAGGTAGTGTGAAAAAAAGTTTTTTCAGCAAGCAGGAAGGAAACATATTGTAAAAAGTTGGTTTTCTGCGAAGTTCAAAAATTTATACATCAGGCTTAATCTTACAGAAACCGGATAGCAACCAGAGTTGCTGTATTTCAAACGTAAAATTAGTAAAGAAACACTAAAAAAGGAAACCAAAAGCTTTTTTTAGCTTTTTTTAACTATTTTTTTAATCAATAGAGCCTGTACGCCACTGTTCAACTGCCGGAAACCAGATGGGTTCATATTCTGCATATCGTATAAGCTCATAATTGTTTTCTGTGAACTGGTTAGGTCGTTTCATAAACGTAAAGTTAATTTCAGAGAAGTTAGGATTATTGCTGTATGTCCAGAGCTGTCTGTCTTTAAGGCGGGTAATTTTATTGGGTGGTCCCATCACAATAAATACCATCCCCATATCTGTTTTCCAGCCTTCTTTATAAGTAGTGAATAATTGATTGGCAAGCGTTACCCGACGATAATACTGTCTGATATTTCTGCGAGCTATATCTTCATTTCCACTTGCCAGTTTCAGCCAATATTTGTCCAGCGTTTTTTTAGGTTCAGGTGTAACCTGATTTTCCCGGTTTTCATCATTGCTGCTGATATAAATCAAAGGTTTCAGCAAATCTACAGGATGAGTCATTCTGGGATAGCGGTTGTCTGTAATAAAAACAGTGATTCCATTATTTTTCAGAGAATCTTTAGTGAAAAAATATAAGCCGGGCTTAGATAAGATAATTGTAGTATTGGTAGATACTGAAAAGGATGAATCTGTTTTAAAATTACGAAAAGGATTGATGTTTTTTACGGCAACCGCCAGTGGTGAACTTGCAGCATCTAAATTGCCTGAATAGTGGCTTACTAAAAAAGTTTTTGAATCCTGTGCAAGATTTTTAATTTGAACAGAATCACCAGACTGAAAAAAATTGCTTATAACCGGAATTTTAACTCCGGGTCTGAAAATAGCAAATTCATCTGCAATTCTTTCATCTGTAAAATGTACCACCAGTTCATCACCTGCCTTTTGTTTGGTTTGCAAATCAGATATTTCAATCAAGAGCAAGCCGGAGGTTTGATTGACGGAGGGTTTTGCAAAACTAAACTCTACACTAAAAACGTTGGGTTTTAGAATGTGTACTGCTTCTTGAGTAAGAAAAATGCTTCCTGTTGTGATATAATCTTTTCTGCCATAATCCGGTAAAACAGCATAACTTCCCGCAAAACGACTGTCAAATTTATCTACTGATAAATTTTCAAAACCTTTCTTTAATTCCAGTGTAATAAATACTTTTATCTTATCTCCATTAGAGAGTGTTTTGGCTTTGCAGAAAAAAGACACTTCTGCTCCGTATGTTTCAGGTATATCCGCAGTTTTTTGTGCAGAACCCTTATCTGCGGTTGATGGAGACTGAGACCTGCCACACGATAAAAGCGTTAGTCCAATGACCAGTAAAATGAGTATTGTATTTATTTTTTTCATTGTTATTTCAGATATATCTTTTCAGATTCAAAGACCTTTTGTGGTAAAATCAAATTTATATTACTTTTGCAAACCTATTTAGAATCACTATTCCAAATTATTTTATTGTATAGTTACAAAAAAATCAAAACTGTGGAGTTTAATTTTTTTTATCCTAACTAAAAAACGCAATTTATGCTTTCTGTTATTAATCCGCATTATTTAGAAGAATCTGCTGTTAAGCAGTTGGCATCCGATTTTCAGAACGGTTTTCCATACAAACATATTGTTTTGGATAATTTTCTCAAACCGGAAATTGCTGATTCACTTTACTCTCAGTTTCCTTCATTAGATAAACTTGATAAGCATTATAAAGGGTTAAACGAACAAAAGTCAGAAGGTTCTAATTTTGATGACTTTGCTCCAGTCTTTTCACAGGTTCGGAATGAGGTGATGTCAAAAGAATTTGCAACATGGATGGCAGCAGTAACCGGTATTGAAGGAGTTTTTGTAACAGATGATAAGTTAGGTACAGGCTTGCATCAGGGAGGTGACGGAAGCTTTCTGGATATTCATGTAGATTTTAGTATTCATCACGTTAAAAATGTGCATCGCCGGCTGAATATGCTTATTTATCTTAACAAAGATTGGAAAGATGAATATGGAGGAGGAATGGAAATGTGGAACTCGGATATGAGTAAACTGGAGAAAAAAGTGATGCCTCAACTTAACAGATGTCTGATTTTTGAAACAAATGAAATTTCATATCATGGCTATTCAAAAATCACTTTACCTCCCGGTGAAACACGTAAGTCTTTCTATACCTATTTCTATACACCACTTTCTGAAGAAATGAAAGTGAAATATCATGATACCATATTTAAGCCAAAACCAGAAGACAGTACCTTCAAAAAAGTGGGGACTAACTTTAAGGAGTCAGCTAAAAACTTCATCAAATCGCAACTTAAAAAGGTGGGAATGTTGAAATAGTGTTTTAATTTTACGCTTTTAAATTTATATTTCACATTCTGCGTCAGCATTCATTAATGAATACCAAACAACACACAATCAAAAAGTCCGTAACAGTTTCGGGGGTAGGACTACATACAGGGGTAAACGCAAGTATGACTTTTCTGCCTGCAAAGCCAGGGCACGGTTATAAATTTCAACGTATTGATTTAGAAGGGCATCCTATTGTAGATGCTGATGTAGATAATGTCGTAGATTTGTCAAGAGGAACTACCATTGAACAATCAGGGGCAAGAATAAATACTGTAGAACATACACTTGCTGCTTTGGTAGGGCTGGAAATAGATAATGTACTAATTCAGCTTGACGGACCAGAACCTCCGATTATGGATGGTAGCTCTATTCAGTTTGTAGAAGCCATTGAAGATGCCGGATTGGAAGAGCAAAATGCCCTCAGAAATTTTTATGAAGTTACACAGGAAGTTCGTTACAAAGATCGGGAGAGAGATGTAGAAATTGCAGCACTACCTCTGGATGAATACAGGTTAACTGTTATGGTTGATTATAATTCACCGGTTTTAGGTAGTCAGCATGCTACACTTACTGATATTAAACAATTTCCAAAAGAGATAGCTGCGTGTCGTACGTTTTGTTTTTTGCACGAACTGGAGATGCTTTATAAAGCAAATCTTATTCAGGGGGGAGACCTTAACAATGCTATTGTGATTGTTGACCGAGTAATTCAGGATGAAGAACTTGATTATCTGGCAGGGCTTTTTGGAAAGCAGAAAGTAGAAGTTAAGAAAGAAGGCATTCTGAATAATGTAGAATTACGCTATAAAAACGAGCCGGCACGCCATAAATTGCTTGATTTAGTAGGAGATTTGGCATTGGTAGGACGTCCGTTAAAGGCACAGATTCTGGCAGCACGTCCAGGACATGCCGCCAATGTAGGATTTGCCAAGAAAATAAAACGACAGATGGAGGACAATAAACTTAATAACAACGTCCCTCCTTATGACCCTAAGCTACCCCCTCTGCTTGATGTCAATCAGATTTATAAAATGTTACCTCACGGGTACCCATTCCGACTGATTGACCGGATTTTTTACTTAGATGAAACAACCGTAGCAAGTATTAAAAACGTAACAATCAACGAGCCATTTTTTCAGGGACATTTTCCTGGGAATCCGGTAATGCCTGGTGTGTTACAGGTTGAGGCAATGGTACAAACAGGTGGGGTATTGGTATTAAGTACAGTGCCAGATCCTGAAAACTACTGGACATACTTCTTAGCGATAGAAAATTGTCGTTTTAAAAAAATGGTAGTTCCTGGAGATACTATTATTTTTAAGTGTGAATTGGTATCGCCTATTAAAAGAGGAATAGCAAAAATGAGAGGTCAGGCTTTTGTAGGTGGACAGGTGGTCTGCGAAGCTGAAATGTCTGCAAGTATCGTTAGAAAAAATAAGTGACGAGTAGATTGTAGTAAGAACTGCTTGCTATTCTCTGCTGTCAAAACCCTGATATTTAATAAAAATGAGTCAATTATTAGCCAATATTCATCCTGAAGCCAAAATAGCTGCTAATGTGGTGATTGAGCCTTTTGCTACAATACAGAGAAATGTAGAAATAGGAGAAGGCACCTGGATTGGTCCGGGAGCAGTGATTATGGAAGGTGCCCGAATCGGAAAAAACTGTAAAATTTTTCCAGGAGCAGTAGTAGCAGGCGTTCCTCAAGACCTAAAGTTTTCAGGAGAAGAAAGCATTGTTACTATAGGAGATAATACCACTATTCGGGAATGTGTAACTATTAGTCGCGGAACGGTAGAAAATTTTAGTACCGAGATAGGTAGTAATTGTCTGGTGATGGCATATGCACATATTGCCCATGATTGTGTAATTGGTAATAATTGTGTAATTGTCAATGCTGTACAGATGGCAGGGCATGTACACGTAGGAGATTTTGCAATTATAGGAGGGGCTAGTGCTGTGCATCAGTGGGTACATATCGGCAGTCATGTAATGATTTCGGGAGGGAGTTTGGTAAAAAAAGATGTACCTCCTTTTGTAAAAGCAGGAAGAGAGCCTATGACCTATGCTGGTGTAAATACAATAGGTTTGAAGCGAAGAGGCTTTTCCAATGAACAAATCAACGAAATTCAGGAAGTTTACCGAATCGTTTTTCTCAGAGGACTTAATACTTCTGATGCTATCGAAACAATAGAAAAAGAAACACAGGTGTCAGTAGATCGTAATTTGATTCTGGATTTTCTTAAAAAATCAGAAAGGGGAATTATTAAAGGATTTTCTTCGAGAAGCGTAAAAGAAGAAGATTAGAAAATTGAGTTGTGAGACAACACAATAGCCTCAATGTCTTATCGTTAGTGAGTGTAAAAGTAAGATAAATGCTTGTAAACTTATTTTAGGTTTTTAAAAAACATTTGTTCTAAATTATTTACACTTTCACAACACCTTTAAGCAAGATGACCCAAAAACCTTCTAATGCATTTATCGGAGCATCATGGACTGCTCTGGTCTCAGGTACTGTTGCCTATATTATTGGCTTATGGAACGCCACAACCATGCAACTCAACGAAAAAGGGTATTATTTCACTGTACTAATGTATGGTCTATTCTCGGCTGTATCGCTGCAAAAAACAGTAAGAGATCAAATTGAGGGAATTCCAGTAACAAATATCTATTATGGATTAAGCTGGTTTTCTACTATACTGGCAATTTTGCTCCTGACAATTGGCTTATGGAATGCGTCACTATCGTTGAGTGAAAAAGGGTTTTATGGAATGTCGTATCTTCTAAGTCTTTTTGCAGCTGTTACTGTACAAAAAAATATTAGAGATTCTAAAAACACCTCCGGTAACTGATTTTAATATCTTCATTTAATGTAATGGAAATACAAATTCAAGATTTAGGTAAAAGATTTATTAATGACTGGATTTTTCGTTTCTTGAATTTGTCTCTTTCCGAAGGTGAAGCTTATGCGATTGTTGGTCCAAACGGAAGTGGTAAATCTACTTTTTTACAGATAATTAGTGGTATTCAGCCTGCTACAGAAGGCACTATCAGATATTTACATCAGCAACAAAGCATTTTGCCTGAGAATATTTTTCGTCATCTCTCTCTGGCAGCACCCTATCAGGAATTGATTGAAGAAATGACATTGGCGGAATTAATAAAGTTTCATCTTAATTTCAGGAAATTTTATAATGATATTTCTGTTAAAGATTTTCTTGAAAAGATAAAACTCAGTCATGCCAGAAACAAGCCGATACAATTTTTTTCTTCCGGGATGAAGCAAAGATTAAAATTAGGGCTGGCTTTTTTCTCAGAAAGTAGTCTGCTTTTGTTGGATGAACCGACTTCTAATCTGGATAAAGAAGGATTCAGATGGTACGAAGAGCAGATTTTACAAAATCTGCACCATCGGCTCACATTAATAGCATCAAATCAATCGGCTGAATATGATTTTTTTTGCAAAAATATTATTTCAATTAAATCGACAGTAAATCAGGTAAGTTAAGAAATCGAAATCCGGGCAGATTAAAAATAAATCTGTCCGGATTTCGATTTTATCACAATTAAGAAGGGGTTATCATATTTACTATTTCTTCAGAAAGACCCATAGAAGAGAATCCTCCATCATGATACAAGTTTTGCATTGTAACGTACCGAGTCAAATCAGAGAATAAGGTAATTACATAATCGGCACAGGCATCAGCAGGAGCATTACCGAGAGGCGACATTTTTTCTGCATATTCAAAAAAAGCATCAAATCCACCTATACCATTTCCGGCAGTTGTTTTGGTAGGAGATTGAGAAACTGTGTTAATTCTTACTTTTTTAAGTTTCGCATAGCGATAGCCGTACCCACGAGCAATAGACTCGAGCAGGGCTTTGGCATGTGCCATATCAGAATAAAAAGGGAAACTCCGTTGAGCAGCAATATAAGACAGGGCTACAAATGAACCATATTCATTAATAACATCCAGTTGCTCGGCTACCTGTATCATTTTATGAAAAGAAAGTGCCGAAATATCCAGTGTTTTCATAAACCATTCGTAATTCAGATCGCCGTGGTCTTTATTTTTACGGATATTCGGACTCATGCCAATTGAATGTAATACAAAGTCTATTTTTCCGCCCAGAATTTCAGAAGATTTTTGATATAAATTAGTAACATCTTCTATAGAAGTAGCATCTGCATAAATAATTTCAGATTGAGTAGCTTCAGCGAGTTTATTGATTTCGCCTAATCTTCCAGCTATGGGAGCATTAGTAAGTGTAAATTCAGCTCCTTCTTCTTTCGCTTTGAGAGCTACTTTCCAGGCTATAGATTGCTCATTGAGTGCACCAGATATAATACCTTTTTTCCCTTTTAATAAGTTGTATGACATGGTTTTGGTAGAATTTATCAGTGAAAAACTTTAAAAGTTCAGTTAAAAATAGCGGTTGCTCATAAAAAACGGGTCAAACTTCTGTATTTATCTTGTGAAATGCAACCTTTTCCCTATTTTAGGTTAAAACAAGAAATGTATATTTTTTTTACATTTTTTTGGGAAAATAAAAAGAAGCAACTATCTTTGCAGTCCAAAAAACAATATATGTTTTCGTAGCTCAACTGGATAGAGCATCTGACTACGGATCAGAAGGTTTGGGGTTCGAATCCCTACGAGAACACACTGCTTCTATTTATTGGTTCCGTAGCTCAGCTGGATAGAGCAACTGCCTTCTAAGCAGTAGGTCATTGGTTCGAATCCAATCGGAATCACGTTGAAATTCAAAGGCTTACGAAAATATCGTAAGCCTTTTTTTATGTTAATGCCTCTGGCAATCTATTGTCAGAAAAATAGTACTATGTCAAGAAATAATTGACATGTACTTCTCTTCAAAACTGCCTTTTTTGTTTTACAATTTTTTAATGTCAGACTATGTGAAATGATGTGTCTGGTGATTAATTTTACGGGATTTTAGTTACCAAACCGGATTCTGAATAACTTCTTTACACTATTTTCAGCTTGGACATTTTCCACAAAAATGAAAAAAATTACTATTATTTTAATTTTTTGTTCAACCTTTATTTTTGGACAAAAACAAGGTAACATCTGGTATTTTGGTAATAATGCCGGAATTGATTTTAACAACGCTACACCCAAGCCTCTTGGCAATTCTGCCCTGAAAACTCTCGAAGGGTGTGCCACAGTTTCTAATAGCAAAGGAGAATTGTTATTTTATACAAATGGAATTACTGTTTGGAATAAGAATCATTTACCAATGCCTAACGGTACAGGTTTATTGGGAGATACCTCTTCTACTCAGTCAGCAGTAATTGTACCTCAACCCCTTACTCCGAATATTTTTTATGTTTTTACTGTAGATGCCGAGGGTAGGGCAAATGGGTTGCAATATTCTATTGTAGATATGAGCCTTAATGGTGGTCTTGGGGATGTGAAAACCAAGAATAAGTACAAGGACAAAAATAACCGTCAATAATTGATGGTAAATTGGATTTGGTATTGAGTACCAAATTTTCCTAGAATATCTCTAATGGCATTTTTTAAGTTACTCAAGTTAGCATAGTCTTTTAT
>JAESFG010000311.1_pt1 | contig 85734 bp, 82 predicted proteins | sample 9269371 | NCBI WGS metagenome assembly JAESFG01 (sample SAMN14506227, study PRJNA617093) | algae metagenome | isolation source: Aetokthonos hydrillicola CCALA 1050 (B3-Florida) and co-occurring... | place: USA: South Carolina | collected 2013-01-01
TACGAGGACGCGATCGCCCTGCCGATGAAGCACGAATATGGCAACGGCGTCGCGATCTACACCCGTGACGGCGATGCCGCCCGCGACTTCGCGTCCCGCATCAATATCGGCATGGTCGGCGTCAACGTGCCGATCCCGGTGCCGCTCGCCTATCACTCTTTCGGCGGCTGGAAGGCGTCGTCCTTCGGCGACCTCAACCAGCATGGCACGGATTCGTTCAAGTTCTGGACACGCACCAAGACGATCACCAGCCGCTGGCCCTCGGGCATCAAGGACGGCGCGGAATTCGTCATGCCCGTCATGAAGTGAGGCTTTGCTGCTGCAAAGGGCCGGCCGGCGGGGCTTTCCGCCGGCCGGTACCGCTGCCGGCCGAGAAAACTCCGTCGGTCGCTCAGATAATTAGAATACAACCTATTGATTTAACTTAAACATTAGCTAACTATATAGGCTGGTTAACCTGCCGTCTCCACGGTTGGGTGCTATGGATGATTTGTGAACATCCAGCCCCGGCGGCCCCCATGGCGACGACCCTGTTTTCCTCGATCCTGAAGACCTTCGCGGCCAACCGGCGCGGCAATCTCGGCATGGTGGCGGCGATCACCATTCCCATACTCGCGGCCGGTGCCGGCGTGGCGATCGATTATACGCGCCTCGTCAATGAGCAGCGCGTGCTGCAGGACGCCCTCGACGCCGCTGCGGTTTCGGCTGCGGCTTCCATGGTCGCAGGCCATCACGACAGCTCGACCGTCAAGGACTACGCAGCCAACCTGGTCGATGCCGCGATCGGGGACTCGCTCACGACTGCGGAGAAGACGGAGCTCCGGAGCAACCTGACCATCACGGTGACGTCGACGACCGGGACCGGGACCAAGACCTACGACATCAAGCTTGCCAGCCGGTTCAATGTCGGCCTCTCGCCCTTTTCGCAATTTCTCGGCTTTTCCAGCCGGCCGGTCGCCGCGGTGAGCGCGACCGAAAGCCAGTATGCCGCGAAGAACGCGATGTCGATGTATGTCGTACTCGATCGCTCGGGCTCGATGTCCTTCGTCACGGACACCGTCAACAGCGCCAAGACGAAGTGCCAGAACTACACCGCCTCCAACTGGAGCCAGTACCCGAACCTCTCCTCGACAAAGCCCTGCTACATCAATAAGATGGGAGCGCTGAAGACGGCGGCGGCGACCCTGTTCGACGCGCTCGACACGCTTGAGGCCAAGGACACGACCGATACGATCATCCGCATCGGCGGCGTTTCCTTCACCGATACGATGCAGACGCCTGACGCCATCGCCTGGGGCACCACCAATATTCGCAGCTATGTCAACAGTCTCCCGGCCTATCCGACCGGCGGCACCGACATGACCGACGGCATGGATCAGGCCTATCAGAGCCTCAAGGCGACGTCCGAAACCACGGCACATACCGCCAAGGGAAACAAGACCTTCTCCAAATTCATCGTCCTGATGACGGACGGCGAAAATACCGGCGCCAGCAGCACCTGGGACCCGGCCCTCGACACCGAGACGCTCAACACCTGCACCTCGGCGCGCAATGCCGGCATCACGATCTATACGGTGGCCTTCATGGCGCCCAGCAACGGCGAGACTCTTCTGAAGTCCTGCGCAGGCGTTTCGTCCAACTTCTACTCCGCCAACGACATGGCGAGCCTCGTGGCTGCCTTCGCCGATATCGGCTCCAAGGCGGCGGAGAAGGCGACGCGCATCACGAACTGACGAGAGCTGCCGGATCAGGTCCGCCACGGCGGAGCGTGCCGACGGCGTGAAGGCCGTTCCTGAGGCCGGCGACCATATCGGCGCCCAACGAGGCGTCGAGGCCGGCATGCGTGGCCGTCCAGATCGGCATTGCCGCCGCCAGGACGGCCCGTCCGGCATCGGTCAGGCTGATGAGGCGGTTGCGTCGATCTTCCGCGTCAACGACTGTCGCCAACAGCCCGCGCCGCTCGAGCGGCTTGAGATTGGCCGTCAGCGTCGTGCGGTCCATTGCAAGCAGTCCGGCGACCGCGCCTATCGTCGGCGGTGCCGGCCGGTTGAGCGACATCAGGAGCGAAAACTGGCCGTTTGTAAGGCCCACCGGCTGCAAGGCCGCGTCGAACGTCCGAGCCAATGCGCGCGCTGCCCGCTGGGCCGCCAGGCAGAGGCAGATATCCCGGACATGCAGCGCGGTTTCAAAGGCCAGGAGCGACTGATTTGACATGCGCCAATTATGTTGATATCAACCTAAAAGTCAAGTCGTCGGGGGCTGCGCGAGGAGGCGCTGCGTCCGCCGCCGCATGAGGAGGACTGTCGCATGACCTATATCGTCGGCTTCGTAGTGCCCGTCCCCGAAACCAACCGGCAGGCCTATTGCGACCTGGCGCAGGTCGCCCAGCCCATGTTCCGTGAGTTCGGTGCCGAACGACAGGTCGAGGCCTGGGACGACGACGTTCCCGACGGCGAACGGACAGACTTCCGACGTGCGGTGAACGCTGCCGCCGACGAAAAGATCGTGTTCTCCTGGCTCGAATATCCTTCGAGATCGGTGGCGGACGCCGCCAACGAAAAGATGATGGAAGACCTCCGCATGGAGGAACTCGGCCGCAACATGCCCTTCGACGGCCAGCGCATGATCTATGGCGGCTTCGAGGCCATCCTCGACCGCGGAAGGCGCGGCGTCGCCGGCTATGTCGACGGCGCGCTCGTGCCGACGCGCGGCGACAGCCGGGAATCCTATCTTCGCTATGCCGAGCGCGTGACGGACATTCTCATCACGCACGGTGCCCATCGCGTCGTCGACGCCTGGGCCGCCAACGTGCCGGTGGGATCCGTCACCGATTTCCGCCGTGCCGTGCGTGCGGAACCTGACGAAGCGGTGGTCTTCTCCTGGGTCGAGTGGCCGTCCAAGGCCGTTCGCGATGCCGCCTGGCAGAAGATTTTCGCCGATCCCCGCATGCAGGAAGGCGAGCCGCCGCAGGACGAATCCCGGCGAGTCTGGGGCGGCTTCGTGCCGATCCTCGACGTCTGAACACGAGACCCCATTCCCGGATATCGACGCCTGCGGCGGGTCCCGCCAGTCCGCCCAGGCGATTCATGGTATCGGGGCTGGAGGACGGCCGTTTGCCAATCGCGGGCGGCCGTCCTGTCGTCCAGTGTCATCCGGCCGATTGGGGGTCACCCTCGATCACCAGAGAAAATTGTCCCGCGTCCGTCCGGATTGCAGGCGGCCCGGTCGGGAAGCGAAAGACCCAGCCGGTGGCGCTGGCCGTCGGCGTAGGATCGGGCAAAGGCTTCGAAATCGAAAGAGCGCTCCGCGCGCGCCTCGTCCTCGACGATCGTCACGACCCATTTGCCATCGACTTTGTCGACGGTCACGAAACGGTGGGGGCATCGATCCTGGGAGGAGGAAACCATCGCATCCGCCTGCATTGGGGCGGAAGCGCAAGGCTTTCAGCCGTCGGCGCCCTGGTAGATCTGCCGACGATGCAACCAGGATAGACCCTGGCCTTCTCCCTGACCAGCCAATTCCCGTGTGCGGTAGCGTGCAGTCGGGGCAGGCTTATACCAAGTCTCGACGATAGGAACCCATAGGATGACGTGAGGCTGGTCTCCGGCCAAGCGGCGCAACGACGCCGGAGACCAGCCTCATGTCACCTTCGGCCGGCTTCTCGGGCCGTCTGGCGTCGTCGAGGTCCTTGACCGATGCGACAGCATCGCTCGGCGGACCTCTCCTAGCCAGAAGACCCGATCGAGCCGGTCCTATGGGTTCCTATCATCGAGATTTGGTATTAGTGCGTCGGATCGGGTGCGAGGAGCGCCGCGACCAGACCGGCCGTCGAGGAATCGAGGCCCTCGGTTCCGCGAGCGCCCTGCACGACAGGCAGAAGCCCGGTCGCCAGCTCCTTGCCGAGCTCGACGCCCCACTGGTCGAAGGAATTGATCCCATAGAGCACGCCCTCGACGAAGACGCGATGTTCGTAAAGGGCGATCAGCCGGCCGAGTGCAAAAGGTGTCAACTTGTCGTAGACGAGCGTGGTCGACGGCCGGTTGCCCGAGAAATAGCGGTGCGGCGCGATCTGGTCGGCCTTCACCGGATCCCAGCCCTGGGCGAGCAGCTGAGCCTTGGCCTCCCCGACGGTGCGGCCCTTGAGCAAGGCCTGGCTCTGGGCGAGGCAATTCGACATCAGGAGCTCATGCTGGTAGCGCAAAGCCGGTTCGAATCCGTGCTTGGCGATCATGAACTCGACGGGAATGATGTCGGTCCCCTGGTGCAGGAGCTGGAAGAAGGCGTGCTGGCCGTTGGTGCCCGGCTCGCCCCAGACAACAGGGCCCGACGATCCCGCGACCGGATGGCCATCCATCACCACGCCCTTGCCGTTCGATTCCATGTCGAGCTGCTGGAGGTAGGCGGGAAAACGCGACAGCCGCTGGTCGTAGGGGATCACCGCCCGTGAGCCGTAGCCCAGGATGTTGCGCTGGTAGTAGCCGATCATCCCGAGAAGCAGCGGCAGGTTCCGCTGGAAGGGTGCGGAGCGGAAATGATTGTCCATCGCATGCGCGCCGTCGAGGAAATGCCCGAATTCCTCGGCGCCGATGGCGATCATCAGTGGCAGGCCGATGGCCGACCAGATCGAATAGCGGCCGCCGACCCAGTCCCAGAAGCCGAAGACGCGGCCCGGGTCGATTCCGAAGGCCGAGACCTTGTCGAGCGCGGTCGAGACGGCGGCGAAATGATGCTTCACCGCGCCTTCGCCCAGCGCATCGGCGATGAAGAGCCGCGCCGTCTGCGCATTGGTCATCGTCTCGATCGTGGTGAAGGTCTTGGAGGCGACGATGAAGAGCGTGGTTTCCGGATCGAGGTGCCGGAGCGTGTCGGAAATGTGCGCCGCGTCGATGTTGGACACGTAGTGCAGGCGAGGCCCGTCGTGATAGGGCGCGAGCGCCAGCGTCGTCATGGCCGGGCCGAGATCGGAGCCGCCGATGCCGATATTGATGACATCGGTGATCTTCCGCCCCGTCGAGCCCTTGATGGAACCGGACCGCACGCCCTCGGCGAACCTGCCCATCGCCGCGAGCACGGCATTGACATCCGGCATCACGTCGCGACCGTCAACGATGACGGGCGTATTGGACCGGTTGCGGAGTGCCGTGTGCAGCACCGCCCGCTTTTCGGTAATGTTGATGATCTCGCCTGAAAACATCGCCTCCCGCTTGGCCGGTACCCCGGCCTCGTGGCTGAGGTCCTCGAGCAGGCGCATCACCGTGTCGTTGACGGCCGTCTTGGAATAGTCGAGCAGCAGGTCCTGGAACCATGCATGGTAGGTGTCGAACCGCTCCGGATCCGCGGCGAAGGCTTCGCGGATCGCGGTCGCGCCGGTCGATGAAACGGCGTCCCTGAGCTTTTCGACGATCACGGACATGGCCCTGTTCCTCCAGTTCGATTTCGCCGGACGCTATCCATTTCAATCGATTGGAACAAGGGTCTAATTCGCGATTGCCACGGCCAGTTACCCCCGCAACTCCTTCCTCAGGATCTTGCCGACATTGGTCTTCGGCAGGCTGTCGCGGAATTCGACGATATGCGGGCGCTTGTAGTTGGTGAGGCCCTGGGCGCAGAATTCCTTCACCGCTTCGGCGGTGAGGGCCGGATCCTTTTTTACCACGAAGAGCTTGACCACCTCGCCGGAGCGTTCGTCCGGAACCCCGATCGCGGCGGCTTCAAGCACGCCGGGATGGGCAGCGGCGACTTCCTCGACCTCGTTGGGATAGACGTTGAAGCCCGAGACCAGGATCATGTCCTTCTTGCGGTCGACGATCTTGACGAAGCCGCGCTCGTCCATGAAGCCCATGTCGCCGGAGCGGAAATAGCCGTCGGCCGTCATCACGCGCGCGGTTTCGTCCGGCCGGTTCCAATAGCCGGCCATCACCTGCGGTCCCCGGATGCAGATTTCGCCGACTTCCCCGAGCGGCAGGCTCACGCCATCGTCGTCGCGAATGTCGAACTCGGTTGAGGGGATCGGCAGGCCGATCGTGCCGGAGAAGGTCGTCGATCCCGGCGGATTGACCGAGGCGACCGGCGAGGTCTCGGAGAGGCCGTAGCCTTCGAGGATGACATTGCCGGTGATCGACTCCCACTTCTCGGCAACCGGTCGCTGGCAGGCCATGCCGCCGGCCACTGTCAGCATCAGCGAGGAGAAGTCGAGCTTCTTGAAATCCTCGTTGTTGGCGAGTGCATTGAAAAGCGTGTTGAGGCCGGGGAAGAAGTTGACCTTGTACTTGCCGAGTTCCTTGACGAAGGCGGGGATATCGCGCGGATTGGGGATCAGGAGATTGGCCGCACCCTCGGACATGCCCATCACCATGTTCACCGTCAGCGCGAAGATGTGGTAGAGCGGCAGGGGGCAGACATAGAGGATTTTCGACGTGTCGGCGCCCTTCATCTTGTAGGCGGCCGTCAGCCAGATGCTGCTCTGCACGGCGTTGGACAGCACGTTGCGATTGGTCAGCGTCGCGCCCTTGGAGACGCCCGTCGTGCCGCCCGTATATTGCAGAAAGGCGACGTCATCGAGCCCGACATCGGGCCGGTTGAAGGTCGACGGCGCCGTCAGGACCGCCTTGAACGGGGTGTGACCGGGCAGCGACCAGTCGGGCACCAGCTTCTTGACGCGCCGAACGACATAGTTGACGATATGGCCCTTGAGCCCCAGCATGTCGCCCATCGTGCCGACCACCACCGTCTTGAGCGTGGTCCGGCCGATGACCTGCTGCACGGTGCGGGCAAAGTTCTCCAGCACGAAGATGCCGGTCGCGCCGGCGTCGTTGACCTGATGTTCCAGTTCGCGCGGCGTATAGAGCGGGTTGACGTTGACGACAGTCAGACCGGCACGGAGGATGCCCATGGTCACGACGGGATATTGCAGAACATTCGGCAGCATCACGGCAATCCGCTCGCCCTTGCGGTGCCCGCGCGCCATCAGCCAGGCCGCCACCCGTGCGGAAGCCCGGTCCAACTCGGCGAAGGTCATGGTCTTGCCCATGCAGATGAAGGCCGGCTTGGATGCGAACTTGCGGCAGCTGTCCTCGAAAAGCTCGGCGACGGAGGCGTGCTCGAGCGGACCGATCTCGGCCGGGATGCCGGGCGGATAGGATTTCAGCCAGAGGCGGCTGCCGATCCGGTCTTCGGTCGCGGCGGTTGCTGCGGTCATGTCGTCTCCTCCACTATTGCCGGGCTCCCCAACCGCGGCACTCTTGTCTGCAAGATGGATGTTCTCGACCCCACCTGCAAGCACTATCGACGAATAGTATCTCTCTTACGTAAACGTCAAGACATTGTCCCTTTGCGTCTGCGCGAGCGCCGGGATAGAGCAGGTCACCGCGTTGACGGCAGCGGGTTGCGCAGAACAGGGGCGGAGCGGCAGGCATGCGATTGGTGACGGCATCGGCGGGCGGGCGGGATGCAAGCGGGCGGATGGTCCCGGCCGGCACCGTCTGGCATGCCTGGGACGACCGCGGCCGACCGCCGCGCTTCATCGCCGTTTCGCAGGCTGTGCCGTCGCCGAGCTTTCATGCGATGTCGCCGCAGGGTCTGATCTTCACCGCGAGCGAGGATTCGGGCGAGGGACGGGTGACTCTGAACGCGATCGAGGGTGCGGGCGAAAGCCGCCTGACGGGCGGACAGGGCGCGGTGCACCTCGCCATCGACGCCACCGGGCAATTCCTGGCGGTCGCCAACTACCGGGCCGAGCCGCGCGGCGGTGATCTGTCGGTCGCCGTCTTTCCGTTCGATCCGGACGGGCGGCTCGGCGCCATGACCGGATCGGCCCGCCATGCAGGCCATGGGCCGGATCGGGTCCGGCAGGCCTCGCCGCATACCCATTGCGTGATGTTCAGCCCCGACAACCGCCTGCTGGCGGCCGTCGATCTCGGCACCGACAGCGTCTGGCTCTATCGCTTCGACGCGGCGACGGGCGCGGTGACGCCCCTTCGAGAGGTCCTGCTGCCGGCCGGGTCGGGACCGCGGCATTGCGCCTTCCACCCGGTGCGGCCCTTCCTCTATGTCTGCGGCGAACTGGACTCGACTCTGATCGCCCTTCAATACGACGCGGCAAGCGGCGCGGATGCGCTGATCGGCGTCGTGTCCGCCACCGCCACGCCGCATCACGGGCGCAACTATCCCTCGGGTCTCGCGATCTCGCCCGACGGGCGCCACCTGATGCTGGGCAATCGCGGTTCGGATACGGTTGCGACCTTTACGCTCGATCCCGCGACAGGCGCTGCGACGCTGATCGACGAAGTGTCGTGCGGCGGCCGCTTTCCCCGTGCGATCCGCCTCGACCGCCGCGGCACCACACTCGCCGTCGCCAACCAGCATTCGGGCGATGTCACGCTGTTTGACCGCGACCGGGCAAGTGGTCGGCTTTCGCCTGCGGAAAACGGCAAAGTCGCCCTGGCCGCGCCCCTCGACGTACTGCTGCTCGATCAGTAGCCGGCGTCGCGCGACACGAGATGCTCGAGCGGTTCGCCCTTCTCGAAACGCTCGATCTGCCGCTCGACATGCGCAAACAGCGCGCCGACATCGGAATCGGCAGCGGAATGCGGCGTCATCAGGACGGTGTCCATCGTCCAGAGCGGCGAGGAAGCGGGAAGGGGCTCCGTCTCGAATACGTCGAGCGACACGCCCTTGAGCACGCCCTTCTCGAGGGCTGCGATGATATCGGCCTCCACCTGGCTGCCGCCGCGGCCGGCATTGATGAAGACGGGGGCACCCAGCGGTCCTCCGCGCCGGAGCTTCGAAAGGAGGCCGGCATTGAAGATGCCACGGGTCTCGTCGGTGAGGGGCAGGAGGCCCACCAGGATGTCGGTTCTGGCCAGAAACGCATCCAGTTCGGTGCCGGCGAAGGTTTCGATCCCCTCGATCGCCTTCTTCGATTTGGACCAGCCGACCACGTTGAAACCCATGACCTTGAGTTTGCGCGCAGCATCGCGACCGAGCACGCCCATGCCCATGATGCCGACGGTGAGTTCCGAAGCTTCCGGCTGGACGATCGGCGCCCAGAGCTTCTTGGCCCGCTGGCGCTCATAGGCGACATGCTGACGGAGATGCATCAGGCACTGCATGACGATCCACTCGCTCATCCGCGTGGTCAGCGTCGCATCGACGAATCGCACCAGCGGCAGGTCGGGCAGGCCGGGCAGCGTCAGGACATGGTCGACGCCGGCGCCGCCGGAGAACAGCACTTCGAGCCCTGTCGCCCGCAGGAAGAGATCGTCGAGCGGCTTCCAGAGCACGGCATAGCGCGCCCTGGACAGATCCTTGTCGCGGCTCGCAGGATCGGCACGATTGATCACCTCGCGGCCGGCAAAGGCGTGCTTCAGACCTTCGCGCACCTGCTCGGGGTGAAAGCGGAGGTCGATGATGACGGGAGACTTTTCGGGCATGACAGGCACTCGGATTGGAAAGCGTGTGGAGGGGTCAGGTGGCGGGAACCGGCCGCGCCTCGATATCGAAGGCGGCGGCGAGCAGCGCCTTGGTATAGTCTTCCTTGGGATCGGCGAAGAGCTCCGCGGCCGTGCCGGTCTCGACGGCACGGCCGTTACGCATCACGATGATGTCGTTGGCCAGCGCCTTCACCACCTTGAGATCGTGGGAGATGAAGAGATAGGCGAGGTCGTGCTTCTTCTGCAGGTCGCGCAGCAGTTCGACTACCTGGGCCTGGACGCTCATGTCGAGCGCCGATGTCGGCTCGTCGAGCATCACGAATTGCGGCTTCAGCACCATGGCGCGCGCGATGGCGATGCGCTGGCGCTGTCCGCCGGAAAACTCGTGCGGATAGCGATGGCGTGTTTCCGGATCGAGACCTGTCTCGGCCAGCGCTTCGGCGACGCGCTGGTCGCGTTCGCGGGCGCCGAGCGAAGGCTCGTGCACGGAAAGGCCCTCACCGACGATGTCGCCGACCGACATGCGCGGCGAAAGCGAACCATAGGGATCCTGGAACACGATCTGCATCTGCCGACGGAGCGGCCGCATCTCGGCGAATCCGAGGCCCTGGATGTCGCGGCCGACAAAGGCGACACGTCCCTGCGACGCGATCAGCCGCGTCATCGCGAGACCGAGCGTCGTCTTGCCCGATCCTGATTCTCCCACGATGCCGAGCGTATGACCGGCCCGGAGGCGGAGATCCACGCCATCCACAGCCTTGATATAGTCGGTCACCTTGCGCAGGAGGCCTGTCTTGATCGGAAACCAGACCTTGAGATCGTCGGTCTCGATGACGATCGGTTTGCTGGCATCCGACGGCGGCGGTTCGCCTTTCGGTTCGGCGGCAAGCAGGTGCCTGGTATAGGCGTGCTGCGGGTTCGTGAAGATTTCGGCGGTCGGGCCGGTCTCGACGATCTTGCCCTTGGTCATCACGCAGACCCGGTCGGCGAACTTGCGCACGATGCCGAGATCATGGGTGATGAACAGCATCGACATTCCGTGATGGGCCTTGAGCTGGGCCAGCAATTCGAGAATGCGCGCCTGGACCGTGACGTCGAGCGCTGTGGTCGGCTCGTCGGCGATCAGGAGTTCCGGCCGGTTGGCGAGCGCCATGGCGATCATCACACGCTGCCGCTGGCCGCCTGACAGTTCGTGCGGGAAGGCCCCGAGGCGCTTCTCGGGCTCGCGGATACCGACTTCGGTCAGGAGCTCGATCACCCGCTTTCGGGCCGAGACCCGGCTGATCTCCTGATGCAGGTGCAGGATCTCCGCGATCTGTCGCTCGACGCTGTGCAGTGGATTGAGCGAGGTCATCGGCTCCTGGAAGATCATGGTGATGTCGTTGCCGCGGACCCGGCGCAGCTCCTCGGCGCGCGCCGCGAGGAGATCCTTGCCCTTGAACAGGATCTCGCCCGACGGATGGCTTGCCGCCGGGTAGGGCAGCAGCTTGAGAATGGAATTTGCCGTCACCGACTTGCCCGAGCCGGATTCGCCGACGAGCGCCACCACCTCGCCCTTGGCGATGTCGAAAGACACGTGATCCACAGCGAGCGACGTCGTGCCCCCTTGATGGAAGGCGACCGACAGGTCGCGGACGGAGAGCAGCGGTTCGGTCATAGGAGGGCCCTGGAGAGTGCGTGCAACGACGTTTCGTCGGGATGGACGGCTTCGATCGGGTGGCCCATGGCCTTGCCTGATATGGGGTGCTGAAGCTGCGGCAGACTGGTCATGCCGCGATCATAGGTCAGGATGTGGCCGCAGCCCGACACCACCGCCGTCGCCACATGAATCGCGTCGGGAAGTCGCATCCGAGTCGTCGCGCGAAGGCGAGCTGCGAGCTCGATGACGTTTGGACTCACGTGCTCAACCGCGAGCCAATCTTCTGACCGTGCAAGCTGCAAATACTGTTGGGCCAGCACGGTATCCCGGGAGCGGTATGGTCGTGCAAGGAGTTCGGAAAAGGTCAGGGCGCTCGTCCCCAAATGAGCGAGCTTGGCCGTAACCACCTGCTTGACGAAGAGCCAAAGTGCGTCTGGCTGCGCATCCTGAGTTTCGAACAGCGCAATTATGATGTTGGTGTCGAGATAGAGCGAGTGCTTCAACGATCGCGATCCCACTCGTCTCTCAACTCCCGGACATAGCCGACAGCCTCCTCGATAGATACGCCGCGATTGTACTTTTCTGGATGCTCGAGCCTGTCGGCATAGAGTTCTGCCCAGGTCATCGGCTTGATGCCGGCCATCATCTCCTCGTAGTTGTGTACCTGCGTGGTGCTTGGTGCACTCTGGGACGCCAAGGCCGCCCCGTCGGCCACCACAGTGACCGTCTCGAACCCTGCGAATTCCCTTTGCAGGTCCTCGGGCAGGTTCGACACCGGGTAATGCTCTCGGGTGATCTTGTTCATCGGCCGGGCTCCTTGCGCCACTCCTCCGACCATAGGCCAAAACCCCGCATTTTGCGACCACCCGTCATTGAAACGTCTTCCGCGGATCGAAGGCGTCGCGCACGGCTTCGCCGATGAAAATCAGGAGCGAGAGCATCAGGGCCAGGGTGATGAAGGCGGTGAAGCCGAGCCAGGGGGCCTGCAGGTTGGTCTTGGCCTGCCCGACCAGCTCGCCGAGCGAGGGCGAGCCGGGCGGCATGCCGAATCCGAGGAAGTCGAGCGAGGTCAGCGTCGTGATCGAGCCCGACAGGATGAAGGGCATGAAGGTGAGGGTCGCGACCATGGCATTGGGCAGCAGGTGCCGCCACATGATCGTGGCATTGCCGATCCCGAGCGCGCGGGCCGCACGGACATATTCGAAGTTTCGGGCGCGCAGGAATTCCGCCCGGACCACGCCCACCAGTCCCGTCCACGAGAAGAGCAGCAGGATAAAGAGCAGGATGAAGAAGCCCGGCGGCAGCACCGCCGCCAGGATCATCAGGATGTAGAGCACCGGCATCGAGGACCAGATCTCGATGAAACGCTGCATGAGGAGGTCGACACCGCCGCCGAAATAGCCCTGCACCGCGCCCGCCGCCACGCCGACGACCGAGGAAAGCAGCGTCAGCGCCAGGCCGAACAGAACCGAAATGCGAAAGCCGTAGATGACCCGGGCGAGCACGTCGCGCGCCTGGTCGTCGGTACCGAGCCAGTTGAGGTTGCCGAGCGTGCATTTCGGATCGGCCTCGCCCTGGGGATAGCCGGCACACCTTTCCTTTGGCTCCATCAGCCACCAGGGCTTCGTCGGCGCCGAGGTCGGAATGTAGGAATTAGCCGTATTGTAGGAGTAGCGGATCGGCGGCCAGAGCATCCAGCCGTTGGCTTCGATCTCGGCCTGCATCTCGTCGCTGCGGTAATCGGTAATCGCCAGGAATCCGTCCGGCAAGAACTTCTCTTCCGGGTAGTCGACGAGAACCGGTGACAGGAGTTCGCCCTTGTAGGAGATCAGAATCGGTTTGTCGTTGGCGATGAACTCGGCGAACAGTGTGAGCAGGAACAGCACGACGAAGATCCAGAAGGACCAGTAGCCACGCTTGTTGGCCTTGAAGTTCTGCAGCCGCCGCTGGTTGATCGGTGTCAGCCAGGCCTGTTTGGGAACCGACGCCATCACTCACAGCTCCCGCTTGTCGAAGTCGATACGCGGATCGACCAGCGTATAGATCAGGTCCGAGACCAGCCCGATGACCAGCCCCATCAGCGAGAAGATGTACAGGGTTCCGAAGACGATCGGGTAGTCGCGCCGGAGCACCGCCTCATAGCCCATCTTGCCGAGACCCTCGAGCGAGAAGATCGTCTCGATCAAGAGCGCGCCGGTGAAGAAGGCCGAGATGAAGGCGCCGGGCAGGCCGGCGATGACGATCAGCATCGCGTTGCGGAAGACGTGTCCGTAGAGAACCCGCCGCTCGGTCAGTCCCTTGGCGCGGGCCGTGACTACATATTGCTTGCGGATCTCGTCGATGAAGGAATTCTTGGTGAGGAGTGTCGTGGTCGCAAAGGCGGAGAGCACCATCGTCGCGATCGGCAGCGTCATGTGCCAGAAATAGTCGAGGATCCGCATCGGCCAGGAGAGCTCCGACCAGTTGTCGGAAACGATGCCCCTGAGCGGGAACCAGTCGTAGAACGACCCGCCGGCAAACAGGACGATCAGCAGGATGCCGAAAAGGAAGCCCGGCACGGCATATCCGACGATGATGACCGCCGAGGTCCAGACGTCGAAGGTCGACCCGTCGGCGACCGCCTTGCGGATGCCGAGCGGGATCGAGATGCCGTAGGACAGAAGCATCACCCAGACACCCAGCGAGATGGACACCGGCATCCGCTGCAGGATCAGGTTGATGACCGACTCGTCCTGGAAGAAACTCTGGCCGAAATCGAACCGCGCATAGTCCCACATCATGGTCAGGAAGCGCTGATAGGCGGGCTTGTCGAAGCCGAACTGCGCCTCGAGCTTCTTGATGAATTCCGGATCGAGGCCCTGCGCGCCGCGGTATCGGCTGGTGCTGTCGGAGCCGCCAGTGTCGAAGCTGCCGACCTCGTTGTTGCCGCCGGACAGGCGGTCGCCGCCGTCCTGGCCGGTGATTTCGGCGATGATCTGCTCGACCGGACCGCCGGGCGCGAATTGCACGACAGTGAAGGAGAGCAGCATGATGCCGATGAGGGTCGGTATGATGAGCGCAAGGCGCCTGAGGATATAGGCTCCCAAGTCAGGCCTCCCCGGCCCGAGCCGGAATATGGGTCACGTGCAGTCTCCGTCGCTGGCGACGCGCGAATCGCGCCTGCCGAAGGAATGCCAATTCCGCCTATCCTGCAAGGCTTTCGCGAAGCCCGCCCCCCTGCGGGGGCCCTTCGTCACGGCTTCGCCCACCAGATGGTCGGAAAGCCGATATTGTAATAGGGCAGGTCCTTCGGCCGCTCGAACTTGTCCCAATAGGCGATCCGCGATTTGCGCAGCGTGTAACTCGGAACGACATAGTGATGGTGGAGCAGCACGCGGTCCAGCGCCTTGACGGCGGCGACCTGGTCGTCACGATCCTTGTGGAAGATGACCTTCCGGATCAGCGTGTCGATCGCGGGGTCCGCGATACCTGCGTAATTCTGCGACCCGTCGGTCGCTGCCGCCTGCGATCCCCAGTATTCCGCCTGTTCGTTGCCGGGATTGAGCGATTCGCCCCAGCCCGAATAGAGGATGTCGAAGTCGCGCTTGCGTGCGCGTTCCACGAATTGCGAGGAGTCAACCGAGCGCACGGTGGCGGCGATCCCGATGCGCTTCAGGTTCTCCGAATAGGGCAGCGCGACCCGCTCGATGATCGGCGTATTGAGCATGATCTCGAAGGCGAGGGGCTTGCCGGTCTTGGTGTTGACCATCTGCCGACCCCGGATCTCGTAGCCGGCCTCCTTGAGGAGCGCGACAGCCTTGCGCAGATTGTCGCGGAACATCTTCGGGTCTTCCCCGACCGGATTCTTGTACTCCTCGGTAAACACCTCGGGCGGAACCTGGTCCTTGACTTCATTCAGGATCTCGAGCTCGCGCCCGCTCGGCAGGCCCGACGAGGCGAGTTCGGAGCCGTAGAAATAGGAATTGATCCGCGAATACTGCTTGAAGAAGATGGTGCGGTTGAGCTCCTCGAAGTTGAAGGCATAGTTCAGGGCCTTGCGCACCCGCACATCCTTGAAGGGCTCGCGGCGGAGGTTGGGGATGAAGCCGACCATCACGCCGGAATCGCGGGAATCGTTTTCGAGTTCCTCGCGCTTGACCTTGCCCTCCTTCACTGCCGGGAAGTCGTAGCCGGTCTGCCAGCGCTTGGCCTCGTTCTCCGACCAGAAGTCGGTATTGCCGCCGCGGAAGGCTTCGAACTCGACGTTCCGGTCGGAATAGAACGTATAGGTCACCGTCCGGAAATTGTTCTGGCCGACATTGACGTTGAGATCCTTGCCCCAATAGTCGTCGCGCAGCTCGTAGCTCACGTAGTTGCCGGGGCTGACGGCTTTGATCCGGTAGGGCCCGGAGCCGAGCACGGGCTCGAGCGTGGTGCCGCCGACATTGCGCGGCTGGCCGTTCGGTCCCTTCGCCTCCCACCAATGCTTGGGAACGATCAGCAGCTGCCCCATGATGGCCGGGAGCTCGCGATTGCCTTCGAGATCGAAGTCGAAGGTCACCCCGCGTTCGCCGGTCTTCCGGCCGCCCTTCACATGCATGTAGTAGAAGAGCTTCGACTGGTCGTATTCCTTGGCCTTCTCGAAAGAGAAGATCACGTCCTCAACCGTGACCGGCTGGCCGTCGGCCCATTTGGCCGCGGGATTGAGCCGGAAGGACACGGAGGCGAAATTGGGCGGATAGGACACCGACTCCGCGAGAAGGCCGTAGCTGGCGAAGACCTCGTCCATCGATGCCTTCATCAGCGGCTCGTAGACGAAGTTGAGGCCCGCCGCGAGGTTACCCTTGTTGACCACGGGGTTGAGATTGTCGAAGGTTCCGAGCTGCGACAGCTTGAGGTCGCCCCGCTTGGGCGCGTCGGGATTGACATAGTCGAAATGCGCAAAGCCCGGCGGATATTTGAGCTGTCCGATCACCGAGATGCCGTTGGTCCAGGCACCGTCCATTGCGGCCGCAGGCATGGCCAGCGACACGGCGGCCAGCGTCAGGAGCAATCCACCGCGCAGGCCGGATCCGATCAAACCCATCAATCTCTTCCCTTTCGATCGTTGCCGAATTGCAGCAACTGTGCATGAAAACGCCGTAATGGCAAATGGCGGACACCCTGTTGGCGCTGTTTCCGCCTCACCATGGATTCACCTGAATCATGGAATTGGTTAGACTTCATGGCAAATCACGATCCCGTTGCGGACGGACGGGCTCAGAGGTGCAATTCAGGGGACAACCGGTTTGAAAACATTCGGTTTCAGGATCGTGGGCATGGTGCTGGCGGTCATGACGGCGCTGTCGCCGGCCATGGCACAGGACGGCGTGCCGGCAAAGCAGCTGTTCGGCAAGATCACCTTGCCCTCCAAGCAACGGACTGCACCGATCGGCTTCTATGCCAAGGGGTGCCTCGCCGGCGGCGTCGCCATTCCCGTCGACGGACCGGCCTGGCAGGTCATCCACCTCTCGCGCAACCGCCGCTGGGGCACGCCCCAGATGATCGCGCTTCTCGAGCGGCTGGGCCGGGAAGCCAAGGCCGAGGACGGCTGGAACGGCCTGATGGTCGGCGACATTTCTCAACCGCGCGGCGGGCCGATGCTGTCCGGCCACGCCTCCCACCAGATCGGCCTCGACGCCGATATCTGGCTGACCCCGATGCCGGCGCACCAGATGAGCTACGAGGAGCGCGAGGTCGTTCCCGAGGCCTCGGTGCTGCGGGGCGACATGGTCCATGTCGACAATCGCAAATGGACCAAGTCGCATGAGCGGCTGATCGTGCGTGCCGCGAGCTATCCGCAGGTCGAGCGCGTCTTCGTCCATCCGGGCATCAAGAAGAAGCTCTGCGAGACGCTCAAGGGTCCGGACCGGACCGTGCTCAATAAGATCCGTCCGATCTGGGGCCATCACTATCACTTCCACATTCGCATGAAGTGCCCGCCGGGCTCGAGCGGCTGCGACGACCAGGTCGATCCGCCGGCCGACAGCGGCTGCGGCAAGCAGCTCGCCGACTGGCTGAACCTCGTCAAGCCGCGCCCGCCGGTCAAGCCGAACAAGAATGCCAAGGTGGTCGTGCCGAAGCAGCTGACCCTGTCCTCGCTGCCGAATGCCTGTGCGATCGTGCTCAAGGCACCTTCGGTCACCGACATGATGACGGCCGAGTATCACAACGGCATGCAGTCGGCCGACAGCCAGGTCGCCGTGACCGCTTATGCCGAAGAGCAGCCCGCGTCGTCGCTCGTCGCGGCGAGCGACGACTATTCGCTCTTCGTGCCGGATCTGCGCAGCGTGCCCGAGCCAGCCGTGCGGCCCTCGGTGCAATAGGGCCTTGGTTCGCCTCGGACTGGATAGCTCCGGCATGGATTTTCATCGAAAATTCATGCCGGGGGCAGTTCCCTTCCGTGCGGCTTCGTGTTACCAGCCCGCGTCATCTTCCGTCAGATATTCGCGCCCCCCGCGGTTTCCTCGAAGCCGTTCCGGGCCGTTTTTTTAGGAGCATGGCATGGCACGTCTCATCGAAACCATCACCGGTCCGGAGGCCTTGACCTTCGACGACGTGCTGCTTCAGCCCGGGCATTCCGAAATCATGCCGGGCCAGACCAACATCGCCACCAAGATCGCCTCCGATATCGAACTCAACCTGCCGATCCTCTCGGCGGCCATGGACACGGTGACCGAGGCGCGGCTTGCCATCGCCATGGCCCAGGCCGGCGGCATCGGCGTCATCCACCGCAATCTCTCGCCGATCGAGCAGGCCGAGCAGGTCCGCCAGGTCAAGAAGTTCGAGAGCGGCATGGTCGTCAATCCGGTGACGATCGGTCCGAACGCCACGCTGGCGGAAGCTCTCGCGCTGATGAAGGCGCACGGGATTTCCGGCATTCCGGTCGTCGAGGGCACCGGGGCCGCCCGCACCGGCAAGCTCGTCGGCATCCTGACCAATCGCGACGTCCGTTTCGCCTCCGACCCCAATCAGAAGGTCTATGAACTGATGACCCGGGAGAATCTGGTCACGGTCAAGGAGACCATCGACCAGAGCGAGGCCCGGCGCCTGCTTCACCAGCGCCGGATCGAGAAGCTGCTTGTCGTCGATGACGCCGGCCACTGCATCGGCCTGATCACCGTCAAGGACATCGAGAAGTCGCAGCTCAATCCCAATGCCTCTAAGGACGCCCAGGGCCGGCTGCGCGTCGCTGCCGCGACCAGCGTCGGTGAGGACGGCTTCGAACGCGCCGAGCGCCTGATCGACGCCGGCATCGACGTTCTCGTGATCGACACCGCGCATGGCCACTCGCAGCGCGTGCTCGACGCGGTGACGCGCGCCAAAAAGCTCTCCAATTCGGTCCGCATCATCGCCGGCAATGTGGCCACGCCCGCGGGCACCCAGGCCCTGATCGACGCCGGCGCGGACGCCGTCAAGGTCGGCATCGGCCCGGGCTCCATCTGCACCACCCGCATCGTCGCGGGCGTCGGCGTGCCGCAGCTCGCCGCCGTCATGGGCGCGGTCGACGTCGCCAACAAACAGGACATTCCCGTCATCGCCGACGGCGGAATCAAGTTCTCCGGCGATCTCGCCAAGGCGATCGCCGCCGGCGCCTCCGCCGTCATGGTTGGCTCGCTGCTTGCCGGCACCGACGAGAGCCCGGGCGAGACCTATCTCTACCAGGGCCGCTCTTTCAAGGCCTATCGCGGCATGGGGTCGGTGGGCGCCATGGCCCGCGGCTCGGCCGACCGCTACTTCCAGGCGGAAGTGCGCGACACGCTGAAGCTCGTCCCCGAAGGCATCGAGGGCCAGGTGGCCTACAAGGGACCGGTGTCGGCCGTCCTGCACCAGCTCGCCGGCGGCCTGCGCGCCTCGATGGGCTATGTCGGCGGCAGGGACATCAGGGATTTCCAGGAGAAGGCCACCTTCGTGCGGATTTCCGGTGCCGGCCTGCGGGAAAGCCACACCCATGGCGTGACCATCACCCGCGAAAGCCCCAACTATCCCGGTGGAGCCTGAGGTTCGTCATGACCTGGTTGCTGTCGGGCGGCTGGATGCCGGCGCTCTGGGCGGCCACGGTGGCCTGCCTGGTCCTCTCCGGCTACATGCGCATTCTGGCGCCCTCTTTCACCGCGCTTCAGGCCCACAGCTTTTTCGGCTACCACGTCCGGCGGATGAAGCGGTTGCTGAAGATCCTCAACGGCGACCGCGAGAAACTCGAGCGCGTCAACAGGGTCCGCAAGCTGGACAATGTGCTGCCGGCGCTGACCGGCGCCACGCTGATCGGCTGGTCGGTGCATTTCTCCGGCATTCTCGGTGCCGGCCGGGTGGTGCCGCAGGTGACGCTCTATCTCACCGTTGCCGCGAGCCTGATCGCGGTCGGCTTCGACTATCTCGAAAATGCCCGGATCGGGGCCATGGTCGATTCCCTGCCCGCCGAGCCGGCGGATGACACGGTCCGCGCCGCCTCCAGAGTGACCGCACTCAAGCTCTGGAGCTATCTTCTCGCCCTTGTTGTCGTGCTGCTCGATGCCGGGCTGCTGATCCTCATCAAGGCGGCATTCGGATAAGGAAACACGCATGACGGCCGGACCCTCGACTGCGATCTTCTGGCCGGTGATCGTACAGGTCGCCCTGACCTATGCGCTCTACTACCTCCTGTTCTCGCGCCGACAGGCCGGCGTGAAGGCCGGGCGGATCCGGCTCTCGGCGATCCGCGACAACGTCGCGGAGCCCGGGGAGACGCGCTTCTTCCGCAACAGCCTGACCAACCAGTTCGAATTGCCGGTGCTGTTCTTCGCGGTCTGCATCATCCTCTACATGACTGGCCATGCCACCCTTGTGCCGGTGCTGCTCGCCTGGCTCTTTGTCGGTCTGCGGCTCGTCCACGCCTATATCCATGTCGGTCCGCACCACCACATGCGTCACCGCATCCCCGCCTTCGTCGCCGGCTATGCGGTCAATGGCCTGCTCTGGCTGTGGCTGGCGTTGCGTCTCGCCTATCGATCCTTCACCGGCGCTTGACATTAAACCGACGGGAGCCGAATGATTGTGCGATCTCTGATTGAGGGGCGTGTCATGATCGGCAAGGCCATGCGTAACTACTTTTTTTATCTCATACCTGCGGTCGCGGTTCCCGCGCTGATCTTCCTCGACAACTCGAAAGTCCCACTAGAAAACCTGATCAAGATCGGCATCGTCGTGCCGCTTCTGCTGTTGGCCACCCGAGGTCTCGCCACGTATTTTCCGCACACCGACCTACATAGCCGATCGGTCCGCCAGGTGGCGGAACATTGTATTCTCCAGGGAATGCTGCTTGCGGGGGCAATGATGCTCGTGGTCGGGCTATCCTCGGAAACTCCACAGCCGGACCTGCATCTTATGCTGCGTCACTTCGTCCTCCCGGCAGCCGTCTGGACGGTTGCTGCGATGGCCTTCGCGCTGCACGAGCAGCGCAAACGCAGGCTTGCCGGCAGATAGAAGTCAATCAGGTCAAACCCGGCCGGCGAAGAAGCCGAACCGCCGACACCAACCTTGCCGTCAATTAATTTGTGCGGCGCAGTGCAATGCCTATATGGATATCGCACTGCAACTACGTTGCGACCCGGCGGGACGTTCGACATGGACCTCGGCAAGGACAGGAAATATCTGGTTCTCCAGGGCGGCGGCGCGCTTGGCGCCTACCAGGCCGGCGCCTATGAGGCGCTGCACGCGGCCGGCATCCGCCCCGAATGGATCGCCGGCATCTCGATCGGCGCGATCAATGCCGCGATCATCGCCGGCAGCCCGGAAGACCGGCGCGTCGCCAATCTCCGGCGCTTCTGGGAAATGGCGACAGGCGGCCCGGCCCGCCTGCCGCTCGACACCGGGCCGCTTCTGCGCAAATGGCTGAACGAATATTCCGCCGCCTTCGCCTCGACGGCGGGCGTCAACGGCTTTTACCTGCCGCGGGCGTTGATGCCCTGGCAGTTTCTTACCGAGCCCGACGCGGCGATTAGCCTCTACGACACCTCGCCTCTGATCGAAACGCTGCAAGGCATCATCGACTTCGACCTTATCAACCGCGGCAAGGTGCGGCTGAGCCTCGGCGCCGTCGATGTCGAGACCGGCAACTTCGCCTATTTCGACAACCAGCCCTGCCGGATGCGCGCCGCGCCGGCACCGATCACCGCCCATCATGTTGCCGCGTCGGGCGCCCTGCCGCCGGGCTTCCCGCCGGTCGAGATCGACGGTCGGCGCTACTGGGACGGCGGTCTGGTCTCCAACACGCCCTTTCAGTGGGTGATCGACGAGCGCGACACGCGCGAGGACATCTGCGTCTTCCAGATCGACCTGTTCTCGGCCCGGGGAACCATGCCCCGCGACATGTCCGACGTGCTCGCCCGCGAGAAGGAGATCCGCTACTCAAGCCGCACGCGCCTCAACACGACGGAGGCGGCGCGCATGGAGCGCTATCGCAAGGCGCTGCATCGGCTGCTGGACAAATTGCCGGCCGAGCTCGCAGACGACCGCGACGTCCGTTTCCTCCGAACGCTGGATCAGCGCGGCGCGGTGACCGCGGTCCACCTGATCTATGCCCGGAAACCTTATGAGACCCATTCCATGGACAATGAATTCTCGCGCCTGACCATGGAAGAGCACTGGCGCGCCGGCCATGACGACGTAATGCGGACCTTCGCGTCGCCGCAATGGCAGAACCGTGTGATCCCCGAAGACGGTTTCGTTTCGATCGACTACCGTCGCGACCACGCTCAGCATCGGCCCGAAGATCGGTTTCGATCTTCGGATAGGCACGATGCCCAAGCTTAAAACGACGAGCGTCCGTTCTGCGCCCGAAAGGCGCAGGGCGCTCTAGCCCCAAGGAGGACTTCATGAACCTGCAAGGTAAGATCGCAATCGTCACCGGCGCGGCAAGCGGCATCGGGCTCGGCATCGCCAAGCGCTATGTCGAGGCGGGCGCCAAGGTCGCCATAGCCGACCTCAAGGCCGAGGCCGCCGAGGCCGCCGCGGCGGACCTGACGAAGGCCGGTCCCGGCGAGGCGTTCGGCATCGCCATGGACGTGACCAGCGAGCCGGCCGTCAATGGCGGCGTCGCCGAAGTGGTCGGAAAATGGGGCACGGTCGACGTCCTCGTCTCCAATGCCGGCATCCAGATCGTCAACCGCATTGAGGATTTCGCCTTCGCCGACTGGAAGAAGATGCTGGCGATCCATCTCGACGGCGCCTTCCTCACCACCAAGGCGGTGCTGCCGCACATGCAGAAGCAGAAGTCCGGCGCCATCGTCTATATGGGCTCGGTTCATTCGAAGGAGGCGTCGCCGGCGAAGTCCGCCTACGTCACCGCCAAGCACGGCCTGCTGGGGCTCGCCCGCTCGGTGGCCAAGGAAAACGGCATCCATGGCATCCGGTCCAATGTCATCTGCCCCGGCTTCGTGCGCACGCCGCTGGTCGAGAAACAGATCCCGGAGCAGGCCAAGACGCTCGGCATCTCCGAAGAAGAGGTGATCAAGAAGGTGATGCTGGGACAGACTGTCGACGGCGAATTCACCACGATCGAGGATGTCGCCGAGCTTGCCCTGTTCTTCGCGGCCTTCCCGAGCAATGCGCTGACCGGCCAGTCGCTGATCGTCAGCCATGGCTGGCACGTCGAATAACCGCTCGAGACGCAGTCCCGCTCAAAGGGTTCCATCACACTATTTTGACTGGTACGGCAGGGCTTTTGCTCTGCCGATGGTAGCGTTATGGGGGCGTCCGGCTAGACTGTGCTGATCATCAGCGCCGGAGGATGCGATGGAGCAGCCGAAGATCACCCAGTCGATGATCGACGCCTATGACGAATACACCCACCTGACGCTGGACCGCCGCGCCTTCATGGCCAGACTGAGGACGCTTGCGGGGTCGAGCGCCGCTGCGGCCGCCATTGCACCGCTACTTGCGGCCAACAAGGCGGCGGCGGAGATTGTGCCCGCCGGGGATCCGCGCCTGACGACGACGGATCTCACCTATCGGGGCGCGCCGTCCGACATCAAGGCTTATGCCGCGATGCCGAAGGACGCGACGAAGTTGCCGGCAGTCATCGTGATCCACGAGAATCGAGGCCTCAACAATCACATTCGCGACGTGACGCGGCGGATGGCTCTCGAAGGCTTCCTGGCACTGGCGCCCGACCTGCTGTCGCCCTCGGGCGGCACGCCCGATGACGAGGACAAGGCGCGCGAGATGATCGGCCAGATTTCGCCCGACATATACGCATCCAACCTGCTGGCGGCAGTGGAATTCCTGAAGACGCATCCCAATTCGACCGGCAGGATCGGCGCCATCGGCTTCTGCTGGGGTGGCGGCCAGGTGAACCGGCTGGCGACGCTGTCGCCCGATCTGCTTGCAGGGGTCGCCTATTACGGCGCGCAGCCGCCGGTGGAGGACGTGCCGAAGATCCATGCGAGCCTGATGCTGCACTATGCCGGGCTCGACGACCGCATCAACAAGGGTATCGATGCCTATAAGTCCGCCCTCGAGGCCAGCAAGAAGGATTTCCAGGTCTTCGTCTACGAGGGCGTCAACCACGCCTTCAACAACGACACCTCGGCCGCGCGCTATGACAAGACGGCGGCGGACCTGGCATGGTCCCGGACGGTCGAGTTCCTCAAAGGGAAGCTCGGCTGATCCCGCGGCCGGGGCCAGCCCCTGTCCCGGCCGCACCCTTCGCGCAGGTCGACACCGCGTTACTCTGTCGCATTGACCGTGCCAGATATGACAATTGCCCGATGTGGCGAAATCTGATCAAACGGGTATGTTTGAACGGTCGTCCCGCTGCAGTGGAGCGACGAATTCCGAGGATCGGTGTTGGGCGACATGACATTCACGCTGCCGATGGTGGCCGATGAGGATGAAGGCCCGGCCGAGAACGAGGCCTCGGGCATCTATCTCTGGGAAATGGCTTCGAACCTCGTCTTCGCCGACCGTTACGCGTCGGGACTGTTCGGCTTCTCCGAGGAGGAGGGGCGCAACGGTCTGCTGCTCGACCGTTTTCTCCAGCGTATCCATCCTGATGATGTCGAGCATACGACGAATGCCATCATGAACACGATGGGAACCGGCGAGTCCTACCACACGGAATATCGCGTCTGTCGGCCCGATTCCACGATCGTGCCGCTGGTCGTGCTCGGCCACTGCTTTCGCAGCCCCGAGGGCGTGCCGCTTCATTGCGCCGGCCTGATGTTTGCAAAGCCGGAGGCGGAATCCCAGAGCCTTTCGGCCACCCAGCTCTGCCTCCTCGCCTATGACGCCGCCCGGATCGAAGGCAACGAGGAAGCGGCCGAGAAGATCATCGACGCTCTGAGCGCTCTGGAATCCGCGGCCGCCAACAAGAAGTGCGCGCAGTTCATGCAGATGCGGAACTGAAGCGCAGCCCGTCAGGCCGCGGAGACGAAGCGGACCCGCGTTCCCCAGGGGTCGAGCACCTCCAGCGTGTCGCCGATCTCGCGCAGATCGGCTCCCGCCGCGGCCATGCGGTGGCGCAGCCCGTCCATCAGCGGCTCGGACACCGAGAAGGCGAGGTCGTCGAGGCCACTCATGCTCTCGTCCCGCAAACCTGCGCCGCGGCTCTGCCAGACATTGGCACCGATATGGTGGTGATAGCGGCCATTGGCGAGGAAGATCGCGCTCGCATCCGGGATCTTGGCCATGACGTCGAGGCCGGCAGCCTTCACGTAGAAGTCCTCGGCCTTTCCGGTCTCGCCGACCCGGAGATGGACATGGCCGATCCTGAAGCCTGACGGCGCGACATAGGGCATCCGCGCCTCGTCCGGCAGGCCGGAAACGAGGTCCTCGATGTCGAGGCGCTCCGTGGCCATGGCGATCTGGCCGCCGTTCCAGCGCCAGGTTTCCGGCGGTCGGTCGGCATAGACCTCGATTCCGTTGCCTTCCGGATCGTCGAGATAGAGCGCCTCCGAAACCAGATGGTCGGAGAAGCCGGTGAAGGGGACCCGGTTGCGGGCGGCGAAGATCAGCCATTTGCCGAGAGACGCTCGGTCCGGCATCAGAAAGGCGGTGTGGAACAGGCCGGCAGAACGCCCCTCGTCGGGCACACCCGAGGGCTGCGCCTTCAGGGTCAGAAGCGGCTCGCCATCCTTGCCGAGCACCGCTTGCCCTTCATTTTGCGACAGGACGTCGAGACCCATGATCTGGTTGTAGAAGGCCGTCATCATTTGCAGGTCGCGGACCCGGAGCGACACCGAGCGAATATGAATGGGCCGCGTGACGGCGAAGCTCGGCCTGGCATCCGCTGTGGCGGCTCTGGAAGAAAAGGTCATGGCGACGGGTCCGGTGGCGACAAGCGCGAGAAGCGCGCGGCGGGCGAGGTCGGTGTCGTGGGGCATCGGTTCCTCTCGGAGAAGGGTGCCGGGAAGATGCGGTCGCCTGTCGCGGTTTGCAAGGTCGCCGATCGGCGATGCACCGTTCACACTTTCTTGCGGATTACGAAGCGATGCCCACTGTCCGTCTTCTCCTGAGAGAGCAGGCCATGGCCGTTCTGGTTACAGAAATGCGGGATATCGATGGCCGAAAGCGGATCGGTGGTCTCCACCGTGATGATGCTTCCGGCCGGCAGGTCGGCTAGCCGGTTTTCTGTTCGCAGCACAGGATAGGGACATTTCAGTCCCCGGAGGTCGAGGTGGCCGGGGGCGGGCGCCGTGCTCACCAGATCTTCCAGAACGGCTTTTCTTTCGGCTTCTCGACGGCCTCCGGCGCGACAGCCTCCGCCGCTTCCGTCTCGGCCTTGGGGGCGGCGGCAACCTTCCTGGCGGGCTCGGCCTTGTCGGTCTTTGCGCCTTCCGTCACCGCCGGCAGGGCGGCGGGATCGGCCGTGCTCACCTCGACGGGCGGCGCGGCCTTGATCTTCTTTTCCCAGACCTTCCAGAACGGCGCGTCGTCGGCCTTCTCCTCGGCGGCATAGGCCTGCATCACGGGCTTGACCGGATTGGCCTCAGGCACCGGAATTCGGGCCTTGGCGAGGCGCTTCTCGATCTTCTCGGTCTCCTTGGCCTTTTCGGCCTCGAGCTTCTTGCGGTAGGCGACCTCGGCAACCGAAATATACTCCACTGTCGGCGGCAGACCGCGCATCTTGGCTTCGATCTTCTGCCGTGCCTCGGAATACGAGGCGACGGCGTCCGATGTCTCCGTACGCTTGGCCGTGGGATCGACGACGACATAATTGGCGTCGTTCGGCACCTTCGGCATCTTGCCCATGCGGCGGGCGAGGCGTTCCTGCGCCTTTCGCTCGAATTCCGGCGTGTCCTTCCAGGTCGCCGGGTATTTGGCGGCGGCTGCGTTGAACGCGGTCTCGTAGCTCTTGGAATAGCTCTGATAGGCCGCGGTCAGGGCCGCCGGCGTGCCGGAATTGCAGCCGTTCACCTGGTTGAAGACATACTGCTTGTTGCAGACGTCCACTTCCGGAGGACGATGGGTAATCTCGAAATAGTCGTAGCCGACCTTCAGGTTCTTCCAAAATTCGAAATATTCCGAGGAGCGGTGCTTGGCCATGTTCTCGGCCGTCATCCGGAACGGATAGGCCTGGATCTGGAAGCTTTTCTGTCCCGCCTTGAAGGCGTCCCGGGCAAACGCATAGACCTGCAGCACGGCGGCGTCGGAAATCGAGTAGCAGCCCGACGACGAGCAGGCGCCGTGGATCATCAGGTTGCGGCCGGTCCGGCCATAGGCGCGGTCATACTTGTTGGGATAGCCCATGTCGAACGACAGGTAGTAGTTCGAATTCGGGTTCATCTGCGCCGGCGTGATCGTGTAGAAGCCTTCCGGCGCCTGGCGGTCGCCTTCCTTTTTCTTCGGGCCGAGCTGGCCTGACCAGGCGCAGATCGGATAGGTCGCGACCAGCTGGTAGCGGTCCTGGGCATTCGCCTTCCACACTTCCATGACCGCTTCCTGCTTGAAGATGCGCATCATGATCGGCGAGGACATCGAGAGGTTCATCGAAGCGAGCTTCTGGCGCATCTTCGCCGGAAGCGGATGTTCGACGCGATTGGAGACGCTTTCGATGCCGAGCGTATCGTCGGTGGAGCAACTCGCCAGCAGGCCGAGCCCGAGCGCCAGTACAAGTCCGAAAGAGAAACGCATGCCCAACGTGTCCACCATCACTGCCCCGACGCCGCGCGGCGTCGCGATTCCCGCCCGCTTATAAGTCAAAAGTGGTTACCGGACTATTCACATACGGTTAACCACTGCAAGCCGCGCGCCGCCGAGGGAAACCACAATTGTTTCAAAGAGAAGGAATGTGGCCGAGTTGGGGCGAAGGCGAGGCGGCGGCTGTCAGCCGAGCTGCCGTCCCATGGCCAGAAACTTCTGCCGGCGGTCCTGGCGGAGGTCGCTGGACCCTTTCAGTTCCTCGAGCGCCTGGGCGATGACGTCGCCCGTCTGGCTGATCACCTTCTCCGGTGCCCGATGCGCGCCGCCGACCGGCTCGGGGATGATGCCGTCGATGATGCCGAGCGCCTTCAGGTCCTCGGCGGTGATCTTCATGTTCTGTGCCGCTTCCTTGGCACGGGTGGAATCGCGCCACAGGATCGAGGCGGCGCCCTCCGGCGAGATGACGGAATAGATCGCGTGCTCCAGCATGTAGACGCGATTTCCCGTGGCAATTGCGATCGCGCCGCCCGAACCGCCTTCGCCGATGACCACGGAGACGATGGGTACCCGGACATTCAGGCAGGTCTCCGTCGACCGCGCGATGGCCTCGGCCTGGCCCCGCTCCTCGGCGCCGACGCCGGGATAGGCGCCCGCGGTGTCGACCAGTGTCACGATCGGCAGCCTGAAGCGGTCGGCCATTTCCATGATGCGGATGGCCTTGCGGTAGCCTTCCGGTCGCGCCGAACCGAAATTGTGCCGGATGCGGCTCTTGGTGTCGTTGCCCTTCTCCTGCCCGATCAGCACGACGGGCTCGCCCCTGAAGCGCGCGAAGCCCGCCTGGATCGCATCGTCGTTGGCGAACTTCCGGTCGCCGGCGAGCGGCGTGAACTCGGAAAACAGCTGGCGCTGGTAATCGATGAAATGCGGGCGGTCCGGATGGCGGGCCACCTGGGTCTTCTGCCAGGGCGTCAGCTTGGCGTAGATGTCGATCATCGCGTCGCGGGCGCGCGCCTCGAGCCGGTTGATCTCGTCGGACGTGTCGATGCTCTCGTCCTGCTCCGCGAGCGACTTGAGTTCGATGATCTTGCCTTCGAGATCGGAGATCGGCTTTTCGAAATCGAGATAGTTGTGCATGGTCACCCGTTCGCCGGCTTCGGGAAATGTCCCGCGCTTGGGCCCCCTAATCCCCGTTTTTGACGGCTTTTGCAAGGGGGTGATGCGTTTCGACCAGTTCGCGCAGGGTCTCGTCGAGCACATGCGTATAGATCTGCGTCGTGGAAATGTCCGAATGGCCGAGCAGTTCCTGCACCACGCGCAGGTCGGCGCCATTCGCCAGCAGGTGACTTGCGAAGGCGTGCCGGATCACGTGCGGGGACAGCGCCGCGGCCGGAACGCCCGCACGCGCGCCGAGGCTCTTGAGATCCCGGGCGAAGACCTGGCGCGCGAGATGGCCACTGGCGCCGTCGGAGGGGAAGAGATGGGTGAATTCACGATCGCCATGCACCCGCTTCAGCTCCGCCCCATAGGCGGCCACCGCTGCGATCGCCGCGCGCGTCAGCGGCACCATCCGCTCCTTGTTGCCCTTGCCGCGGATGATCAGGAAGCGCCCGTTCTCGGCGAGCATCCGCGCCGGCAGCGTGACGAGTTCGGTGACACGCATTCCGGTCGCGTAGCAGAGTTCGAGCAGCGCCAGCATACGGAGCCGCTCCAGCCGGCCCGGCCCTGCGCAAGCTGCTTCTTCGGCCGCCAGCGTCAGCAGCCGGTCGATATCAGCCTGGCTCAGCGTCTTCGGCAGCGGCCGGCCCTTTTTCGGCGCGTCGAGAATGCCGGTCGGATCGTCGCCGCGGATGTTTTCGGCATAGAGGAACTTGTAGAACTGCCGCATCGCCGACAGCCGGCGCGCCTGCGACGAGGCCTTGTAGCCTTCCCGGGCCATATGGCCGAGAAACGCCTGGAGATCGGCGGCCCCAGCGCCGGTCAGTGTCGCCCCGCGCGACTTGAGGAAGGCCGAGAGTTCGTGGAGATCCTTCTCATAGGCCGCGAGCGTGTTCTTCGCCGCGCCGCGCTCGGCGCTCATCATCTCTAGAAAGGCTTCGGCATGGGCTGCGGACAGGTCGCGCATGCCGCCTCCTACTGCGCCGGCTCGGGCTGGTTCGCTGGCTGGTTCACGGCCGGATTGGTGCGCTCCGATGGGATCTCGATCGTCGCGTCGCGCGGCCTCGGCTCGACCAGATAGGCGAGCGCGAAGAGAATGGCATAGATCACACCGGCAATCAGCGCGCACCAGTAGAGGAAGCGGAACAGCGTGGGCATCGGCCGGGTGGAGGGTCCTTGGTCGCGATTCGAAGACGGGCAGGTCAGTTATGAGCGGCCGGCCCTCGCTGTGCAAGGGCGAAAGCCGCCGAGGCGGCCCACCTTGACGCCCGGTGATCCTTCACCCATAGGAATCGCCAGGGATACGCGGGAAAGGCCAGATGGAGGGCACGACGATCAGCGGCGGCGGGCGCGCCGAACTTGCCAGACGCGTTCTCGGCAAGCGCAATCTCGTGCTTGTCGGCCTGATGGGCGCGGGCAAGTCGGCGATCGGCAAGCTGGTGGCGTCAGAGCTCGCCATTCCATTCATCGATTCGGATCATGAGATCGAGCGGGTGTCGCGCATGACGATCCCCGATCTTTTCGCAAAATACGGCGAGCCGGAATTCCGCAAGCTCGAGAACCGGGTCATCAAGCGGCTGCTGCGCTCCGGGCCGCGGGTCCTGTCGACCGGCGGCGGCGCCTTCATGAACGAGGACACGCGCGCCTCGATCAAGTCTGCCGGCATCTCGCTTTGGCTCGATGCGGATCTCGACACGCTCTGGGAGCGGGTCAACAAGCGCGACAACCGCCCGCTCCTGAAAACCGAAAATCCCAGGCAGACACTGGAAAACCTGATGGTTGCCCGGTACCCGACCTATGCGCTGGCGGATCTCTCGGTCAAGTCGCGCGATGTGAAGAAGGACGTGGTGGCGGCCGAGGTGATTGACGCCGTTGCCGCACTGCAAGAGAAGCTGCAAGAGAAGAAGACCAGATGACCGACATGGCCAAGACGGTTCGCGTCGAGCTCGGCGAACGGGCCTATGACATCCTGATCGGCCCCGGGCTGATCGCCCGCGCCGGCGCCGAGATCGCCGAACGCCTGAAGGGGCGCCGGATGGCCGTGATCACCGACGAGAATGTCGGCGCCCGCTATCTCGCGCCCTTGACCGAGAGCCTTGCCGCATCGGGTATTGCCGTCTTCCCGCTCACGCTTGCGGCGGGCGAGAAGACCAAGAGCTTCGATCCGCTGATCCGCTGCTGCGACCATATCCTGGAGGCCAAGATCGAGCGCAACGACGCCGTTATCGCGCTGGGCGGCGGCGTCATCGGCGACCTGACGGGCTTTGCAGCCGGTATCGTGCGGCGCGGAACGCGCTTCATCCAGATCCCGACCTCGCTCTTGGCCCAGGTCGATTCCTCCGTCGGCGGCAAGACCGGCATCAATTCGCGCCATGGCAAGAACCTGATCGGTGTCTTCCACCAGCCCGACCTCGTGCTGGCCGACACCGACGTGCTGGATACGCTCTCGCCGCGCGAATTCCGTGCCGGCTATGCGGAGGTCGCGAAATACGGCCTGATCGACAAGCCCGACTTCTTCGAATGGCTCGAGGCCAACTGGCGCGACGTCTTCGCAGCGGGCGGTGCGCCGCGCATCCAGGCGATCGCCACCTCCTGCCAGGCCAAGGCGGATGTCGTGGCCAAGGATGAGCGCGAGACGGGTCTCCGCGCGCTTCTCAATCTCGGCCACACTTTCGGCCATGCGCTCGAGGCGGCGACCAACTATGATTCCGCCCGGCTCGTTCATGGCGAAGGCGTGTCGATCGGCATGGTGCTGGCCCATCAGTTCTCCGCCCGCATGAATCTCGCGAGCCCGGATCTGGCCCGCCGCGTCGAGGCGCATCTGCGCGCGGTCGGCCTGCCGGTGTCGATGGCGGAGATCCCGGGTGGCCTGCCGCCGGCCGAGACACTGCTGGAGGCAATCACCCAGGACAAGAAGGTCAAGGGCGGCAAGCTGACCTTCATCCTGACACGCGGCCTCGGCCAGTCCTTCATCGCCGACGACGTGCCGCCGTCGGAAGTCCTGTCCTTCCTCCGGGAAAAACTGGAGAGCTGACATGCGCTGGCTCGCCTCGCTCGGCCGCTGGCTGATCCGTATCTCAGGCGAGACCGATCGGGACGGCGGCCTCCGCGAGGCCGATACGAGCGGCACGGCACCCCGCGACACAGCGGGCCCGCGCGATACCGACAGCTGGAAGGAACTCGACGAGCGCGAGATTTCCGACGTGATGATCCACCGCACGGTCATGAAGGGCGTCAATGCCGACGATCCGCCCGAGGCGGTCGTGCGGGCGATTCTCGAGAGCCCCTTCACCCGCATGCCGGTCTGGAAGAACTCGACCGACAACATCGTCGGCGTGCTGCACGCCAAGGACATCCTGCGCGCGCTCACCGCGCCGGAGGCCCGGCCGGAAGCGCTCGAAATCCTCAAGATCGCCGACCGGCCGTGGTTCGTGCCGGATACGACCAGCATGAAGGACCAGCTCGCGGCCTTTCTGCGGCGCGGCACGCATTTCGCCGTCGTCGTCGATGAATATGGCGACGTCCAGGGCCTGATCACGATGCAGGACATTCTGGAAGAAGTGGTGGGCGATATCAACGACGACCGCCAGCCAGACCTGACCGGCGTGCGCAAGGAGGCCGACGGTTCGATCGTCGTCGACGGTGCGGTCACGATCCGTGATCTCAATCGTGCCATGGGCTGGTCGCTGCCCGACGAGGATGCGACCACGATCGCCGGCCTGGTCATTCACGAGAGCCGATCGATACCTGAGATCCGCCAGTCCTTCACCTTTCACGGCAAGCGCTTCACCGTGATGCGGCGGGTAAAGAACCGCATCACGCGCTTGCGGATCCGGCCGGCCGAACTGGTGATCGGCCTGCCGCCCGCCCGGCGCTGAGCCGGGACGCCCTCTCAGCGCGTCTGTCGGTCCGCAAGCTCGAGAAACAGCCCGGCATGGTCGAGATCGGCACCGCCCAGTTCGTGCACGAAACGATGGTATCGGGACCGCTGCAGTTCCGACAGCGGCAGGGTCAGCCCGAGTCCGGATGCGGCTTCCAAGAGATTGTCGAGATCCTTGAGCTGCAGGGAGGACCGGCCGCCGGGCGTGAAATCGCGATCCGCCATGCGCTTGCCGTGCTGTTGCAGGATGACCGAATCGGCAAAGCCGCCCTTCAGCGCCTCGCGCAGCCGGTTGGGATCGGCGCCGGCCGCCTGCATCAGAAGCATGGCTTCGGCGACGATGCCGATCGTGGTGGCGACGATGCCCTGGTTGGCGAGCTTGGCGAGCTGGCCTGTGCCCGGCGGGCCGACCAGCGTGGGCCGTCCCATCGCCGAGAGAACCGGACGTACGCGCTCGAAGGCTTCGGCCTCGCCGCCCGCCATGATCGCGAGCGTTCCGTCGATTGCGCCTTTCGTGCCACCCGACACCGGCGCGTCGAGTGCCGCGACGCCGCGCGTCGCGAGGAGCTCGAAATGAGCCTGAGCTTCACGCGGCTTGATCGAGCTCATGTCGATGAAGACGGAGCCCGGCCTAATTGCTTCGGCCACGCCGCCGTCGAGCAGAGCCCGCACCGCCGCGCCATCGGATACCATGGCGATGACAACGTCTGTGCCCCGCACGGCATCCTCCGGCGAACCGGCGACGACGGCGCCGTCGGCGACGAGCGCCTCGGCCTTGTCCGCCGACCGGTTCCAGACCGTCACAGCCAAGCCGGCCTTCAAGAGGTTGCGCACCATGGGCGCGCCCATGAGGCCGGTGCCGAGGAAAGATAGGGTGAGAGGCATCGGGTAATCCTGCATTGAGATACGTGCCTGTCGTCATACCATAGGAAGATGTGACCACAATAAGCCGCAGTAATGCGACAGTGAGAAGGAAGTCTGTGAAAAACTCTGCCCATGGAGTGAGCTTTTGATCAAAAATGACGTAATAGCTCAGACATGCTAATTTAATAACTTGGAATGCAGGTTGAATGGACAGCAGATTAAGGCGGCCGCCCAAGCAGCAACGCAGCCGCGGACGCGTCGAGGAGATTCTCGCGGCAGCGCGGCGGCTGATCGGGGAAAAGGGCATCGATGCAGTGAAGATGCGGGAAATCGCGGCTTTGGCAGGCGGGCCCATCTCCTCGGTCTACCAATACTTTCCCAACAAGACCGCTATCCTGGCCATGCTCTACGAGCAATGGGTCGACGAGATAGAGGCGCGCGTCAATGAACGCCTGGAAGACGTCGGAAGCGCCGAGGACCTGATAGAGGGGGCATCGGACCTTCTCGACTACTACTATTCACGGATCGTGGAAGACAATTCCATCCTGGACCTGCTGATCGCAGTCCAGGCCGACAAGACCCTGACGGAACTCGACATCGCCTCGACCCGGCGTCAGGCGGAGCGGTTCTGCGCAGTCGGCGTACGCTTCGTCCCGCCGGAGCGGCACGATGCCTTCCGCCGGTCGGCCATGCTGATGTTCCAGCTCGCCTTTGCGGCCGTCCGGCTCGCCGTGGTGGAGAAGGACCACGAGGGCCATGCGCTCGAGGATTTCAAGGCCCTGGCGCGTGGCCAGATGACGTTGCTCACGGCGCCTGTAGAGAGCACTTAACGGCCTGGCGGGCAGTCCTGACCGGCGGCTCTTCCAGAAAGAAAAAGCCCGGCCAGTTGCTTGGGAAGGCAACGGACCGGGCAAGGATGCAGGGCAGCTTGGCGGACACCCTGCGGGGAAACGGTTCGGCTGGAGGTCGGAACGTTTCAAGCCATCATGCATGGCCTGCTGACGGAAAATGTCAGCGGCGTCGAACTCCCCTGAGCGGGTTCTGCTGCGCTTGGATCAGGTAGCGCGTCGGATCGCCGCTCGGCAGGCTGAGCGCGCTCTCGACGTCGCTGCGGCTGAGCCCGATATCGGCGAGCTGGGCGTCGTCGAAGTCGCGCATCGTCGCAACGAGGCGTCGGTTGCGGCGCTTGATCAGCAGGTCGGACAGGCCGCCCAAGAGTGCGGCGACCCTGAATTTCGGCAAAAAGCGACCAGTGCCCGCAGCAGCGCTTGCGGGCGCGTCTTGAAAGATGGACATGGCTTTCTCCTTGGGCTCGCCGTGGAGGGAGGGGAGCGGCGTGCCCGTCGTTTCGATGCTGAAAAGATGCAAGAAATCTATTGATCAGTCCAACGAATGTTTCTAATGATAATCATCAATCGGCCTTATGATTGGGACTGTCCGCGATGACCGCACCGCTTGATATCGACCAGTTGCAGACCTTCGTCGCCATTTCCGATGCCGGGAGCTTTACCAAGGCGGCGGATCGTGTCTTCAAGACCCAGTCTGCGGTATCGATGCAGATGCGGCGTCTCGAGGAGCGGATCCGCAAGCCGCTTTTCGTCAAGGACGGCCGCGGCAACCGGCTGACCCCCGAGGGCGAAAAGCTTCTGAACTATGCTCGCCGGATCATTCGCCTCAACAACGAGGCCGTGGCAGCCTTCGACGACAATCGGCTCGAGGGAACGCTGCGTATCGGTACGCCCGACGACTATGCCGACCGCTACATGCCGGAAATCATCCAGCGCTTCGCCCGCTCGCATCCCAATGTCGAGCTCTATATCGTCTGCGAACCGTCGGTCGATCTCGCCGAGAAGATGGCCAAGGGCGAGCTCGACATCGCGCTCGTCACCCACAATCCCCTCGAGCGCGAATCCGAGGTGGTACGGACCGAACCGCTCTGCTGGGTCATGTCGGCCAACCATCCGCTGCCGGAAAACGCCCCGGTGCCGCTTGCGGTCGGCCGGCGCGACTGTCAGTGGCGGCGCCTCGCCTGCGCCTCGCTCGACGCCATCGGCCGCGAATACCAGATCCTGTTCACCAGCTGGTCCTCCACCGTCGTCGCATCGGCCGTGCTCGCCGGCATGGCAGTGTCGGTCCTGCCGGAATCGGCGCTGCGCCCCGGCATGAAGGTGCTCGGCCAGCCGGACGGCTTTCCGCCGCTCGCGCCCGTCCAGATCGGCATCATGAAGCGGACGGGACTGTCGACCTCGCTCACCAACGCCATCACGGCCCATATCAGCGCCTGCCTCGACAACATCACGCCAGCTGCCGTCGAGGACGAGATGAGCCGCGACCTCGGCGTCTTCGCCCGCTCCGGCCGGGTCCGGGCGCCCGCCCTCACGCCGGGCTGGTAACGCTCAGCCGGCGAACCACCAGCGGATCGCAAGCCCCGCGGCCAGGAGCCAAATCAGTAGGATGACGACCAGGCCTGCCCGGCTCCGGGGCAGGCGGCCTGTTTCCTGCGCTTTGAGGCGCAACTCGGCGAGCAGGGCTTCCGGGATGAGCCGAACCGCGAGCAGTACACCGAGCGGGACGATGACAAGGTCGTCGAGATAGCCGAGAACCGGCACGAAATCCGGGATCAGGTCGATCGGAGACAGCGCATAGGCGACGGTTGCCGCAGCCACTGCCTTCGCCGCCCGGGGAACATCGGGATGGCGGGCGGCGAGCCAGAGGACGGCCAGGTCCCGTTTGATGGTCCGGGCCCATTGCTTCAGTCGATCGATCATAGCAGCTCTCGTCTCCGGCTCCATCATAGAGGCGCTTTTGACCTTGGATAAGCCGCAATCCGTATGGCCTTTGTTGGTCGATCGATTAATTTGCACGGTGAAAGAAACCACCCGCCGAAACCCCATAAGGGGAAGGGATTGATCTGCCTCGTTCTTTGATGACCCCGCCGGCCGCTGCCACAGGGCAGAAGGTTGCGTCACGCACAGGCGAGGCCGCAGGTTAGTCCTTCCCGTTTCATCGGGAGGAACGGGGAGGGATCTACAGACATTTGCAACGAGGCATTCCATGACCGGCCGTTCCTTCACGACAATAGAAAACCAGTGGATCACCCTCAGGGACGGCACGCGGCTCGCCGCGCGTATCTGGATGCCTGACAATGCCGAGGCCGATCCCGTGCCGGCCGTGTTCGAATTCCTTCCCTATCGGAAGCGCGACGGGACCAGCCCGCGCGACGAATCTACCTATCCGGTCTTTGCCGCGGCCGGCATTGCCGGGGTCCGAGTCGACATCCGCGGGTCAGGCGAGTCCGATGGCGTGATTGACGGCGAATATACACCGCTCGAACTCGCCAATGCCTGCGAACTGATCGAGTGGATCGCGGCCCAGCCCTGGTCGAACGGCTCTGTCGGCATGATGGGAATCTCATGGGGCGGCTTCAACTGCCTGCAGGTCGCAGCACTCCGGCCGAAGCCGCTCAAGGCGGTAATCTCCATCGCCTCGACCACCGACCGCTACAACGATGACATCCATTACAAGAACGGCACCCATCTCTCGGCCCAGCTTTCCTGGGCCGCGACCATGCTCGCCTATCAGTCGCGCTCGCCCGATCCCGAACTGACCGGCAACCGCTGGCGCGAGATGTGGCAGGAGCGGCTGGAGAAGGAGCCCTTCTTCATGGAGGAATGGCTGCAGCACCAGCGCCGCGACGACTTCTGGAAGCACGGTTCGATCGCCGACAATTTCGACGATGTCGAGGTCCCGGCGCTGGTCATCGCTGGCTGGGCAGACGGCTACCGCAATACGCCGATCAAGGCGATCGAGGGCATGGGGCCGAAGTCCAAGGCTATCATCGGACCCTGGATCCACAAATACCCTCATTTCGCCTGGCCGAAGCCGCGCGCCGATTTCCACGGCGAAGCGATCCGCTGGTGGAACCGCTGGCTGCGCGACGAGAAGAACGGTGTCGAAGACCTGCCGCAGGTCCGGGCCTACATCCTCGATGCCGTCAAGCCGGCGCTTCGCCGCGATCGCGATCCCGGCTTCTGGGTGGCGAAGGATGCCTGGCAGGCGCCGGAGGCCGACCTTTTCGCGATCGGCCGCGACGGGGTGCTCGGCAAGGGGCAAGGCGGGATCGGCGATGTGTTCCTGCGGTCGCCGCTCGACACCGGCACCGCCTCGGGCGAGTGGTTCACGCTGAAGCCCGACGCCGAGATGGCGCTCGACCAGCGCGGCGACGACGCCGGCTCGCTGGTCTTCGAAAGCGCCGTGCTGACCGAGCCGCAGGACTATCTCGGCATGCCCAGCCTGAAGCTCACCCTCGCCTCGGATGCGCCGCTGGCCAATCTCTGCGCCCGCATCGTCGATGTCCATCCCGACGGCGCCGCGTTCCGCGTCGCCTTCGGCGTGCTCAATCTGGCGCACCGTCGCTCGAACGAACATCCCGAAGCGCTCACCGTAGGTGAGGCGACCGAGATCGAGATGCAGCTCGACGCAATGGGCTACCGCTTCCAGCCCGGACACCGCATCCGGCTTGCGCTCTCCACCAGCTACTGGCCGACCATGCTGCCGCCGCCCTATGATGCCGGCCTCACCATCGACACGGCATCCATCCAGCTCGCGTTGCCGAAACTCGGGGCCGCCGAGCATATCGAGATGAAGGAGCCGGAAAACCCGAACCCGCTCCCTGATTATATCGAGCACCTGCCGTCGGCGACCCGTCGCAGCGTGACCCGCGAACTCTCCACCGGCCGCACGCTCTACCGCATTCATGAGGATACCGGCCGTCACGAGCACCCCGATACGGGGCTCGCCACCCGGCAGCTGCGCGAGGAGGAATGGTCGATCACGCAGGGCGACCCGCTGTCGATGTCCGGCGAGGCCACCTGGGTCTGTGACATGGCCCGCGACAGCTGGTTCGTCCGCACCGTCTCCACCGCCAAGATGACCTGCACGAAGGACGTCTGGGTGATCAGCGCCGAGGTCAAGGCCTTCGACGGCGAGGAGCAGTTCTTCGAGAAACTGTTCGAGAAGGTCGTGCCGCGGGACTTGATGTAGGGAGGAGTTGGGATAGGCGCGCGTACCCCTCACCAAGCGCGCCCATGTCTTCGCCTTCGGCTTAGACGGGCTTGCTATCCTCTCCCACAAGGGGAGAGGTAAAGTGCCCCGCTCGCCGGCCGCGCTTGGTGCACCGAGGGTGCCGCGGGTCTAACTCTCCCCTTGTGGGAGAGGGTGAGGCTCGGTCGGCGAAGCCGAGCAATCGATCCAGTGGATCGATTGAAGACCCGAACGCAGGCCGAACGAACGTGAGTGAGTTCCTGGCCGGAGTTGGTGAGGGGTACACCACTGTTGCAGGCGGAGGCTCCAAAGCACTCAACGATGCCGCCCCGAGAGGTCCTCCAGCGCCGCCATCGCCCGTTCCGCGTCCTTCTCCGCCACGAAGATATGGTCGTGGTAGTAGCCCGCCACCACATTGGCGCTGATGCCGTGTCGCCCCAGCTCCGTCGCAAACGCGGCGGTGAGGCCGACGGCGTCGAGCGAGGAATGGACGGTGAGCGTGATCTGCCGCATCGGCTTGCTGGTGACGAGGGCCGGATGGCCGCCATCATGGGCCGGCAGGATCAGGGTCGTGCCTTCCGCCTCGCGGAACGTGCCGAGCGGTTCCAGCCCGGAGGGTACGTCGACGCCTTCGATCGTCGCGAAGACCACACTGCCCGGCTGCAGTTCGGGCCGCATGCTTGCGAGCAGTTCGGCGAGATTGGTCTCCCCTGCCATGGCCCGATCCTATTCCATGCTGAGGATGTGGTTACGCACCACAGGATATATCTCGTTCTCCCAGCGTCGCCCATTGAACACGCCGTAATGGCCGACATTGGCCTGCAGGTGGTGACGCTTGAGATGCGGCCGAAGCGACGAACAGAGCTCGTGCGCCGCCGCCGTCTGGCCAAGCGAACAGATGTCGTCGCGGCCGCCCTCCACGGTGAGCAACGCCGTGCGCCTGATGGCGCCGGGATCGACCTTTCGCCCGCGATAGGTAAAGTCGCCGGTCGCGAGCTCCGCCTTCTGGAAGATGCGGTCGATGGTCTCGATGTAGAATTCTTCCGTCAGGTCGAGAACGGCGAAATACTCGTCGTAAAAATCCTTTATCTTGGCCGCTTCCTTCGCCTCGCCTTTGGCCAGGTGATGGAAGAGCTTTTCATGGGCGCTGCGGTGGCGCTCCATGTTCATCGCCATGAAGGCGACGAGCTGCAGGAAGCCCGGATAGACCCGCCTTCCGCCCCCGTCATAACGCCAGGGCACGCTCGAAATGACCGAGGTCTGGAACCACTTCAAGGACTTGGAGACGGCAAATTCGTTGACTTCGGTCGGGCTTTCGCGCGGATCGATCGGGCCTGCCATCAGCGTCATCGAACGCGGGGTGCAGGGATGGCTGGCCTCCGACATCACGGCGACCGTCGCCAATCCCTGGACGCAGGGCTGGCAGACGGCGAGGATATGCGCGCCCGGCCCGATCGCCTCGAGAAAGCGGATGACGTAGTCGATATAGTCCTCGACACCGAACCGGCCTGCCGAGAGCGGCACGTCGCGCGCATTGGCCCAGTCGGTAATATAGACGTCATGGTCGCGCAACAGCGTCTCGACGGTCCCCCTGAGCAGCGTCGAGAAATGGCCCGACAGCGGCGCGATGACCAGAACCTTGGGCTGCGGCGCCTCGATGTTCTTTCGGAAATGCAGGAGCTTGCCGAACGGCAGGTCCAGCGCGATCTCTTCCGAAACCGACGCGAGAACATTGCCGCTCGCCACTTTTGCAATTGCGAAATCCGGGCGCTCATGCGTCAGCCTGTAACGGCTGATCATTTCCAGCGCGGCGAGATATTCTCCGGCGATGGCGCCCCGTAGGCCAGTCAAGCCGGAATTCGCCACACCCAAAGCCGCCTGCGCCCAGAGCCGCCATGGTGCTGCGATGTCGTCCTGCAGCTGGTAGACCTGGTAGAGCATCGACCGCCTCGCCGCTTTTTTCATTGTGCAATGCGAAAAACTAGTGCATTTTTTTGCCGCTGGCCAGCCCCTGTTGCGGGCCGCCGCCATGCCGCGGGATAGTAGAACATGCCGGATACGACCCTGACCATCTCCTCCAAGAACTATTCGTCGTGGTCCCTGCGCGGATGGCTGCTGTGCAAGATGGCGGGGCTGGACTTCCGCGAGGTGCCGATCGATCTCGACGATCCGAAGGCGCGGCGGGAACTGCTGCTCCTGTCTCCGTCCGTGCTGGTGCCGCGGCTGACCCATGGCGAGGTTGTCGTGTGGGATACACTCGCCATCGCCGAATATCTCAACGATACCTTCCCGCGGAAGGGAATGCTGCCCAAGGATAAAGTGGTGCGCGCCCATTGCCGGGCGGTCAGCGGCGAGATGCATTCCGGCTTCTACAATCTCCGCTCCGCGCTGCCGATGAACATCAAGGCCCGACACGAGACATTCAAAGTCTTCACCGGTGCGAGGCCCGATATCGAAAGGATCAAGGAGATCTGGTCCGATTGCCTCGATGCCTATGGCGGCCCCTGGCTGTTCGGCCCCCAGCCCACCGTCGCGGACGCGATGTATGCCCCTGTCTGTTCCCGCTTCCGAACCTATGCCGTCGACCTGCCGGATGCACTTGCCGCCTATCGGGATCATATTCTCGCCTGGCCGCTGATGCGCGAATGGATCGAGGGAGCGACTGCCGAGGCCGACGAGATCATCGAGCTCGAAGTCGAGTTCTGAAGCGGTCATCTGCGGCGGCACCACGTCCCCGCTGGGTCCGTCCGCGTCTGCATCCTGACGTTACATCAGGTTGCATTTTTTTGTATGTTGCAATTTATAATATTTGTGTCAGTCTCTCCTCCGGGTCCGGAACCTGCTCGAAAATCTGAGAAAATGCCCACCTCACGTCGGCTGTGCCGTCGAAGGAGAGGGCGCTCTTTACCCGTCAGGAGGACAGAATGCTTGCTCTACTCAAGCTCGGGATCGCCGGCATCCAGGTGCTGCAGCTGGTCAACGACCTGAAGACCACCGGCTTCAAGCCCGATGCCGACACCGGCGATATTTTTTCGGAGGCCGTCAAACTGGCCGTCATGGCCTTCCAGTCGGCCCATCTCGGACCGAACAACATCCCGCTCAAGGTCGACGGCGAGGTCGGGCCGCTGACTCGCTGGGCGCTCGACGTCGCGCTCGGCACGATGGCCGCTCCTCAGGTCCCCGACTTGCCGGGCCCGGCAAGCGCCGCAAAGCCGCCCCATACCTCCGCCCGCGCCTGGAATGCGCTCAAGGTCGCCCGCGCCGAAATCGGTCAGGGGGAGGAGGGCAGCGACAACCACGGGCCGGCGGTCATGAAGTACCACGCCGGGACCGGTGCGAAGGCGGGCGACAGCTGGTGCGCCTCCTTCGCAAGCTACTGCTTTGTGCATGGCAATCCGGGCGACGCCGACTTCAAGCACATCGCCGGCGCGCGTGCGATTCTGGAGCATTTCAAGAAGAAGGGCTGGGGCTACAATGCCACCGTCAATTCGCCGCCGCTGCCCGGCGACATCATCGTCTGGTGGCGCGGTTCGGCGATGGGCTGGCTCGGCCATATCGGCATCGTCGACAGCTACGATCATGGACTGGTCACCACGATCGAAGGCAATCGCGGGCCCTATCCGTCGAAGGTCAAGCGGTTCCAGTACACGCTCGGCCAGATCGACAAGCTGCTCGGCTGGGGCCGCGTGCCCTGAGCGGGCTCGCCCGGACAGCGCCAAGGCGGCCCGGATGCGCCGAGCCCCGCAGGCCTGTCAGAGCCCGACTTCGCGTGTCCAGGGCGGGTTCGCCCCGGCGCGCGACACGGTCACGGCGGCAACTTTCGCGGCGAGCGTCAGCGCATTGCGGATCGCCTCTTCGCCGAGGTCGGCGACCGCGGCCTTGGTCAGGCGTCCGTCGCGCTTGAGCGAGGCCAGCACGCCCGCGTCGAACGTATCGCCCGCGCCGATCGTGTCGACCACGGTGACCCTCTCGCTCGGCACCTCGACCCGATGCGCGGCCGTGTAGCCGACCGCGCCCTCGGCGCCCTTGGTGATCAGCACGAGCTTCGGTCCCATGCCGAGCCAGTGCTGCGCGAGCGTGTCGTGATCGCCCGCCATGCCGAACCAGTCGAGATCCTCGTCCGAGAACTTGATGATGTCGGACTGTGCCGCCATGCGCAGGATGCGGGCGTGATGCGCCGCCCTGTCCTTGATGAAGCCCGGCCGGATATTGGGATCGAGCGAAATCACGCGGCGGCCGTGCTCGCGGGCGAGCAGCGCCTCGTAGGTGCCGCCGCAAGGGTCGGGGATCAGGCTGATGGCGCCGAAATGCAGTGCCTCGATATCATCGCCGAGATCGGGCAGGTCGGCCGCGGTGATCATCCGCCCGGCTGTGTTCTCGTCGTAGAAGGCGTAGGTCGCCGAACCGTTGACGAGCTTGACGAAAGCGACGGTGGTCGGGCGGGAGGACACCGCGCAGAAGCGGTAGTCGACATGCGAGGCGGTCAGCGTCTCGCGCAGCACGTCGCCCAGCATGTCGTCGGAAAGACCGGTGAAGAAGCCGGTCGGGATGCCGAGCCGACCGAGCGCGATGGCGGTGTTGAAGATCGCGCCGCCCGCATAGGGCGCATAGGCGTTTTCGCCGAGCGTCGTCTGACGCGGCAGCATGTCGATCAGCGCTTCCCCACAGCAGAGGATCATGGTCCGGCCTCCCAAGCGATTTTCAATCGATTAGGACATCGTCCGCGAAAAGGCCAGAGGAATTGCGACGGCCGGAAAGGATCAGGCGGCGGCCGGCTGCGGCAGCTCGAGGCCGAGCAGCATGTGGATCTGCGGCCGCGACTTTACGAGGTCGTCGATCGTATATTCCGAGAGCACGTCGAAAAAGGCGTTGAGCGCCCGGCGCAGCGCCGAATTCAGCCCGCAGCTGTCGATCAGTGGACAATCTGCCGCACCGTCGTCGAAGCATTCCGCCATGGAGAAACTGTCTTCCGTCACCCGGACGACGTCGAACAGCGTGATCTCCTTGGCAGGCCGGCCGAGTCGGACGCCACCGTTGCGGCCGCGCAGCGTCTCCACGAGACCCGCCTTGTGCAGCGGCTGCAGGATCTTGAACAGGAACAGTTCGGAAACGTTGTAGGCCTTGGCGATCTCGGGAATCCGGCTCAGCTTGTCGCCGTTCGCGGCGCAATACATCATGATGCGCACAGCGTAATTGGTCTGCTTCGTCAACCGCATGCCATTCTCCCGGTCGGTTCGTCGCTTCCTTATAGACACATCCGTAGTTTTGAACAATTCCAAAATATGAAAGTCACATTCATGTTAGCGACCGATTGACCCATTGACCGGTCAATACCTTGGTTTATGACGGGTTCCGAAACAACACCAAAATCATCAAGTTTTGGAGGATCCGATGCCCAGAACCCTCAACGCCACCGTCCTTGCTGTCGCTGCCCTGCTGTCGGGCACGGCGGTCGCCCGGGCGGATGGCGAGGTGAACGTCTATTCCTACCGGCAGCCCGAGCTGATCAAGCCGCTGCTCGACGCCTTCACCAAGGAAACGGGAATCGAAACCAATGTGCTCTTCCTCGACAAGGGGCTGGTCGAGCGCATCCAGGCCGAAGGCGAGAACTCGCCGGCCGACGTCATCCTCACCGTCGATGTGGCGCGCCTGACGGAAGCCAAGGATGGCGGCGTGACCCAGGCCGTCAATGATCCCGTCATCAACAAGGACATTCCCGCCACCTATCGCGATCCCGACGGTGACTGGTTCGGGCTGACCACCCGCGGTCGCGTCGTCTATGCCTCCAAGGAGCGCGTCAAGCAGACCGACATCACCTATGAGGAACTGGCGGATCCGAAGTGGAAGGGCAAGCTCTGCATGCGGGATGCGCAGCATTCCTACAATATCGGCCTCTTCGCCTCGATGATCGCCCATCACGGCGCCGACTATACCGAGAAGTGGCTCACCGGCCTGAAGGCCAATCTCGTCGCCAAGCCGAACGGCTCCGATCGCAGCCAGGCCAAGTCGATCTTTTCCGGCGAATGCGACATCGGCCTCGGCAATACCTATTATGTCGGCATCATGCTGACCGACGACAAGGAGCCGGAGCAGAAGGACTGGGCCAATTCGATCCGGATCATCTTCCCCAATGCCGCTGACCGCGGCACCCATGTCAACATTTCCGGCATGGCCATGGCGAAATACGCGCCCAACAAGGACAATGCGCTCAAGCTCATGCAATTTCTGTCGAGCGGCGAGGCGCAGAAGATCTATGCCGAGCAGGTCTATGAATACCCGGTCATGCCGGGTGTCGCCCCCTCCGACATCGTCAAGTCCTTCGGCCCGATCAAGCCCGATCCGCTGCCGCTGATCGAGATCGCCAAGAACCGCAAGCTCGCCTCCGAACTCGTCGACAAGGTCGGCCTGAACGACGGCCCGACCGATTGAGTCTGTCGGGTAGGAGCAGGAGAAAAGCGAAGGCCGGATCGCCCGCGCGGTCCGGCTTTTCCGTCGCTATTTCCCAGTGACCTCGCGGGCCCAGTCGTCGATCTGCTTGCGCCGCTCCGGCGTCCCGGGATGGGTGGAGAGCATGCTGGTCCCGCCCTTGTCCCCCATCCTGTCTTCCAGAAGCTTGAAAAACCGGCCGATCGCCGCCGGGTCGTGCCCGGCCTTGGCCATCAGCTCGACGGAAACGCGGTCGGCCTCGCTCTCGGCACTGCGCGAATAGGAGAGCGCGAGCAGCGCCGCGCCGTCGGTGAGCACGTCCTCGCCTCCCGATCCCACATCGCCGGCGATCAGCATGATCAGGCCGGCGAGCCCCGCAGAGCGGTACATCTGGCGCAGCGCATGATCGCGCTCGACATGCCCGATCTCGTGGGCGAGCACGCCGAGCACCATCTCGGTGTCGCCACCGGCGAGCCGCACCAACTGGTCGGTGACGATGAGGGTGCCGTCCGGCAGCGCGAAGGCGTTGGGCCCGATGATGCCGCCGTCGCGGAAGTTCAGCGAATAGGCGGCACTTCCGCGCGTCGAGAAGGCGGCGATCTTGGCGAAGCCGTCGCGGATCTTCTGCTGTTCGGCCGCGGGCAGCGTGCTCGCCGACAACACCGTCTGGTCGAGCGAGGCGAGCGTGCCCGACGACAGCCATTTCGGTACAGCCGGCGGCGTTACCAGGACGGCAACCTCGACCAGTGCCGGCAGGGCATAGCGATAGATCAGGCCTGAGAACAGGAAAACCGCGACAACGAAGGCGATCAGCCGCGGATGGAACCGCTCGAGTTCGGCGATCCAGCCGGTCCGGTCGGCCTTGTTGGCACGGAGCAGTCCGTCGATCGCGGCGTTGTCCTGGGTTTCGAACAGCGAGCCGTTGGCGAGCGTGATCCGCCGGGGAATGCTGCCGATCCGGTCGGAGATGCTGACCGCCGAAAGATCGTCGCGGCAGACAACCGTGCCGTCATCAAGCCGGATCGACAGTCGCGTTCCTTCGGCGAGCAGGCTCGCTCCCATCGCTGCATTCGAGCGCGGCGGATGCCAGGTCCCGCGCGCGACCTCCAACCCGTCAGAAACCAAAGTCCATGCCCTCCATGTCCATGTATTCGGCACTGATCGCAGAGCCCGAGGCCTGGATCGACGCCATGATCTCGCCGATATCGCCCTTCGGGATCACGCCGCTATGGCTCGCGAGATAGCGCGCCTCGCGGCAGGCCGCCCACGGACGCATCAGCCCGAGCGTCAGGAGCGTCACGACGAAGTTGGAGATGAAGACCCAGAAGTAGCCGGCCCGCGACAGGTCGCTGTAGAGCGGGTGGATGCCGTCGAAGAGCGTGGAATTGAGCACGATATTTCGGACTGCCACCCGGTAGACGAAGCCGGCCAGCCCGAAGATCAGCAGGAGCGGGATCAATACGGCATAGACTGCGAGGATCGTCACGCCGATCCGCTCCTCCTCCTGGAGCTTGTCCATCTCGCCCATCATCTGCAGGGCGAAGGGCGCGATGAAGACCCAGGCGAGCACGACGGCGATCAGAAGGCCGATGACGACCATCAGCGCCGGCAGCACCCAGCCGCGATAGAGCGCACCGATCTTCGGATCGGTCTCGAAGGCGCGGTCGCCGTAGCGCAGGTTGTCGAAGACGTAGCGGTTGACCCAGCGGCTGGCGAAGGGTGCGAGGATGCCGAGCGACAGGACAGAGACCAGACTGCCGAGAATGATGAACCTGAACGCCCCCCAGGCATTGCCGGTGAAGTCGAAGCGGATGTTGCGGTAGCTGGTGATGCGGGCGTTGAACCTCAGGCTGCGCACGACGAAGAGCGGCAGGACGGCGAGAAACAGGAACGGCGTGGCGATGCCGAGAAGCGGATAGACCGTGGTGATCACGTTGATGATCGAGATCACGATGAAGACGATGAAACGCCCTAGGAAGATCTGCAGGCCGCGCGCATGGTAGTCGAAGGAATGGCCGTCGAGATAGGTATTGCCGCGGAAATAGCGCATCCGGCGCACCTTGGCCCAGGCGGAATAGATGCCCAAGGTGACGATGGTCAAAAGGATGTTGACGATCCAGATACCGAAATACTCGCCGGCATTGCCGCGGAATTCTGCTCGCGTGATCCCGCTCAAACCTCGGTCGAGAGATGCCATGGCACTTCCTTTCGTCGCCGTCTCGTTGCCTCGGGGACAACGGCCATCGGTGCCACCTTATTCTTCCGCAATCGGGATAACAGCATCTGCACCCGGTCCTGACAAGCGGGCGCCGGGCCTTGCCGGGTGACGGTGATTGGGAACCCCATGGAACGAAACGTGTAGAAAAGCGCCGCAACAACCGCATGGGTTGAAGCTTTGTTAACCGAACCTACGCTTGTATCAAATCATTGATCCCACGCCCATGACGGGCGATTCATTTTGTTTCTATTGGCAAATCCATGACCAGCATTCTTACGAACGCTGCCGCTTCGGCTGCGTTGAAGGTCCTTCGCATGTCATCGTCCGGTCTTGAAGACGCGCAGGGCGCCGCCTCGTCCGGCCTTCGAATCCGCAATGCCTCCGACAATTCCGCCTATTGGTCGATCTCGACCACCATGCGGTCCGACAACAAGGCGCTGTCCGCAGTTACCGACGCCCTCGGGCTCGGCTCAGCCGTTGTGGATGTCGCCTATACCGGCCTCGATACAGTGATCTCCGTCCTGGATGAGATAAAGTCGAAAGTCGTCGCCGCGCGCGAGCCGGGCGTCGACCGGACGAAGATCCAGTCGGAACTCGCCGAGCTCAAGGCGGAGGTCCGGGCGATCGCCGGGGCCGCGAACTTCAACGGCGTCAACTGGCTGAGCACCGGGCTCGCGCAGAACCTCGCCGACGTCTCCACCTTTGGGACGGAACTCGTCGCATCCTTCGTCCGGTCCCAAAGCAATTCGGTGGCGGTCAAGACGATCGACCTCGACCTGACGCAGATCAGCCTGCTCAACGCGGGCGGCGGCGGTATCCTCCAGAAGGACGTGCGCAGCCTCGGGACGATCGGGGGCTTCCGCACGTCAGCTTCTCCACCAGTAGCCACCAGGGGCATCAGGATCATCCTTTCACAGGACCGAAGACGTTCAGCGCCACCGACACCCTGTCCTTCGATCTGACGATCGACGCCAGTGCCTATTCGTCCGGCGTGACGACTACGGTCACCCTCGACAAGACCGTCGTCGATGCGGCGCTCGGCAACACGACGGGCACTATAGGCTCGGCGGCAGCGATGCGCACGGTGCTGGAATACTACTTTCAAGCCAATGGAATACCGGCGACAGCGCTATCGATCTGGGCTGGCAACGATCCGGCGCGGTTCGAGATCCAGACGACCGAAGGATCCGGCCATCCTGGATCGAGCATCGACATCACAAATGTCGTCTCCAGTTTCGGCTCCGGACTCGGCCTGGAGAGCACATCGCACGTGCTCGATCACGACAACATGTATCCGGGCTACACCTTCGCCTTCGATGGCAGCTTCAAGGTCCACAATGCCGCGCGCTTCAGCTTCGATGTCAAGATCGGCAGCGGTGCTACCTCCGTGCTGACGGTCGATCGGGCGCTGGTCGATGCGACTCTCGGCACGGTCGACGGCGTCGTCGGCTCTGCCGGGGATCTGGCCGCGATCCTGACGGCTGCCGGCCAGGGCGTGGGTCTCGCGGCGGTCGCGACCGGCTCGTCGATTGAACTGACCGCGGATCATTCTGTGTATCCGTCAGCTGGTAGCAAGGCCCCGCAGGTCACGCTCGGCAATGTCCGCGACAATATCGGCTACCTCCTGGATTTCGACCTCGACGAGATCGACGTCGCCGACGGATCTCAGTCGGTGGACCATCTCATTGAAGGAGTGGAGGAAATGTTGCGCAAGACGACTGCGGCCGCGACACAGCTCGGCGCCATCCGGACGAGGATCGATGGCCAGCATCAGCTTGCCGAGGCGATCGGCGACACGATCGACAAGGGTGTCGGGCGGCTGATCGACGCCGACATGAACGAGACGGCGACCCGCATGAAGGCGCTCCAGACCCAGCAGCAGCTCGGCGTCCAGGCGTTGAACATCACCAATGCAAGGGCCGATAGCATCCTCGAGCTCTACCGGTGAGGCAAGCAATGCAAGCTTCCGCTTGCAATGGCGGGCTGCTGGGCCTAGGCGAGTGTCATGACCGCACGCACATCACTTCCGGAAAAGGCCGACTTCGCCCATGTGACCGACTGGGTGTTCGACCTGGACAACACGCTTTATCCGCATCACGTCGATCTCTTCGCCCAGATCGACCGCAACATGACGGCCTATGTCGCCCAGCTTCTCGGCCTCGGTGTCGACGAGGCGCGGGCCCTGCAGAAGAAGTACTATTACGACCACGGCACGACGCTTGCGGGGCTGATGTTGCATCACGGCATCGATCCGCATCATTTCCTCGATGCCGCCCATGCGATCGATTATTCGCCTGTCCTTGCCGATGCCGATCTGGCGAACGCGATCAAGGCGCTGCCCGGCCGCAAGTTCATCTTCACCAACGGCACCGTCAAGCACGCCGAGGCCGCCGCACGCGCGCTCGGCATTCTCGATCATTTCGAGGATATATTCGACATCGTCGCTGCCGATTTCGTGCCCAAGCCGGCCGGTGCCACCTATGACAAGTTCGCGAGCCTGCATCGCGTAGAGACCCGCAACGCTGCCATGTTCGAGGACCTGCCGAGGAACCTCGTCGTGCCGCGCGCGCTCGGCATGAAGACCGTGCTGATCGCCCCGGAACCCGGCTATGCCGGATTGGAGCGCTGGGAGGAGTTCGACGCCGAGGACGTCAACATCGACTATGTGACGCACCGCCTGTCCGACTTCCTGAAGGCCGTCGTTTGACGGGCGAAGGGTCGGCCGGTTTGGATGAACCGGCCATTCAGGCCGCATTCAGCCAGCCCCGCCTATACCGGCTTCAACTTTGGCGGCGGGCCGGTCGAACGGTTTCTCTTTCCCGGCCAGCCGCCCAGAGGACGCAATCCGGGCAAGCAACCCGGGCCGCATCTGCCGCATTATGCCCGATAGAATGGCTCTATCGAAGAAAGGCCGAGACATGACCATGAAGACCGTACTCATCGCAGCGCTTGCAGGCGTTTTCGCCGTGACCGCCGCCGCTCCCTCCTTTGCCGCCAAGGATCCCGCCAAGAAGGAGAAGCGCATCCACCGCCTGATCAAGCATGCCGACCTCAACGGCGACGGCAAGGTCTCCGAGAGCGAAATGACCCGCGGCATCGCCGTGACCTTCGCCAAGATCGACACCAATGGCGACGGCGTTCTGAGCGCCTCCGAGATTTCCGGCGCCAAGGCTGTGCTGAAGGCGGAGCGCAAGCGCGCCAAGGCCGCGGGCGAGGGCCGGCTGCAGTTCGTGAAGTTCCCTGCCAAGCGCATCAACAAGCGCTTCGACCAGATCGACGCCAATGGCGACGGCCGCCTCTCCAAGGCCGAGTTCGAGCGCGTCGCCGAGCGGATGTTCAAGAAGCGCGACAAGAACCGCGACGGCTATATCTCGATGGCCGATTTCGGCTACTGATCCGGTTTCCAATCGGAATGGAGGGCGACCCGCGCGGCGGGCCGCCCTTTTTCATGCCGGGTCTTCGCGGTAGAAGTCCTTGATGATCCGGAAGGCCTCCTCCGCGGTATCGACGAACTGCAGGAGATTGACATCTTCCGGCGCGATCGTCCCGAATTCGGCCAGCGCCTCGAAATTGACCACGCGGCGCCAGAAGTCCGATCCGAACAGCAGGAGCGGGATCCGCGCCATCCGGCCTGTCTGGATCAGCGTCACGGATTCGAAGAGCTCGTCGAGCGTGCCGAAGCCGCCGGGAAAGATCGCCACGGCCTTCGCCCGCATCAGGAAATGCATTTTCCGGATCGCGAAATAGTGGAAATTGAACGAGAGCTCCGGCGTCACGAATGGGTTGGGCGCCTGCTCGTGCGGCAGCACGATGTTGAGGCCGATCGTCGGCGCGCCGACTTCTGAAGCCCCCTTGTTGCCGGCTTCCATCACGCCCGGGCCGCCGCCGGTCACCACGACATACTCGCGATAGCCGAAGCCGGCCGACCATTCCGAGCAGAGCCGGGCGAAGTCGCGCGCTTCTTCGTAATAGACCGATGCCGCCTCGAGATTGCGTTTCTGCACGTCGTTGCGCGCTGCCCAGGCGGACTGTCCGGGGGCAGGTATGCGCGCGCCGCCAAAGAGGACGATCGTCGAGCGGATGTCGCGCTCGACCAGCGCCATCTCCGCCTTGAGCAGTTCGAGCTGCAGTCGAACGGGCCGCAGTTCCTCGCGGCTCATGAATTCGGAATCGGCATAGGCCAGGCGATAGGAGGGCGACATCGTCTGCGGCGTCGCCGGCACGCGGTCAGCGCGGGACTTGTCCGTGCGGTTGCTTTCGAGCGGCGCCCATGCGCCGTCCTTACGCCGCAAACTGTCGGTTTTCCCCTTTGCCATGAATTTGTCCATCCGCTATAGAGCCGGGCCAGCCGGCGCTCCAAGAACGGCCACAATAGTCCTTCAAAGTTTAAGGAATTGACATGACCGCCACCGATCTCGCCTCGCTCGAAAAGACCATCGACGCCGCATTCGACGCCCGGGACAGCGTCAATACCGCCACCAGGGGCGAGGTCCGCGACGCGGTCGAGCATGTTCTCGGCCTGCTCGACGCCGGCAAGGTTCGTGCGGCGACCCGCGGCGGCAATGGCGACTGGACGGTGCACCAGTGGGTCAAGAAGGCGGTGCTGCTGTCCTTCCGCCTGAACCCGATGGAGGTCATCAAGCACGGCCCCGGCAACGCCGTCTGGTGGGACAAGGTCGCCTCCAAGTTCGATGGCTGGGGCGCATCCGAATTCGAGGCGGCCGGCTTCCGCGCCGTACCGAGCGCGGTGGTGCGCCGCTCCGCCTATGTCGCACCCGGTGCCGTGCTGATGCCCTCCTTCGTCAATCTCGGCGCCTATGTCGGAGCAAATACCATGGTCGACACCTGGGCGACCGTCGGCTCCTGCGCCCAGATCGGCGCCAATGTCCATCTCTCGGGTGGCGTCGGCATCGGCGGCGTGCTTGAGCCGCTGCAGGCCGGCCCGACCATCATCGAGGACAATTGCTTCATCGGCGCCCGCTCGGAAGTCGTCGAGGGCTGCATCATCCGCGAGGGCTCCGTGCTCGGCATGGGCGTCTTCATCGGCAAGTCGACCAAGATTGTCGACCGGGCGACCGGCGAAGTCATGTATGGCGAGGTCCCGCCCTATTCCGTCGTGGTGGCAGGCTCGATGGCTTCGGGCAAGGCGATGGCCAATGGCCAGCCGGCCCCCAATCTCTACTGCGCCGTGATCGTCAAGCGCGTGGACGAGCAGACCCGCTCAAAGACCGGCATCAACGAGCTCCTGCGCGACTGACGCGAGCGCGCTCCCGTCACTGATGGCGGCAGGGGATCTGAGCATGGACGACGTGCCTTCCAGAGCCTGGTTCTTCTTCAGCCCCTCGGGCCGCCTTTCGCGCGGCCCCTATGCGCTCGGTCTCGTCTTCTGGTTTTCACTGCAATTCGCCTCGGTCGCGATGATGTTCGCGGGCGAAAGCCACCATTCGGACGGGCTCCTCGTGCTCGGCGTGCTGCTCCTGATGGGCGCGGGGCTCCTCGGCGTGGTCTCGTCGGCCATGTTGACGATCAAGCGCGTCCATGATCTCGGCCATCCCGGCATCGTCGCCTTCCTGATCTTCGTGCCCGTCGTCAGCTTTTTCGCTCTCCTCTTCTTCCTGCTCTTCCCGTCCGGTCCGCCCAATTCCTATGGTACCGTACCGAACCGGCCGCAGTAGATCGAAAGACCCGTGACAGATTTCGGCCGATGGGCTAATCCGTTGCGCATCATGTCGACTGATCCGATCGCCAATCTCCAGACACTCATCCGCTGCCCCTCCGTCACGCCCGCCGAAGGCGGCGCGCTCGTGGCGCTCGAAGCGATGCTCGCGCCCCTCGGTTTCGCGGTGCAGCGGATCGTCGCGACCGAGGAAGGCACGCCCGATATCGAGAACCTCTATGCCCGCCTCGGTGACGCCGGGCCGCATCTGATGTTTGCCGGCCACACCGACGTAGTGCCGGTCGGCGACGAAGGCGCCTGGACCCATCCGCCCTTCGGGGCCGAGATCGCCGATGGCATTCTTTACGGCCGCGGCGCGGTAGACATGAAGGGCGGCATCGCCTGTTTCGTGGCCGCGGTGGCGCGCCATGTCGCAAAGCACGGCGCTCCCGCAGGCTCGATTTCCTTCCTGATCACCGGCGACGAAGAAGGCCCCGCCGTCAACGGGACCGTCAAGCTGCTCGAATGGGCGCAGGCGCGCGGCGAGCGCTGGGACGCCTGCCTGGTCGGCGAACCCACCAATCCCGATGCGCTCGGCGACATGATCAAGATCGGGCGGCGCGGCTCGGTCTCCGGCCTGGTGACCGTGCATGGCGTCCAGGGCCACGTCGCCTATCCGCATCTCGCCGACAATCCGGTGCGGGCGGCGCTCCGCATGGCCGAGGCGCTGATGGACCCGCCCTTCGATGCGGGCACCACGGATTTCCAGCCGTCCAACCTCGAAGTGACCTCGATTGACACCGGCAACCGCGCCACCAACGTCATTCCGGCGCGGGCGAGCTTTGCCTTCAACATCCGCCACAACGATCGTTGGACCTCCGACAGTGTCCAGGCCGAAATCCTGCGCCGCCTCGAAGCCGCCGCGGGCGACGGCCGGCTGCGCCCCGGGCGGGCCCCGGCTCGCTGGGACATCGCCTGGGCCGAGCGTCCGAGCCAGGTCTTCCTGACCCGCGACGAGCGGCTCGTGGCCTCGCTGTCGGCGGCGATCGAGGAGAGCACCGGCCGGGTGCCGAAGCTCTCGACCACGGGCGGCACCTCGGATGCGCGCTTCATCAAGGATTACTGCCCGGTCGTGGAATTCGGCTTGGTTGGACAGACCATGCACATGGTCGACGAGAATGTCGCCGTGGACGATCTCGAGGCCCTGACCCGCATCTACGAGACCTTCATCGCCCGCTGGTTCGCCGATGCCGCGGCTTGAGGAGGTCGTCCTTTACATTCAAGGGCTCTGGCTGCTGATCAAGGGCCGGCCGGAAGGCTTTCAGTATCTCGACTTCTCCGAACGCGGCTTCTGGCGCTCGTGGTGGTATATCGTCTACTGCCTGCCGCCGTCGCTGCTCGGCTATGCCGCGCTCAAGGCGCTGTTCGCCAGCTACTATCCGGAACTCGCCGTCGGCGACGATTTCTATCTGAAGATCGCGCTCGTCGACAATGGCAGCGTTGTGATCACGACCGTCATCTTCTTCGTCGCCGCCCGTGTCGGCGGTTTCGGCGACCGGGCCGTCCCGATCATCATCGCCCTCAACTGGCTCTCCGTGCCGCTGCAATGGGGCTTTTCCTTCGAAAACCTGGTACAGCTCTACGTTCCCGGCAGCCGCGGCTTCACCGAGAGCGTGGAATTCGTCGCCCTGCTGCTGACCGCCTTCCTCTCATATCGCGTGATCGACCGGCTTGTCGGGGGGCGGGCGCTGGTCACCATCACCGCGCTTCTCACCCTCTATGTTGTGCCGCAGCTCGTTCAGTACGAGATCGCCCAGGCGATGTCGCTGATCCCCGACCTATAGGTCTTCGTCCTCGTAGCGCAACAGCGTTGCGGGATCGCCGTAATCCACCCGCATGAAATAGAGCCCGTGCGGTGGCGCCACCGGGCCGCAGCGCGACCGGTCGCGCGCCGCGAGCGCGTCGCGCACGTCCTCGGGCGTCCAGCGACCCTCGCCTACCATCTTCAGCGTGCCGGCGAAGGAGCGGATCTGGTTGTGCAGGAAGCTCTGGGCCGAAGCGCGGATCTCCACCAGCTCTCCCGACCGGCTGACCGACACCGCCTCGATGGTGCGGTTCGGGTTCTTCGCCTGGCAGCGGGCAGCGCGGAACGTCGTAAAGTCGTGATGGCCGACCAGCATCTGCGCGGCTTCGTGCATCGCCTCGGCGTCGAGATCGCTCTTGACGTGCCAGGCGCGGAGCGCCTCGATGGCAATAGGCGCATGCCGTGCGACGATCCGGTAGAGATAGTGCCGCTTGGTGGCGGAAAACCGGGCGTCGAACGTCTCCGGCACCTGCTCGGCGTCGAGGATGACGACCCGCTCGCCCGCCATCACGAGATGGGCGTTGACGGCGTTGGCCACCGTGATCGCCTTCCAGTCGCGGCTGAGATCGGCATGGCAGACCTGGCCATAGGCATGCACGCCGGTATCGGTGCGGCCGGCAGCCCTGAGCGAGATCCATTCGCCGGTCATGGCGTGGATCGCCTTCTCGATGGCGCCCTGCACGGAATGGCCGTTGTCCTGGCGCTGCCAGCCGACATAGGGCGTGCCGTCATATTCGACGGTCATCCTGTAGCGCGGCATCAGCCGGCCCTCGTGCCGGGGGGCAGGGCGGTGCCGCGCAGGAACGCGTCGAGATCGAGCGGCTTGCCGCCGGCCCGCTGCAGGCGGAGCGGCCGCACCGCACCCTCGCCGCAGGCAATCGCAAGCCGGTCGTCCAGCACGGTTCCAGGCACGCCGGATCCGGCCGTGGTCTCGGACGAAAGAACCTTGATCCGCTCGGCCTTGCCGTTGATCTCGGCTTCGAACCAGGCGCCGGGAAACGGCGACAGGCCGCGGATGTGGTTGTGGACGTCGCTTGCGGCCCGCGAAAAGTCGATCCGAGCCTCGTCCTTGCCGATCTTGGCGGCATAGAGCACGCCCGCTTCCGGCTGCGACACCAGCGGCAGATCGCCCGCCTCGAGCTTTGCTATCGCCGCGACCATCAGGTCGGCGCCGACGGCCGACAGCCGGTCGTGCAGCTCGCCGGCGGTTACCGCGGCGTCGATGGGCACGCGCGCGGTGAGCGCCACGGGCCCGGTGTCGAGTCCCTTGTCCATCTTCATGACCATCATGCCGGTTTCGGCATCGCCGGCCATGATCGCGCGCTGGATCGGCGCCGCCCCGCGCCAGCGCGGCAGGAGCGAGGCGTGGCCGTTGTAGCAGCCGAGCCGCGTGCCCGTCAGGATCGCTTCGGGCAGCAGCAGGCCATAGGCCACGACCACCGCGACGTCGGCCTTCAGGCTGCGGAAGGCCTCGACATCGGCAGGATCCTTGAAATTGACCGGCGTGCGGACCGGGATGCCCAGGGCCTCGGCCGCGCGATGGACGGGAGAGGGCGTCAGCTCCAGCCCGCGGCGCCCGGCTGGACGCGGCGGCTGCGAATAGACGGCGACAATCCGATGGCCGGCGTCATGGAGCGCCTTCAGCACCGGCACGGAAAAGTCCGGGGTGCCCATGAAAATGATCTCGAGGCTCACGGTTCTCTCGTTGTCTCCTGCGAGACGTCTTCAAACGGGTTTACGAGCGGCAAATCAAGCCCGGAGAAATCTTTTGTGTTGCGTGTCGCAAGGGTGGCACCATGCTGCAGGCAGATTGCGGCGATCATCGCGTCCTGGGGAGACATCATCCGACCGCGCATCTCGCACTGCGCCCGGATGCGGCCGGCGGCGGCAAATGCCTTTCGATCGTGGGCCAGAATGTTATCCCTGAACCTGACTTCGACGAAGTCGGTTACAAAGCGGCGATACTTGGTCGACCCGTACCGGATGCGATAACGTTCCGCCCCGCATTCGAGCTCCATGATGGTCATGTCGCAGAGATAGAAGGTGCGGGGGTCGCCCTTGCCGATCCACTCCAGCACCCGCTCATCCGGGCGCTTCCTCGTCAACTCCGAGATCACGTTGGTGTCGATGACGATCATTCTTCGAACGGCGATGGACGGCCGGTATCCCGCCTCCTCTGCGCCACGACTTCATCCATCAGGTCCGCGAAATCCTCCCGGTCCCGTTCAGGAACGTCGGAGAGGAAATCCTGCACCGACTTCAGAAACTCGGCCCCCGTCCGAGGCACGGCGGACTCTTCCGGGGCTCCTTGCCTGAGCCGCCGCTTCGCCTCCTCGGACAGACTCAGCCCGGCGCGGCGCGCGGCCTCCGTCAGATCCCGCTTCAAGTCATCCGGCACGTTTCTGATCAGCAGGTCGCCCATGGCACACGCCTCATGATATCACTGATATCACTGATATCACTGATATCACTGATATCACTGATATCATAGCGTTGCCGCGACCTCCGATCAAGACAGGGCGTCAGGCGCGGGCTTTCGAGGCCTTGGTGAACTTACGGATCACCATCTCCCGCTTCAGCCGGGAAATGTGGTCGATGAACAGGACGCCGTTGAGGTGGTCGATCTCGTGTTGCAGGCAGGTGGCGAGAAGGCCCTCGGCCTCGATGATCGCGTCCTTGCCGTCGAGGCCGACATAGCGGACGGTAATCGACGCGGGGCGCTCCACTTCGGCATAATAGTCCGGGATCGACAGGCAGCCTTCCTCGTAGACCGAGCGGCTGTTCGACGATTGCAGGATCTCCGGATTGATGAAGACCTGCGGCTTCTTCTCCTCATCCTCCTTGGAGAGATCGATCACCAGCATGCGCTTGGGAACACCGACTTGAATGGCGGCCAGTCCGATTCCGGGCGCGTCATACATCGTCTCGAGCATGTCGTCGGAGAGCGCACGAACCGTGTCGTCCACCGTTTCGAACGGCGTGGAGGTCTGGCGCAGGATGGGGTCCGGCAGGATGATGAGGGGCTTGATCGTCATGCCCGTCACTTAGTACAGGCCAAAGCGGCTTGCAATATTTCCCCGGCCCGCCGGCGCCGAAATCAGGCGGCGCTCGACCGCTGCCAGGACGCGGCCTGCTGGCGCCGCTCGTTGGCTCCCATATGCGGGGCGGCCTTGTCCGGGTCGCGGGAGCGGAAGCCCTGCAGCGCCTCGCTCAGCCGCTGCACCTCGACCGACATGTTGGCGATCTGCTGGGACGTCTTGTCGACCATCGAGGCGTTCTGCTGGGTGATCGTGTCCATGTCGCCGATCGCGCTCGAAACCTCCGCGAGACCAGCCGACTGCTCGCCGGTCGCCGCGGCGATGCCGCGGATGATCTTGTCGAGCTCCTGGACGCGTTGGACGATGTCGCCGAGCGACTCGCCTGACCGGTTGACCAGCGAGACGCCCGTCTGCACCTGGTTCGAACTTTCGGCGATGATGGTCTTGATCTCCTTGGCGGCATTGGCCGAGCGCTGGGCGAGCTCGCGCACCTCCTGCGCCACCACCGCGAAGCCCCGTCCGGCCTCGCCGGCGCGCGCCGCCTCGACGCCGGCATTCAATGCCAGGAGATTGGTCTGGAATGCGATTTCGTCGATGACGGAGATGATCTTGGCGATTTCGGCGGACGACCGTTCGATACCGCCCATGGCCGCCACGGCTTCCGAGACGATGGTGCCGGATGAGCGGGCGACGGACAGCGCGTCACCGGTCACGTCGGCCGCCTTGCGGGCGCCCTTGGCGGTGATGGAGACGCTTTCGGAGAGCTCGTGCAGGGCCGCCGAGCTTTCCTCGATGCTCGCTGCCTGCTGTTCCGTCCGCCGCGACAGATCTGCCGTCGCCTTGCTGATCTCCTGGGACGTGCCGCAGATCTGCTGTGCGGCGAGCCGCACGGTGGAGATCGACTGCCGGAGCGCCTCAACCGAATTGTTGTAGTCCTTGACCATGCCGGTGAAGTTCTCCGGCATGCCCGGCGGCAGCCGCGTCTCCAGGTCGCCCTGCGAGAGCAGATCGAGCACGCGCCCGAGCTCCTTCAGAGCCACTTGCTGCTCCGCCTCTGCATTGCGTCGGGCGGCTTCTGCCTGTTCCCTTTGTTCGGAGAGTGCCTCCAGATAGACCGATATGGCATAGTCCATGTCGAGCAGGGCCGCCTTGACAATGACGGCGATTTCCGACGCCAGTCCGTCCGCCTTGCTCTTGCCGAACAGGCCGGGCCAGCGCCGTGACATCGTCGCATGGATCAGGTTTTCCAGAACCAGTGCGTAGCCGGCGATGTACCAGCGCGGCTCGAGCCCGATGCGCGCATGGGTCTTGCCGACGGTCGTGACGCTCTTGACGTAGTCGTCGTCGAGAACGCCGGTGGAGATCACCTCCCAGTGGGACGCCTGCCGCCCCTTGGCGGCGTTCATATGCGCGTCCTCGCGGAAGAAATGCGCGGTCTCCGGTGTCTCCTTCACCTTCTTGTAGAAGACATCGAGAGCGCCGCCGATACATTCACGCACCATCGGCTGCAGGCTTTTCAGCAACGCCTTTTCCGCGTCGCCGAATCCGAGAAAGTCGAGCCGCATCCTGTGCTTCGCGCGAATATCGTCTTGCGTGGCCATGTGCTTGACTCCCCTTGCAACTCGGCGGTCCAGAATTGGAACAGCGTCCCGTCATCTAAGGCGGCTCAGGGTTAATGTAGAGTTTACTTAAATAAGAAGAAGTTGCACCACATTTGACAGAATGCAATTCCCGATCGGAACGTCCGACAACCGCCGGACCGCGAGTCCCGCCCGTGTTCTTGTTTTGATCTTCCGCAGTTCGGCGAATCCGGCTAAGCTCCCCGGATGACCAGATCATCCTTCGCGGACACCCCGCTCTTCATGATCGGCCAGGTGCCGGTGACGGCGGCTTGGGCCATTGCCGCTGCGCTACTCGCCGTCGCGCTTCTCACCGGCGGAGCCTTGATCGCTGCCGGCCGAGCGCGCCGCCGCGCCCGCGACGAGGCCGACCGGCGGGCCTGGGAGGCGGATCGACGCATGGCCGACATTCTGCGCGCTCAGACCGAGATGCAGGGCCGCATCGCCGCAATGGCCGATGTCTTCGGCACGCGCCAGCACGAGCTTAACCAGGCGCTGAACCAGCGCATCGACGGCATGACCCACCGCATCGGCCAGACGATGACCGAGCAGACGCGCCAGACCCAGGAAAACCTCCGCCGTCTCCAGGAGCGCCTCGCCGCCATCGATACGGCCCAGAACAACATCCAGTCGCTGGCCAAGGACGTGGTCGGTCTGCAGGCAATCCTGTCCGACAAGCAGACCCGCGGCGCCTTCGGGCAATCGCGCATGGAAACGATCGTCGCCGACGCACTGCCGATCGGCGCCTACGAGTTCCAGCCGACTTTGTCGAACGGGTCGCGGCCGGACTGCCTGGTGCGGATGCCGAACGGCCAGCCGGCCCTCGTCGTCGATGCGAAATTTCCCCTCGAGGCGTGGAACGCCATCCGCGCGGCCGGACCCGACGGCGGCAGAGCGGCCGCGCAGCAGTTCCGTCGCGACGTCGAGGTCCATATCCGGGACATCGCCGACAAGTACCTGATCCGCGGCGAGACGCAGGATACGGCCTTCATGTTCGTGCCGTCCGAATCGATCTTTGCCGAGATCCACGAGAATTTCGAAAGCGTCGTGCAGCGGGCCCACAAGGCCCGGGTCGTCATCGTGTCGCCCTCGCTCCTCATGCTGTCGATCCAGGTCATCCAGGCGGTGCTGCGCGACCAGCGGATGCGGGAACAGGCCCATGTCATCCAGGCCGAGGTGATCCGCCTGATGGAAGATCTGGCCCGGCTCGACGATCGCGTGCAGAAGCTGCAGGGGCATTTCGCCGCCGCCCAGCGCGATGTCGAGCAGATCGTGACGTCCTCGGCGAAGCTGACCCGCCGCGGCCAGAAGATCGAGGCGATGGAGGTCGAAGCCGCCGAGGTCGTCCGCCCTGCTCCCGTCGATGGCGCCCCCGCGCCGCGGAGCGTGGAGAGCCGCACGGGCCAGCTCAAGCTCAGGGTGGTTGACGAGGACTGAGAATCCGGGCCTATGGGCCTCGGGGGAAATCACACATCCGGACAGCGCCATGATCACCGTTCTCGGTTCCATCAACATGGACCTCATCGCAAACGTTACCCGCCTTCCGAAGCCGGGCGAGACTGTGACCGGGGATCAATTCGTCACCGCGCCCGGCGGCAAGGGGGCGAACCAGGCGCTCGCGGCGCGTCGCGCCGGCGCCAAGGTCGTCCTGGCCGGTGCCTGCGGCGAGGACGAATTCGCCGTGCCGGCGCTCACCTATCTGCGTTTCGACGGCGTCGATCTCGACAGGGTCAAGAGCGCATCGACCGCGACGGGCGTCGCCCTGATCTTCGTCGGCGCGGATGGTGAGAATGTCATCGCCATCGTCGCCGGAGCGAACGGAACCGTCACGGCGGCGGATGCGCGCGCTGCCGTGGCCGACATGAAGCGTGGCGACACCCTGATGCTGCAGATGGAGGTCCCCGCCGCGGCGATCGAGGCGGCGCTCGAGGCGGCGCGTGAACGCGGCGTCACCAGCATCGTCAACACCGCCCCGGTCACCGCAGACGCAGCCCGCCTGGGACGCATGGCCGATATCGTCATCGCCAACGAGACCGAGTTCGAACTCTTTTCCGGCAAGCCCGGGCTCGACGGCGAAGCACGCGAAGCCGAGATGGTGCGCATCAACGCCGAAACCGGCCAGACGGTCATCGTCACGCTCGGCGCCGATGGCGTCGTGGCGGTCCGCGCCGGCACGCTCTACCGCGCCAACGGCCTCGTCATCGATCCGGTCGATACGGTCGGGGCAGGCGACACGTTCTGCGGCTATTTCGCCGCCGGGCTCAACCAGGGACTGGCCTTCGAGCTCGCGCTGCGGCGCGCGGCCGTGGCCGGCTCGCTTGCCTGCCTCAAGGCCGGCGCCCAGCCTTCCATCCCCGTGCGGACAGACGTCGACCGTCATACCGGCGGCTGACGGTCCGGCAAGACGCTGGCAAGAGACGACGGCAGGGACGACGTATCTCGACGGAACACGTCGCCTGCTCGAGTTTGCACTGCGTTAACCTCTCTAATTTAGAAGATCGTTAGCCGCTCTCCCGCGATGAATGTCGGGCGCCCCCCAGCAGCAGCATGATCGTCCATGATGGAAGCGGTGCATCTCAGAAATCACCGAGGCCGCATGTCCAGATTCGTCCCGAAGTCTCTCGCCCCCAAACTGCTCATGGTCACCGGCGCCATCATTGCCGTCCTGCTTGTCGGTTCCAACTTCGTGTTGATCGGCCAGACCCGCGACCGGGTCGGTTCGCTGATCTCGGGCCAGGCCGAAGCGGAAGCCAAGGCGATCGCCCAGGGCATCGTGACCGACACCGCGGCGCTTGCGAGCGCGGCGCGCACCATGTCGGGGGTTCTGGCGCACGGCAAGCAGATGGGCGTTCTCGACCGCAAGGCGGTGGTCGACATCCTGAAATCCAATCTTGAACAGCAGAAGATGGCCTTCGGCAGCTGGTTTGCCGAGGCGCCGCAGGGCTTCGATTCGCTGCAGGAGCAATCCAAGGACAAGACCGAGCTCGGGGGCAACAAGAAGGGCGTCTTCACGCCCTACTGGACCAAGGACCAGTCCGGCGGCATCTCGCTCAGCACCTTCGACGCCGACTACAAGGCAGAATGGTATGCGAAGGCGGCGGAAAGCCAGGCCGGCGCGATCACCAAGCCCTATGTGGCCTCCGAGATCAAGCCGCCGACGGCGATGAGCTCCATCGCCTATCCCGTGGTTGTCGACGGCAAGATCATCGGTGTCACCGGCGTCGACGTGTCCCTGTCGATGCTGGCCGAGAACATTTCCAAGCTCACGCCCTTCGGCACCGGCAAGGTCTATATCGTCTCGCATGATGGCAAGTGGCTGGTGGCCCCGGACGCAGCTCTCCTCAACAAGGACTATGACGGCGTGCAGCCCGAGACGGTCAAGGCCGCGCTGGACGGCGGCAGGGCCACGGAAATTCCGGGCCTCGAAAACGCTGCGGGCGACGTCTTCACGCGCCTCGTCTATCCCTTCGATCTCGCCGGCCTGAACGTGAAGTGGGTGCTGATCATCGACATCCCCGACAGCGCCATCGCAACCCCCATCCGCGACCAGACGCTGATGATGGTCATCGGCGGCCTCGTTGTTCTCGCCGCGGCCCTGGCCGGCCTGCATTTCGCCGCCCGTGCCTATGTCGCCCGTCCTCTCGAGGGGCTGCTCGCCTCCGTCGGTCGCCTGGGCGCCGGCGATTATGCCGAGCCGGTGCAGGGCCAGGATCGCGCCGACGAGACCGGGGCCGTCTCCCGCGCGCTCGAAACCTTCCGCCACCGCCTGGCCGATTCCGTCCGCCTCGAAGCCGAGGCCGCCGAAGCCCGTCGCCAGGGCGAGGCCGAACGCGGCCGAACCGACGCCGAGCGCAACGAGAACCTGCGGATCCAGCAGATGGTCGTCGGCGACCTGAAGGAGGTTCTGGCGCGGCTGTCGGACGGTGACCTGAGCTGCCGTGTCGAGCGCGACTTCCCCGGCGAATATGCCGAGCTCAAGCGCAACTTCAACAGCGCCGTGGAAAGCCTCGAGGAAACCGTCCGGATGGTCAGCCTCGCCGTCGCCAACATCGACGGCGGCACCAGCGAGATTTCCGCCGGTGCGAACGACCTCTCGCATCGCACCGAGCAGCAGGCGGCGCAGATCGAGGAAACGGCAGCGGCCCTCAACGAACTGACCGAGCAGGTCCATTCGAGCGCCGAAAACGCCAAGACGGCGGCGGCGGCCGTCAACACCGCCAACGAGGAGGCCGAGAAGTCCGGCAGCATCGTCAAGAATGCGATCGCCGCGATGCAGAGCATCGAATCCTCATCGGCGCAGATCACCAACATCATCACCGTGATCGACGAGATCGCCTTCCAGACCAACCTGCTCGCGCTGAATGCCGGTGTCGAGGCGGCGCGCGCCGGCGAGGCGGGCAAGGGCTTCGCGGTCGTCGCGCAGGAAGTGCGCGAGCTCGCCCAGCGCTCCGCCACGGCCGCCAAGGAGATCAAGGCGCTGATCAGCGCGTCGGAAGCCCAGGTCAATGACGGCGTGGCGCTGGTCGCCCAGACCGGCAAGGCGCTGGAGGCGATCTCCAGCCAGGTCGTCAACATCAACGGCCTGATCAAGATGATCTCGGTATCATCGAGCGAGCAGGCCGCGGGCCTGCGCGAGATGAACACCGCCATGCATCACATGGATCAGGTGACGCAGCAGAATGCGGCGATGGTCGAGGAGACAACCGCGGCCTCTGTGTCGCTCAGCGACGAGGCGGCGCGCCTCAAGACTCTGGTCGCCAAGTTCCGGGTTTCCGGCAGCGCCGGGGGCTCCGACCTTCGCGCCGTGGCGCAGCGGATGCGGGCATAGCCGCTCGCCGGTTCCCTGATCGATCTCCGAAGGCCCCGCGCGCGTCGCCGGGGCCTTCGCCCGTTTCAGGGCATCATGCCGCCGAGCAGCTTCGGATCGGCACCGCCGGCGATCGAGGCCTGCCGGATGAAGAAATTCTTGAGTCCGGGCATCCGGTCGACGAGGCCCAGGCCGAAATCGCGCACGATGCGGATCGGCGTGACATCGTTCGAGAACAACCGGTTCAGCACGTCGGTGGTGACCCCCATGCGGAACGTGTCGAAGCGGCGCCAGCTCTGGTACCGCTCCAGCACGTCGAGCGCGCCGATGTCGAGGCCGAGCCGGTCGGCATCGACGATCGTCTCGGCGAGCGCGGCCACATCCTTGAAACCGAGATTGAGCCCCTGGCCGGAGATCGGATGAATGCCGTGCGCCGCATCGCCGGCAAGGGCGATGCGCGGCGCCACGAAGGCACGCGCCAATGTCAGGCCGAGCGGGAAGGCGCGGCGCGGTCCGACCGGCCGGATCGGCCCGAGCTTGTGGCCGAAACGACGCTCGAGCTCTTCTTCGAAGACCAGGTCATCGGCGGCGACCAGCCGGTCGGCGTCGGCCGTGCGCTCGGTCCAGACGAGGGAGGAGCGGTTGCCCGGCAGCGGCAGAACCGCAAACGGGCCCGCCGGCAGGAAGTGTTCCTCCGCCACACCTTCATGCGGCCGCTCGTGCTCGACGGTGGTGACGATGCCCGACTGGCCGTAGTCCCAATGCACCGTCTTGATGCCGGCGCTGTCGCGCAGCTTCGATTTCGCGCCGTCGCAGGCAACCAGCAGCCGCGCCTCGATCCGCTCGCCGCTCGAAAGCGTCGCCGTCACCGCGCGGCCGTCGACGACAAAGCCGTCCACCGTGGTGCCGAAGCGCAGGTCGACGCCGAGTGCCTCGGCGCTGCGGAGGAGGGGGCCAACCAGGGCCGGATTGGGCACCATATGGGCGAAAGGCTCGCCCGGGCCGGCCTCGCCGTCAAAGGTCAGGAACACGGGCCGCACCGGGTCGGCGGTGCGCGAATCGGTAATGACCATGCGGTTGATCGGCTGGGCCTCGGCCAGCATCTCGTCCCAGACGCCGAGCGCGGTGAGCATGCGTGAGGCCGCCGCCGCGATCGCCGAGGCGCGGGCGTCCTTCTTCCAGATGTCCTTGGGCGCCGCGTCCACCACCATGACGGAAAGATGCGGCGCGGCCTTCTTGATCGAAACTGCCACCGAGAGTCCGACATAGCCGCCGCCTCCGACCAGGATGTCCAGCATCGTCACCTCCTTGGCTGCGCCGGCGGGGACGCCGGCAACCTGCATGTCCGGCTTGCCGCCGGGATCGCGTCGAGTATAGAGGATGGCACCCAAGGACGAAACAGTGTCGGAAGGCCAAAATGCCGCGCCCCGTGAACAAGCTCACCAGTATGGAACATCTCGTCGAGATCCTCGACCTCGAGCAGATCGAGGAAAACCTGTTCCGCGGCGCGAGCCCCGATGTCGGTTGGCAGCGGCTGTTCGGCGGCCTCGTCATTTCGCAGGCGCTCGCCGCGACCCAACGCACTGTTCCCGCCGACCGCTTCGTCCATTCGCTGCATGCCTATTTCCTAAGGCCCGGCGACCCGGCCGTGCCCGTCGTCTACGAGGTCGATCGCATTCGTGACGGCGGCAGTTTCACCACCCGCCGGGCGGTGGCCATCCAGCACGGCAAGCCGATCTTCGCGCTCTCGGCCTCGTTCCAGACGGACGAGCCGGGCCTCGCCCACGAGATGCCGATGCCGGACGTGACGCCGCCCGAGGACCTGCCCGACTCCGACACGATCTACGAGAAATTCCTGAGCCGCGCGCCGGAGCATATCCGCAAGTTCTGGCTGCGCGAAAAGCCGGTCGAGATCCGCCCGGTCTCCATGACCCACTACATTTCCGCCGATCGCCTGGAACCCCGCCAGCATGTCTGGATCCGGGCCAACGGAACCGTGCCGGACGACCGCGCAACCGCTGCAGCGGTGCTCGCCTATCTCTCCGACATGACCCTGCTCGACACGTCGCTCTTCCCGCACGGCCATTCGGTCTTCGATCGCTCGATCCAGGGTGCCAGCCTTGACCACGCCATGTGGTTCCATTCCGACCCGGATTACTCCGACTGGCTGCTCTACACCCAGGACAGTCCCTTCTCCGGCGGCGCGCGCGGGTTGAGCCGCGGCGCCATCTATACACGGTCCGGGCGGCTCGTGGCCTCCGTGGCCCAGGAAGGTCTGATTCGGAAACGTGCAACTGATTAGAAGTTAGCCAAAATTCGGATTTTGCCTATTTTTTAGACTGATTGCGGGCGCGTCAGCGCGCCAAATTTTGGGCATCCCAGAAAAATCCTTAAGAATCAGTTTCTTGGAGATCGCGCTCCGACTTGGCACGCGACTTGTATTGTTATGGCCAGTCACGGGAGGGCGACGTTCCCGAGGACATGCCAGGGCGGGCGACCGTCGGAATCATTCGTCAAAGGATGGGAAACCAGATGAAAATTGTGATGGCTATCATCAAGCCGTTCAAGCTGGACGAGGTGCGCGAAGCCCTTACCGGCGTCGGCATCCAGGGCCTCACCGTAACCGAGGTCAAGGGTTACGGTCGGCAGAAGGGACACACCGAAATCTATCGCGGAACGGAGTATGCCGTCAGCTTCCTGCCCAAGCTGAAGATCGAGGTCGCCGTATCCTCCGAACTCGTCGACAGGGCGGTCGAGGCCATCGCCGGTGCCGCCAAGACCGGCCAGATCGGTGACGGCAAGATCTTCGTCTACTCGATCGACCACGCCGTCCGCATCCGCACGGGCGAAACCGATTCCGAAGCGCTCTGACGGCCGCACTTTTGCAGGGGAGTTTTACCTGATGTCACTTTCGAAGTTCACCAACCCGATCAGCACGGCCTGGCTGACGCTCGGCGTCACGCTGGCGCCCGTCATCGCCTTTGCACAGGACGCCACCGCCCCGGCCGCTCCGGCCGCAGCCCCCACCCCGGACAAGGGCGACAGCGCCTTCATGTTCATCAGCACCATCCTCGTGCTGTTCATGGCCGTCCCCGGCCTCGGCCTGTTCTACGGCGGCCTCGTCCGCGCCAAGAACATGCTCTCCGTCCTCATGCAGTGCACCGTGGTCGCGGCCGCGGTCATGATCCTCTGGGTCCTCTACGGCTACTCCTTCGCCTTCGGCGGCGGCGAGAGCCCGATCTGGGGTGGCACCGCCAAGATGTTCCTGGCCGGCGTGACCAAGGACACGACGGCGGCCACCTTCTCGGCCGGCGTGGTGATCCCCGAATATCTCTTCATGCTCTTCCAGATGACCTTCGCGGCGATCACCCCCGCGCTGATCCTCGGCGCCTTTGCCGAACGCATCAAGTTCTCCGCCGCAGTGCTGTTCTGCTGCCTCTGGGTCACCTTCGTCTATTTCCCGATCGCCCACATGGTCTGGGACGCCAAGGGTTATCTCTTCGGCCTCGGCGCGCTCGACTTCGCCGGCGGTACGGTCGTCCACATCAATGCCGGTTTCGCGGGTCTCGTGGGTGCGATCATGGTCGGCAAGCGCACCGGCTTCGGCAAGGACATGATGGCACCGCATTCGATGACGCTGACCTATGTCGGTGCCGCGATGCTGTGGTTCGGCTGGTTCGGCTTCAATGCCGGCTCCAACCTCGAAGCCTCGGGCGGGGCGATGCTCGCCACCGTCAACACCTTCGTCGCCACCGCTGCCGCGATCCTCTCCTGGTCGGCTGTCGAAGCCTTCACCCGCGGCAAGGCCTCGATGCTGGGCGCCGCCTCCGGCATGATCGCCGGCCTGGTCGCCGTGACGCCGGCTGCGGGCATCGTCGGTCCGATGGGCGCCATCGTCCTCGGTATCCTGGTCTCGCCGCTCTGCTACTTCTTCGTGTCGGTGGTGAAGAACAAGTTCGGCTATGACGATACCGCGGACGTCTTCGGCGTCCACGGCATCGGCGGCCTGTTCGGCGCCCTGGCGACCGGCATCCTCGCCTCCTCCTCGCTCGGTGGCGTCGGTTATGTCGGCGACCAGACAATGGCCGGCCAGTTCATGGTGCAGGTCCAGGCCGTCGCGATCACCATCGCATGGACCGTGATCGGCTCGATCATCCTCTACAAGGTCGTCGACCTGATCGTCGGCCTGCGTGTCGCAGTGGAAGCCGAGCGCGAAGGCCTCGACCTCGCCTCGCATGGTGAAGCCGCCTATCACTCGTAAAGAGCTTGCGGGGCGCGGGGCCAATCCGCGCGCCGCTCAACGTCCCGTCGCGGTATATGATCCACATTTACCGCTCTTTGGCCCGGCAAGCGATTGCCGGGCTCTTTTCGTCAAGAATGAGCCCGAATTTCAGCATCCGGTAAGGTGCCGGTGGTAGATCGTCTCCTGTGGCCCGACCAGGTGCGCCGTCGCGCCGGCCTCCAAGCACAGGAGACACGATGCGCATGCTGCTCACCCTTTGCGCCGCAGGCCTCCTGGCGCTTGCGCTCCTCGTCCTCGCTGCGGGTGAAGCCGTCTGGGTGCTCGATCTCCTAACCTTCTTCTGGCCGCTGATCGCGCTTGCCGCCGTCGCGCTTCTCGTCCTGGCCCTGGTCCTGGCCGGCTGGCCGGCCCGTCTCCTGGCACTTGCCGCGCTCGCCGCCTGCCTCGTCCCCTATCTCATGCTGCCGCCACGACCCGATGACGCGCCTGGCGAGCGGTTCCGTGTCCTTGCCGCCAATCTCTTTGTCGAGAACGACGACCCCCGGCGCTTCGTCGCCCTGCTCGCACGCGAACAGCCCGATATCGTCGTCACGGAGGAAACCACCGAGCCCTTCGCCGAGGCGGTACGCAGCTCTGGCCTCTATCCGTTCGAAAGCGCGACACCTCTTCGCGCCGCCGACGACAAGAAGGTGTTCAGCCGCTACCCGATCCGCGCGGAAGCCCAGCTTGACGACCTGCCGGGGCTGAAGGTCGGCCGGCACGCGCTCCGGCTCGTCATCGAGAGCCCGTCGGGGCCCGTGGTGTTCTACGCGATCCATCCGGACACGCCGCGGAGCCCCGACCAGTGGCGCGACCGCAACGCCTATCTCGACCGGCTCGCATCGGCGGTCCGCGCCGAGCCGGCAACCGCCACGGTGGTGCTTGCGGGCGACTGGAATCTCCCGGCTTTCTCGCCCTATTTCCGGACCTTCTTCGAAGAGACCGGCTACCGCTTCGCCCGGCCGGGCCTTTGGCTGCCGGTCACGCGCTTCTCGATGCGCCTCGCACGCGTCGCCTATGTCGGCTCCACCATCGACCACGTCGCCGTCTCGCCCATGGTGCGCGTTACGGGCTGGGAGCGCGGCGGCGATATCGGTTCCAACCACCTGCCCGTCATCGTCGATCTCGCTTTGCCGTCGGCGAATGTGCTGGCAGAGCGGTAGGGCGCCCCATGACGGAAGTTGCCGGCTATCTTGGCCTGTTCTTCGCCGCGCTCGCGGCCGGGTCGCTTCTGCCGGTCGCCTCGGAGGCCCCGCTCGTCGCGCTGCTTCTGGCGAGAACCTACAGCCCGGTCTGGCTCGTCGTCATGGCCACGCTGGGCAACGTGGCCGGCGGGGTCGTCAACTGGCTGATCGGCCGGGCCGCTGAACGGCTGCGGGACCGGCGGTGGTTTCCCGCGTCACCTGCGGCGCTCGAGCGGGCTCGCGCCTGGTACCATCGCTACGGCCGCTGGTCGCTGCTCCTGAGCTGGCTGCCGTTCGTCGGCGATCCGCTGACCGTCGTCGCCGGACTGATGCGCGAACCGCTGTGGTCCTTCCTGCTCTTGATCGGCATCGCCAAGCTCGCCCGCTATGTCGTGGTGGCGGCGCTCACGCTGCACATCTTGTGAAGCGCTCTCACGTCTCCTGGCTGTCGATGATGCCCTTGGTCAGCGAGCCCTCCGCCGGGTAGAGCGGGATCAGGCAGGCCTGCAGCGCGTGATAGATGTCACCCTTGCCGGCGAACAGCGTGTGCGCCGGTTTCAGGTCCTCGGTCAGTTCCTCGTGCCAGCCGCCGCGAGCCCGATCGAGGAAATGCGCGGCGATTCCGTCCCAGATCAGCCGGTAGCTGCTTTCATGCATGTCCGACGGCACGTGGTTGACCAGGAAGGCCGCAGCACCCGCCGCTTCCGCCATCGGCCACCAGAGCTTTGAGCGCTTGGCGGGCTGGTCGTCCCAGTCGAGCGTGTAGAAGAAGCCTCCATGGACGCGGTCCCAGCCGAGCGCCATCGATTGCGCGAAGAGCGCCTCTGCCGCGCCGGGCATCCAGGTCTTCTCCCGCCCGCCGAGCGCATGGAGCTGCAGGATCAGCCGCGCCCATTCCAGCCAATGGCCCGGTGTCGTGCCCGAGGGCCGGAACATCTCGTTGCCGCGATAGTCCTTGAGCAGGGTCCAGTTCTCGTCGAAATGCTCGCCGACGCGGAAGCCGGTCTCGCGGGCGCGCCGGTTGATGACGAGGTCCGCGATCGCCTCCGCGCGTTCGAGATAGAGATCCTCGCCGGTCGCCTCATAGGCCGCCATCAGGGCCTCGGTGAGGTGCATGTTGGAATTCTGGCCGCGATAGCCCGGGATCGGTGTCCAGTCGGTCTCGAATTCCTCGGCGATCGCGCCGTGCGTCTCCTCCCAGAACTTCGTCTCGAGGATCTCGGTCACGTCGGCCAGCATCGTCTCGGCGATCGGATGCCCGACCAGCGAGGCCGAGGAGGCCGCCAGCAGCACGAAGGCATGGCCGTAGCCCTGCTTGGTGGCGTCCTTCGGCCCGTCGTTCTGCATCGACCAGAAATAGCCGCCATGCGTGCGGTCTCGGTGATGGTTCCAGAGATAGTCCATGCCATGGTCGATCAGCTGCGAGCAGCCGGGGCGCCCGAGCAGGTGGCCGATGACCATGCAATGCACCATGCGCGCCGCGCTATGGATGCCGCGCACCGGGTTCTCGCCGCCGAGCGGATGGCCCTCCGCGTCGAATTCGAAGAAGCCGCCGTTCGGATTGATCGACCGATGCTGAAAGAAGTCGAACAGGCGGTTGGCTTCGCCCATCAGCCAGTCGCGATGGGTCGAAAGATTGATCCAGCTCTGTGCCGGCATGGTGATCCTCCCCTGTCGTCCGATCGGTTAGGCGAGACTCGCCAGCCGCTGCTCGGCAAGCCGCACCCAGTAGCTCACGCCATGCGGGATGATCTCGTCATTGAAGTCGTAATCGGCATTGTGCAGCGCCGCCGTGTCGCCGTTGCCGATGAAGATGAAGTTCCCCGGCCGGGCGTTCAGCATGTAGGAAAAATCCTCGCCGCCCATCATCGGATTGACGCCGGCATCGACATTCGGCAGTCCGGCCACCTCGCCCGCTGCTCCGACCGCGACACCGGTCTGTTCGGCATGGTTGCGCGTCACCGGATAGCCCGATCGCACCGACACCTTCGCGCTCGCACCCATCGCCGCGGCGACGCCTTCCGAAATCTCGCGCAGTCGCTGCTGCGAGTAATCCCGGATCTCTGCTGTCAGCGTGCGGATCGTGCCGGCGAAGCTCACGTCATCGGGAATGACGTTGGAGGCGTCGCCCGCCTTGAGGATGGTCACAGACACCACGGTCGACTGCAGCGGATCGACATTGCGCGAGGCGATGGTTTGGAGCGCGGTGATGATCTGCGCGGCCACCACGACCGGATCGACCGTCGTATGGGGCATCGCCGCATGGCCGCCACGTCCGCGCACGGTGACCGAGAATTCGTCGGTGGACGCCATGATCGGACCCGGCCGGGTGGCGAATTTCCCGGCCTCGAGCCCCGGCAGGTTGTGCATGCCATAGACCTCGGAGATCGCGAAGCGCTCCATCAGTCCGTCCTTCACCATTTCGCGACCGCCGCCGCCGCCCTCTTCTGCGGGCTGAAAGATCACGGCGATGCTCCCGGCGAAATTGCGCGTTTCGGCGAGATATTTCGCCGCACCCAAAAGCATGGCGGTATGCCCGTCATGACCGCAGGCATGCATCTTGCCCGCGGTCTTCGATGCCCAGTCCTTGCCGGTCTTTTCGGCAATCGGCAGCGCGTCCATGTCGGCCCGGAGCCCCAGCGTCGGGCCGTCGCCGCGATTGCCTTTGATGATGCCGACGACGCCGGTGCGTCCCAGCCCCTTGACCACCTCGTCGACGCCGAATTCCCTGAGCCGGGCCTCGACAAATCCCGCGGTCTTGACCACGTCGAACATCAGTTCGGGCATCGCGTGCAACTGCCGCCGCCAGGCGGTGATCTCGGCATGCATTTCACTGGCGCGGTTGAGGATGGGCATTCTCGCTCACCTGTCTCGAAGGGACATCGGAAGCCGGGAGAACCGGCAAATTGTTCGTGCGGCATCTGCCATTTCTCTGCCATATAGGCTAAATAGGGCCTGGTCAAAACTTTCCAGACGGATGATTGGGTAAGGCACAGGATGAAGGCTGTATTCCGCAAGCGCGCCATGAGGGCCGCCGCCGCGTTTCTCGGAGCCGCGCTGTCGGCCGGTGTCGTCGCCGATGCTCTCGCAGGTCCTCACATGCTCGTCGACATCAGGACCGGCAAGGTCATCGAGCACGAGGATGCGTTCCAGAAGTGGTATCCGGCCTCTCTCACCAAGCTGATGACCGCCTATGTCGCCTTCCGCCAGGTCAAGGCCGGCCGCATGACCATGCAGACGCCGATCGTCATGAGCAAGCGCGCTGCGGCCGAGCCGCCATCCAAGATCGGCCTCAAGCCGGGACAGGCGCTGACGCTCGACGACGCGCTCAAGGTGCTGCTCGTCAAGTCCGCCAATGACGTCGCCTTCTCGATCGCCGAGAATGTCGGCGGCACCAAGGAGAATTTCGTGGCGATGATGAATGCAGAGGCGCGGCGTCTCGGCATGAGCTCGACCAATTACATCAATCCGAACGGCCTGCCCGGCGCTGGCCAGTACACGACCGCGCGCGACCTCGCGGTACTGACGCTGGCCATCAAGCGGGAGTTTCCGCAATATGCCGGCTACTTCTCGCTCGAGGGCGTCGCCATCGGCAAGAAGAAGTTCGGCAACTACAACAAGCTGATCGCCCGCTTCGACGGCGCCGACGGCATGAAGACCGGCTATATCTGCGCCTCGGGCTACAACCAGGTCTCGACGGCCACCCGCAACGGCCGCGCCGTGATCTCGGTGGTCCTCGGCGCCGACAGCCTGGCGGGCCGGACGATCCTGTCGGCGGACCTGCTGCAGAAGGGCCTGACCGACGGCGCGGGCTTTTCCGACCCCTCAATCTACAAGCTCAAGCCCTATGGCGCGACCCGCGACCAGGTGAGCGACGTGAGCGAGGTCATGTGCAAGAAGAGCGGCGCCCGCAAGAAGGTGCGCTCGGAATCGACGGACGAGGTCGGCGACAACAAGACTTCGCCCTGGGTGCACGAGATCACCCGTCCGCTCGAATTCGCCCAGATCACGGTGATCCCTGCCGGCAAGACCGCGGGCAGCGTCGAGGCCGAGGAAGTGGCGGACGCCGATCCCCTCGTGGTCTTCGGCCGCACCGTCACCGACATTCCCGTTCCGATGCCGCGACCGGTCAACTGATGGCCGCACCCTCCGACCGCATCCCGGTGACGATCCTCACCGGCTTTCTCGGCGCGGGCAAGTCGACGCTGCTCAACCGCCTGTTGCGTGATCCCGACATGAAGGACACGGCCGTCATCATCAACGAGTTCGGCGAGGTCGGCATCGATCACCTGCTGGTCGAGTCCTCGGGCGACGCGATGGTGGAATTGTCGAACGGCTGCCTCTGCTGCACCGTGCGCGGCGAACTCACCGATACGCTTGTGTCGTTGCGGGAGGGGCTCGATTCCGGCCGCGTGCGTGCGTTGAAGCGGGTGGTGATCGAGACGACGGGTCTCGCCGATCCCGCTCCGGTCATCCAGTCGATCATCGGCGCCGGCGAAATCTCCCGCGACTACGCCGTCGATGGCGTCATAACGCTCGTCGACGCGGTCAACGGACTGTCCACCCTCGACCACCACGAGGAAGCCCGCCGCCAGGCGGCCATGGCCGACAAGCTGGTCATGACCAAGAAAACGCTTGCCGATCCTGCCGCGATTCCGCCGCTGATTGCTCGTCTTCGTGCGCTCAATCCGCTGGCATCGGTCACCGACGGCGATGCGCCCGAGGCCGCCCGCGCGGCGGCGCTCGCCTGCGGCCTCTACGACCCGACGACCAAGATCGCCGACGTGTCGCGCTGGCTGCATGACGAGGGCGCGCCGGATCACGACCACCACGACCACAACCATCACGGTCACGATCATGGTCACGGTCACGGTCACGACCATAGCCACCACGATCATCCCCATCATCACCATGACGCAACGATCCGGTCCTTCTCGATCATCCATGATCGTCCTGTCGATCCGGCGGCGATCGGCATGTTCGTCGATCTCCTCAGGTCCGCCCATGCCGAGAAGCTCTTGCGCATGAAGGCGGTGGTGCAGCTCGCCGACGATCCGGACCGGCCGCTGGTCCTGCATGGTGTGCAATCGGTCTTCCACCAGCCCGAAAGGCTCTCGGCCTGGCCCGACCCCGCCGATCGTCGCACCCGCATGGTGCTGATCACCCGCGACCTGCCCGAAAGCTTCGTCCGCGACCTGTTTGACGCCTTCACCGGAACACCCCGCATCGACCGCCCGGACCGCCAGGCGCTGGAGGAAAACCCGCTCGCAATTCCCGGCCTGCGGCTCTGAACCGGCAACCATTCGCTGATTTTTCGAAACAAATCAGCCCCTTCCGCGTTTCCTCCCGAGCTTTGTCAGGGGGTTGCGTTCATGGGTCGTCTCATCGTCGTGTCCAATCGTGTGCCGTTGCCGGACAAGAGCGGCACGGCACCCGCCGGCGGCCTTGCGGTCGCGCTGCAGTCGGCGCTTGAAAAGCGCGGCGGCGTCTGGCTCGGCTGGTCGGGCAAATCGACCGGGGAGGGCGAGGCCGGACCGCTTCAGTCCCACACTGTCGGCAATATCGATTACGCGCTGACCGACCTCACGGCCCGCGACGTCGAGGAATACTACCAGGGCTTCGCCAACCGGGTTCTCTGGCCGATCTGCCATTACCGCCTCGATCTTGCCGAATACGGCCGTCGCGAGATGGCCGGCTATTTCAGGGTCAACCGCTTCTTCGCCGACCGGCTGGTGCCGCTGCTTGCGCCCGACGACCTGATCTGGATCCACGATTATCACCTGATCCCGCTCGCCGCCGAACTCCGGGCGCTCGGCGTCACGAACCACATCGGCTTCTTCCTGCACATTCCTTGGCCGGCGCCCGACGTGTTCTTCGCCATGCCCGTGCACGAGGAGATCCTGAGGAACCTCGCGAGCTACGACGTGGTCGGCTTCCAGACCCGCAACGACCGGGAGAATTTCGTCGACTGCCTGAGCCGGCTCGGGATCGGCGCGTCCGCCGGCAATGACGTCGTCCGCGTTGGCAGCCACGGGCTCGTCGCTCGGGCCTACCCGATCGGCATCGAGACCGGCCCCTTTGCCGCCATTGCCGCCCGCGCCGGCGGCACCGCGCTTGCCCGTCGCATGCGCGAGAGCCTCGGCGGCAAGGGCCTGATCATCGGCGTCGACCGGCTCGACTATTCCAAGGGCATCACCCAGCGCATCGATGCCTTCGAGAAGTTCCTGACCCGCCATGCGGAGAACCAGCGCGCTGTCACGCTTCTGCAGATCACCCCCAAGTCGCGCTCGGAAGTGCCGGAATACGAGGCGATGCAGCGGGCGGTCGCCGAACAGGCCGGCCGCGTCAACGGCGCGCTCGGCACCGTCGACTGGGTGCCGATCCGCTATGTCAACCGCTCGCTCGGCCGGCCCGCGCTCGCCGGTCTCTACCGCATGGCCAAGATCGCGCTCGTGACGCCGCTGCGCGACGGCATGAACCTCGTCGCCAAGGAATTCGTCGCCGCCCAGGACCCTGATGATCCCGGTGTGCTCCTGCTGTCACGCTTCGCCGGCGCCGCCGAGGAGCTTCACGACGCGGTGCTGGTCAATCCCTACGATGTCGAGGGCACGGCAGATGCCATCGCCATGGCGCTCGCGATGCCGCTCGAAGAGCGGCAGGCCCGCTGGAGATCGATGATGGCGGCCGTCACCGAGAACGACGTCTTTCACTGGTGCGACACGTTCCTCGCCGATCTTACTAGCAATCCGGCCGCGACCGGTCATGGGCCCGTCCGGCAGGCGGCCAACCGGCGTTGATCCCGCCGCACGCTCTGGCAACAACCAAATCGACACAAAAAAGCCCGACGCGGGAGGACGCGCCGGGCTCTCGTTGGTGGCCATCGGAGGGAGGGGGAGACCGATGGCCCGAATGCCGCCCTCGGGAGGAGGGGGGCGGCATCGCTTGAGCCGTAGATGGTGTCGCTGCCACAATCCCGCAACGGCGCATTTCCGCATAGCTCCCCTGCAGGCGGCGCAGTCCGGTATCGGCCGACGGTCCCCGGCTGAGATTGGGCCGGCCGGGCGGCACGTCGAGGCTTCAATTCCCACCCGAAACGATTTAGACGACTAGGGACGACCTGCGAGCCGGCATGCGGCTGAGGAGAGATGCATGGCCCTGGTGATCGGCGAGGACAAGACATGGCGGCGGCCGACCCTGCGCCTCATCCTGTCCGTCGTCATGGTTGGCCTCGTGCTTGCCGTGGCGACAACCCTTCTCGCCATCGGCTTCGTCCGCGCCCGCCAGACCGCTGTCGAGCGCATCCAGGAGCGGATGAGCGATTTCTCCGATCGTCTGACCAGCCGGCTGACGATCATTTCCGGTGACACGGCGACCTTCGTCAACATCTTCGCGACCGCGATCAACGCCTTTGCCTCTGCCCCGATGGAGAGCCTCGGCGACAAGCTCACCTTCGCCCGTGAGGCGCTGGTCCGCACCCCCACTGTCGACGGCATCTATGTCGGCTATGAGGACGGCTCGATCTTTCATGCCGTCACCCTGCGCGAAAGCGCCTGGCGGAAGATCCTCGACGCCCCTGTCGGTGCCGACATCGCGATCCGCGTCGGCAGCCCCGCCCCGGCGGCCGATGGCGCGGCGACCATGCGGGTGTTCTTCCTCGACGCGGCCGGCAAGCGGATGCCGGGCGAGCGGACCGTGCCCTATGGCTTCGACCCCCGCACCCGGCCCTGGTACCAGCATGCGCTCGGCGCAACCTCGGCGGTCGCGACCGGCCCCTATATGGTCGCCTCGACCGGGGCCCTGGCCATGACGATATCCCAGGCCCATGCCGCCAGCCCCCGCACGGTCATCGGCGCAGACGTGCTCCTCACGCGCCTCACCGATTTCGTCAACCGCGAGCTCCTGACCCCCAACACCGTGGTGTTCCTCGCCGACCGCAACGGTCTTCCGGTCATCCATTCGAGCCGCAGCGTGATGGAGAAGATCATCGAGGCGACCCGGGACAAGAGTGTCGACGCCACCCGCCGCGCCGATCCGCTGACCCGCTCGCTGAGCCGGCTGCTCGAAGCCCGCGACGGTCGCGTCGAAGCCGTCAATGTCGAGGGCCGCACCTATGTCGTCATGACCTCGAAGCTGCAGTCGACGCTGCTCTTCGCCGGCAGCACGATTGTCATGGCGGCGCCGATCGACGAACTGCTGGGACCCGCCTACGACCTGCTGATCCAGGGATTGGCGGTTGCCGCCGCCGTCGTCGTGCTGGTGGTGGTCGGCGCGATCGTCTTCGCCGGCATGATCACGCGCTCGCTCAACCAGCTCACGGAGGGGGCACAAAGGCTGCAGGAGCTCGACTTCCAGGCGGAGATCGACGTCCCGAGCCGCATCCGGGAGATCCATATGCTTTCGGGCGCGATGCGGCAGGCGCGCGACGCGATCTTCACCTTCGCGCTCTATGTACCCAAGGAACTGGTGCGCAAAGGCATCGAATCGGGCGAGTTCGCCCGCCGCTTGGCCACGCGCCACGAAGTGACGGCGATCTTCACCGACATCTACGATTTCACAACGATCAGCGAGCATTACGCCCCCGAAGCGGTCGTCACTATGCTGTCGGACTATTTCGACATCCTGAACCGCACGGTCAGCGCCCATAACGGCACCATCATCCAGTTCCTCGGCGATTCGATCTTCGCCATGTGGAATGCCCCGGTCCCGGATACCAGGCATGCGGAAAATGCCTGCCGTGCGGCGCTGGCGATGCGCGATGCGCTCGCCGAATTCAACCAGTTGCAGAAGAGCCGCGGCCTGCCGGAATTCCGCACCCGCTTCGGCATCCATACCGGCGAGGCCGTCGTCGGCAGCGTCGGCGCGGTCGACCGCCTGCAATATACGGCGATGGGCGACACGATCAACGTCGCCTCCCGGCTCGAGGGCATGAACAAGGAGCACGGCACGACAATCCTCGCCAGCCGCGCCGTCTTCGAGCATTGTGCCGAGGCGATCCTCTTCCGCTCGCTCGGCGAGGGCCGGGCCAAGGGACGCGTCGAGGAGATCGATCTCTATGAGGTCGTCGGCGTCCAGGACGTCACCGTCTCCGTCCCGCTCGCAGTGACGGGCTGACGGCTCTTATCGGCCCGACCTGGCATCAGCGGGTGCCGGCCTCCCGCGGCACACGCGGCAGGAAGATGGTCAGCAGGCCCAGGAGCGGCAGGAACGAGCAGACCTGGAAGACCCAGACGATCCCGTTTCTGTCGGCGAAGTCGCCCAGGAAGGCGGCACCCAGCCCGCCGGCGCCGAAGGCGAAGCCGAAAAAGATGCCGGCGATCATCCCCACACGGCCGGGCACCAGCTCCTGCGCGAAGACGACGATCGCCGGGAAGGCCGAAGCGAAGATCAGCCCGATGACGACGACCAGAACGCAGGTCCAGGCGAGATTGGCATAGGGCAGGAGGAGTGCGAAGGGAATGACGCCGAGGATCGAGAACCAGATCACGAAGCGCGCCCCGAACCGGTCCCCGATCGGCCCGCCCGCCACCGTCCCGACCGCCACCGCGCCGAGGAAGAGGAACAGCATCAGCTGCGCCGCCTGCACGCTCATGCCGAACCGCTCGATCGCATAGAAGGTGAAGTAGCTCGACATCGAGGCGGTGTAGACATTCTTGGTCGCGGTCAGCACGATGAGGATGAGGAGCGCCCAGAGCACGCGGTTGCGGTCGAGCGGCAGGGCCTTGCTGGCGGGCGGCCTGGACGCCTGCTGGCGCCGGTGCTCCATGAACCAGCGTCCGACCCAGGTCAGGATCATCATGCCGACAAGCGCGATGATGGCGATCCAGGCGACGCTGCCCTGGCCGAAGGGCAGAACCACGAAGGCGGCGAGCAGCGGTCCGATCGCCTGGCCGGCATTGCCCCCGACCTGGAACAGCGACTGCGCCAGCCCATGCCGGCCGCCCGAGGCGAGACGGGCGATCCGTGACGACTCCGGATGGAACACCGCCGACCCGAAGCCGATCAGGCAGGCGCCGATGACCAGGAGCGCAAAACTGTGGGCGTTGCCGAGCAGGATCAGGCCGAAGAAGGTGCTCGCCATGCCCGCCGGCAGCGAATAGGGCATGGGAAAGCGGTCGGTGACCATGCCGACAAGGGGCTGCAGCAGCGACGCGGTCACCTGGAAGGCAAGTGTCAGAAGCCCGATCTGGACGAAGTCGAGATCATAATTCGTCTTGAACAGCGGATAGAGCGAAGCCAGCAGCGACTGCATGATGTCGTTGATCATGTGGCAGAGGCTGACCGCCACGATGACGGACATCGTGGTGGCACCATAGGTCACGACCGGTTTTGAATCCGCGACGGCCATCGGACACTCCTTGCGCAGGCTTGTTTGGACGCTTGTCTAGCATCATGCCTGTCGGATGATAAGTTCGGAGTGGCGGTTTCCGGTACGCCTGCGCTCAGGTCCGGCCAAATGTGTCCTCGAGGCGGATGATGTCGTCCTCGCCGAGATAGGATCCGGTCTGAACCTCGACCAGTTCCAGCAGGATCTTGCCGGGATTGGCGAGCCGGTGCACTTCACCCTGGGGAATGTAGACCGACTCGTTTTCGCGCAGCATCTGGATCGTGTTGCCGATCTGGACCTCGGCCGTGCCGCGCACGACGATCCAATGCTCGGATCGATGATGATGCTTCTGCAGCGACAGCTGCTTGCCGGGCTTCACGAACAGCCGCTTCACCTGGAAGCGGTCGCCGACCAGGACCGAGGAATAACCGCCCCAGGGGCGGTAGCTGGTGCGATGCTCCTCGGTGAGCTTCGCGGTGGCGGTATCCTGCGCGAGCGCCTTGACGACGCGCCCGACATCCTGCGCGTCCGACAGCCGGCCGACATAAACGGCATCCTCGGTCACCACGACGACGGCGTCGTCGATGCCGTTGACCGCGACATGCGTGCCCTCGGACAGGACAAAGGAATTGTGTGCGTTGAACAGCGTCACCGGCCCCCGCGTCACATTGCCGTGCTCGTCGGTCTCGCTCTCCTTCCACACCGCGTCCCAGGCGCCGAGATCCGACCAGCGGATCGGCGAGGGGACGACGGAGGCGAGCTCCGTTTTCTCGAAGATGGCGTAGTCGACCGAAATGTCCGGCGATGCCGAGAACTCGGCCTCGCCCAGCCGGATAAAGTCGAGATCTTCGCGGGCGGCCTTCACCGAGGCCTCCGCCGCGGCCAGAACCTCGGGCGCGAGCGCACGGCATTCGGCGAGGAACACGGCGCTGTCGAACAGGAACATGCCGGAGTTCCAGTAGTAATTGCCCTTGGCGATCATCTCGCGGGCGCGCTCCTCGTTCGGCTTCTCGACGAAACGGGCAACGTGGTGGGCGCCGCTGGGCTCGATCTCGCCTGCCTCCACATAGCCGAAGCCGGTCGCGGGCGTTGTCGGCGTGATGCCGAACGTGGCAAGCCGGCCCTCGCGCGCGGCGCGGGCTGCGGTGTCGATGGCAATGAGATAGGCGTCGTCGACCGCGATATTGTGGTCGGATGCGAGGATGTGGACGAGCCGCGGGCCGCTGCGCGCGGCGACGAGCACCGCCGCGGCGATGGCCGGTGCGGTGTTGCGGGCGGCGGGCTCGAGCAGCACCGCGGCGAGCTCGATACCCGCTTCCTGCGCCTGTTCGGCGACGAGGAAGCGGTATTCGGCATTGGTGACGACGATCGGCCTGTCGTAACGCGTCGGATCGTTGAGCCGCTTGAGCGTCATCTGAAAGAGCGAGAGATCCCCGGTCAGTGCCAGAAACTGCTTGGGTCGCTGCGACCGCGACATCGGCCAGAGGCGCGTGCCCTTGCCGCCAGCCAGGATTACCGGAACGATCAGATCATTGGACATCAGTCTCTCCACCTCGGGCGACGCAGGCGGCTGCCGCCGCTCGCCCCTGCTCCATAGCGCGCTCCGGTCGGCGGTGCCATCCCCGTCGGCCGGTCGCGCTCAATGGCGCGCGACTGTGGCGCAAAGAGGGTTCCCAAGAGTTATCGGGAGCCGCCCGGGGCGATTTTCTTGCTTGCTATCCTTAATGCAAGACTTTCGCGCCGCCCGCTTATACCAGATCTCGATGATAGGAACTCATAGGATGACGTGAGGCTGGTCTCCGGCTAGGCGCGTCGTGCAGGTCGATGCTCACGCATCGGCCAAGCGGCGCAACGACGCCGGAGACCAGCCTCACGTCACCTTCGGCCGGCTTCTCGGGCCTTCTGGCGTCGTCGAGGTCCTTGACCGATGCGACAGCATCGCCCGGCGGACCTCTCCTAGCCAGAAGACCCGATCGAGCCGGTCCTATGGGTTCCTATCATCGAGATCTGGTATTACCTCTCCTGGCCAGAAGCCGGTCGAGCGGGTCCCAAGGGTTCCAATCGTTGAGAATTGGTATAAGCGCGGACAAGCGCGCGAAAATGCTGCAAGACTCCGCCCGTTCCGGATGATTCGCGGGGGCGGGGAAGGGTACGCATGCAGCGGTTCGCGGCCTATGTGATGTTGAGCTCGGGCCTGAGGCGTTTTCTGGTCGCCCTGCTCGCGGGCGCGCTCACCAGCCTGTCGCAGCCACCCTTCTCTGTCTTCGCCGTGAATTTCGTTAGTTTTCCGATCCTGCTCTTCCTGCTGGACGGGGCAAGCGGCAATCCGGACCACGGTTTCCTCCGTCGCCGGCTTCCCGCTTTCTGGATCGGCTGGACCTTCGGGCTGGGATATTTTGTCGCAGGTCTCTGGTGGACGGGAGCAGCACTCCTGGTTGAAGCCGACGAGTTCGCCTGGGCGCTTCCGCTCGCCATTCTCGGTCTGCCGGCCTATCTCGCCATCTTCTACGGCCTCGCCACCGTGCTCGCGCGGCTGTTCTGGAGCGATGGCCTGGCCCGGCTCTTCGCGCTCGCTGCCGCCTTCGGTCTCGGCGAATTTCTTCGGGCGACGGTGCTGACGGGATTTCCCTGGAACGCCATCGGCTATGCCGCCATGCCCATACCGCTTGCGATGCAGAGCGCGGCCGTCATCGGCGTCTACGCGATGAATGCGCTCGCAGTCCTGGTCTTCGCCGCGCCTGCTCTTCTCGTCACCGGCCGTGGCGGAAGGGCAGCGGCAGCCATTGCCTTCCTGCTGGTCGCGGCCCATCTCGGCTGGGGTGCGTATCGGCTCCAAACCGCCCTTCCGGTGCCCGAAGATGCCCGGCGCGTTCGTATCGTCCAGCCGATGATCGACCAGGCCGCCAAGATCGATGACGGGGAGCGGGGCCGCATCTTCGAGGAGCATCTGGCCCTCACCACCCGACCGCCCGCGGATGGCGGCAAGCGGGCCGATTTCGTCATCTGGCCGGAGACCTCCATCCCCTTCATCGTCACCCGAAATCCCGATGCGCTGGTCCGGATCGCCGATACGCTCGAGGACGGCCAGGTCCTGATCGCCGGCGCCGTGCGGACGGAAAGCGACGGCACGGGCCAGCCCACCCGCTACTACAACTCCGCCTACATGATCGATTCTCAGGGCCAGATCATCGGCGCCACCGATAAGGTCCACCTGGTACCCTTCGGCGAATATCTGCCGCTCGAGAGCTTCTGGAACCGGCTCGGCCTGAACGCCATCGCCGCCTATCCCGGCGGATACAGCGCCGCCCCGCGCTATGAGCTCCTGACGTCCCCCGACGGCAAGAAGCTCCTGCCGCTGATCTGCTACGAGGTCATCTTCCCGACCGAGAGCGACGAGGTCGCAAGCGGCGCGGATGCCATCGTCAATCTCACCAATGACGGTTGGTTCGGCCGCACGCCGGGCCCCTGGCAGCATTTCCAGCAGGCGCGGATTCATGCCGTCGACAGCGGATTGCCGGTCATCCGGAATTCCAACAGCGGCATCTCGGCGATGATCGATCCCTATGGGCGAATCGTGTCGGGCCTCGACTACGGGGCCGTGGGCGTCGTGGACGCTGTACTGCCATCGCGAGTAGAACTTCCGTTTCGTACTATTTCGAGACAGGCTTACTTCTGGTTGCTTGAAATCGTTCTTTTTTTGAGCACCCCTTTCACTCGCCTGAGTTTTATTTTTCGCCGTAATTGACCAAAATCCCCTAAAAAGGCATAGTGTCCTCGCACGGTCGATGCCCGTTAAAGTGAAGACATACCTGGAAGCTCCCACATGGCGACCTGCTGAACGTCTTGCGATTTGAAACAGTCCATCGGCCAACACTTCGCAGACAGGACAAAGTAAAAATGGAAAACAAGAAAAAGCCCAACCCGATCGACATCCATGTCGGAAGTCGGATCCGGTTGCGCCGTACCATGCTTGGCATGAGTCAGGAAAAACTCGGCGAGAGTCTCGGAATAACCTTCCAGCAGATTCAGAAGTATGAGAAGGGCACGAACCGCGTCGGCGCCAGCCGGTTGCAGGCGATCTCCGGCATACTCAACGTGCCGGTGTCGTTCTTCTTCGAGGACGCACCCGACGGCAACCCGGCCAACACACCCGCGGGCATGGCCGAGGCCTCCAGCTCCAACTACGTGGTCGACTTCCTGTCGTCCTCGGAAGGATTGCAGCTCAACCGCTCCTTCGTAAAGATCGCCGACGCCAAGGTCCGGCGGAAGATCGTCGATCTCGTCAAGGCGCTCGCCGCCGAGTCTGAAGGCGAATAACAGACCGCATCGGGCGCCGCAGCGATGCGGCGCATTCCGGCTAATCGAGGGTCTGCGGCAGCTCCGCGAGGAACTGTCGTCGTATCGTCAGTCCCAGCGGTTCGCGTGCCTCGGCCGTGCCCACGCGCAGTCGGGCGAAGATCACGTCACGCCCGCCCTTCCGTGCCCAACCGACGAACCAGCCGACAGGGCGTGAGCGCCGGAGACGCCCGTCGCCATCGCGCAGCCAGCCGCTGCCGGTCTTGCCCCATACCCGCCAGCCCCCGGACACAAAGGCGGGAACGATGGAACGCGCCGCAGCCTGCGCCTCAGGACGTGCCGGCAGGGATCCGTCCAGGAGCCGCCGCAGGAAGCCGACCTGTTCTTCCGGCGAAATCGCAAGCGACGAGGAAAGCCAGGACTGCGTCAGTCCGTCCTCAGCGCCCTTGTTCCCGGTGACATCGTGGTTGCCATAGCCGAAACCCGTCACATAGCCGCCGAACCGCTCGGCCCCCAGCTTCCGGGTGATTTCCTGCGAGTACCAGACGATGGATTCGTCGAGCCAACGCGTCGGATCGATCGCCTTGCGGGCCCGCTTCGGCGCCTGGTAGGCGGGCCGATAGGGCCAGAGCGGTTCGTGCGCATCCTTCAGGATGCCGGCATCGAAGCCCACGACCGCGATGGCAAGCTTGAAGGTGGACATCGGCGTCACCCGCCGATCGCAGATGCCGTCGGAGCGCAGGATGGCGCCGCTCTTTCGGTCGACCAGGAGCATGCAGTCGAGACCGCCGGGCACAGGCTCCGCCCGCACGGCCTGCCCTGTCGAGAGCAGCAGGAGTGCAGCCGCGATGGCCGCGCAGCAAGTTCGGCGCAAAGTCCTCGTCTTAACCATGTTCGCCACCACTACCGGCAAAGGCGGATATTTTGCGGCGGGGGATCGCCTGAAACCGGGACATAAAGATATATCAATATCCTTGTGTTCTTGTCTTTCGGCATCCAAGTCACTACACACATCACGCCATCTTCATTGAGGGGAATTCCCGTAATGCGCCCAAGCTATCTCTTCACCAGCGAGTCCGTTTCCGAAGGACATCCGGACAAGGTCTGCGACCGCATTTCCGACGAGATCGTCGATCTGGTCTATCGCGAGGCGATCAAGTCCAAGACCGATCCCTGGTCCGTCCGCATCGCCTGCGAGACGCTCGCCACGACGAACCGGGTCGTCATCGCCGGTGAGGTTCGCCTGCCGCACGGCCTGATGAAGAAGGACAAGAACGGCGTCGAAGTCATCAACCCCTCGAAGTTCAAGCAGGTGGCGCGCAAGGCGATCCGCGACATCGGCTACGAGCAGGACGGGTTCCACTGGAAGACCGCCAAGATCGACGTGCTCTTGCATTCGCAGTCGGCCGACATCGCCCAGGGCGTCGACAATGCCTCCGACCAGCAGGGCGAGGAAGGCGCGGGCGACCAGGGCATCATGTTCGGCTATGCCTGCAACGAGACGCCCGACCTGATGCCGGCGCCGATCTACTATGCCCACCGCATCCTGCAGCTCCTGTCCGACGCCCGCCGCAAGGGCGAGGGCGACGCCGGCAAGCTCGGCCCCGACGCCAAGAGCCAGGTGACCGTCCGCTACGAGAACGGCAAGCCTGCGGAAGTGACCTCCATCGTCCTCTCGACGCAGCATCTCGATGCCAGCTGGGATTCCAAGAAGGTCCGCAAGGTGGTCGAGCCCTATATCCGCGAGGCCCTGGGCGACCTGCCTATCGCCAAGGACTGCAACTGGTACATCAATCCGACCGGCAAGTTCGTGATCGGCGGACCGGACGGCGACGCGGGCCTCACCGGCCGCAAGATCATCGTCGACACCT
>JAESFG010000312.1_pt1 | contig 85587 bp, 89 predicted proteins | sample 9269371 | NCBI WGS metagenome assembly JAESFG01 (sample SAMN14506227, study PRJNA617093) | algae metagenome | isolation source: Aetokthonos hydrillicola CCALA 1050 (B3-Florida) and co-occurring... | place: USA: South Carolina | collected 2013-01-01
TGCTTCTGCCGCCTCAAGGACTTCAGGCGTGTCGCAACCCGCTATGACAAACTTGCCCGAAATTTCTTGGCCGCCATCCACCTCGCAGCTATCGTCGCCTACTGGATCAATTGAGTCTGGACCCTAAGACTCGAAAGAGCCAAACAGCAAAATCTGATTATCACGGATCCCTACGAGCCAGAGATCACGGTGGATAACATCGAGGTCGCGCAATTTATCTATTGCATGCTTCATAACCAGAAGGTTCGCGGTGTCATCGAAACCATTACCTCCAAGGCGGTCTTGATCCTCGGTCGCTTCACGGATGAGCGTAAGGCAGTCCTCGATGCCCTCCGTGAGGAACTGCGCAACCGCAACTACCTGCCCATCTTGTTCGACTTCAGCGTTCCCGCAACGCGAGACATTACCGAGACCGTGTCGCTGTTGGCCCGGATGGCTCGCTTCATCATTGCGGACCTGACCGACCCCAGCAGCATCCCCAAGGAGTTGGAGGCTATCGTTCCTCACCTTGCCGTGCCCGTTCAACCGCTGCTCGAAGGTGCGGAGCAGCCCTATGCGATGTTCAAGGACTATTGGAAGTATGATTGGGTGCTTCCGGTCTACCGATACGAGGGGCTAGAGCCGTTGCTCGCAAAGCTTGCCGATAAGGTCATCGCCCCTGCGGAAGGGAAAGTGCAGGCTCTGCAAGAGCGACGGCGCGTGATCGAGGCTGAGCTGACCAGGCCTCAGTAGAACGCGCCATTGCAGCACATTCAGTCTACAATCTGCGGCATCGCCTTAATTCCAAAGGCTTCCTCTCTGACGGTGCCTTCGCATACAGCGACGCGCCTCCGGTCTCGGAGGCTGCGTCCTAGCTCGCCGCAAACCCTTCCGTCGAGCCTGCCAAGGCGGTCGCCATGACGTCTTCCGCACTCGCCAGGCGTGTCCTGGCCCGCTCGCAGATGCCCGGCACGCTCACGGCTTTGGCTCGACGCCCGATCAGCTCCACCGCTTCCCGAATACGGGCGACTTCACCAGGTCGACCTTCCAGTCGAAGAAGTCGTAATTGCCCGACCATTCATGGATCTTGGTTTCGCAAACCTCGCATTTGAACTTGCCTGAATGCTTGTCCGGGTGGTGCTCCTTGGTCGCGGCGTACGGCAGGCCGCAACTGGGGCAGCTGAAATACTCGATCGTCCAAATGCTGTTTGCCATGCTCGAAGTATGAGAGGCGTCCGGTCGCTATTCCAGTCCCGGCGCCAGTTACGATAAACGTTCGGCTATTGCGCACGTCCGGCCAGCCGATCAACATGAAGCGTTTTCTTAACTTTTCAGCGCCTGCACGGATCGGTGCCCATGGCGGCTCAGCGCGTTCCAGATTTAACCCCGAACGCAGCCATCAAGCTTAACAGGCGAGTTTCGTTGCGGCCGCGCCGGACATCTCTAGGGTGACATCAGGTCGTGCAGATGGCGATTAGTCCCCGTCTGAGTACTGCGCGATCAGGGGCCGCTTCGTGCCCTACAGGCGGCCCCGCCCCTCATGTTCGGCAGCGTGGCAGCGACCGACAGGCCGGGATTTCAGTGACCCGAGCCTGAGACGACACGCCGCCGGGACACCGCATTTCGAGCCCGGCGGCGCATGTTTTCGAATCATCCCGCGTCTGCGCGCACCCCACTTCGGGTGAAGCAAAATTCGAGCTTCCTTGCAATCGGACGATGCGCGGTTCCGTCCGTAATCGTACGGTTGGATAAACGCTACCGGCGCAAGCGCTTAGCGAGTATTCTTGGAATCGATCCGCGTTCAGTTCGAGTAGCCGCCCTCCGGCGGCTTTTATTTTATTAAGTTTTCCATCGCATGCTGTGAATCAGTCGTTGCCTGGGGCGGGCTATGAAGGACCGAGAATTGGAGAAGATGGAGCTGGATGACCTCTGGAACCTACACCAGAGGATCATTGACGTGCTGGATCGCAAGCTCGAGACCGAGAAGCGCAAACTCCAGGACCAGCTGGACGAACTCGGACGCAAGTTCGGCTCGCCCAAGGAAATACCCCAGCGCCGGCCCTACCCCAAAGTCGCGCCGAAGTTCCGAAATCCCAACGATCCCTCGGAAACCTGGTCGGGCCGGGGCAAGACCCCGCGCTGGATGGCGGAGATGCTGGCGAACGGCCGTAGCGTGGACGAATTCAGGATCCAATAGACTTCACGCGAAAGCCGGCCGCTTCAATTTCAGGATCGACTTCGTCAGCTTCGTCTCAGGAACAAAATTCCGCTGAGATCGATGTCCCCGGCCGCTCCATCAGCCGGAGGAGCAATGGACGTTCGCGCATTGCTCATTCTGCCGGGCCAGGAACAGACGAGGCTCAAATGAAAATTCCAGGACTTCTGCTTGCTGCCGCTGCCTTACCCATTCTGTTCGCCGTGACGGGCCCGGCGGCGGCGCAGCATGTCGTCACCAATCCGGGCAAGTGCGCCCAGTTCTATCCGAACGCCAATTGCCAGAATTACGGACCCGGAAACCCCTACAGCAGCTATGGCTGGCGACGGGGACACCGGCATCACTGGGCGCCCCGCCATGATCGCCGCCATTGGCGCTGACGCGGCTGACGGGTTCAGTTCGGCGAGGGCGCCGCGGCAACGGTTTCGCGCGGGCTGGTGACTTGCGGCAGGGCCAGGCTGAACGCATCGGCCAGCCGGCGCCGCCACGGTTGCGTCATCATCGACAGCTTGCCTTCGAGCAATGCCGCTTTTTCCCGAGCACTCATGTGCTCCGACGTCGCCTTGAGCAATTCGGCCAGCAGCTTGTTGGTGCGCTCGCATTCCCGCTCGAAGTCGGCCCGGTGGCCGCTGGCGATGGCCTTTGCCTCGACCAGTTCGGCCTGCAACTGCTCGATCTTCTGCTTCAGCGAGGCGACCAGTTGGTCGCCGGCCCGCGGTTGCGGCGGGCGGGCAATCGGGGAATGGCTGATCTCGGACAGGTCGACCTGCACCAGCGTCTTGCCATCGTTGGAGCGCGAGCGCGGCCATCGATGTCGCTTCACCAGGGCACGGGCTGCCTCCGGGGAAATCGTCAGTCTTTCGCCCAACTGGGCGTATGTGAGCATTTCGACGGGCATCGTGTGTCTCCCGCTTAGCCGAAAGGATCACCTCCCGGACGCAGGCAAACCCTACCGATGTATGGTTAATCGTTGGTTTATCGGGATATCCACCATCGGGTGGCAAGCCTCTGCTGTCGCCCGACGCCGGCGATGTCCTCGCGATGCGAGAAACCTATCCCCTGCGACCGCGCATCCCGCGCAAGTCGAGGCCCCAGAACGCCATCAGAACCAGGACGAAGGTGCTTACGCCCAGCAACAATACGATCACTTCCAGCATGCTCGAATCACTCCCGCTGGTGTTGCGACACCATGCGCGCTTGCCGCGAAATTGTCATCATTCACTTGAGGGCCAGCTCCACGAAACCATTTTGTGATTCGACGAAAACGTCCTGAAACAAACGGCGGTGTATCTGGTTGGTACGGAAACAGGGGACAACCGCGATGCAGATCATCTTCGATTTCATATGGAATCAGTCGCGCAGCAGATTTTTCGCCGCCATCGGTGAGCAGGAGGCAGAACGATGATTGAATTTTCGGCAACGGTCCTCGGGCTGGTCAGCGTGGCCATATTTGCGGCCCATGCGGTCGATGCCTATCGTACCGGCTAGCTGATCGCAGCTACGCAGAGGGCGGCCCGGTCATTTGGCGCGGATTTCTGTCTCCCGGCGATTCCGTCAAGGCCGGTTACCGCGACACGGGCCAGGGCCTCCAGGTCGCCTCCGACAGTTCGGTTCATGTTTTGGCGATCGCATCCATTGTTCTCGGCGATCCGTGATTTGATCGTTTTTTGCCTGGCCCTCGCCGGACCCTCCTGCTTCCAATCGTAAGCCAATCTGTCCGGTGCGGATCCAACAGGATCAGACCGGTACGGCCTTCCCGACTTCGCCCTGTATTCATCGGATATTCAGCGCGTGTTTTGCTATACTTCTGCGGATGCAACGGGCACGTGGGCCGACAGAGTTGCGTCGGAAACATTTGCCAGATTTGCCTGATCGGAGAAGGGACCATGATCGTCAGTATTGCCGCCGCGGCGCTGGCCGCCCAGTTCAGCATGATGCCAGCGGCCGCTCCCGCGCCGGTCCAGCCGCAGACCGTGCAATATCGTGTGCCGGTTCGCCGTCCGCCATGTGGCGATGGCTGGGATCTGAGTGCGAATGACGGTCTGTGCTATCCGAACGGCTACCTGGCGCCGGATGATCAGGCCGCCCTGCGATATCGGCGATACTATCGCGGCGGGGGGCGCTACCCGGTTCCATGCGGTGACGGCGCCGATGTCGATGTCCGCGACGGTCTATGCTATCCGACCGGAACGGTCCCGCGGCGCTTTCAGGAAGGACGCCGCTACTATGGTGACGGGTATTACGGCGCTCCGCCCCCGCCTCGCTATTACGAGCGTTATTGAACGGCCCGCCACCGCTGCCGCCGGTGTTGCGAAGAATTCCCTGCCGGGCGCAATGCCGGGCGGGGCACTTGGCTGAGTATACGACGAACTAGCAGCCGCGGCAGATTCCCTTGAAGCTGCTTGTCTCAGGTCGCGCCCGCCGCCGCAGCGGCGGCTTTCGCGAGGTCTTGGGGCGCGGGCCGATGATCCGTTGTGAAGCGCCCGCGTAAGGCGGCGCCACGATGCGCGGACGCGCCGCCGGCTGATCGGCGGGGCCGGAAGACACGGCAGGCGGCGGATTGAAACGCGGCGGCGGCGGCGCGGTCGCGGCGTTGCCGATGCCGCTGGGATCGGCCAGCGCCCTTGGATTGGCCGGCCCGAACGGCACGCCCGAGATCGGCGCGTTGCCGGCGCCGGCCGAACCTGCGGGCGGGGTCAATTGCGCCAACGCGCCAGCGGGGGCAATCAGGACAAACATCATGACCAGAGCAAAGCTGGGACCGCGCGGCATCCTGGATCTCCCCCATCAGCCTCCCCGCAACGCGCGTAGGGCGCGCCCGTTCCGCCCCAGGCCGGTCCGCTCCCGGCGTCGGACCGGGCCGACCGCCTCGCACTGGCCGTAGGCATCATGGCTAGAATCAGGCCTAATCATGGCGCGATCAAGCGTTGAGATTTCGGCCGATGAACCAGCCAGAGACTCCGGATTCAGACATCCGCGCGATGCAGCAATGGCTGCGCGCGGCCTGGGCGCAACTCGGCGATCCCGCGCTCACCACGTTCAGCCGGCGCGAGCTGCGCAACCAGATGAAGCAATGCAGCGCTGACCTGCGGGCGCGGCTGCAGATGGCGGCAACCCAGCCGTCCGGGCTGGCACCGGAACCGAACCCGCCCCCGGCCCGGCCCGAGTTGCGCATCCTGTCATGGTGACGGAACGAGAACGGTCGCCTGCCCTTCCGCCGCCAGCCACGAGCAAACGGCCGCCGGCACGGCACCGACAAGGCCGAGCAGCAGCGCTTCCGGCCCCGGCTTCAGGCCGATCCAGAACACCACCATCGCCGGCACATAGCTGATCGCGTAGCCGAACAGCGCCGTCAGCGCGATCCGGCATGAGACATGGCGCTTCGCCAGCGCATGGTCGAACCAGGCGGCCGCCAGCGCCGGGATCAGCCCGACCAGATAGATCGTCGGCAGCATCATGATCTGGGCGACGTCGAACGTGGCGGGGCCGCCCGCCAGCCAATTGGCAATCTGCAGCATCACCCAAAAGGCGACGACGAAGCCGAGCGGAGGCGCCATGGCGGCAAAGATCAGAAAGCGTGTCATGATTGGTAAAGGTCCCTCGTTGAACAACGCGGAATCCTAGCGCGCCGCCGCTCTCCGCGGCTGTGACGCCACGCACGATCGGCGCGGCGCGCGCCGGATTCCGGCCGGTCGGGGCCTGTTGATAACCCGCCTGCCTCCGTTCCGCCGTCGAAACAGGGCGCCATGGTGTGCTATCGGCATGTCCGCCTGGTCAACGACGGACGGAGCATATGCGGATCACCTTGATTGGTTCCCGCCATTTCGGCGTAACGACACTCAATACGTTGCGCGAGCATGGGGTCGATATCGTTCGCGTCGTCGTCCACGATGGTGATGACCGGCTTGCCGCCGCCGCGCGGGCCGCCGGCATCGAGGTCGTCGTACAGGCCGACCCCAAACGCGTGATCGCCTCCGAGATCGCGCCGGCTACCGACCTGATCGTGACCGCGCACAGCCATGCCCGCGTCACCGCCGAGGCACTGGCCGCCGCCAGGCTGGGCGGTATCGGCTATCACCCGTCGCTGCTGCCGCGGCATCGCGGCATTGCTGCGGTGGAATGGACCATCAAGTCGGGCGATCCGATCGCGGGCGGCACCGTCTATCATCTGGCGGAGCGGATGGACGCCGGCGCCATCGCCGCGCAGGAATGGGTGTTCGTCAGGAATGGCGAAACCGCGCGGGAGCTCTGGGAACGCGCACTCGCCCCGCTCGGTCAGAAGCTGCTGGCGAGGGTCATCGACCACGCCAAGGCGCATGGCAGCCTGCCGGCCACGCCCCAGGACGAGCAATTCGCCACCAAGGCGCCCAGCCTGTCGGACGCCAAGGATTAGCGCTACGATATTACCTTTCGCTAGCGCGATTCGTTACAAAATCGGGGCAAATTTGCGTTTCCGCGTTCCACAAGCGGAACCGGATTCACCTTGAAGTGTTTGAAACCTCTGGAACATTCACTTGTGCTGCGGCGCATCCAAGTTTGGACACATTGTGACCGGATAAGGCGCGCCATCACACAACATTTCGGGGATTTGATTCATGCGCTCCAGCCGCATTCACAGCCTCTTGTTTGTTTCTTTTGTTGCTTCCGCCGCCGCTGTCGTTTCCGCCCCTGCTGTCGCCCAGAGCCCCTATGACGGCCTCTGGCAGGTCACCGTGGTCACCAAGACGGGCAGTTGCGATGCCCAGACCACCGCGAGCGTGAACGTCGCCGACGGCAAGATCTCCGGCGGCCCGGTCTCCGGCACGGTCGGTAGCGGGGGGCTTGTGAAAGTCTCGATCAATGGTGCATATGCGAACGGTCAACTCAGTGGCAACTCCGGATCGGGGAAATGGAATGGCGCTTCAGCTGGTGTGGCCTGCAGTGGTCGATGGGAAGCGTCTCGTCAGTAGGAATGGCCGGAATTCGGCGCTGCTTTCCGCAGCGCGACGGCTGACGCTGGCCGCCGCTGCGTTTGTTGTGGTCGCCGGTGCGGCCTCGACGGTCCATGCCCAGGCCAGCGCTTTTGCCGGCATGGCCGGAACCTGGTCCGGCGGCGGCACCGTGACGCTGGAAGATGGTTCGAGCGAGCGGATCCGCTGCCGCGCGACCTACAGGGTGAGTGGCGCCAGCCTCGACATGAGCCTCACCTGCGCCAGCGACGCCTACAAGTTCAATTTGCTCGCAGCGGTCGTCGCGGCGGGGGGCGAGGTCAGCGGGACCTGGAGCGAAACCAGCCGCAATGTCGGCGGCGCCATCCAAGGCCGCGGCGCCAATGGCAGCTTCCAGGTGATCGCCCAGGCGGCCGGCTTCAACGCCAACATCTCGCTCAGGACTGCCGGCAGCAAGCAGCAGATCGCGATGAAGGCCGACAGCCAGTTCCGCACCGCCACGATCTCGCTGTCAAAGTAGGCTTGTCCCGCCCTCGCTTTCCCGCCCTCTCCTTTCGCCCTCTCCTGCCCGCCCTCTCCGCCGTTGCCCCGACAGCAATGGCGGCCACACCGGCTTGGTAAGCCGGTGTGATCAGCGCGTTTTCGGCTTTTCCAGTTTGGCCGCCGTTTCCTTGATCGTCTTGGCAATCAGAAGCGCCTGCTCCTTGTTGAACGCAAAATCCTGCACGCCGCGCTGGGTGGTCAGCGACAGCACCATGATGTCGGGCTGGTGCTCGGGCCAGCCGGTGGCGAAGGCCAGGACGAAATCTGCTGAAGTCGATCGGGTGGTCATTGGCTCACGATGTCCTTTTATGCTTGCGACACGGCCGGTTGGGCGGATTTCCGCATGTCAGGCTTTCGGCACGAAGGCGGTCACTTCGATTTCGACCTTGGCTCTGACATCCACCAGCCCGTCGATGTAGAGCAAGGTTGACGGCGGAAAATGGCGGCCGAGCGTTTCCTTCCACGCCGCGCCGATACCGGCGCCCGCGGCCTCGTATTCGCTGCGGCTGGTCAGATACCAGGTCAGGCGGACGATGTGTTCCGGTCCCGCCCCGGCTTCGCCGAGCAGCTTGACGATGCGCCTGAGCGCCGCGCCGACCTGCCCGGCCATGTCGGGAACACAATCGCCTTTCTCGTCACCGCCGGTCTGTCCGGCCAGCACGATCCATCGTCCGGGTCCGTCGACCTCGACGCCGTGCGCAAAGCCGCGGGGCTTCGACCATTCGGCTGGCTGCAGGATACGCATGGGCAGGGTTCCTCCTCTGGTTCCGCGACGCGACGATGCCGGGGAATGACGATCCCTTAGCATTGAACGGCGGCGCACTCCCACCCTGAAATCGTCCGGCACTTCGCTGCCGGCCAATGCGCATTGCAAATCGGGACGGCCTCGCCGATACCGTCCTGCTGCAACCCTGATTTGTGTCCGAATGCACCACGCCCAATCCAAATCCCTCGCCGCGCTGTGGATGGCCGGCTGGCTCTCGCTGATGCTGGTGATCACGGTCGCCGGGCGCGAGGCGGCGCGCGAGATCAACGTGTTCCAGTTGATGGAGATGCGTTCGGTGCTCGGCTTCCTGCTGCTGTATCCGCTGATCCGCGCCAGCGGCGGCTTCCGCACCATGAGCACCACGCGACTGCCGCAGCACGTGGCGCGCAATCTCACGCATTATGGCGCGCAGCTCGGATGGTTCTATGCGCTGACGCTGATCCCGATCGGCCAGCTGGTGGCGATCGAGTTCACCATGCCGATCTGGACCGCGATCCTGGCCGCGAGCTTCCTGGGCGAGCGCATGACGATCTGGAAGATCACGGCGATCGTGCTCGGCATCCTCGGCGTCGTCGTGATCGTCCGTCCCACCAGCGAGATCAATCCGGGCCAGTTGATCGCGCTGGCGGCGGCCGTCGGCTTCGGGGTGTCGATCGCGATGGTCAAATCGCTCACCCGCTCCGAAAAACCGCTCGCGATCATGTTCTGGATGCTGGTGGTGCAATCTGCGGCGGGACTGTTTCCCGCGCTCTACGTCTGGGCGTGGCCGCCGCCCCATCTCTGGGGCTGGGTGGTGCTGATCGCGATTTGCGGCACGTTCTCGCATTATTGCATGGCGCGCGCGATGCTGCATGCCGACGCCACCGTGGTGGTCCCGATGGACTTCCTGCGGGTGCCGCTGAGCGCGCTGGCGGGCTGGCTGATCTACTCGGAACGGCTCGATATGTTCACGGTTCTCGGCGCGGCGCTGATCCTCGCCGGAAATCTGTTGAACCTGAAACCGAATTCGCCGACCAAGCAGTCGGTGCCTGGCTGAATTTTATCTGCGCGGCTGTGATCCAGATCACGCGGAGATGCGTGTCACAACGGTAACGGACGGGTCCGGAATTGCTGTCCGGGACGCTTTTTTGTGGCGCGAAGCAGCCGGGTTTCTGTAATGTTCAACCGGCGTTGCAGATAAAGCGTTTATCGATTCTGAAGGGGGATTTCCTATGCGCTACCCAACCCTCATTTTGTCAGTCATCTGTACGGTCCTCACGGCAGGCACGGCGAGCGCCGACAAGCGGGTGGCCTTCGTCGTCGGTAACGGCGCCTACAAGAACGTCGCCCCGCTGCCGAATCCGTCGGTGGACGCCAAGGCGATGGCAGCGACCTTGCGCAATGTCGGCTTCGAGGTGGTCGAAGGCTCCAATCTCACGCGCGACAAGATGACCGAACGGCTGCTCGACTTCGGCAAGAAGGCACAGGGCGCCGACGTCGCGCTGTTCTTCTATGCCGGCCACGGCATCGCCATTTCCGGCACGAATTACCTGCTGCCGGTCGACGCCGACATCAAATCCGAAATGGACGTCAAGCTCGGCGCCGCGATCAACATCGATCTCACGCTCGAGCAGACGATGGGCGACGCCAAGGTCAAGCTGGTGTTCCTCGATGCCTGTCGCGACAATCCGTTCGCGGCCAAGATCAAGTCGAACGCGGCAACGCGCAGCGTCAATGTGCAGACGGGTCTCGCCGAAATGAAGTCCGGCGAAGGCACGCTGATCGCGTTCGCCACCGGCCCGGGCCAGACCGCGCTCGACGGCCAGGAAGGCGCCAACAGCCCGTTCACGCGCGCTTTGCTCGCCAACCTCACCCAGCCCGGCGTCGAGATCCAGCAGGCGATGACCAAGGTCCGCGCCCAGGTCAACGAGGAGACCAACAAGGGGCAATTGCCTTGGGGTCACACCAACCTGATCGGCTCGGTCTATCTCAACGGCGCCCCCTCACCGGGCGCCGTGGCCGCCACCTTGCAGACGCCCGCCGCCGGGGCCGGCAGCGACGTGGAACTGGAGTTCTGGCGCTCGATCAAGGACTCAAGCAAGACCGAAGAGTTCAACGCCTATCTGACCAACTATCCTAACGGTCAGTTCCGTTCGCTGGCATTGTCGCGGATCGCGGCGCTGGAAGCCGGCCCGAAGCCCGACGCCACCCGCAATCTGACCAAGGGCATCGATCCCGCGACCTTCAAGGACGAGGCCAACCAGACCACCGAGGATCAGATCGGCCTCGACAAGAACAAGCGTCGCGACGTGCAGCGCCGGCTGACCGGGCTCGGCTTCGACACCAAAATGACCGGACAGTTCGATCAGGGCACCCGCGCGGTGATCACGCGCTGGCAGGCCGCTCGTGGCTATCCGGCAAGCGGCTATCTCAACGCGCTGCAGTACAAGGCATTGCTGACCGAGATCGTGGCAACGGCACCGACCGCAAGCACCGAGGAGGACCGGCCCAAGCGCCGGACCGCCGCTCCCCAGCAGGCGCAGCCCCAGGTCCAGCAGCAGGCGGCGCCGCAGCGGCAATATGCCCCCGCGCCCGGTCCCGACCCGGCGGGCGCCGGCCGCTTCATCGGCGGCGTGGTTGGCGGCATGCTGCGCTGAGGCACATGGCGGAGACAGACAAAAGGCCCGGGCGCGCCCCGGGCCTTTTGAATTGGTGCCGTCTCCTATCGCAGCACGGACGCGGGCTGGTCGAAACTACTTGCCGGCTGCCTTGCGCAGCGCCTCGTTGATGCGGTCCTGCCAGCCGGGGCCGCCCTCCTGGAACCATTCCAGCACGTCCTGATCGATGCGCAGCGTGACCTGCTCGCGAACGCCGGGAATGGCGGCTTGCTTGGGCGGCGCTTCCGGCACCTTGGTGGTGGTGCGCTTGAACGCGGCTTCCGCCTCGGTGCGCGCGTCGTTGAGGGTTCGCGGCCGTCGCGGCTGATCCGCCATCGCTAGATTCCTTCAAACAGGGCGGTCGAGAGATAGCGCTCGGAGAATGACGGCACGATCGCCAGAATGGTCTTGCCCGCACTCTCCGGCCGTTTCCCGATCTGCAGGGCGGCCGCGATCGCGGCGCCCGAGGAGATGCCGCCTGGAATGCCCTCCATCCGCGCCAGCGCGCGCGAGGTCTCGATCGCCGTCGGGCCGTTGATCTTGACGATCTCGTCGATGACCGAGCGATCCAGGATGTCCGGAACGAAGCCGGCGCCGATGCCCTGGATCTTGTGCGGCGTATGCTGGCCGCCTGACAGCACAGGGCTCTCCTCCGGCTCGACGGCGACCACCCGCAGCGACGGCTTGCGCGGCTTGAGCACCTGTCCGACGCCGGTGATGGTGCCGCCGGTGCCGACGCCGGCGACGAAGTAATCGATATTGCCGCCGGTGTCGTTCCAGATTTCCTCCGCCGTGGTGCGGCGGTGGATTTCCGGATTGGCGAGATTCTTGAATTGTTGCGGCATCACCGAATTGGGCGTCGTCCGCAACAACTCCTCGGCGGTCGCGATCGCGCCCTTCATGCCTTGCGCGGCCGGCGTCAGCACGATCTCGGCGCCGAGGAAGGCCAGCATCTTGCGCCGCTCGATCGACATCGATTCCGGCATCACGAGCTTCAGACGGTAGCCGCGGGCGGCCGCGACGAAGGCCAGCGCGATGCCGGTGTTGCCGGAGGTCGGCTCGATCAGGACTGTCTCGGCGTTGATCGCGCCGGCCTTCTCCATGGCGCTGATCATCGCCGCGCCGATGCGATCCTTCACGCTGGCGGCGGGATTGAAATATTCGAGCTTGGCGAGAATGGTCGCGCCGACCCCCTGCGCCTGCGGCAACTTGCGCAAGCGGACGATCGGCGTGTCGCCGATCGCGTCGACGATGGAATCGAAGACCCGCCCTCGCCCCGGACGCTGCACCGCACTCGTGGTTGACGACGCGTCCATATCAGCGCTCCCTTGACAATTATGCGGCAAATTACCGGTTCGCCTTACTTAGGAGGCGCTCTGCACGATGCGCAAGCCGGAATCGCACGAGCCAGGAATTCGCTGCATCGCAAAACAAGAGGGCAGCTAAATATCGTCAAACCAACGCATTTGTGTTGCCACGACGTCAAGGATTGTGACTATACTTTAGTCGCGAACTGAGAGTGCGGCTTGGAACGCAGCGGAGGTCACGATGTCAGCAATTGCTGAAACCCAGTCGACCATGATGTCTCGGCCGGATCCACGCGGATGTGATCTGCCGACCTGCCCGGTGTGTGCGGATACCATGGTAGCGGCAGAGGCGTCGGCCTACCTCACCGACAATGTGATCAGTTATCTATGGACCTGCGACACCTGCGGTTACGGCTTTGTGACCAAGCATTCGGTCAAGCGGTTCGCCTGTAACTGACTCCTATCCCGGGGAAATGTCACCGCGCGCCCAGCCGGCGCGCGTTTGTCTGTGGAAGGTTTCGAACGTTCCCTGCGCGATCGCCTCGCGCATACCCTGCATCAGATGCTGGTAATACGCGACGTTGATCTCCGACAGCAGCATCGCGCCCAGCGTCTCGCCCGAGCGAACGAGATGATGCAGATAGGCGCGTGAATAGTTGCGCGCCGAGGGCCATTCGCTCGCCTCGTCGAGCGGCCGCGGGTCGTCGGCGTGACGGGCGTTGCGCAGATTGATCTGGCCGAAACGGGTGAACGCCATGCCGTGCCGACCGTTGCGGGTCGGCATCACGCAGTCGAACATGTCGATGCCGCGGGCCACGGCTTCCAGCAAATCGTCTGGCGTACCGACGCCCATCAGATAGCGCGGGCGATCCCCCGGCAGCGCCGGCGCGGTCGCCTCGATCATCGACAGCATCACCGCCTGCGGCTCGCCGACCGCCAGCCCGCCAATCGCATAGCCGTGAAAACCGATCTCGACCAGTCCGCGCGCGCTGACGTGGCGCATCTCGGGAACGTCGCCGCCCTGCACGATGCCGAACAGCATGTAGCCTTCCGGCGCGCTCTCGAACGCGCGCTTGCTGCGTTCCGCCCAGCGCAGCGACAGCCGCATCGCGCGTTCGATGTCGGCGCGCTCCGCAGGCAGCCGCACGCATTCGTCCATCTGCATCGCGATGTCGGAGCCGAGCAGCCGCTGCACCTCGATCGAACGTTCCGGCGACAACTCCACCTTGGCGCCGTCGATATGCGAGCGGAACGTCACGGCCTTCTCGGTCACCTTGCGCAGGTCCGACAGCGACATCACCTGGAAGCCGCCGGAGTCGGTCAGCATCGGCCCGTTCCAGCCCGTAAAAGTCTGCAGGCCGCCCAAAGCGGCGATCCGCTCGGCGCCGGGCCGCAGCATCAAATGATAGGTATTGCCGAGCACGATATCGGCGCCGGCATCGCGCACCTCGCGCCAGTGCATGCCCTTCATCGCGCCGGCGGTGCCGACCGGCATGAAGGCCGGCGTCCGCACCACGCCGTGCGGTGTGGTCAGGCGGCCGGTACGCGCGGCGCCGTCCGTGCCGAGCAGTTCAAAGTGGTTGGGGAGGCTCATGGGGGGCTTATGACGCGACAACGCCACCCCGTTCAACCCCGGTTTGGCATGGTTTTGCGTCCAAAACCCGTTGACGGCGGAACCAGCCTGCCGCATAAGTCCGCGCCATGACGATCTCGACCAAAACGACCACGAAAACCAAAGCACCCTCCGGGGGCTCGGGAGCCGTGCGCGCGTAGTCGAACGACCGCAACATCCGAACCGAAGCCCCGCCTGAAAAGGACCGGGGCTTTTTTATTGCCCGAACCAAAGGACAGACAAGTGAGCTACCAACCCGTTGTTGCCATCGCCGGCGTGACCGGTGCCGTCGGCGCCGAATTCATCGCCACCATGAACCGCCGCAACTTTCCCGTCCGCAAGCTCAAGGCGCTGGCGAGCGCCCGCTCGGCCGGCAAGACCGTGGAATTCCGCGGCGAGACGGTGGTGATCGAGGAACTCACTGAGCGTTCGTTCGAAGGCGTCGACATCGCGCTGTTCTCGGCCGGCAGCGGCACCTCGAAGAAGTTCTCGCCCGCGGCCGTCAGGGCCGGCGCGGTCGTGATCGACAATTCATCGGCCTTCCGCATGGACCCCAGCGTGCCGCTGGTGATCCCGGAGATCAATGCCGGGCGCATCCGCGAGCACAAGGGGATCATCGCCGTTCCCAACTGCTCGGCGATCACGGCGCTCGTGCCGCTATGGCCGATCCACCAGCTCAACCGGATCAAGCGCGTGATCCTGTCGACCTACCAGGCCGCAAGCGGCGGCGGCGCCGCCGTGATGCAGGAACTGGTGGACTCGACCCGTGCCTGGCTCGACGGCCGGCCGTTCCCGCCGAAGGCGATCCAGCACCCCTACGCGTTCAACCTGTTCAGCCACAACACGGCTGTTGATCCCGAGACCGGCTACAACGACGAAGAGACAAAGGTGATCAAGGAGACGCGCAAGATCTTCGAGGACGACAGGATCGCGATCGGCGTCACCTGCGTGCGCGTCCCGGTGCTGCGCGCCCATTGCGAGGCGATCACCTTCGAATGCGAAAAGCCGATCACCGAAGCCGAGGTCCGCACCATCCTGTCGAAGGCGCCCGGCGTCAGGATCGTCGACGACCGCGCCAAGAACTATTTTCCGATGCCGATCGACGCGTCGGGCCAGGACGACGTCCTCGTCGGCCGCATCCGCAAGGATCTCAGCGATGTGTCAGGCCACTCGATCTCGATGTTCGTCTCGGCCGACCAGCTGCTGAAGGGCGCGGCACTGAACGCGATCCAGATCGCGGAGCTGTTGCCGGAGAAGGCGATGGCGTGAGGTAACACCGCAGCAAATACTAAGGCTCGACGCGCTCGCGCGCCGAGCCTCCCTGTCGGTAACTCAGGTCGCAGCAACCAACACGTCGGTACGGGCGAAGTCAGCGCCCTTGAACAGCAAAGGCTGAGAGCGCGCTTTTGCCAAAGCGTAGGCGGTACAATCGACGATGTTCAATTGAGCGAGATGCCCCTGCCCTTTGCCGAAGCGTCGAAAAGCTTCAAAGGCAGCTTTCGCCATCTCATGATCGAAAGACACGACGACAACCCCCGCCTTCTCCAACAATTCGTCGAAAAGGCCCACGGCTTCTGATCCAAGACGCGCAACTAGAACGATCCTCGTTTCGAGGACGGTTACGGCCGAAATGAACAAGCTATCGGTTTCAAGCATTGCCATCTGATAACGTGCTGCATCGGGTTCATTCGTGATGGCAGCAATGATCGCAGACGTATCCAGCACCATCAGGACGGCAACCCAAAGCGATCATAACCTAAAATCTCGTCCGCCGGCCTGGAATCCAGCACGCGCAGGCGCGACACCTGTTCAAAAAACGAATCCATCGCCGCCCTTCGGTCATGCGGAAGCGGCGGTTCGATGCGCGATAGCCGCTCTTCAATTGCACGCTCCACTGCCAATTCGACATCCTCGCCGGTCAGGCGAGCAAGCCTCTGCACGAGTTCATCTACCTTCGCGGAACGGATGTTCATAGGCGGCCCGGATCAAACCAGATAGAGATCATATCATCGAGAGACGTTCCAGTCACGCTCATGTCTTCGCCCCTACGCCCCCGTCACGCGCCAGATCACGTTGCCGACGTCGTCCGCCACCAGCAGCGAGCGGTCGGGGCCGAGCGTGACGCCGACCGGCCGGCCGTAGGAGACCTTTTCGTCGGAGGCGAGGAAGCCGGTCAAAATATCCCGCGGCGGGCCGGAGGGTTTGCCGTTCTCGAAGGGCACGAAGACGACGGCGTAGCCGCTCAGCTTGCTGCGATTCCAGGAGCCGTGCTGGCCGATCGCCATGCCGTCCGGAAAGCCCGGCAGCGTGCCCGCCGGCAGCCAGCACAGCCCGAGCGAGGCGGTGTGACCGCCGAGCGCATAGTCCGGCTGGATCGCCTTGGCGACCATCGCCTCATCCTGCGGCACGCGGTCGTCGACCGTCTGCCCCCAATAGCAATAGGGCCAGCCATAGAAGCCGCCGTCGCGCACCGAGGTCAGATAGTCGGGCGGCGTCTCGTCGCCGAGGCCGTCGCGCTCGTTGACTACCGTCCAGAGCACGTTCGTGGTCGGCTCCCATGCCAGGCCCACGGCGTTGCGCAGGCCACTGGCGAAGATGCGGTTGGTGCCGGCGACGAGATCGAGTTCGTAGATCGCGGCGCGGCCTTCCTCCACCTCCATCCCCATTTCGGCGATGTTGCTGAGCGAGCCGACGCCGGCATAGAGCTTCTTGCCGTCCGCGCTCGGCAACAGACTGCGCGTCCAGTGCCCGGAGGGTTTGAACGCGACGAGCTTGCGTCCGGCGGCGGTGATGCGATCGGCGCCCGCGACATAGGGAAAGGCGACCACGCCGTCGGTGTTGCCGACATAAAAAGTGTCGCCGACCAGCGCCATGCCGAACGGCTGGCTCAGCCCTTCCATAAACGTGCCGCTGCTCTCGGCGACGCCGTCGCCGTTGCGGTCGCGCAGCACGGTGATGCGATTGGCGCTGACGCCGAGCGCCGCGGCGCGCCGCATCGTCGCCTGCATCGCATAGTGGAACACGCTGCGCGGCGGCCCCGCGATCTGCGTCGCTTCCGCGACCAGCACGTCGCCGTTGGGCATCACATGGATCCAGCGCGGATGGTCGAGGTCTCTCGCAAAGGCGTTGACTTTGAGCCCGGGCGCGGCGATCGGCTTCTGCCCCTCGCTCCAGCCCTGTGCCGTCGGCATTTTCAGCGTCGGGATGGCGCCTTGCGGCTTCGCCTCCGGAATCGCCGGCGCGTGACCCCAGGCCGCCATTGGCGGCCCGCCGTGCAGGCGACGCCAATGCAGCGCGCCAGCCCCGACCACCGCGACGGCTCGCGCAAAGACACTCGAAAAGTTCATCAAATTCTCCTGACGATGGCGCGAACGCTGCCTGGCGCCATATGTGTCGACCTTCTCGTCAAATGTCCACCGTGCGCGGCCGCTGGATCGATCGTCGGCCCTGTCGCCCAGCGCTGACAACCAGCGCGCCATTCCGCTCAACCAGGGCCCGTCGCTATATTCAACTGAATATGTCGATCCAACCGCGGCCACGCCCGCTCCCGGATTCGAGCATTGAGCATTCGCGACAGCCGCTCGCACTGTCGCGATAACGGTTGATTCAGCATCCACCAATTATGGCAAAAAACCGGTAGTATTACGGCCTTTTCCCGTCCGATCGAATCGGAGAAACACGCTCCCGGCGCTTCCGAAGCGCTTCCTCCCTGAACCTTCAAGCCCGCCTCACCGGCGGGCCTTTTTTTACGTAACGATGCCGCTGGAAAATCAGCGAAACAGAAGGCAGGCATCGCCGTAGGAATAGAAGCGATAGCCGCTGGCGATCGCGTGCGCGTACGCCTGCTTCATTGTGTCGAGGCCTGAAAACGCCGACACCAGCATGAACAGCGTGGAGCGCGGCAAATGGAAATTCGTCAGCAGAATATCCACCGCGCGAAAGCGATAGCCCGGCGTGATGAAGATGGAGGTCTCGCCGCTGAACGGTTGAATGGTTCCGTCTTCGCGGGCGGCGCTCTCCAGGAGTCGCAACGACGTGGTGCCGACCGCCACGATGCGCCCGCCTCTGGCGCGCGCCGCGTTCAGGGCAGCGGCCGTGGCGGGCGAGATCGACCCCCATTCGGCGTGCATCCGATGCTCGGACGTTTCCTCGACCTTGACCGGCAGAAAAGTTCCGGCGCCGACATGCAGTGTCAGCCGGTGCAAATTGACGCCGCGACCGCGCAACGCCGCTTCCAGTTCCGGCGTAAAATGCAGCCCCGCCGTCGGCGCGGCGACTGCGCCCTCGTTGGTCGCGAACATGGTCTGGTAGTCGGCAGCGTCGCGATCGTCCGGCGTGCGCTTCGAGGCGATATAGGGCGGCAGCGGCGGCGTGCCGAGATCGGCGATGGCCTGGTCGAGCGCGGGGCCGTGGAACGCAAACGACAGCGTCACCGCACCCTCCTCGCCCTTGGCCTCGACCTTCGCGTCGAGATCGCCGAGCAGGCAGACCCTGCCTTCATGGCCGAACCGAACGATGTCGCCGGGCGCGAGCTTCTTGGCCGGCTTCACCAGCGCCTGCCAGCGCGAAGCGTCGAGCCGCTTGATCAAGGTCGCCTCGATTTTCGGCTCGGTCTCGCGGCCGACGCGGCGGCCCTTGAGCTGCGCCGAGATCACCTTGGTGTCGTTGACGACGAGCTGATCGCCGGGCTCCAGCCATTGCGGCAGATCGCCGACGGTGCGGTCGCGCAGCACGCCTTCGGGCTGCACCACCAGCATGAGCGCGGAATCGCGCGGGCTGGCAGGGCGCAGCGCGATGTTCTGGGCGGGAAGTTCAAAGTCAAAGAGATCGGTGCGCATGATCCCGGTGCGCCTCACCTGGCGTCATTCCGGGGCACGCGCAGCGTGAACCCGGAATCTCGAGATTCTCAGGTGCGCAATTGCGCACCGCAGTTCGATGCTCTCGCATCGCCCCGGAATGACGGAGGGATTACGCCGCGTCAGCGGCCATCCGCGCCTTGACGATCTTGTCCGGGTTCTGCACCGGCTCGCCGCGCTTGATCTTGTCGACGTTCTCCATGCCCTCCGTCACCTTGCCCCAGACGGTGTACTGGCCGTTGAGGAAGGAGGCGTCGTCGAAGCAGATGAAGAACTGGCTGTCGCCGGAATCCGGGCTGGCGGCGCGGGCCATCGAGGCGGTGCCGCGGACATGCGGCTCCTTGTTGAACTCGGCCTTCAGCTTCTGGCCGGAACCGCCCATGCCGGTGCCCTGCGGACAGCCGGTCTGCGCCATGAAGCCTTCGATCACGCGATGGAAGACGATGCCGTCGTAAAATCCCTCGCGAACCAGTTCCTTGATCCGGGCAACATGGCCGGGCGCCAGATCGGGACGCATCTCGATGGTGACCGGGCCCTGGGTGGTTTCAAGAATCAAAGTATTTTCGGTAGCAGCCATGCTCGTTTCTCTTCAGGTTTGAGTGGACGTTGGCGGGTTCTGAAAGTGACCGCGAAAGGCCGGCCGGCAACCGCACCGCCCAGTCCTTCGGTAAATGGCAACGGCGTACAGCGTTGCAATGTCTCCATGACGGCAATTCGGTACGCAAGCCTGTCGTCTTCGCCGGCGTCGGCCGACTCGTAGGTGATCTTCGGTTGCCCGAGGATCGCGCCTTCGCGGTTGAAACTGACGATGACCGTGATGTCCATCGGGTTGGCGCGCGGCGACCGCCAGCAGGAATACAGTCTGGCGTAGACTTCCCTGATGGTGTCGATCCGCTGCGCCTGCGCGCCGTTCGCCGCCACGAGCCACAGCAGTGCCATGGCAAACCAGACGGCGGGCGTGCGGCGCGGCGAGTTCATCGCCTCACTTGAGGTCGGATGCGACCTGCACCTTCACCATCTTGTCGGGATCGACGACCGGCTCGCCACGCTTGATCTTGTCGACGACGTCCATGCCCGACACCACCTCGCCGATCACGGTGTACTTGCCGTTCAGCGAAGCGCCTTCGGCGAACATGATGAAGAACTGCGAATTGGCGGAGTCGTTGCTCGCCGCGCGGGCCATGCCGACGATACCGCGCTTGAACGGCACGTTGGAGAACTCGGCCGCCAGATTCGGATGTTTCGAACCGCCGGTGCCGTTGAAATTCTTGCCGTCGCCGGTCTGCGCCATGAACCCTTCGATCACGCGATGGAACGGCACGTTGTTGTAGTAGCCTTCGCGGGCCAGCAGCTTCAGTCGCTCGGCGTGCTGCGGCGCGATGTCGGTGCGCAGCTTGATCACGATGCGGCCCTTGGTGGTGTCGATCACGATCGCATTGGCCTTGTCGAGATTGGCCGGCAGCGGCTGGGCGAGCGCGGGGCTGACGAAAAACAGCGCGGCGAGGACGGCGAGAATGCGGATCATGAAAGCTCCGGTGATGTGGAAACGGTAACGTCGCCAACAGGCGTGGTCAGCTCGTGAATTTGCTCTTGAGGCTGGCCGCGACCGATGGCGGCACGAAGGCGGAAACGTCGCCACCCATCGCCGCGATTTGGCGCACCAGTGTGGCGGTGATCGGGCGGACCGCAACGGAAGCCGGCAGGAACACCGTGCGCACTTCCGGCGCCATGGTCTCGTTCATGCCCGCGATCTGCATCTCGTAGTCGAGGTCGGTGCCGTCGCGCAGGCCGCGGATCATGATGGTGGCGCCGGCCTTCCGGGCGGCGGTCACCGTCAGATTGTCATAGGTGGTGGCGTCGAAGTCGCAGCCGGCCTTGGCGGCGACCGGCGCGAAGACGGCGCGGACCATCTCCAGCCGCTCTTCGGTGGAAAACAGCGGCTTTTTGCCGGGATGGACCCCGATGGCAACGATCAGGCCGTCGCACAGGCCGACGGCGTTTTGGACGACGTCGAGATGGCCGTTGGTGACGGGATCGAAGGAGCCGGGGTAGAGCGCGATACGGGGCATGAGCCCCTCCTACCCCGCCCCGGGCGGCCCGGCAAGCCGGACCCGGTTCCGGACTGATGCGGCTTTTTATTTCCAGTCGTCCAATGAACCACTACCGGGGTCCGGACGTCTGCCCCGGCCGGCACGGAATGTTTCGTGGCCCAATGGCCGACGAAACAAAACCGGGCGCCCACGAAACCATTTTTGCGACCGGCGAAGACGGCCGGAAACTTGTGCCGGCTACAACTGCAACCAACGACGACGGGCCGCCAAGGCCCACACAGGGGGCTCTCATGATCAAGGCATTTTCCGCTATCGTCGCTGCCGGGTTCGTCGCCGCCGCGTTGACTGTTTTGCCGGGTTTCGCTCCCCAGGTCGAAGCGAGCGAGCCGCAGGCGCTGGCCAAGGGCGACCGCCTCGACATCCGCGCCGTCGGCAAGGATTGCTCGCAGCAGGCCTGGCCGAATTTCGAGGCTTCTTGCCTCCGCACCGCCGGCTCCAAATCCGTGGTGAAGCAGGCCCGCCTCGTCACCGCCGACCGGACCCAGTAGGAACCGTTCGCCAGTTCAGTCGTTACCGTCCGTCATCATCGCCAGGTTGCTCTGGTTCGAGGTCTCCGGGATGCCCCCCGGGGACCTCCTTGATTCCGGGGATCGCGTTCCTTCTCGACATGCCCGCGGTGGACGCGAGCCAATCACACCGGTGCTGCACCGGCGATTGCCATGCGGAGAGCGCAGCCGGCCGCGCGGGCTCGCAGCGCCATGCGCGGTTGCCACGGGCCGCGCAGCGTCCGATGATGCGCGAAATCGATCAAAACCATTCGAAAGGGAGCAAATGCGCGGACGTCGTGTGCTGATGGAATCCTTCGTGTCGCACGGCGTGCGCCATATCTTCGGCAACCCCGGGACCACGGAGACGCCGCTGCTCGACAGCCTGCCGGCCTTTCCGCAGATCGAATACATCATGGCGCTGCATGAAGGGGTCGCCGTCAGCGCCGCCAGCTTCTACGCGCAGGCCTCCGGGCACGTCACCGTGGCCAATTTGCACGTCGCTCCCGGCCTCGGCAACGGCATCGGCTCGCTCTACGGCGCGCTGAAGGCCAATTCGCCCGTGGTCGTGACCGCCGGCCAGCAGGACACGCGGATGCGCCTGAGGAATCCGGTGCTCGGCCATGACCTCGTGGCGATGGCCGCGCCGGTCACCAAGTGGAGCGTGCAGATCGAACGCGCCGACGAGATCGCGCCGATCCTGCGGCGGGCATTCAAGGTCGCGACCGACGGCCCTCAGGGTCCGGTGTTCGTAGCGCTGCCGATCGATGTGCTGGAACAGGAAACCGCGGTCGAGGCGTCGGCGCCGGATCATCTGTGGCGAGCGACCCGCCCCGATCCGGCCGGTGTGCAAGCGCTGGCCGACCTGCTGCTGAAGTCGAACAAGCCGGCCATCATCGCCGGCGACGACGTGGCGCGATCGGGGGGCGAGCAGGCGCTGGTGGCGCTGGTGGAGGCGATCGGAGCCACCGTGTGGTTTGAGGGCCTGCGGCACCACGCGCCCTTCCCGACCAGCCATCCGAGCTACCGCCAGTCGCTTCCCGCCGACGCCCGGCAGGTGCGCAAGGCGCTCGGCGATGCGGATCTCGTGCTGCTGATCGGCGGTCCGTTCTTCGAGGATATCTGGTTCGCGCCCGGCAGCCATGTCGCCGACGGGGTGCCGCTGCTGCAGATCGAAGCGTCCGCCGAACGCCTCGCGCTGAACAACCGGCTCGACGCGGGCGTCGTCGGCGACATCGCCATCAGCCTCGGCGCCTTGACGGAAGCCGTCCGCGCCAAGGCGGGCGCGGACTTCAAGCAGGCGGCGCAAAACCGCAATGCCGCGCTGGCCGATCTGCAGGCAAAAGAGAAGGAAGCCTATCGCGCGCGGGTCGAGAAGAGCTGGAACCGGCAGCCGAGTTCGATGCCGCGCGTCACCGCCGAACTTCGGCGCGGGCTGCCCGACAATGTCGTCATCGTCGATGAAAGCATTACCGCCAGCCTCGATCTGGCGCGTTCCTTCGACTATCGCGGCTTTGGCGACTATTTCGGCGGCCGTGGCGGCGGCATCGGCCAGGGCCTTGCCGGCGCGATCGGCGTCAAGGTCGCCATGCCGGATCGGCCGGTGGTCGCGGTCTCCGGCGACGGCTCGGCGATGTACGCGATCCAGTCGCTGTGGACCGCCGCGCACCACCAGCTCGCGATCGTGTTCGTGGTGCTGGCGAACCGCGAGTACCGCATCCTCAAGCACAATGTCGATGTCTGGCGCCAGAATTTTGAAGCCGGCACCCAGCATCCCTATCAGAACATGGACATCACCGGCCCCACGCTCGACTTCGTGCACCTTGCGGCCGGCATGGGTGTCGAGGCCGTCAGGGTCGAGCAGGCCGAAGACATCGCCGCTGCGGTCTCAAAAGCCGTCGCCACAGGCCGGCCGTACCTCGTCGAGATCGCCATCGAGGGCAAGCGCTAGCCACTCTGTTGCCGGGAGCGCGCCGGATGCGTGCCCCCCGTGCTTGACAAGCTTGCGCACGCAAATGTTATGGCCTCTCATCTCTCAAAAGGATCCGCCGTGGCCAGCACCCTGTTCGACAGCGCCCTCTATCGCGACGTGTTCTCCACGCCGGCCATGCGGGCAGTATTTTCCGACGAAGCGCTGCTCAGAGCCTATGTTCGGGCGGAAGTCGCGCTGGCCGTGGCCCAGGGCGAAACCGGCGTCATTCCGCGCGAGGCGGCGCAGGCGATCGCGCAAAAAGCGCCGGCGATCGCGCTCGACAGCGCGCAGTTGAAGATCGACACCGAGAATGTCGGCTACCCCATCGTCGGCCTGGTGCGCCAGCTTTCGCAGCAGCTCGGCGAAGCCGGCCGCTACGTGCATTGGGGCGCGACCACCCAGGACATCATGGACACCGCCACCGTGCTGCAGTTGCGCGAGGCGATCATGCTGATCGAGAATCAGCTCGCCGAAGTGATGGCCACGCTCGCCGAGCTCGCCCGCCGCCACCGCGACACGCCGATGGCCGGGCGAACCCATCTGCAGCAGGCATTGCCGATCACGTTCGGGCACAAGGTCGCGATCTGGCTGTCGGCGCTGCAACGTTCGGCCGAGAGGCTCGAACAGGCGAAACCGCGCGCGTTGCAGGCGCAGCTCGGCGGCGCGGTGGGCACGCTGGCCTCGCTCGGCGACCGCGGCCTCGACGTGCGCGCCGGTTACGCCCGCGCCCTCGGCCTCGGCGAGCCCGACATCACCTGGCACGTCGCCCGCGACGGGCTGGTCGAGATGGTGCAGACGCTGGCCACCATCTGCGGCGCGCTCGGCAAGATCGGCTATGACGTCATGATCCTGATGGCCAACGAGATCGGCGAGGTGTTCGAGCCGTTCGCCTCGCATCGCGGCGCATCGTCGACCATGCCGCAGAAGCGCAATCCGATCTCGTCGGAAATCCTGCTGGCCAACGCCAAGATCTCGCGCGACGCCGCGTCGCTGATGCTCGACGCCATGGTGCAGGATCTCGAGCGCGCCACCGGCCCGTGGCATGCCGAATGGATGGCGCTGCCGCAGACCTGCCTGTTGACCTCAGGCTCGCTGGCGCAGGCGCAATTCATGCTGTCGGGCCTGATCGTCGAACCGGTGGCGATGCGGAGAAATCTGGACTCGACGCGAGGCCTGATCGTGGCCGAAGCGGTCATGATGGGGCTCGCGCCACGCTTGGGCCGCCAGCCCGCACATGACGAGGTCTATGCCGCCTGCCGCGACGCCTTCAACAACAGCGAGCCGCTGCTCGATGCCTTGCTGCGGCGGCCGGCGATCGCATCCGCCTTGCCGCGCGACCAGCTCGCGGCTTTGTGCGAGCCAGCGAATTATCTCGGCACGGCCGGCGCGATGGTCGACCGCGTGCTGGCGCGACAGGCGAAGCAATAGAGCGCCTGCGCAACGGCCGGCCACCACCCGGCTCGGCTGTTGACAGACCGGGCCGCCCGGCTTTAATTGCACTTACGGGGAAAGCGATCTCCCCGCGAGGCGACATGCCCAAGAATCGCGTCCACCTTTCACAAGGACGCATCATGTCTTCCTACAACACCATCTCATCCGAAAAACTCGCCCGTCTCGTTGGTACCGCCAAGGCACCGACGCTCATCGACGTCCGCGTCGATGACGATTTTGCCGCCGATCCGCGCCTGATCCCCGGCGCGATGCGGCGCTCCTACCGCGACGTGCAGGCATGGGCGCCGCAGCTTGCCGGCCAGTCGTCCGTCGTCATCATCTGCCAGAAAGGAAAGAAGCTCAGCGAGGGTGCCGCGGCCTGGCTGCGCCACGCTGGCATTGCCGCGGAATCGCTGGAGGGCGGCCATGTCGGCTGGACCGAGACGCAGAAGCCGGCCGTTCCCGCCGACAAGATCCCCAAACGCGATGGCCGTGGCCGCACCGTCTGGGTGACGCGCGCGCGGCCGAAGATCGACCGCGTCGCCTGTCCCTGGCTGATCCGCCGCTTCATCGATCCGGCGGCGGTTTTTCTCTTCGTCGCGCCGGCCGAAGTGGAAGCGGTCGCCGAGCGTTTCGATGCGACGCCGTTCGACATCGAGAAAGTGTTCTGGAGCCATCGCGGCGAACGCTGCACCTTCGACGTCATGGTCGAGGAGTTCGGCCTTTCGGCGCCGCCGCTGGAGCGGCTGGCGACCATGGTCCGCGCGGCCGATACGGCGCGGCTCGATCTGTCGCCCGAGGCGCCCGGGCTGCTCGCCGCATCGCTCGGGCTCTCGCGCATGTATGACGACGACCTCGAACAGTTGAGCGCCGGCATGCTGCTCTACGACGCCTTCTACCGCTGGTGCCGCGACGCCACCGGCGAAACCCACAACTGGCCGACCAACAAGGTGAGGTGACGTCGTGGCCGATCTCGCAGCCAACACCAAAGCCAAGCCGGAGGCGGATGCGCACGGCATTTCCTTCGGCGAAGCCTTTGTGGTCTGGCTGCGGGTTGCGATCCTCAGCTTCGGCGGACCGGCCGGGCAGATCGCGGTGATGCACCGGATCATCGTCGAGGAGAAGCGGTGGATTTCCGAGGGCCGCTTCCTGCACGCGTTGAACTACTGCATGCTGTTGCCCGGGCCCGAAGCGCAACAGCTCGCAACCTATATCGGCTGGCTGCTGCATCGCACCGCCGGCGGCCTGATGGCGGGCGGGCTGTTCGTGCTGCCCGGCATCTTCGCCATCATGGCGCTGAGCTATGTCTATGCGGCTTACGGCAATGTCGGCTTCGTGGAGGCGCTGTTCTTCGGCCTCAAAGCCGCCGTCCTCGCCATCGTCGTGCAGGCGGTGGTGCGGGTCGGCAAGCGCGCCTTGCGCAACCGGATCATGATTTCGATCGCGGCCGCAGCGTTCGTCGCGATCTTCTTCTTTGCCGCACCGTTTCCGGTCATCATCATTGCCGCCGGCATGATCGGCTTTGCCGGCGCCCGGCTTGGGCGACCGGAATTTTCCGCCATTGAACACGGCGGCGGCGAAAACGCCGCCATCATCGACAGCATGCTCGGCGATGCGATTCCCGAGCACGTGAAGCCAAATCCCGCCCGGACGCTGCGTGTCACCGTGACGTGGCTGGCGCTCTGGCTCCTCCCCGTCGCCGCCCTTCTGCTCGCGCTCGGCCCGGACAACGTGTTCAGCCAGATCGCCATCTTCTTCAGCAAGATGGCGATGGTGACGTTCGGCGGCGCCTATGCGGTGCTGGCCTATGTCGCGCAGCAGGCGGCGGATTACTACCACTGGGTGACGCCGCGCGAGATGCTGGACGGCCTCGGCATGGCGGAGACGACGCCGGGGCCGCTGATCATGGTGGTGCAGTTCGTCGGCTTCCTGGCCGCGTTCCGCGACGCCGGCGGACTGCCGCCGATGCTGGCGGCGACACTCGGCGGTCTGCTCGCCACCTGGGTAACGTTCGCCCCCTGCTTCCTCTGGATCTTCGCCGGCGCGCCCTATATCGAGCGGATGCGCGGCAACCAGGCGCTGGCCGGCGCGCTGTCGGCGATCACGGCGGCCGTGGTGGGCGTGATCCTCAATCTGTCGATCTGGTTCGCACTCCATACCTTGTTCCGGCAGACCGTCGAAGTGAGACGCTTCGGCCTGGCGTTCGATGCGCCGGTCCTCTCCAGCGTTGACGGTCCGGCGCTGGCACTGGCCGTCGCTGCCGCGATCGCCATCTTCCGCTTCAATGTGGGGATGCTGTGGGTTCTTGCAGCCTCCTGTGGTGCGGGCATCCTCTTGCGGCTGACCGGCGTTATTTGAAGCTGGACGTCCTGGCGCCGGTGACAAGCTGCTGGGCCATGGCGAGGATAGCGTCTGCGGTTTCCTGCGGCTGCAGGGTCGGATGCAAATGCGTGCCGTTCAGATTTGCCACCGGCCAGCCTCGCCGCTGCGCCTCCGCGGCCGCGTGGTCGTAGATCGCCGAGGTCTGGATGTAGCCGGCGGGAATGTGATCCCACGCGGCGAGTTCGATCGGCTCGTCGAACCAGCCCACATGCATCCGCGGCAGCCCTTCTTCGAAGCGCGCAAATGCCGCGACGTCGCGCGCGAGAATGTCGATGCCGATGAGCGACGCGCGCGCCTTGTCGTGCGCGAACCATTTCGACCAGAGCGGAAGCGTGCCGTCCGGCGCGGCAAGACCTTTGATGAAATCGTGCAGCGCAGGCCTGACCGGGAACGCGGCACCTCGCGGCGGGGGAACGTCTCCATCGACCATGATGACAGCCCGCGCGGGTAGCCTGGTGGCGAGATCGGCGGCCAGCACACTCGCCGAACTATGGCCCACCACGATCGGATCGGGAGCGTGGGTGATCCGCTCCAGAATCCCGGAGTTCCACTTGCCCCAGGAAGGCGGCTTGGAGGAATGGGCCAGAACATCCGGCAACTGGACATCGCATCCCGCTGCGCGCAGCACCTCCGCCGTCGGTTCCCAACTTGACGCCCGGACCAGCGGCCCGGCCACGAGAATGAATTGCAACGGCATCGATTCCCAATCCGGCGCCAGGAGGCGTAGCCGGATCAGCGCAGCGATATCCGGCGCTATGTGTCCGCGTAGAGGACTTCCCGGATCTCGCTGCGCTCATCCGGGCTACGGGAGAACGGCAACGCTAGCCGCCGTTGCCGTTCTCGCCGTTTTCCTCTTCCGAAATATGCTCGACCGACACCACGTGTTCGTCCTCGGCGGTATCGAACACGATGACGCCTTGCGTCGAGCGGCCGGCGATGCGGATGCCCTCGACCGGGCAGCGGATCAGCTGTCCCTTGTCGGTCACCAGCATGATCTGGTCGCTCTCCTCGACCGGGAACGAGGCCACCAGCTTGCCGTTACGGTTGTTGACGCTCATCGCGACGATGCCTTTGCCGCCGCGGCCGGTGGTGCGGTACTCGTAGGACGAGGTGCGCTTGCCGTAGCCGTTGACGGAGACGGTGAGCACCACCTGCTCCTGCGCCGACATCTCCGCGTAGCGCTCCTGCGAGAGCTGCAGCGAACCGGTGGTCTCCTCGGCGTCGGCATCCGCGGGCTCTTCGGCGGCGACTTCGCCGGCAACGGCGCGGCGCATCTTGAAATAGGCCGACCGTTCGTCCGAGGTCGCCTCGACGTGACGCAGGATCGCCAGCGAGATCAGCGTGTCGTTCTCGGCGAGCGCGATGCCGCGCACGCCCATCGAGGTGCGGCCGGTGAAGACGCGGACATCGGTGACGGGGAAGCGGATGCACTGTCCGCCGGCCGCGGTCAGCAGCACGTCGTCATTCTCTGTGCAGATCTGCACGTCGACGATCGCCTCGCCCTCCCCGAGCTTCATGGCGATGATGCCGGAGCGGCGGACATCGACGAAATCGGACAGCTTGTTGCGGCGGACGGTGCCGCCTGTGGTGGCGAACATCACGTCGAGATTGCCCCAGGAGGATTCATCCTCCGGCAGCGGCATGATGGTGGTGATGCGCTCGCCCTGCTCCAGCGGCAGGATGTTGATCAGCGCCTTGCCGCGCGCGTTCGGCGCGGCCATCGGCAGCCGCCAGACCTTTTCCTTGTAGACCTGGCCGCGCGAGGAGAAGAACAGCACCGGCGTATGCGTCGAGGCCACGAACAGGCGCGAGACGAAATCCTCGTCGCGGGTCTGCATGCCGGCGCGGCCCTTGCCGCCGCGGCGCTGCGCCCGATAGGTCGAGAGCGGCACGCGCTTGACGTAGCCGGCGTGCGAGACCGTGACCACCATGTCCTCGCGCTGGATCAGGTCCTCGTCCTCGACCTCGCCTTCCTGCTCGACGATCATGGTCTTGCGCGGGGTCGCGAACCTGGCCTTCACCTCGGCCAGCTCGGTCTTGACGATGGCCTGCACGCGGGCGCGCGAGCGCAGGATCTCGAGATAGTCGGCGATCTCCACCGCGAGCTTGTCGAGCTCTTCGGAAATTTCCTCACGGCCAAGTGCAGTGAGTCGCGCCAAACGCAACTCAAGAATGGCCTTGGCCTGTTCCAGCGACAGCCGCGCGGTGCCGTCGGGCGCCATACGGTGGCGGGGATCGTCGATCAGCGTGATCATCGCCTCGACATCCCGCGCCGGCCAGTCGCGCGACATCAGGGTGTCGCGCGCCGCGTTCGGATCGGGCGACGTGCGGATCACGCGAATGATTTCGTCAATATTGGCTACCGCGATGGCAAGGCCGACCAGGATATGGGCGCGGTCGCGGGCCTTGTTGAGCAGGAACTTGGTCCGGCGCGTGATGACCTGCTCGCGGAACGCGATGAACAGCGTCAGCAGGTCCTTCAGGTTCATCGTCTGCGGACGGCCCTGGTCCAGCGCCAGCATGTTGGCCGGAAAGTTGGTCTGCAGCGGCGTGAACCGATAGAGCTGGTTGAGCACGACGTCCGGCACCGCCTCGCGCTTCAGCTCGATGACGACGCGAAAACCGTCGCGGTCGGATTCGTCACGCAGGTCGGAAACGCCCTCGATCTTCTTCTCGCGCACCAGCTCGGCGATGCGCTCGACCATGGTGGCCTTGTTCACCTGGTAGGGGATTTCGGTGATGATGATCGCTTCGCGGTCCTTGCGGATGGTGTCGATCGTCACCTTGCCGCGCATCACGATCGAGCCGCGGCCGAGATGATAGGCCGAGCGAATGCCCTGGCGGCCGAGGATGATGCCGCCGGTCGGGAAATCCGGCCCCGGAATGATGTTGATGATGTCGTCGATGCCGAGCGCGGGATCGTCGATCAGCGCCACGCAGGCGTCGATGACTTCACCGAGATTATGCGGCGGGATGTTGGTCGCCATGCCGACCGCGATGCCGCCGGCGCCGTTGACGAGCAGGTTCGGGAATTTCGCCGGAAGGACCGACGGCTCTTTCTCGGAGTTGTCGTAGTTCGGCTGGAAATCGACCGTGTCCTTGTCGATGTCGCCGAGCACTTCCAGCGCCGATCGCGTGAGACGCGCTTCGGTATATCGATAGGCCGCCGGCGGATCGCCGTCGACCGAGCCGAAATTGCCCTGGCCGTCGATCAGCGGCACGCGCATGGAAAAATCCTGCGCCATCCGGACCATCGCGTCGTAGATCGACTGGTCGCCGTGCGGATGATATTTACCGATCACGTCACCGACGACGCGGGCGGATTTGACGTATTTCTTGTCCGGCGTGTGGCCCTGCTCGTACATCGAATACAGGATGCGTCGATGCACGGGCTTGAGCCCGTCGCGCGCATCCGGCAGCGCGCGCGCCACGATCACGCTCATGGCGTAATCGAGGTAGGAGCGCTTCATCTCGTCGAGGATGGAAACGGGACGAATATCGGAAGGCTCCGGCGGCTCGCCGGGCGTGTTATCTTCAGGATCAGACAATGGGAAATCCGGTCGGTTCTGGCTCGAGAATCATATAGCGCATCGGGGGTCCGAAAACCACCCCGGAGCGAGTCCGATCGCCTGTTTTTCTGCCTGTTTTTTCATGGACTTAAGGGAGCCTTAAGCGTTCCCCCGAAGCCCTCTTGAAGTCGCCGAGAGCCGGCGATTCCGAGGCTCCCTAGGGCCCGAACACCACCGCGTGCATGATCCGCCCCGGCAGCAAGGTGAAGGCCCCGGCGACGACCAGCGCGCCGAAGAAGATCGAGGTCATGGCCTTCTTGTGGCCGCTGATATTATGCCGCCGGGCGTGCAGCACCGCGAGCACCAGCATGACCGGCGCGAAGATCGAGAGCAGATGGATCGGGCTGAACGGCCCGACCAAGCGGATCTCGTGGATCCAGAACGAGCTGATCGCGACCGTGAACATCAGCACCACCCAGATCCAGCCGATGGTCCGGTGCGGCAGTGTTCCTTTCGGTGCAACGAGTTGCACGATACCCAGCACGAACGCCGTGATCGCCGCGAAAGCATGCAGCGGGATCGTTCCGGGGGCCTGCAGCAGCGGTGTCAGACTCATGATGGGGCGGCCTCCCGCGTCTCACCTGATTCGTCTGGTGCGGCGCTGGCGCATCTCTTCCGAGGCCGCCCGCTGCGTCTCGAGCCGGTGGACAAAAACGTCCGACGCACGCGAGGTGTGCCCGCGGCTCAATGCCTCGGCACGGTCGGCGTCGCCGGCGATGATCGCATCGAGTATGGCAACGTGTTCGCTCAGGATCAGCTGAGGCATCTGTACGTCATCAAGCAACACCTCACCCATGACGCGGCGCAGATAAGGCCAATGCGGCGCCGTCGTTTCACCGATCAGCGAATTGCCCGAGAGTTCAGTGACAAAGCCATGAAACTTGATGTCCGCGTCGATCTGCTCGTTGAGTGAACCGCTCGCGACCGCAGCGCGCCCCTCGTCAAGCAGCGCCGGCCCCTCAATCCTTGCCCGCTCGCCGCCCCGCTCGGCCGCCAGGCGCGCGGCGAGCCCGTCCAGCATGCCGCGGACCTCGTAGAGCTTTCGGACGAAATCAGGATCGATCGGCGAGACGATCAGGCCACGACCCGGCGCTTCGCGCACCAAACCGCGATCGCGGAGCAGCAGGAGGGCCTGCTGCACCGGATGTCGCGAGACCCCATAAGCGCGCGCCAGTTCGTCCTGGATGAGCCGCGCATTGGACGGCAGTTCACCCTCGACGATCTCGGAAACGATAGCATTCACAACCTGTTCCACGAGGGTTGGCTGAGCTTGGACGTTCGACATGCGATTCTGATCCGGTTCTGGCGAGGCGTAGCACTGGAACAGTTCAATATCCATTGCCTCGCATTCGAATTCAGTATATGAATTCTGAATTCGAATACAAAATATCGGGAGAACGCCTATGCGTACGGCTCGCCGCCGCCCGTTGATAGAGTTCGGCCGCATGTGCTCGCCGCCCGCCGGCTCGCTGCTCGCCAGCCCCTGGACTTAGCCCTCCGACCTATCGGCCCTGTCGGAGAATCGCGCGCCGCGCGCTTTGAGAGCAGCACATGAAAGACCTCCTCAACTTCGGCCAGATGCTGTCGGTGCATGCGCGCGTGATGCCCGGGCGGATTGGGGCGCGCGACCTCGAGCGCGCGATGACGTTCAGGCAGTGGAACGACCGCTCCTGCCGGCTCGCCAATGCCCTGCTCGGCCTCGGCCTCAACAAGGGCGACCGGGTCGCGGTGCTCGCCTATAACTGCGTCGAATGGTGCGAGATTTTTGCCGCGACGGCAAAAGCCGGCCTCGTCGCGCTTCCGATCAACTTCCGCCTGACCGGCAAGGAAGTTCAGTTCATCGTCAACAACGGCGAGGCGGCTGCGCTCATCGTGCAGGATGAACTGGTCGGGATCGTCGAGGAAATCCGGGCTGAGATCCCGATCGCGGCAGACCGTTTCATCGAATTCGGAACGTCCCCCTGCCCGCCCGGCTACCGCGCCTATGAAGACTTCCTCGCCGCTGGCAGCTCGGCGGAACCGTCATCGAATGTCGCGCTCAACGATCCCTGGACGCTGATGTATACGTCCGGCACGACCGGCAATCCGAAGGGCGTGGTGCGCAGCCATCGCAGCGCGGTGGTGCTGTCGATGGTTACCGAGATCGAACTCGGGCTGAACCGAAACGACGGCGCGCTGCTGGTGATGCCGATGTGTCACGCCAATTCGCTGAACTTCTTCGGCGCGTTCGGCTATTGCGGCGGCACCAACGCGATCTACTCCCGCAAGAGCTTTGATCCCGAGCATGCGGTCAGGACGCTGGCCGAGGGCGGCTCGACGTTCACGTCGCTGGTCCCGACCCACTACATCATGATGCTCGGCCTGCCGCAGGCGGTACGCGGCAAGTTCCACTACGACGCCGTCACCAAGCTGATGATTTCGTCCGCCCCCGCGCGTCCCGAGACCAAGCGTGAGGTGATGGAGATGTTTCCCAATTCCGGGCTTTTCGAGCTGTACGGGGCCACCGAGACGGGCTGGGTCACCATGCTGCATCCGCATGAGCAATTCACAAAGCTCGGTTCGGTCGGGCGCGAATGCGTGGGCGCCGCGCCGATAAAAATTCTGGATGAGGCCGGCAACGAAGTGCCGGACGGCAAGGCCGGCGAACTCTATTCCTGCAACGCGCATACCTTCGATGGCTACTGGCGCTTGCCGGAGAAAACGAAGGAAGCGTTCCGCGGCGACTATTGCTCTGTCGGCGACATGGCCCGCCGTGACGAGGACGGCTTCATTCACCTCTCGGACCGCAAAAGCAACATGATCATCTCCGGCGGCGAGAACATCTATCCTTCCGAGGTCGAGGCCCAGATCGGCGCGCACCCGCTCGTCAAGGACATCGCCGTGATCGGCCTGCCGGACGAGAAGTGGGGCGAACGCGTTCACGCCGTCATCGTGCCGCATCACGGCGCGTCGTTGGATGAAAACGATCTGCTGGAATGGTCGAAACAACGGCTTGCCGGCTACAAACGCCCGCGGTCCTATGGCTTCATTGCCGAAGACGAGATGCCGCGCAACGCCACCGGCAAGATTCTGCATCGCGAACTCAAGAAGAAATTTTCGAACTGACCAGCGGCGGCCCAATCGATCCGCCGAATTCGGAAGGCTGCGCGCCGTATCGGCGGCATCAGGAGGAGGTCCCCAGATGAAAGCCCTGCCAGACAGCGCCGCCGACCTGATCGCCCGCCTCTTGAAGCGCCGCGGCGTCACGCGCGTGTTTGCGCTCTGCGGCGGCCACATCATGCCGATCTGGATGCGGCTCGACGCCGAGGGAATCCGCATCATCGACGTGCGCGACGAGCGCGCGGCGGTCCACATGGCGCAGGCGCATGCCGAACTCACTGGTGAGCTGGGGGTTGCGCTGGTGACCGCCGGTCCTGGCATGACAAATGCCATAACCGGCATCGCCAACGCTCACGTCTCGCGTGCCCCGGTGCTGGTGCTCTCCGGCGGCAATCCGCGGCCGCAAGAGAACCGCGGCGGCCTGCAGGACATGGACCACACGCAGCTCGTGCGCTCGATCACGCGCTATGCCCGGACGGTGCGCGAGCCGACGCTGGTGCTGCAGGAACTCGATGAGGCAATCTCGCGTGCGTTCGGCGATGGCGGCGAGCCGGGCCCTTCCTACATCGATTTCCCGACCGACACCTTGCGCGGCATCGTGCCGAAGGTCCTGCAGCTGGAAGAGCATCTTTGCGCGAAGCCGCGTGCCGTCGTGTGCCCGGACCCGGAACAGGTGGCCAAGGCCGTCGATCTGCTGTGGTCGGCGCGCCGCGTGCTGGTGATTTCCGGCCGCGGCGCCCGCGGCGCAGCCCCCGAGCTGATCTCCCTGCTCGATCGCCTCGGCGCCGTTTATCTGGACACCGGCGAGAGTCGTGGCCTGGTGCCGGACAGCCATCCTTCGGTGGTGGGCGCCATGCGGGGCGCGGTGATGGGCGATGCCGACGTCGTGCTCACGGTCGGCCGGCGCCTCGACTTCCAGCTCGCCTACGGATCGCCCGCGGTTTTCAAGGACGCAAAGTTCGTGCGCATCGGCGACGCGCCCTCCGAAATGCGCGACAACCGGCGCGGCGCCGTCGAAATCCTCGCCTCTCCCGCCGAGACCATGCGCGCCATCGTCCAACAGGCTGGCAACCGGGAAGCGGGCGTCGATCGGCGATGGGCAGCCACGCTGCGCAGCGGACATCAAGAACGCGCCAAAAAATTGCAGCATAGCATGGCGAACGCCCCGAGCGGCTCTGATGGCAAGCTGCATCCCAACAAGGTGCTGTCAGCCCTGCAACAGGCGATCAGCGACGATTCCATCGTCATCACCGATGGCGGCGACTTTCTCGCCTTTGCCCGGGTCGGATTGAACGCCCCGCTGATGCTCGATCCCGGTCCCTTCGGCTGCATCGGCATCGGCGTACCCTACGGCATCGCAGCAAGCCTGGCTTTCCCTCACAAGCCGGTCGTCGTCGCGACCGGTGATGGCGCGTTCGGATTCAATGCGATCGAGATCGACACCGCCGTCCGTCACAAGGCGCCGGTCCTGATCGTCGTTGCCAATAACGGCGCCTGGCAGATCGAAGTGCACGACCAGACCGTTACCCACGGCAAGGTCGTGGGCACCAGGCTGCAGGATGCAGACTACGCCGCCATGGCCCGCGCGTTCGGCATGCATGCCGAACGCGTCGAAACCGAAGCTCAGCTTGGACCTGCCATCGAACGCGCCCTCGCCAACCGCCCCGCCTTGCTCGACATGGTGGTTACGCCGGAGGCGATTTCCTCGGACGGCAAGACCGGACTTGCCTGGGTGCCGGACCTGCAGCCGCTGGCGGCCTGGGATGAAGCCGAACGCGCGTGGCGATCGTCATGACCGATCGTTGTCAGAACGCGAGTCTTGTACTCGCTGATCAGCCCTCTAGCTGCCGCAATTTAAAATAACTTTGAAGACGCTCAGCGTCGATCGCCAAGAAGCAAAAATAAAAATCGGGAGGAGAATCCAATGAGCCAGGCTCCGCTCTTGATGTGGCGCTTCGCCGATGATTGAAGCGGCGACATCGGGCATGGATGACGCGGGCCGCATATGCCGCAGTGCAACGCAGGCCTCGCGCCGCTGGAAGCTTTTGGCAATCGGGTCGCTCGTCATCGACCTTGCGCTGGTTCCCGATCTTGCAGCGGCGAGCGATGCCCTCCAGGTGATCCATGCCCACGTGTACGCATCGGATGAGACCGGCATTGACGTCCCCTTGCTGATGACGGTGAGGAATGATGCGGGCGAAGCCGACGCGCTGTTGCGGGTCCGCTGCCCGTTCGCAAATTTTTCCGAAAGGCACACCGTCGACCGGGGCGAGGGCGCGCCTGCCATGCGCGCCGTCAAGTCGATCCCGGTGCCGCAAAACGGGACCACCGAACTCAAGCCGGACGGATTTCACGTGATGCTGCTGCAGACGCGGCAGAAGCTCTCCGTCGGAGAGACATTCACGTGCGCCATCACGTTCCAGAAAGCCGGAACAAAGGAAACGGAGGTGCAGATTCTCAAAAAGCCCTGATTGCGGCAGCTGGCTCCTGGGCCCGCTGAATAAGGCTTCTCGACTGAACTGCCCGGTCATGCCAGGCGCGCCACTCAGTATGATTTTGCCAACACAAAAGGGAGACGACTACTCATGGAACGAATCTCAGGCCAGACAATCGGATTCTGGCGAGGGCATCTGCTTGCCACCGCGCTTGCCGCCGGAAGCCTCATGGCAGCCCTGCCGGTCTCCGCCGCGGACGAAGTCAGCCCCGAACGGCTGCTCAACGTGCAGAACGAGCCCGGCAACTGGTTGCATCACCATCAAAACTATTCCGCCCACCGCTTCTCGACGCTGAAGGAGATCAACCGCGACAACGTCAAGAACCTTAAGGTCGCCTGGACCATGCATCTCGGCGGCGTCGAGGGCGGCGGCATCTGGAGCCATGGCGGCCTGGAAGGCACCCCGATCGCCGAAAACGGCTTCCTCTACGTCACGGATGGCTGGGGTTCGGTCTACAAGATCGATGCCCGTGGCGGCCGCGGCACGCTGGTCTGGAAGATGGATCCCAAGACCGACCATGACTGGGCCGGCGCGGTCGCCTGCTGCGGCGTCGACAACCGCGGCGTGGCGCTCTGGGGCAACCTCGTCGTCTCGCACACGCTCGACGGCCGGCTGATCGCGACCGACAAGGAAACCGGTCAGGTCAAATGGCAGCGCACCGTGGCCGATCCCGACAAGGGCGAAGTGATTACCGGCGCGCCCTTGATCGTGAAGAACATGGCGATCACGGGTGTGGCCGGCGCCGAATACGGCATCCGCGGCTGGATCGCCGCCACCGACCTTTCAACCCAGAAGGAGGTCTGGCGTACGCACACGATTCCGGCGAAGGGCGAGCCCGGCAGCGAAACCTGGAAGGACAGCAACAACGCGGCCGCCGCCGGTGGCGGGTCCACCTGGGTGACCGGCACCTACGATCCGGCAACCGACACCATCATCTGGGGCGTCGGCAATCCGGGACCGGACTGGGACAATGCCTACCGACCGGGCGACAACCTCTACACCGACAGTTCGCTGGCGCTCGACGCCAACACCGGAAAGATCAAGTGGCACTATCAGCACACGCCGAACGATCCCTACGACTATGACAGCGTGGCGGAGAACGTGCTGGTCGACCTGCCCGGACCGAACGGACCCAGGAAGCTTGCGCTGGAAGCCGATCGCAACGGCTTCGCCTACGCGATCGACCGCACCAACGGCAAGTTCGTGTGGGGTCTGCCTTTCGTCAAGAAAGTCACCTGGACGAAGGGGCTGGATGCCGAAACCGGCAAGCCGATCGAATACGATCCGAACAAGGCCGTACAGACCTATGTAGCGTCGGTAACGCCAAGCCGGACCAACATGGAAACCGACATCTGTCCCGGCAACATGGGCGGCAAGAACTGGCCGCCGACGGCCTACAATCCGGACCTGAAGCTCTGGTACATCCCCGTGATTGAAAGCTGCAACCGGATCAAGGTCGAAGTGGCGACGCCGGACAAGCTGAAGCCGAGGGAATTCTGGACCGGCGGCGGACCGAGCCAGCCGTTCAAGATCACCGGCAGCGTGACGGCGATCGACGTTACCACGGGCAAGATCGCCAGCAAGCTGGAGACCCCATTCCCCAATCTCGGCGGGATGCTCGCCACCTCGGACCTCGTCTTCACCGGCCAGCCCTCCGGCGAGGTCACGGCGCACGATGCCAAGTCGCTGCAGAAGCTCTGGGAGTTCAACACCGGCGGCGGCGTCAATGCACCACCGATGACCTTCTCGGTCGACGGCAAGCAGTACGTCGCCATCCTGGTCGGGCTCGGCGGCGCCTGGGACAAGTGGTTCATCGATTCAACGCCGGAACTGAAAAAGATCCAGCCGGGATCGATGCTCTACGTGTTTGCCCTGTGACTTGATCGAAAACCGGGGGCCCGACCATCGGTCGGGCCTTCCTTTTACTTCGACGACGGAGAAATCATGATTTTGAGTTTGCTTCCGGCATCCGCAATCCGACCGCGCCTGAGCATCCTCGCTCTTGCCGTCGTGATGCCGGCCGTCGCCTTTGCTGAGTCAGCGCCGCCGGCAGCCTCCGATCCGACCGCAGCCGGCAAGGCGGTGTTTGCCAAAGCCAACTGCGTCGGCTGCCACAAGTGGCACGGCAATGGCGGCGGCGGTTACGGCGGCGACGCGCTCTCGCTACGCAAGACCCAACTGACGCGCGAGCAGATCATCGACACGGTCGGCTGCGGACGGCCGGGCACCGGCATGCCGTTCTTTACCCGCGGCGCCTACGATGAAATCAAATGCCACGACATGAACCGCCAGGATCTGGGCGCGCAGATGCCGCCCGAGGGCGGAACGTTTCTGCGTCAGAAGGACATCGAGGCCGTCGCCGACTACGTGCTGGCGCACGTCAAGGGCGCCGGCGAACCGACATATGCGCAATGCGTCGACTTCTTCTCGAGCAGCTCGCGGGTCTGCGACATCTACCGGCCGAGGGACGAGAAACCAGAAGCCACCGCCAGCACAGGAAAAAGCCAGTGATCGACAGAGGAAAATTGTTCAGCGCCATCGCCGCGGGGTTGCTCGCGCTGCCATTGACGACGCTTGCGAACGCCGTCGTACGGGCGGAAGACTCGAACGAAAACGACCTGCGCGACATCCGCGTCGGGATGGCTGCGGCCGACCTCAACCCGTCCGGCTATGTCGACTTCGCCTGCGCCGCCGATCCGAAGCACAGCCTGGCCGGCTGGACGAACTGGCGCGATTGCCCCGCCGACGCCAACGGGACACGGGCGATCCGGTTCGGCTATGACCCGCTGATCAGCCGCGACGGCACCATGGTGGCGGGTCATCCCGCGGTGCTGACATTGCTGATCGACGACAGCGGCCGTGTGGCCGGCCTGCATATCGAAACCGATCCCAAGGCGCGGCTCTACCTGCGCAAGAAAGCATTCCTGCTGGGCCAGCAGGCCAAGTCGCGCTATGGCGTGGATGGCTGGGCCTGCACCGAGGGTCAGCCCGGCGCCGGAGACGAGCCTGTCGGCGGCGTGTTCCTCAGGGAGCGCTGCACCAAGACGGCCGCCGGGCGCTCGCTCACGGTGGAACGCAACCTGTTCCGCCGGTCCGGTCAAGACATCAAAAATTTTACCGACGAGACACGCATTAGTATTCAGGCGGCCAGCAAATAAGGTCGGAAACGCGGCAGGCGGGCCGGCCGCGCTTCCGCGATTTCAGCCTCAGAACGGAATATCGTCGTCCATGTCGCTGTTGCGGCCGCCGCCGGCCGCCACCGCCCGCCGCGGCGCGGAGCTGACCGGCCCGCCGGATCCGAAGTCGCCGCCGGACTCATCGGCGCCGAAGCTGCCGCCTCCGCCGCCGCCGCGGCCGTCGAGCATGGTCAGCGTAGAGTTGAACCCCTGCAGCACCACCTCGGTCGAATACTTCTCGACGCCCTGCTGGTCGGTCCATTTGCGGGTTTGCAGCGCGCCCTCGATGTAAACCTTGGAGCCCTTTTTCACATACTGCTCGACGACCTTGCAAAGTCCTTCGTTGAAGATCACGACGCGGTGCCACTCGGTCTTTTCCTTACGCTCCCCGGTGTTCTTGTCGCGCCAGGTTTCCGAAGTGGCGACGGTCAGGTTGGCGATCGGCCGTCCATCCTGTGTCCGCCGGATTTCAGGATCCTTGCCGAGATTGCCGATCAAGATCACCTTGTTTACGCTTCCCGCCATCTCCGCTCTCCACTCGATATTGCCGGCAAAAAATACTGGTCCAGCCGCCGTCCCTGCTTGGCCTTCCGCCAATCGCTGACCCGTCCGTCCAGTCCGCTTCCGGACATCAGGGGCGAACCTATACGCTGGCTGGCGCTGACGACTTAGCGAACCCTCCGCCAGCCGGCCGTTATCCACATATAGCAATGCCCCGGTGAATGTTCCAGCTTTGTTCCGTGGATTTCAAGATCGAAGCGCAGCTTCGCGGCCGCGTCGGGCGCAGTTTCCGGCCGGAACCGGGTTGGCGGTGACGTTCGCGGCAAGATGGCGATCCCTCGCTGGGGTGCACAAGCGGCCCTCCTCCCACCGCCGCGCAGATCGGCGTGACTGCGCCGCGCGACCGCGGCTATCCAAGCGCCGTCTCGTAGCCCCGCAGCTGCTGACGGCTGCTGCCAGAATTCTGGTTCGATGCAGTTAGGCCATGTCGAACGATCCCTTGCGTTGCCGGGAACACGATCGCTGGAAACAATCCGTTGATGATTCCGACGCGGCACTGGAAATCATCCGCCGTTCTTCCTACGTTCCGGCTTTCGATCATCGGCGCCTGACTGCGGCTTCCCCGCCGGTCATCCGCGCCCAACGTGGCGCGTTTCCCGCGCGCCTGGAAATGCCGATATGGATGAAGTGCTCAGGGCGAAGCGCCAACATAACGCCGGCTCGGCATCGCGTGCGATCACGATTCGCGGCGCGCGTGAGCACAATCTGAAGAACGTCGACCTCGAGATTCCGCGCGACAGATTGGTCGTGTTCACCGGCCTGTCCGGTTCCGGCAAATCCTCGCTCGCCTTCGACACCATCTATGCCGAGGGCCAGCGCCGCTACGTCGAGTCGCTGTCGGCCTATGCGCGCCAGTTCCTGGAGATGATGCAGAAGCCTGATGTCGACCAGATCGACGGCCTGTCGCCGGCGATCTCGATCGAGCAGAAGACGACCTCGAAAAATCCGCGCTCGACCGTCGGCACCGTCACCGAGATCTACGACTACATGCGCCTGCTGTGGGCGCGCGTCGGCGTGCCCTATTCGCCGGCCACGGGCCTGCCGATCGAAAGCCAGATCGTGTCGCAGATGGTCGACCGCGTGCTGGCGCTGCCGGAAGGCACGCGGCTCTATCTGCTGGCACCGGTCGTGCGCGGCCGCAAGGGCGAGTACAAGAAGGAGCTTGCCGAGTGGCTCAAGAAGGGATTTCAGCGCGTCAAGATCGACGGCAAGTTTTATGAGCTGTCGGAAGCGCCCACGCTCGACAAGAAGTTCCCGCACGACATCGACGTCGTGGTCGACCGCATCGTGGTCCGCGCCGATATCGGCCAGCGTCTTGCCGAAAGTTTTGAGACTGCGCTGAAGCTGGCCGAAGGCCTCGCCGTGATCGAGTATGCCGACGCGCCTGCGGCCGCGGCAGAGGAAAAGAAGTCCGAGAAGAAGACCGCCAAGATCCACGACAAGAGCGGGCCGGAGCGAATCCTGTTCTCGGAAAAATTCGCCTGCCCGGTGTCCGGCTTCACAATTCCCGAGATCGAGCCGCGGCTGTTCTCGTTCAACAACCCCTATGGCGCCTGCCCGGCCTGCGGCGGTCTCGGCATCGAACAGCATATCGACGAGGACCTCGTCATTCCCGACAAGGAACTGACCTTGCGCAAGGGCGCGATTGCGCCATGGGCCAAATCCTCGTCGCCCTATTATATCCAGACGCTGACCGCGCTCGGAAAATTCTACAAATTCACGCTCGACACCAAATGGAAGGACCTGCCGAAGAAGACGCAGGCCGCGCTGCTGCACGGCTCCGGCGACGACGAGATCAAATTCTCCTATGAGGACGGCGTCCGCTCCTACGATACCAAAAAACCGTTCGAGGGCGTCATTACCAATCTCGAACGCCGCTACCGCGAGACCGAGAGCGAATGGGCGCGCGAGGAGCTCTCGAAGTATTTTTCCGACATCCCCTGCGCGGCCTGCCATGGCCATCGCCTCAAGCCCGAGGCGCTCTGCGTCAAGATCGGCGGCAAGCACATCGGCGAGGTGTCCGAAATGTCGGTGAAGCGCGCCGGCGAATGGTTCGAGACCGTGCCGAAGACGCTCAACGCGCAGCAGAACGAGATTGCTGTCCGCGTCCTGAAAGAGATCCGCGAGCGGCTGTCGTTCCTGCTCGACGTCGGGCTAAATTATCTCACCCTCTCCCGCTCCTCCGGCACGCTGTCCGGCGGCGAAAGCCAGCGCATCCGCCTCGCCTCGCAGATCGGCTCGGGGTTAACCGGCGTGCTCTATGTGCTGGACGAGCCGTCGATCGGCCTGCACCAGCGCGACAATGCGCGGCTATTGGAGACGCTGAAGCGGCTGCGCGACCTCGGCAACACCGTGATCGTGGTCGAGCATGACGAGGATGCGATCCGGCTGGCCGACTACGTGCTGGACATCGGTCCCGGCGCCGGCACCCATGGCGGCCACATCGTGGCGCAGGGCACGCCCGCCGAGATCATGAAGAACCCGAAATCGCTGACCGGCAAATATCTCACCGGCGAACTGTCGGTGGCGATCCCCGAGCGCCGGCCGCCGAACCACCGGCGCACCATCAAGGTCGTCAACGCCCGCGGCAATAATCTGAAGAACGTCTCGGCGGAGATTCCGCTCGGGCTGTTCACCTGCGTTACCGGCGTCTCCGGCGGCGGCAAGTCGACGCTCCTGATCGACACGCTCTACCGCGCCATCGCCCGCAAGCTGAACAACGCCAGCGAAGGCGCCGCGCCCCACGACCGCATCGAGGGGCTGGAGCACATCGACAAGATCATCGACATCGACCAGTCGCCGATCGGCCGCACCCCGCGCTCGAATCCCGCGACCTATACCGGCGCCTTCACGCCGATCCGCGAATGGTTCGCCGGCCTGCCCGAGGCCAAGGCGCGCGGCTACGAGCCCGGCCGCTTCTCCTTCAACGTCAAGGGCGGCCGCTGCGAGGCCTGCCAGGGCGACGGCGTCATCAAGATCGAGATGCACTTTCTGCCCGACGTCTACGTCACCTGCGACGCCTGCAAGGGCAAGCGCTACAACCGCGAAACGCTGGAAGTCCTGTTCAAGGGCAAGAGCATCGCCGACGTCCTCGACATGACGGTGGAAGAAGCCGCCGAGTTCTTCAAGGCCGTGCCGCGCGTCCGCGAGACCTTCAAGACGCTGCACCGCGTCGGGCTCGACTACATCCATGTTGGCCAGCAGGCGACGACGCTGTCCGGCGGCGAAGCCCAGCGCGTCAAGCTCGCCAAGGAGCTGTCAAAGCGCGCCACCGGCCGCACGCTCTATATCCTCGATGAACCCACGACCGGCCTGCACTTCCACGACGTCGCAAAATTGCTCGAAGTGCTGCACGAGCTGGTCGCGCAAGGCAACACGGTCGTCGTGATCGAGCATAACCTCGAAGTCATCAAGACCGCCGACTGGGTCATCGACCTCGGCCCCGAAGGCGGCGATGGCGGCGGCGAAATCGTCGCCTGGGGTCCGCCGGAGGACATCGTGAAGGCGCCGAGGAGTTACACAGGGAAGTTCCTGGCCCCGGTGCTGAAGAAGGCGGATGGGAAGCCGCGGAAGAGCGGAGCTGCGAGCGAGGCGGCGGAGTAAGCGCCGCTTTGAATGAAACAACCTTCGCGCGAATATTTCAACCGATGCGGTATGACGGTGTGGCGCGATCGCCGCAGCCGTGACCAAAGTGGTACCCGACTATGGCGCCAGGCTTGTAAGCCCGGCCGCAAAATGGTTTTTCCTGGTCCTCAACCACAGGGGACCGAGTAATGAAGAAACTACTGCTTGCAGGCGTCGCGTTCGCTTCGCTGATGACCGCGGCCTCCGCCGCCGATCTCGCGGCGCGGCCCTACACCAAGGCGCCGCCGCTCTCTCCGGCGATCAACTGGTCCGGCTTCTACATCGGCGCGATGGGCGGCTATGCCTTCGACAGCGACAATGGCGGCGGCTTCGGCGGCGGCACGATCGGTTACAACTGGCAATTCCCGAACAGCCAGTTCGTGTTCGGCATCGAAGTCGATGCGGCCGGCGCCAGCATCAAGGACAGCGCGACGAATGCGCTCGGCACCGCGGAAGACAAGATTGACGCCTTCGGCAGCGTCACCGGCCGGGTCGGCATTGCGGCCAACGCGGCGCTGTTCTACGCCAAGGGCGGCTATGCCTGGGCCAACAACAAGCTGTCGGCCAATTTTCCTGGCGTCATCGTCGGCTCGGAGAGCAAGATCCACTCCGGATACACCATCGGTGGCGGCGTCGAATACCTGTTCGCGCCGAACTGGTCGGTCAAGGCCGAGTACATGTTCACGCACCTCGAGAGCCAAACCTACACCATTGCTCCCCTGACGTTCGATTCCGGCACCGCCGAATTCAGCTCCGTCAAGGTCGGCGTCAACTATCACTTCAAATGAGATGCCGGCGTGGTTGTCCGAGCCTGATGGCGACGGACAACCACTTTCCTGCAGACTGAGGCCCCGGTTCGCCGGGGCTCTTTTGTTGGCGTCGATGACAAGCGGCTTCATGCCACGATCGCCGCGTCGACGAACCCCTCCGGGTCCTCGCAGAATTCGCGCATGACCTTGTAGTGGTCGGTGTCCTTTACGTTCACCGGCTCCAGCCCGTATTTCGTGAGTTGCAGCAGCGCAGCGTTCGGATAGGCCATCAGCATCGGCGCATGCGTCGCCATGATGATCTGGCAGTGGCCGATCTCTTCCATCCGCCGCATCAGTTTCAGGAACGCGATCTGGCGCGAGGGCGACAGCGCAGATTCTGGCTCGTCGAAGACGAAGATGCCTTGCCGCTGACAGCGCTCTTCGAAGAAGCGCAGAAAGCCTTCGCCATGGGAATGCGAAAGGAAGTCGGGCGGCGGCTGAGGCCCGACAGGGTCTTCCAGGGCGGCTTTGTCCAGATAACGCGCGACGGAAAAGAAACTCTCTGCACGAAAGAACCAGCCGTTGGTGATCTTTGGGAGCCAGCTGGCGCGAAGCGCTGACGATAGCGTTCCACCCATTTTCTCGATCGCCTGGGAGTGATCGACCGGCATGTATCCCTTGCCGCCGCCAGCTTCGTCATAGCCGGCGAGCACGGCAATGCCCTCGAGCAGCGTGGACTTGCCCGTGCCGTTCTCTCCGACGATGATCGTGATCGCCTTGTCGAAGCGCAGTTCGAAATCGTCGCGCAGCAAGGGCAGGCAGAACGGATAGGCCTCGCGGTCGGTGATCTTCGACGGATCGAGCCAGATGCGCTTGAGATATGGCGCCGGCAGGTTGATCGGGCGGTTGCGTCGTGAAGCCATGTGCGCGGGTCCGGTGGAACAACCCTGCATTCTCTGCATATCTACCTATTGTCACGCGACCCCAGATCGTGTGCAGCCTCGATAAGAAACAGCCATGCCCTCTACCACTTACGCGCTCTTCCGCAACGCAATTGTCAACGCGCACCAGATCGTCTGCGTCTACGACGGCCGCGCTCGCGAATTGTGCCCGCATGTCATCGGGACCAACAAGCGCGGCGAAGAGGTCGTGCTGGCCTGGCAGTTCGGCGGCGACAGTTCGGGGCCGCTGCCGCAATGGCGATGCCTGAAGCTGGCGAACGTCAGCAACGCGCGCACGCGCGAGGGCCGCTGGCATGAAGGTGGCTCGCATCTGATGCAGCAGACCTGCGTCGGCAACATCGATCGCGATATCAACATGCACGTTCGAAAGCGGCGGTGAAGCGCGCACTGCACGCCTGCAAAGTCGCCCGCGTTCGTAACAAGGCGCTTGGCCACGAGTGTGCGACAATCTGACCCGCGTGGCGCGCCGTGGCCAATTCCACAATTCAGCGACGCCACAATGGAACCCGTCATCGCCGTGCGCGCGAAATGCCGCAAATCGATACCGCATTCCAACTGCTGCGCACGCGACCGCGTCGAACGACGACAAATGTCACGCTCTCCGCAAACTGCGGACGCATTCATGCCACACACGATCGCGCTGCCGTCGAAATAGCAACCCGTCCACGCCAATGCATGGTCGCGCTTCAGTCCAATTTCTGCCGGCATACCCATCGTATGGTTAATCCGCAAGCAGGCGTTCTGGCACGTGCATGGACGTTGCTTGCAGAAGGCTCATCGGGGCGCGTTCGCGCCCCCTTTCACAACGATACGTCACCAACCCGGTGCGATCGGTTCGCTTTCGAGCCCGAGGGGGTTTGTACGAGTGATCAACTTTAGGGGACAGAATATGAAACAACTACTTCTCGCTGGTGTGGCGCTTTCGGTCGCGAGTGCGGCCTCGGCTGCCGACATGCAGGCGCGTCCTTACAAGGCCCCTCCTCCGGCGGCAATTATTTCTCCGGCATATAACTGGTCCGGCTTCTATATCGGCGCAATGGGCGGATACGGCTGGGGGAACAACGCTGGCAATGGCGGCTTTGGCGGTGGCACGGTCGGTTACAATTGGCAGCTTCCCGGCAGCCAGTTCGTGTTCGGCGTCGAAGTCGACGCCGCAGCCGCCAGCATCACGGACCGCTTCACCGATAACGTGGACGTTGGTATCGGTGTCCTGACCCCGCTGCGGCAGGATTCCAAGATCGACGCCTTCGGCAGCGTGACCGGCCGTGCCGGCTTTGCGATGGACGCGGTGCTGCTCTACGCCAAGGGCGGTTTTGCCTGGGGTAACAACAAGACCACCCTCACGCTAACGGATCTCGGCGTCTCGTCGTCGGACAGCCAGACCCATACCGGCTATACGCTCGGCGGCGGTGTCGAATATCTCTTCTCGCCGAACTGGTCGGCCAAGGCCGAGTACATGTACACCAGCCTCGGCAGCGAGACATATACTTTCTTCGGAGCACCGCAGGCTTCCGGCAACATCGACTTCCACACGATCAAGGCCGGCGTGAACTATCACTTCCGGTAGTCGCTGTCGCGAACCGCGTGTTCCAGACTTCGTATCAACAACCGTCACCCGCGACAGCGGGTGACTCCCTTCTGCAGAACCAGCAAGCCCCGGCGCGGGCAACAGCATTCGGGCGAATTCCAATGGCGTGCGCGGATGCGCACCCGACACCCGCTTCACCGTGCCACCGACCTGCAGCGATCCCATCGATGAGATGGTGGACGCGACGCCGTAGCGCGGCGGCGCTGATGCTACCGATCCGTCAGGCCACCTCGAGCACCAGTTCCATCGTCATCAGCACCGGATTGTCGCCGCGCATCAGCCGGCCCTCCGCGATGCCGCCGAGATAGTCCACCAGCGCGATATCAAGCTCCGCCTCCAGCGTGCCGTCGGTGCCGGGCGCGATCACGCCGGCCGTGATCGCAAGCTCGGTCGCAAAAGGCACCACGACCCGTCCGTCCGTGAAATGCGCGCCGATGGTGGAACCGACACCGCCGTGGATTCGCGCGCGCAATATGCCGTGCTGCCGGCAGAACGTCTCCAGCGCCGCCGCAACATCCTGATTCGGACGGAGCCGAATCGCGAAAGCGCGACGTTCGGCTTCTACATTCGTGCCCGTGCGCGCGACCGGACCGAACAGTTTGAAATTGGTTTCCGGATCGGGCTCCGCCGCGAAGGCGGCGCCGTCGATTCCGAACGCTTCCACCTCGAACGATTCGGCGACGATGCTCTCCTCGGGGAGGATGTGACCGCCGTGGAGATGGCCATCGGTCTCTGTCCACAGCCCGTGGCAGTGGAAAAACGGCGCGCCGTCGCGCTCGCCGAACGTCATCGCGCCGCATTTCAGCCGCGCGATGCCGGAGGGCCGCAGCGTGTCGCTGTAAAATGCCGCATTGGCGCCGGTCTTCGACAGCGCCGGCATCACATAGGCCAACGGCCCCAGCACTCCTCCCCGTATGCCCAGCACGCCGCCGGAAAATCCGGCCTCCGCAAAACCGCGGCGTGCAGCCTCCAGCAGTGGCAGGCCGGCAGCAAGCGTGAATGAAAACGCCCGTCCCCTTGCCTCGACCCATTGGATACGTTCAGGGACTGCCGCGCCCGGTTGCTCAATGCCGCGCATCGTTCAGCTGCCCGGCGACTTCACGACGAGTTCGAGCAGGCCGCGCGCCTCGAGTTCGTCGCGCACCAGCCGCTTCGGAATTTTTCCGTAGCCGGATTTCGGCAGGGCCTCCCAGAAGAAGAAGCGCTTCGGCATTTTGTAGCGCGGCACTTTTGGCGCCAGGAATGCGGCGAGTTCCGCCTCGCTCACGTCAGCCGCACCTTCGCGCGCGACACAGACGGCCACGCCGACCTCGCCCCAGAACGGGTCGGGCACGCCGAGCACGGCGACCTCGCCGATCGCGGGATGGGTGAGGATCTTCTCCTCGACCTCGCGCGGATAAATATTGGAGCCGCCGGAGATGTACATGTCGGAGGCGCGGCCGGTGATGTAGACAAAGCCCTCCCCATCCATGTGGCCGAGATCGCCGGTGCGAAACCAGCCGTCGCGGAACGCCTTGGCGTTGGCTTCGGGGTTGTCGTAATAGCCGGCGAATACGGCGGGGCCGATCACGCAGATCTCGCCGGTCTCGAACGGCTTGAGTTCGCACCCGTCATCGCCCTGGATCGAGACCTGCATGCCGGTGCGCTCATAGCCGCAGCTGCCGATGCGGGCCTGCGGGCCGTCCTCGGGATCGTGCAGGCTGGTCGGCATCACGGTGATATTGCCGGTAACTTCGCCGAGCCCAAAGTACTGCACCAGCACCGGACCCAGTTTCTTCAGCGCCGCCTTCTGGTCCTCGCGATACATCGGCGCGCCGGCATAGATCACGTAGCGCAACGACGCGTGATCGTATTTGTCGACCGCGGGATGCTCGACCATCATCTTCAAGATGGTCGGCACCGTGAACATGTTGCTGACGCGGTGTGTCTCGATCAGGCGGAACGCTTCGGCGATATCGAATTTTTCGGTCGGCAGCAAAATGGTCGGCACGCCGCGCGCGGTCTGCATCAACTGGTGCACGCCGGCGCCGTGCGACAACGGCGCGACCACCAGGGAGGCGTCGTTCTCCGTCGTGCCAGGCGTCAGGTCGGCGAGATGATTGGTTATGACAAAGGCCATCTGGCCGTGGGTCAGCACTGCCGCCTTGGAGCGGCCGGTGGTGCCCGACGTGAAGAAGAACCAGCAGGGATCGTCGTAGTCGACCGCGGCGTTCTCGACCTTGACGCCGGCGTGCGATGCGATCACCTCGCTCACCGACCGCTCGCCGAACGGTCCCTCGCCGATCCGCCAGACGAATTCGAGCGCGGGGTTGGCGGCGGCGGTCGCGTGCTCGGGGAAATCGCCGTGGCACAAGAAACCTTTCGCGCCGGAGGCGGAGGCGAGATAGGCGACCTCGTCCGGCATCAGGCGGAAATTGGTCGGCACCCAGACCGCGCCGAGCCGGAACGCCGCGAACATCGACCAGAACATCTCGTCGCCGTTCTTGGAATGGACCAGCAGGCGGTCGCCCTTGACGATGCCCCGCGCCGCAAGCCCCGCCGCCAGCGCGGAAACATGCCCGTCGATCTCGCGCCAGGTCCACGACTTGTCACCCCAGATGAAGCCGGTACGGCCACCATGGCGGCGGGCATTCTGGGTCAGCATATGCGCGAGGTTCATCACCCGGCGCGACATCCGCGCCAGGCCGCCGCGCGGGACGGGGATCGTGATGGTTTCAGACACTGGCTATCGACCTGCATTCTGGAATAACGGACACTGAACGCCGCCACGATAGCAGAATGCCCTGCACCTGCTCAAATCGATGGCGCAGACTGGGCCGTGGGCGATCGTCCACCGCCGCCGACAGCTGCCGCACGATGGATCCTGCGGTCGCCTCGAACGTTTGCTTCGCAGGGACTAAAGCCCCTAAATGAGTTTGGAATAACCAGGGATCGCCGCATGGCCGCCGTTCGCGACAACAAGACTCAAAATCGCTTTGAACTCGACGTTGAAGGCGCCCTGGCCTTCGCCAATTATCGGTTGACTCCGGATGCCGTCATCATCACCCACACCGAAACGCCCCGCGCGTTGCGCGGCCGCGGCGTTGCTTCCGAGCTGATCAAGGGCGCACTCGACCTGATCCGCGCCGACGGGCGCAAGGTCATCGCCGGCTGCGGTTTTGTCGTCGACTATCTGCGCAAGAACCCGGAATACGCCGACCTGACGGCGTAACATGCCCTCGTACCTGCGAACTCACGTAATCCGGATCGACATGTCGGGCAGGCCTTCGATCTTGCAGAGCAGCACGTCGCCCTTCACGACCGGACCGACATTTTCCGGCGTACCGGAATAGATGATGTCGCCCGGCTTGAGCTCGAACGCTTCCGAGAGTTTGGCGATCTGCTCGGCGACGCTCCAGATCATGTTGCGCAAATCCGAGTTCTGCTTGACGGTGCCGTTCACCGCCAGCGAGATCGCGCCCTTGGTGAAATGGCCGGTCTTGGACACCGGATGGATCGGCCCGAGCACGGCGGAGCGGTCAAAGCTCTTGCCGATTTCCCATGGCTTCTTCTCGTCGCCCATGGCCCGCTGCAGATCGCGCCGGGTCATGTCGAGGCCGAGCGCGTAGCCGTAGACGTGGTCGAGCGCCTGCTCCGGCGAGATGTTGGTGCCGCCGGATTTCAGCGCCGCCACCAGCTCGACCTCGTAATGGTAATTCTTGGTGAGCGAGGGATAGGGATGATCGGCGACCGCGCCGATCGCAACGTTCTGGATCGCATCGGTCGGTTTCTGAAAGAAGAACGGCGGTTCGCGGTTGGGGTCCGACCCCATCTCGCGCGCATGCGCGGCATAGTTTCGGCCGATGCAATAGATCCGCCGTACCGGAAACACATCGGTCTCGCCAACGATCGGAATCGTCGTGGTACCGACCGGGAAGATCGATTTCGGCCCGGCCTGCGCGGCGGCCTCGCCGCCCTGCATGGCCGTACCGGCCAGCGCCAGCGCGCCGGTTGCCAAAATCGTCCTGCGATCGAGATCGCTCATCGGCGTCCTCCTTGTTGGATTTTCTTGTCCGCCGGTATCTACAGCGTTTTCAGAGCGAAGTAGATAGCGTTTGCGATTTGCTGCAGCGCAACCGCACCAAAAACAAAGGCCCGCGTCACCGCGGGCCTTTGCGGGTGTGAACCGGGAAGGCGTCAGTGCTTGATTTCGGGCGGCAGCTTGCCGCCATTGGCCGCCAGCTTGGTCATGACCTGCTTGTGCAGCCAGATGTTCATGCTGGCGGAATCGCTGCTGTCGCCGGTGTAGCCGAGCTCCTTGGCGAGTTCCTTGCGCGCCGCGAAGCTGGAATCGATATCGAGCGCCTTCATCAAATCGACGATCGAGGTGCGCCATTCCAGCTTCTCGCCCTTGGCCTTCACCGCCTGGTCGAGGATGGGAGCGACGTCCACGGTCGCAGCCGGTGCGGCAGCACCGCCGGAAGATCCCGCAGCCGATCCGCCCGCCGCGGCGCCACCGCCGGCAGGCGCGGCTTCCGCCTTGCTGCCGAAGATCGCGCTCATGATTTTTCCGAAAATGCTCATCTGTCGCTCCCAATGAATAATGGATGGAGTTTTGTGTCTCTGGCAGCACCGTCCGCCGGCAGCGCCACACCGGATCGGTGCCAAGTTTACCCAGACGGACGTTGCTTGGCCAATGAAACATTCACCGAAGCGTGAGTGCGTTCGCGCCTGATTGGGAGTACGCTGCTCGCTCAGTTCGCGACATGGCCGGTTCCGTCTGTCTTCGCGTCTGCCTGATCGCGATCATTCAATGAAGCGACGCGATGGCGTCTTTCCCCGGCGCTACGCGATCGCGAGGGAGAGCGACCATGGCGACCTTTCACGGTAATGTCACACCAATGACGCCGGGCGGCGCGGTTTCCGCCGCCGCGCCGGTCATCCGCAGCATCGGAATCGAAGACCTTCATCAGGCCTTGCAACGCGGCTGGGAAGACTTCAAGGCGGTTCCGACCCACGCCATCATCCTGTGCATCATCTATCCCGTGCTCGGCCTGGTGCTGGCGCGCGCCGTGCTCGGCTATTCCGTGCTGCCGCTGCTGTTTCCGCTCGCCGCCGGCTTTGCCCTGCTCGGCCCGTTCGCCGCGCTCGGCCTCTACGAAATGAGCCGCCGCCGCGAACGCGGCGAAGAGCCAACGGCCTGGGACGCGCTCGAAGTGGTGCGTTCGCCCTCGTTCGGCGCGATGCTCGGCCTCGGCGTGCTGCTGCTCGCGCTGTTCGTGACCTGGGTGGCGACCGCGCAGGCGATCTATATCGCGGCATTCGGCTATGCCGGCGCCACCGGCTTTGCCGATTTTGCCACGCGCGTGCTGACGACGCCGCAAGGCTGGTGGCTGATCGTGGTCGGCTGCGGCGTCGGCTTCCTGTTTGCCCTCGTCGCGCTCTGTATCAGCGTGGTGTCTTTCCCCCTGATGCTGGACCGCCGCGCCGGCGCCGGCGAGGCGATGGTGACGTCGCTGCGCGCCGTCGCGCGCAATCCCGCGCCGATGGCGGCGTGGGGATTGATCGTGGCGCTGCTGCTGGTGGCGGGCTCGCTGCCGGCGTTCATCGGCCTCGCCATCGTCATCCCCCTGCTCGGCCATGCGACCTGGCATCTCTACCGCGAGACGATCGAGCCGGAGCTCAATCCGCAACCGCTGCCGCCGCGCCCGCACCGCGAGCGCAAGCCGGCCGCCGATTTCCCGGCCAATCTGTTCCCGTGGCGGCGCAAGGATGGTGCTTAGGCGGACGCCGCTTCCCGATTGATCACACCGCCGGGTCACACACCGGCGGTGTCGGCGATCACCCCGCGCTAACGATGAATTGAGCCCATTCGGCGGAAAGGCGTCGAACGCGGCCACGTCAGCCTTCTTTTGGCCGATCTTGCTTCGAACATTCGACACCAGCTCGACACTAACCATCGAATGTATCGATCCTGGAGCCTGCGGCCTGATGATGTCCCGCTTTTTTCTGCCCGCGCTGACCCTGGGCGCCCTGTTGCTGACTTCTGCGGCGCCTGCCCTGGCGGCGCCCTGCGGCACGGGACCGTTCGAAACCTGGCTGGAAGATTTCAAGAAGGAAGCGGCCGCCAAGGGCATCTCGGCCTCCGCCATTCAGACCGGCCTGGCCGGCGTCACGCTCGACAAGAGCGTGCTGACGCGGGACCAGTCGCAAAAGGTATTCAGCCAGACGTTCGAGGAATTCTCCGGCCGCATGGTGCCGCCGCGAATGACCCGCGGCGCCAACATGCTCAAGCAATATGGCTCGGTGCTCGGCCGCATCGAGGAGAAATACGGCGTGCCGGGCGAAGTGCTGGTGGCGATCTGGGGGCTGGAGACCGACTACGGCGTCAACATCGGCAAATTCCAGACGCTGCGCGCGCTGGCGACGCTGGCCTATGACTGCCGCCGCTCCGACCTGTTCAAGGCCGAGCTGATGGACGCGCTGCGCATCGTCGAGCGCGGCGATATCGCGCCGCAGGACCTGCGCGGCGCCTGGGCCGGCGAAATCGGCCAGACCCAGTTCATGCCGTCGTCCTACATCAAATACGCCGTCGATTTCGACAGCAACGGCCGCCGCGATCTCCTGCGCAGCGCCCCCGACGTGCTGGCCTCGACGGCGAACTTCCTCGCCAGCCATGGCTGGAAACGCGGCAAGGACTGGGAGCCCGGCAGCGACAATTTCGCTGTGATCAAGGAGTGGAACAAGAGCGAGGTCTACGCCAGGACCATCGCCCATTTCGCGAGCCAGTTGTCGCGGGCGCCGTAGGGTTCGGCGGTCGCAGCCATCACGACCCGTGGCCTGCGCAAAACGACGAAATCAACCCCATGCAAAGTAGCCCCCCGCCTTCGACCAGGCGGCCCAGGGTCAAAAATAGCGGTTCGATTCCATCTACTTAGGAGGTGACGTGGTTACGCGCGCGCGCCGCCACCAAAGTGCGAATTGACCGATACATTGAATAAATATTCATTTCATTAACCTGTGACACATGCGATTCGTGCATAAGAAAATCTCACCCTGCTTCATCGTTTTGCACGTTTCGACCGCAATGACGCCACCTGCGGTGCGGCGACGCAGACCGCTTTTTGCCGCCAGCGCAATGATGAAATTTCAAAAAATGCGCTATTTGCGGACACTTTTTTCAACCTATTGCCGGTGCCGGCGAATCTGACCCGGCCTACCCCACCGCCGCATTCAAAGCTTAAGCGGGCCTTACCGCCGCTATGCGCTCAGCGTCTAGCTGCACCGCAACATAGGAAGTTCTGCACTGCGGAATCTGAGCTATATTCATTTCAACGATGAGGTCGTGAAAGACTGAATCGAAACTTCAAGGAGACTACCATGCTGCTCTCGCTCATCCGCATGATCCAGGCGTTCCGGGATTATCAGCGCAATGTCAGCGAACTGTCCCAACTCAGCGATCGCGAACTGGCCGACATCGGCCTCGATCGTGCGGACATTCCGCGCGTTGCCGCCGGCAACTACACCAACTGATTGGCGTTCGGCCACCGGACGAACGGATAACGCCCGCCACGCTGCGGGCGTTGTCGTTTCTGCGCACGGCCTGTGCGTTTTATTCGACGCCAACCGGTGCGCTGGGGACGAAAACGCGCTAACGCTGCGCGCATGATTTCCTCCCTTTCCCCGACTGACACCGTCCATGTGATCGGCGGCGGCCTCGCCGGTTCGGAAGCCGCCTGGCAGCTCGCCAACGCCGGCATTCGCGTCATCCTGCACGAGATGCGCCCGCATCGGATGACCGAGGCCCATCGCACCGAAGGCCTGGCCGAACTGGTCTGCTCCAACTCTTTCCGCTCCGACGATGCCGCCAACAACGCTGTCGGCCTGCTGCATGCCGAGATGCGCCGGCTGGGCTCCCTCATCATGCGCTGCGCCGACGTCAACCAGGTGCCCGCGGGCGGCGCCCTGGCGGTCGACCGCGACGGGTTTTCCGCCGCCGTCACCAAGGCGTTGCATGAGCATCCCCTGATCGAGATCGACCGCGCCGAGATATCAGGCCTGCCGCCGGCCGAATGGGGCAACGTGATCGTCGCGAGCGGCCCCCTCACCTCGGCGCCGCTGGCGGAAGCCATCCGCGCGCTGACCGACGAGAACGCGCTGGCATTCTTCGACGCGATCGCGCCGATCGTGCACAAGGAGTCCATCGACATGTCGGTGGCGTGGTTTCAGTCGCGCTACGACAAGGTCGGGCCCGGCGGCACCGGCGCGGATTACATCAACTGCCCGATGACGAAGGAGCAGTATGACGGCTTCGTCGCGGCGCTGCTGGCCGGCGAGAAGGTCGACTTCAAGGACTGGGAAACCAATACGCCCTATTTCGACGGCTGCCTGCCGGTCGAGGTGATGGCCGAGCGCGGCCACGAGACGCTGCGGCACGGCCCGATGAAGCCGGTCGGGCTGACCAACCCGCACGATCCGACCGTCAAGCCCTACGCCATCGTGCAGTTGCGGCAGGACAACAAGCTCGGCACGCTCTACAACATCGTCGGCTTCCAGACCAAGCTGAACTACGGCGCGCAGCAGCGCGTGTTCCGCACCATCCCGGGCCTAGAGAACGCCGAATTCGCCCGGCTCGGCGGCCTGCATCGCAACACCTTCCTGAACTCGCCAAAACTGCTCGACGGCCAGCTGCGGCTGCGCGCCGAGCCGCGGCTGCGCTTCGCCGGCCAGATGACCGGCTGCGAGGGTTATGTGGAATCCGCCAGCATCGGCCTGATCGCCGGGCTCTACGCGGCGGCCAACGCGCGCGGGCAGTCGCTAGAGGCGCCGCCCGCCACCACGGCGCTGGGCGCCTTGCTCGGCCACATCACCGGCGGCCACATCGAGACCATCGAGGCCGGCACGCGCTCCTTCCAGCCGATGAATGTCAATTTCGGCCTGTTTCCGCCGCTCGCGAGCGTGCCGACCAAAAAGCCCGACGGCACGCGGCTGCGCGGCAACGAGAAGACGGTGGCCAAGAAGCAGGCGCTCAGCGCTCGCGCGCTGTCCGATCTCGATCGCTGGATCGCCGATCATTTGCGCGTCGCGGCGGCGGCGTAACACCATGGGCCTGCCGAAAGACGATGCCGCCACGCTGTCGGCGCGCTGGACCGAAGGCGTGCTGCTCAAGCGCGACGTGTTTTCGACCGTGGAGCGCGGCCGCTTCCGCGACGAGGCCGGCGAAGTCGACGCGGTGCTGCGCCGGCTCGACCAGGTGCCGGTGTGGTCCTATGCCGTCGCCCGGCATCTGTTCGCCCGCGAGCGCCACGCGCTGGCGCTGGCGCGCGATCTCGACGTCGGCCCGAAGCTATTGTGGGCCGGCCGGCAGGCGCTGGTGCGCGGCTTCATCGACGGCGTCGCGCTGCACCTCGCAAAACCCCATGGCGACCTCGCCTATTTCCGCTCCGCCAAACTGGCGTTGCGAAAACTGCACCGCGCCGGCATCTGCCACAACGACCTCGCCAAGGAGCAGAACTGGCTCGTGGGCCGCGACGGCCGCGCCTATCTGACCGATTTCCAGCTCGCCGCATGTTTCAGGACACGCAGCCGGCTGTTCCGGATCGCGGCCTATGAGGATCTGCGCCACCTCCTCAAACACAAGCGCAGCTACGCGCCGCAGGCACTGACTGCGATGGAGCGCAAGATCCTGGCGCGCAAATCGGTCGTCGCCAGCGTCTGGCTGAAGACCGGCAAGAAGATCTATCAGGCGATCACGCGCGGCCTGTTCAACTTCACCGACCGCGAAGGCGGCGGCCGCAGGCTGGTCAACGACGCGCCGGTCCTGATCGATCTGATCCGCAAAAACCCCGAGGTGCGCGACACCGCCATCGTCGCCTTCGCCGACCGCCGCAGCGGCGTCGGGCTGTACGCCTTCGTCGAGGCCGACCAGGTCGCGCTGGAGAAGCAATTGCGCAGCGAGCTCTCCGCCGCCAAGGGCGTCAAGCCGCCAGAGCACATCCAGGTGGTGCACGCCCTGCCGCGCGATGCCGCCGGCAAGCCGCGCACCGAGATATTGCAGCTCGTCGCCATGAACCAGGTCGACCTAATCGAGCCGCTGCTTAGCAGCGACACCGATCGAGCGTTCCTCAAGGACATCCTGGAGAGCCGCAAGAATTTGCGGGATCGGTTCAATTTCGAGAGCAGCGAGTTGAATTCGCTGTCGAGATAACCCCTCTCGTCGTCACCCGCGAAGGCGGGGTGACCCAGTACGCTGCAGCCTCTCGAATTGATCTCTAGCGCCTCTGGAATACTGGATCCCCGCCTTTGCGGGGATGACGACCACATGGTGGCGAACCTCACTACCCGCCGAACTCCTTGCTGCGCGAGGCGCGCCAGAGCGTCCATAAGGTCCGCAGGCGCGAGGCCGGCTGCGGCTCGAATGGATTGAAATCGGCACGCGCCATCCGCGCCAGTTCGCGGCGCACCAGCGCCAGCGGCAGGAAGATCGGCCGCGCCTGCCGCGGCAAATCCGTGAGCAGCTGCAAGGCCGTGTCGAGGTGGTTTCGCGCCTCCCCTGCCAGTTGATCGATCGCGGCGCGCGACCGCGGCGTTGGCTTGCCGGAATAGATTTCTTCCGTCCCGCTGCCGTGCTGCTGCAACAGCTGCAGCGGCAGGAACAGTTGCCGCCGCGCGGCATCGAACGGCAATGCGGCGATCACCTGCGCCATGCCCTGGGCGAGGCCGGCATGGCGGGCGAGATGGTCGATCTCGGCGGACGGCGGCGCCACGATCCGTGCGCCGAGCGAGAACAACGCCGAGGACGTCTCGGCGACATAGCCTTCCAGCGCGGCCATCGACGGCATCGGGTCGTTGTAGAGATCGAACTGATGCTCCTCGATCAGCCGCAACAGCGGTTCGGCCGGCAGGCGGAATTCGCCGGTCGTCCGCAGCAGTTCGGCCGCCACCGGATTGCCCTCGACGCCGCCATGGCCGGCGCCGGTCAGCATGTCGGTCCACCATTGCATCCGGATCTCGCCGGGCAAGGGCTGGCTGACCTGGTCGCGCACCCGCGATATTTCGACATTGAACGCGTAGACCGCCAGCAGCGCGCGGCGCTGGGCCTGCGGCAGAAACAGCGTCGCCGCGTAACGGGCAAAGTCGTGCGTACGCACCAGGTCGGCGCAGAACGCCGCCGTCTCCTTCGAGGTCGCCGCCTCGCTCATGGCACCGCGATCAGCGCCGCCGCAACCCGCCGCCGCTCGCCCAGCATGATGTTGTAGGTGCGGATCGCCGGTCCCGTCTGCATCGCATCCAGCACCACGCGCACGGCCCGCAGCGCGTCGCGCAGCCGCTTCGGCGGGATCCAGACTTCGCTGCCGGTGCCGACGATCAGCGTGTCGATGGCGTTCGCTGCCTTGAAGATCCTGTCGAGCGAATATTCGTCGATCCGGGACGGCTGCGTCACCTCCCAGGCCCAGATCGCCTCCGGCAGGCACAGCAGCGAGCCGCGATGCGACATGTCCGCAAAGGCGAAGCCGCCCTTGCCGTAGGCCTCGATCGGCGCCGACCTCGGAAGATGGGGAGCGTCCGAGGATGTAGCCATGAGCATTCTACTTCCTGGAGGGCGTATCCGGCGCGTCGCGATGCTCGCCGACGCCGAGATAGATCAGGATCGGCGCGGCGATGAAGATCGAGGTGTAGGTGCCGACCAGCACCACGCCGAACATCATCACGGCCGTGAAGCTGTGGATCGCATGGCCGCCGAACAACAGCAGCGCCAGCAACGCCAGCGTCACGGTGACGTGGGTGATGATCGAACGGGACAACGTCGAATTGATGGATTCGTTCAGAAGCTCCGGCATCGGCATCTTCTTGTAGCGCCGCAGCATTTCGCGGATGCGGTCGTAGATGACCACGGTGTCGTTCAGCGAATAGCCGAGAATGGTCAACAGCGCCGCGATGCTGGTGAGGTCGAAGTCGACCTGCGAGATCGACATGAAGCCGATCGTCAGCACGATGTCGTGAACGTTGGCGATCATGGCGCCGAGCGCGAACTGCCATTCGAAGCGGAACCAGAGATAGATCAGGATGCCGAGGATGGCGAGCATCAGGCCGAGCATGCCGAACGCCAGCAATTCGCCGGAGACGCGCGGCCCCACCACTTCGACCTTGCGGTAATCGACGCTGTCGCCGAGGGCGCCGCGGATCTTCGTCACCACCACCTGCTGCGCCGCGTCGCCGCCGGGCTGCTCCGCGACGCGGATCTGGACGTTGGTCGGATCGCCGATCTGCTGAAGCTGAACCTCTCCGAGACCCAGATTGCCCAGGGTCGTGCGCATCGCGCCGATGTCGGCCGGACCTGACTTGGATTGAACTTCCAGCAGCGTGCCGCCCTTGAAGTCGATGCCGAAATTCAGCCCATGGGTGAAGAACAGCACGATCGCCAGAATCGACAGCGCCGCCGAGATCGGGAAGCTGATGCGACGAAAGCGGGTGAAATCGAAATGCGTGTCGTCGGGAACGATGCGCAGCGGCGGCAGCAGATCGAGCACGGCGACAACCGTCAGCACGGCGACCAGCACGCCAAGCCCAATGAGAACGTAGTGAGTCACAATGAGGTCCCTAGATCGGCACGGTCTTCGGCCGCTTCCACCGCACCCAGCCGGCGACGATCAGGCTGGTGAGGGTGAAGGCGGTGAAGACGGTCGTGAGGATGCCAATGCCGAGCGTCACGGCGAAGCCGCGCACCGGGCCGGTGCCGATGTAGAACAGCACCGCGGCGGCAATGAAGGTGGTGATGTTGGAGTCCAGAATGGTCGACAGCGCGCGCCGGAAACCGGCGTCGATCGCCGAAATGGCGTTGCGGCCACCACGCAGTTCTTCCCGGATCCGCTCATAGATCAGCACGTTGGAATCGACCGCGATGCCGACGGTGAGCACGACACCGGCGATGCCGGGCAGCGTCAGCGTGGCGTTGAGCAGCGACAGGATGCCGAAGATCATCGCGACGTTGATCGCGACCGCGATATTGGCGAACACGCCGAACAGGCGGTAGGTCAACAGCATGAACACGATGACCATGATGGAGCCGACATAGGCGGCCAATTGGCCCTTTTCGATCGAATCCTGGCCGAGGCCCGGACCGACGGTACGCTGCTCGATCACGGTCAGCGGCGCCGGCAGCGCGCCGGCCCGCATCAGCAGCGCGAGTTCGTTGGCGCCCTGCACGGTGAAACTGCCGGAGATCTGTCCCTGGCCGCCGGTGATCGGCTCGCGGATCACCGGCGCGGAGATCACCTTGTTGTCGAGGATGATCGCGAAGGGAACGCCGACATTCTCCGACGTCGCCTGCGCGAATTTGCGCGATCCCGAGCTGTTGAACTTGAAGTTGACGATCGGCTCATTGGTTCGCTGGTCGAAGCCCGGCTGGGCGTCGGTAAGGTCGCCGCCGGATACCAGCACCTGCCGCTTGACGACGTAAGGCACCTTCGGCGAGGCCTCGCTCATCAGGATTTCCGAATCGGCCGGCACCCGCCCCTGCTGCGCCTGATCCGGCGAGATCGACGGATCGACCATGCGGAATTCCATCTTGGCCGTCGTGCCGAGAATGCGAATCAGCTCGGTCGGATCCTGCAGGCCCGGTACCTGGACCAGGATGCGGTCGACGCCCTGGCGCTGGATCAGCGGCTCGACCGTGCCGAGCTGGTTGATGCGGCGTTCGACGATCTGGATGGACTGTTCGTTGGTCTGCCGGATGCGCTCGGTGATGGCGGCCTGCGGCACCGTGAGACGGATCAGCCCGCCGCCGGCATCGGAAACTTCGAGGCTGCGCTGCCCGTTGGAGCCAAGCAGTCCGCCGAGCGGCTGCGACAATTCACGCAGCTTGGGAAGCGCGACCGGAAGGTCGCTCTCCTTGACGCGGACTTCGACCGCGTCGTTACGAATTCCAAGCCCGGTGAAGCCGACCTTGGCGTCGGCCCGCAGCACGCGCCGCACCTCGCCGACGATCTGTTCGAGCCTGTCCTTCTTCACGGCGTTGGAATCGAGTTGCAGCAGCAGGTACGAACCGCCCTGCAGATCGAGGCCGAGCACGATATGGCGCTGCGCCCAGACCGGCCAGGTCTTCACCCGCTCCTGGGAAAAGAAGTTCGGCACCGCGAACAGGCAGACGATCAGCGCGGTCAGGATGATCGCCAGCGCCTTCCACCGCGTAAAATACAACATCGAACAGACCCGTCAGATCAGGAATGCGCCGCCGCAGGCGGCGCGGAAAAGCTCAGCTCGCGGACGTCTCGTCCTTCTCGGCCTTTTCCTTGTCCTTGGCTTCGCCCTTCTCCTTGGCGGGCTCGCCCTTGGTGCGGACGCCGGTGATCATCTGCCGCATCTGCCGGACGCGGACGCCGTCCGAAATCTCGAACTCGATCTGATCGTCATCGACCACCTTCGTCACCTTGCCGACCAGGCCGCCCGAGGTGATGACCGTGTCGCCACGGCGGATGTTCTTGACCAGCTCCTGGTGGTCCTTCACCTTCTTCTGCTGCGGGCGCAGAATCAGGAAATACATGATCACGAAGATGAGCGCGAACGGCAGCAGCGACATCAACATGCTGTTGGCATCGCCGCCGGCTGCAGCAGCCTGGGCGTACGCAGGGGTAATCAGCATTCGAACTATCCTCGTGAGATCAGGAAAAGAACCGGGCATGCCCGGGCTTAGCGCCTCGCCAAGCACCTTGGGCAAATCGCCGGTCCGGGCAAATTCGCGCGGACTATAGCGGCGGCCAGCCCAATTGCAACGTGGCCGGGCCTCTCATTTAGGCAGCTTGCAGGGCCTGCCAAGGCCCGTTAAGGCTGCGCCGTCAGGAACCGCGAAAATGTCGAAAAAAGCCAAGAAAACAACGGCCCGCACGGGTCCAAAAGCCGCCTCGCGCGCGCCCGCGAAATCCGCGACAAAAGGTCCGGCAAGCCCGCTCGACGGCGCTACGGCGGAGCGGATCGCCATGGCGCTCGAGGCCATCGCCGGCCACCTTTCGGCGGCGTCACCGGCCGCCTCCACGCCTGAGTCGTTCAGTGCTGCCGACGCCTTCGTGTGGCACCCGGACGGCCGGCTGTCGCCGGTGCCGCGCGTCAGCCGCGTCGATCTCGGCCTGCTCAAGGGGATCGAGCGGATGCGCGACATCCTGATCGAGAACACCGAGCGCTTCGCCGACGGCCTGCCCGCCAACAACGCGCTGTTGTGGGGCGCCCGCGGCATGGGCAAGTCGTCGCTGGTGAAGGCCGCGCATGCCAGCATCAACCTCGACCGCAAGCCGGCCGACCGCCTCAAGCTGATCGAGATCCATCGCGAGGACATCGAGAGCCTGCCGGGCCTGATGGACCTGCTGCGCAGCTCGCCGTTCCGCTTCATCGTGTTCTGCGACGACCTCTCCTTTGACGGCAACGACGCTTCCTACAAATCGCTCAAGGCGGTGCTGGAAGGCGGTATCGAGGGACGCCCCGACAATGTCATCCTCTACGCCACGTCGAACCGGCGCCATCTGCTGGCGCGCGAGATGATCGAAAACGAACGCTCGACCGCGATCAACCCGGGCGAAGCGGTCGAGGAGAAGGTGTCGCTGTCGGACCGTTTTGGGCTCTGGCTCGGCTTCCACCGCTGCAGCCAGGACGAATACCTCGCGATGGTGCGCGGCTATTGCGGCCATTTTGGCATCAGGGTCGAGGACGAAGCGCTGGAGCGCGAGGCGCTGGAATGGTCCACGACGCGCGGCTCGCGGTCGGGCCGCGTGGCCTGGCAGTTCACCCAGGAGCTGGCGGGACGGCTGGGCGTGCGGCTGGCGGGGAAGTAGGCACGACATAAAGCCCATCGGACGCCACGCACTCCGCTGTCATCCTCCGCGAAAGCGGGGGATCCAGTACGCCGCGGCCTCTCGGCTCAATCTCAACTGCACGGGGTACTGGGTCGCCCGGTCCTGGTGCGCAATTGCACACATGGCCGGGCGATGACAGTTGTGGATGTGGCGCCGTGTCCGGCACACGAGAGCCTCACGCCCCGTTCAGGAATTGCAGCGGGTCAACCGGTGAAGATCCCTTGCGGATCTCGAAGTGGAGTTGCGGCGACCCCACCTCCCCCGATTGACCCGACTTGGCAATGATCTGGCCGCGCTTGATCGGATCGCCGCGCTTCACCAGCAGCTCACTCGCATGGGCATATGCGGTGACGTATCCGTTGGAGTGCCGCACCAGAACCAGATTGCCGTAACCCTTCAGTTCGTTGCCGGAATAGGCGACCACACCGTCCTCCGCCGCCTTGACCGGCGTGCCTTCCGGCACCGCCACATTGATGCCGTCGTTCGACTTGCCGTTGGTCTTGGCGCCGTAACCGGTGATCACCTTGCCGCGCACCGGCCAGCGGAAGGTCGGCAGCGCGCCGGTGGCTTCGGCGGGCTTGGCGACGACCGGCTCGGCCGCGGCGGCCGGCTTTTCCTCGACGACATTGCTGGTGGCGGAAGCCAGCCGCGCGGCCTGCGGCGGACCGCCGGCGGCGGCCATCCTGGTGGCCGGCGCGGCGATGGTCGTGGCCGGCTGGGCGGACACGGCGGCCGCGGGCTGGGCCGCCGGGGCCGCGGCGACCGCGCTGTTCGAAGCGGGCACGTTGAGCTTCATGCCGAGGCTGAGCCTGGCAGTGCGGTCGAGATTGTTGGCGCTGGCGAGCTGATCGACCGAGACGTTGTTGCGGCGCGCGATGCTCATCAGCGTGTCGCCGCGATTGACGACGTGGACGCTCGCTGGCGACGCGGCAACCGCGACCGGCTTGCTCATGGCGGGCGCCGGCGATGGCGCGGCGGCCACCGCCGTCGGCTTCGGAATGATCAGCTGCTGGCCGGGGGACAGCACGCGCGGCCCCTTATAGCCGTTGGCCTGCAGGATCGCGGCGGACGAAACGTTGTAGCGCCTGGCGAGGCCATCGAGCGTGTCGCTGGTGCCGACGATGATCGTGGTGCCGTTGGGCGGAGCCGGGCGCGCGGCCACCGAGCGCGGCGGCACGGTGGCGGTGGTCTCGATCGGCGGCTGCGACGGCGGCGCGTAGGACGAGACCCCGCGCCCGCCCCCCGATACGCCGGCCGAGCTGACCGGATAGGGTTGCGGCGCCGGAGCCGGCGCGACGGCGGCCGGCGGCGGCAGGGCTTGCGACTGAACCTGGGGCTGGTATTGCGGCGCGGCGTAGGGCTGCTGCGGCCGGGCATATTGCGGCACGTCGCGGCTTGCGGCAACGGGCGGGCGCACCGAACCAGTGGCGTCGGGCTGCGAGGCAAAGGGATTGGAGAACGAGCTGTCCGAAAAGCGCGTCTGCATATCGGCGCTGCAGCCGGCAAAGCCGACCGACATCAGCGCCAGCACCGCGATCTGCGGCATCCGACGCGAGCGAAGCAACTCGGCGACACGGGACATGGTTACTCACTCGTACGCAACAAAATACTGTTTTGAGTAAACACGTGCCGAGTAAATAAGCGCTTAACGATATATCCAGTTGTTCATCAAAAAACCTCTGTGATCTCAGTAGGTTCTAAGGCGTCATAGGGGATGGGCCGAGAACATGAGACCGCACAAAAAATCCCGCATGCGACATTCGTCCGCGGGTTTGGCTCAAACGGTTGCACATCCATAAATCACTCGTGATGCAACATTGCCATTACAGGTTGCCGCGCTAGACTCGCGGCCTGTCGTTACCGGGAGAGCGTTTGTGGAAGTCCGGCGGTTCACTGCGTTCGATGCTCAGTCTTTTGGTATCGAGAGAGATGCCGACCAGATCCGCACCCTCGATCTGATCGACGGGCCCTGGCGCATACGCCGCCCCAGGCCGAACGGCTCGAGCCAGGGCGACGTCACCGAATACAGCGCGGCGCTCGCGTTCGCTGCAGCTGCGCTAGCCGAGACGGCGCCATGAGCTCGATCAAGGTTCTTGCCATCTGCCTCGGCCTCTATGCGCTCTATCTGCCGCCGGCGTGGCTCGTGCATCGTGATTACGTTCGCGAACCGCAGCCCGCCGGCGACTTAATCGAATTGCTTTCGCGCTTCGAGCACGACAGGCCCGACCACTATGTCGTTCGGTCGCAGGTCTTCAAAACGGCGGCGTATCCGGACACCCTGCGGCTCACCGTCTTCGAGAACCTGACGCCGCTCCCCAGGGAGGGTGTTACCTTCACACCAGAAAACGGCGTCTACATCGTTCGCTTCAGAGCGACGGATGGTTCCGATCCGCGATCCAACGGTCGTCGCTACTGGCTGGTCGGCGACTGAGCGACGCGGGCGTCGCCGATCGCGCCCGCCGGGGGACAGAGTGCGGTCGCTCGCCCCGGGGATCACTAGAGTTCGCGGGCGATACCTGGCAGCGCCGGCACGAAGCGGACATCGACAAGTTCCTTGCGGTCGAAACCGCCATCGGTGCGGGTCAGCCTCACCAGCGTCTGGGTGCCGTGATGCGGGCCGACCGGCGCGATCAGGATGCCGCCCGGCAGCAGCCGCTCCTGCAGCTTTTCCGGGATGCGCTCCATCGCCGCGGTGACGATGATGCGGTCGAAATCGCCGGCGCCCGGCGGAATGTCGAAGCCGTCGCCCAGCAACACCTCGATGTTGAAATAGCCGAGCGCCTCAAGCCGGTCGCGCGCCTGGTCGGCCAGCGTGCGGTAGCGCTCGATGGTCAACACATGGGCGCACAGCCGCGACAGCACCGCGGCCTGATAGCCGGAGCCGGTGCCGATCTCGAGCACCTTGTGGTTCTTCTGCAGCTTCAACTGCTCGGTCATGTAGGCGACCACGAAGGGCTGGCTGATGGTCTGCCCGCAGTCGATGCCGAGCGCGCTGTCGCGGTAGGCATGGCCGCGATCGGCCGGGGCCACGAACACCTCGCGCGGCACCTCCTCCATCGCGCGCAGCACCGCCTGGTCGCTGATCCCCCGCCGCCGCAGGGTGAACTGAAACTTCATCTTCTCGGGCGGTTCTTGCGACATCGCGGTCTCGCAGCGGGGCCTGGCCGTCCATCCATGCTCGGGTCCCGCGAGATGTAATAGGCCCCGCGCGCGAAAGGAAGAATTTCCTCCGCACCCGGTTCCTGTTATGGAACCATGGGCGGCGGACCGCGTTATGGACCAGAAATCCGCCGGCATGAGGCCGTGGGCGCGCCGATCTCGACGTTGCGCCACGGAGCGTTTTTTGCGAACCTCAGAGCCTTGGAAGGCAAGGATTCCGATGATGGCGTCGCCGGCAGGCTGTTCAGTTTTCCTCGTCGAAGACGAGGTCATGATCCGGATGATGGTCGCCGACATGCTGGAAGAACTGGGCCACACCGTCGCGGCCGAGGCCGGCGACATCGGCGAGGCCGTCAAGCTGGTGGAGGCGACCGAGTTCGATCTCGCGATCCTCGACGTCAATGTCAACGGCAAGGTCATCACCCCGGTGGCCGAGCTGATCACGGCCCGACACCGCCCGTTCATCTTCGCGACCGGCTATGGCTCCTCCGGCCTGCCGCCGGAATACCGCGACCGCCCGGCGCTGCAGAAGCCGTTCCAGCTGGAGACGCTGGCCCAGGCGATCGCCGCCACGATGAAGAGCGCCACGGTGTAGAGTTCTATCCACCCATTCGGCTGTCATCATCCGCGAAGGCGGATGATCCAGTATCCCAGAGACCCGTGATTGAGCCGAGAGTTCACGGCGTACTGGATCCCCGCCTGCGCGGGGATGACAAAGCATGCTCGATGGCGATTTCGCGCACCCCTACTTCAACGTCGTCGTCAGCGCTTCCGAAAACGCTTCATCGGTGCGGTCGAGCCGCAGTGGGGTCACCGAAACGTACTTCGCCGCCAGCGCCGCCAGGTCGGTGCCTTCGGCCGGCGTGTCCAGGCTCGCGGCACGCTCGAAGCCGATCCAGAAATACGGATTGCCGCGGCCGTCATGGCGCTTGTCGACCTTGAGGAAGCCGAGGTTGCGCTTGCCCTGGCGGGTGACGCGAACGCCCTGGACCTGGTCGGGCAGGCAGGACGGGAAATTGACGTTGATCACGGTGTTCTTCGGCACGCCGGCAGCGATCACCTTGCGCAGGATATCAGGGCCGAATTTCAGCGCGGTGTCCCACAGCGGCGCGTGGCGGGTCTCGATCGAGAACTCCTGGCTCAGCGCGAATGACGGGATGCCGAGAATCGTGCCTTCCAGCGCACCGGCAATGGTGCCGGAATAGACGACGTCTTCCGCGACGTTACGGCCGCGATTGACGCCGGACAGCACCAGATCGGGCCCCTTGTCGCCGAGGATGTGGCGCGAGCCCATGATCACGCAATCGGTCGGCGTGCCGCGCACCGCGAAATGGCGTGGGCCGATTTCGCGCAGCCGCAGCGGATCGTTCAGCGACAGCGAATGCGAAACGCCGGACTGATCGAGCTCCGGCGCCACCACCCAGACGTCGTCGGACAGGCCGCGCGCGATTTCCTCGACGATCTTCAGGCCGGGCGCATGGATGCCGTCATCATTGGTGCAGAGAATTCGCATCCGTCAAAAGCCTTCTGGTTCGGGTCGGGGCGCCGGCGCCGTCTTAACCGGCTATCGCGAACGAGGCAAACCGGGCGAATTCGCTCATTTTTTCTTCATCCAGACCCGCCAGGGACGGGCGAATCTGGCACCGCCGTCGGTCTTCATCCGCAGGGTCGGCATCTCCTGCGGCTCGACGGGGCGCGGGCTGGCGGCCTCCGGAGGTATCGGCGGCGGCGATTCAACCGGCGCGGATGGCGGCTCGGGTAGCGGCACGGGCGGTGGAGCAACCGACGCGGCGGCAGCGGCGGGCGGCGCGACCGCGGCCGTTTCCCGCTGCGGCTGCGCATGCCGCGCCCGCGCGACTTCCAGGCCCTTCTCGAAATCCTCGGCCTTCAGCCAGGCCTTGGCGCGCAGGCCCTCGATCAGCGCCTCGTCCCACAGGCGCGCCACCTCGATATCGAAGGCGCCTTCCAGCCGCTGGTCGATCAATTGCATGCCATGGCCGGTGACAGCCCATTGCCTCCCGATCCAAAGGATGTCGCGATGCAATGCCATCCGACGCTCGCGCTATTTGTCCCGCTCGATGGTCTTGAGCCCGCCCATATAGGGCTGCAGCACCTCGGGCACGGCGATCGTGCCGTTCTCTTGCTGATAGGTTTCCATGACCGCGATCAGCGCGCGGCCGACCGCGGTGCCGGAGCCGTTCAGCGTATGCACGAAGCGCGGCTTGCCATCTGGTCCGCGCGAGCGTGCATCCATGCGGCGCGCCTGGAAATCGCCGCACACCGAGCAGCTCGAGATTTCCCGGTAGGCACCGCCGTCGCCCTGCCCCGGCATCCACACCTCGATGTCGTAGGTTTTTTGCGCGGAAAAACCCATGTCGCCGGCGCACAGTGTCATCACGCGATAATGCAGGTCGAGCCGCCTGAGCACTTCCTCGGCGCAAGCCAGCATGCGCTCATGCTCGTCGCGCGAGGTCTCGGGCGTCGCAATCGAGACCAGCTCGACTTTTGTGAACTGATGTTGCCGGATCATGCCGCGGGTGTCGCGACCGGCGGCGCCGGCTTCGGCGCGAAAGCACGGCGTCAGCGCAGTCAGCCGCATCGGCAGTTCTTTCTCGTCGACGATGGATTCGCGAACGAGGTTGGTGAGCGACACTTCGGCGGTGGGGATCAGGCCGAGACGTTCGGTCTTCAGCCGGTCGTCCGGCGCGGCCAGCAATTCGCCCTTGATCGCCCAGAACTGATCGTCCTCGAATTTCGGCAATTGCCCGGTACCGAACATCACATCGTTGCGCACCAAAAGCGGCGGGTTGATCTCGGTGTAGCCGTGCTCGTTGGTGTGGAGGTCGAGCATGAACTGTCCGATCGCGCGCTCCAGCCGCGCCAGTCCCTTCTTCAGCACCACGAAGCGCGCGCCGGACAGTTTTGCGGCGGCCTCGAAATCCATGGTGCCGAGCGCGCCGCCGAGATCGTCATGCGGCTTCGGCGTGAAGGCGTAGTTGCGGATCTTGCCGTAGACCGACCGCTGCACATTGCCGTGTTCGTCGGCGCCGTCGGGCACGTCGTCGAGCGGCAGATTCGGGATCGCGGCGAGCTCTTTCGCCAGCTCGTCGTCCGCGCGATTCGCGGCCAGTTCGAGCTCCGGCATCGTGGTCTTGAGTTCGGCGACCTCGGCCATCAGCCTGGCGGCGCGCGAATCGTCCCTGGCCTTCTTGGCCTCGCCGATCTCCTTCGACGCCGCGTTGCGCCGCGCCTGCGCCTGCTCGGACGCCAGGATCGCCGCGCGGCGCTTCTCGTCGATCGCGAGCAGCGGCGCCGACAGCGGCGCCAGCCCCCGGCGTTTCAGCCCGGCGTCAAAGGCCTGCGGGTTGTCGCGGATCGATTTGATGTCGTGCATTGCTCAATTTCCCGTCGCGGCCGGGCAAAAGCGCGAAGCGCGTCTTCACCCCAAAGTCCCGGCCATCCACGTCTTCCTTGCACGGTCTGTAAAAGACGTGGATGCCCGGGACAAGCCCGGGCATGACGAATAACCCCTACTCCGCCGGGTTGGTCGTCGCGGGCGGCGTGCCGGAGGCGGCCTGCGCGGCGGCGGCCTTCTTTTCCACCATGCGGACGGCGATGATCGCGCCCTCGTAGAGCGCCATCAGCGGGATCGCCAGCGAGGCCTGGCTGATGACGTCGGGCGGCGTCAGGACGGCCGCGATCACGAAGGCGATGACGATGAAATAGCGCCGTTTTTCGCGCAGCATTTTTGAAGTGACGATGCCGATGCGGCCCAAGAGCGTCAGGATGACCGGCAGCTGGAAGGCGATGCCGAAGGCGAAGATCAGCGACATCATCAGCGACAGATATTCGCCGACCTTCGGCAACAGCTCGATCTTGGCGGTCTCGTCGCTGCCGAGCTGCTGCATGCCTAGCGAAAAGCGCGCCAGCATCGGGAACACGACGAAGTAGACCAGCGCCGCGCCGAGCACGAAGAAGAACGGCGTCGCCACCAGATACGGCAGGAAGGCGTTGCGCTCGTGCTTGTAGAGCCCGGGCGCCACGAACATGTAGATCTGGCCTGCCACGATCGGGAACGAGATGAAGGCGGCGCCGAACATCGCGAGCTTCAGCTGGGTCAGGAAATATTCCAGGAAGGCCGTATAGATCAACTTGGCGTTGGCGGGGTCGCCGACCGCCAGCACATAGGGCCAGACCAGCACGTTGAAGATCTGCTTGGCGAAGAAGAAGCAGAAGATGAACGCCACGCCGAATGCCAGCAGCGCCTTGATCAGCCGCGAGCGCAGCTCGATCAGATGATCCATCAATGGCGCCTTGCTGGCCTCGATGTCCTCGATGGTCATGACGCTTTGGCGTCCTTCAGCACGTCGGGCGGTGCGGTATCCTGTGGTACCGCCTGGGCTTCGCGGGTGATCGCCAGCGGCTCGGCGGCGGCCTGGTGCGCCTCGGCTTCGGCGAAGGTTTCGGGGGTCGGCGGCGCCGGCGTGGTGGGGGTGACCGGCTCGGATGGGGCGGTGTCGCCGATCGCGCCCGCGACCTGGGCGTCGTTCGTCGCGGCAACCGGCTTGTCGATGTCACCGATCTGCAGCGCGTCGTTGACGTCCTTCTGGAGCGAGGTGATGGCGTTGGCGGGCGACAGGCCCGTCGCCACGTCCTTGACCTCGTCAAAACTCTTCTTGAGGTCGGCCATTTCGGCCTCGCGCATCGCTTCCTGGAACTGGCCCTGGAATTCGGCGGCCATCTTGCGGGCCTTGCCCATCCACTGGCCGACCATGCGCAGCACGCCCGGCAGTTCTTTCGGGCCGATGGCGATCAGCGCGACGACCGCGATGACGACCAGTTCACTCCACCCGATGTCGAACATGAAATCTTCCGCTCGCGCGAAGCACCCGCGCCCAAATCCTATCTAGCAGATGTGGGGCTGCCCGCGTCTTTTCTCGACCGGCGCCGCTCAACCGACGGCCGGTCCCAGATGCCCGGTTCAGACAGCCTTGCTGCCGACATCCGTCCGCGCCGCGGTCGGCGCCGGCGTCGTGGTGTGATCGATGGTCTTCACCGGCTCGGCAGGCTTTTCAGCCTCCTTGGTGTCGTCCTGCATGCCCTTCTTGAAGGCCTTGATGCCCTGCGCGACATCGCCCATCAGGTCCGAAATCTTGCCGCGGCCGAACAGCAGCAGGACCACTGCGATCACGACGATCCAGTGCCAAATGCTAAGCGAACCCATCCTGCAACCCTCCAAAACAGACGGCCGGCTTCCGGCCCGAGCTTTGGCGGAAGGTAGGCCCGCGAGGTGTCAAAAACAAGAACCCCCGCCGCGGCAAATCGCTGTCGCGGCTGGGTATTATGGCTATTGTTAACCCGCTTGCGGGCTAGGAGGCCGGATCCGCGGAACCCGTTCCGCCACCTGCTTGCGGCGCGCCGGCTTCCGGCTCGGCGGCAGGCTCCTCGGGCTCCGCCGCCGGCGCCAGCAGCAGCTCCAGGCTGTCGCCCGCCTCCAGCGGATCCTCGTCCTCGCGCAGCGCCACGTCGTCGGACGGCGTCGGCACGCTGAAGCCGGAGGGCAGCCGGGAATCCAGCAGTCCCGTACCCTTGAGTTCTTCGAGGCCCGGCAGGTCGCCCAGCGCTTCCAGGCTGAATTGGGACAGGAATGCTTCGGTGGTGCCAAAGGTGAGCGGTCGGCCCGGCGTCTTGCGGCGGCCGCGCGGACGGATCCATCCGGTCTCCAGCAGCACGTCGAGCGTTCCCTTGGACGTCACCACGCCGCGGATGTCCTCGATCTCGGCGCGCGTCACCGGCTGGTGATAGGCGATGATCGCCAGCACCTCGATGGCGGCGCGCGACAGCCGCCGCGTCTCCGTGCTCTCACGCGTCATCAGCCACGACAGGTCGCCGGCGGTACGGAAGGTCCATTTGTTGGCGACACGCACCAGGTTGACGCCGCGCGGGGCATATTCCGCCTGCAGCCGCGCCAGCGCGGCCTTGACGTCGACGCCGTCCGGCATGCGCTTGGCGAGCGTGGCCTGGTCGATCGGCTCGGCAGAGGCAAACAGCAGCGCTTCGAGCAGCCGCAATTCTTCCGGCCGCGCCTCGATTTCGGTGGTCTGGTCGACGGGATGATCCTCGGGTTCTTCCATGAGTTTTTCCGCCAGGCTGGCCATGGCTGGGTCTCCTTCCACTACTCGACCGACATGTCCGGCGCAGGCTGGGCTGCCTGCGGCGGACGCTTGCGAAAATACAGCGGCGCGAACGCCTCTTTCTGGTTCAATTCCATCTCGCCTTCCCGCACCAGTTCGAGCGCGGCGGCGAAGCTCGACGCGAACACCGTCGCCTTCTGCGAGGGATCGACGATGTAGCTGAGCAGATAGTCGTCGAGGCAGTTCCATTCCTCGGAATCCGCCATGCCGACCAGCCGCTCCAGCGAGGCGCGGGCCTCCGCCAGCGACCACACCGTGCGCTTGGCCAGATGTACCGTGGCCAGCACCCGCTGCTGACGCTGCGCGGCATAGGCGCTCAGCAGGTCGAACAGCGTGGCGGTGAACTTGGGATGCCTGATCTCGGCGATCGATTCCGGATTGCCGCGCGGAAAGATATCGCGCTGGAATTGCGGCCGGTTCATCAGCCGGTTGGCGGCTTCGCGGATCGCCTCGAGCCGGCGCAGCCGGTTGGCGAGCGCGTTGGCCATTTCCTCCGCGCTCGGCCCGTCCGGCGTCGGCGGCTCCGGCAGCAGCAGGCGGGATTTCAGGAACGCCAGCCAGGCGGCCATGACGAGATAGTCGGCCGCCAGCTCCAGGCGGATTTTTCGCGCCGCCTCGATGAAGCTCAGATATTGGTCCGCCAGCGCCAGGATCGAGATCTTGGCGAGGTCGACCTTCTGCTGCCGCGCCAGCGTCAGCAGCAAGTCGAGCGGGCCTTCATAGCCCTCGACGTCGACCACCAGCGCGGCCTCGCCCTCGGTGACTTCGGCGGGCCGGCCGGTCTCGAACGATAGAATCTCAGCCGTCATGCGGTTCCTACCCGATTTATCAAACCCTCAAGTTCCGCCCGCGCCGCCGCCCGGTCGAAGGGTTTTGGCAGCTTCCGCACGGCCAGCGCGCGCTCGGCGCGGTCGAGCGCCGCGCCGGCCAGTTCCGGCGTTTCGCGCGCCACGTCCTGCATCTCGTCGAGCTTGCCGTTGCAATGCAGGACGACGTCGCAGCCGGCGGCGACGATGGCGCGGGTCCGCTCGGCGATCGAGCCCGCCAGCGCATTCATCGACACGTCATCACTCATCAACAAACCCTGGAACCCAATTCCGCCGCGAATCACCTGCTGGACGATTGTCGCAGAAGTCGTCGCCGGTTGGGCGGGGTCGAGCGCGCTAAACACAACATGCGCGGTCATGGCCATCGGCAGGTCCGCCAACGGTTGAAACGCAGCAAAATCGGTCCGTTCGAGCGCTTCGAGCGGCGTATCGACGGTCGGCAGGCGGAAATGGCTGTCGGCAGTGGCGCGGCCGTGGCCGGGAATGTGCTTCAGCACGGGGAGCACCCCACCTTCTTGCAGCCCCATGGTGACCGCCCGGGCGATCGCCGCGACCTTCGCCGGTTCGGTTCCGTAGGCGCGGTTGCCGATCACGGCATCGGCGCCGGCCACCGGCACGTCCGCCAGCGGCAGGCAGTCGACGGTGATGCCGAGGTCGATCAGGTCGGCTGCGATCAGCCGCGACGACAGCCACGCGGCCCGCAACCCCAGCGCCGCGTCGAGATCGTAGAGCGTCCCGAAGGTCGCCCCGGGCGGATAGACCGGCCAATGCGGCGGCCCCAGCCGCGCCACCCGCCCGCCTTCCTGGTCGATCAGGACCGGGGCGTCCGCCTCGCCGATGCAATCCCGCAATTGCCGAACCAGCGCAGCGACTTGCTCCGGCGTCTCGACATTGCGCTTGAACAGGATGAAGCCCCAGGGGCGGGTGTCGACGATGAACTGACGCTCGGCGGCGTCAAGTTCCAGTCCGGATATGCCCGTGATGAATGCGCGGCTGCTCATGGGGCCGATTAGGCCCGTCGCAGGCTCCGGGTCAAGGAAACCGCCGCTGATTCTACGGGATAAAGCACTGTCCGCCGGCGGCTTTCAGCTCGGTGCAGAACGCAGCCGCCTCCTGCCGGGTCCGGTACGGCCCGACCATGGCGCGATAGGTGGTCCTGCCATTCGGCAGATTGACCTGCCTGATCACCGGCGAGCGGGATCCGAGCACGGAGGCGTATTTGCCTTGCGCCACCCGGAACGACTCGCGCGCCGCGGTTTCGCTGTCCTGCGACGTCACCGAGACCAGGAAGGTGCCGCCGCCTTCCGGCGCGGCGGCCGGCGCGCTCGGCGCCGGATTGACCGCGGCAACGCGGGTCGGCGGCTCCGGATCGGATGCCGGCGGCGCGATCGTCATCGGCGCGTTGGCGCTCGCATTGGCGGATGCCGGGTTACGCTGAGGTGGCGGCACGGTGACGTTCCGGGTTGTCGGGGCCGGACGCGGCGGCGGCGCGCTGGCGCCGGCCGGGATGCCGCCATTGTCGGCGGCGTCGCCCTTGACGGGGAGCGTCTTGATGCGGCGCGGCTCATTGTTCATCGTGCCGTTGGCCGCGGTGGCCATCGGCGCCGACGGCGAAACGCTGGATGCCGCGGGCGGATTGGCGTTCTGATTCAACGGCGGGAATACCACGCGCGGTCCGCCGGAGCGCGAATTGACATCGACCGGGGCCTCTTCACGCGACACCAGCCGCTCGCCGCCATCGCCCGACAGCAGGCGATCGGGCGCCTTGGCGGCGCCGCTGTCGGATGCCGTCGGCAGCACCTTGGTCGGACTGTTGTCGGCCCGGATGATCGGCGGTTCGCCCGAACGCGGCGCGCCGACGAAGGTGCGGTAGGCGAAAGCCGCCCCGGTGCCCACAACGGCCAGCGCCAGAACGGCGACCACCGTCATCAGGCCCTTGGAACGCTTCTTCGGCGGCGGCTCTTCCTCGTATTCCTCGCCCTGATAGGCGTAGGGATCGTCGGGATAGGCCGGATCGCGCTGGTAATCGTGCTCGCCGGTCTCCAGCCGCCCATAGAGCGCATCGTCGTAGCGCGACGGGTCCTGCTGCGGCTCGTCGGCATATTGCTGCGGGGCCTCGTAATAATCCTGCTGCGGATAGTCCGGCTCGGGCTCCTGATCATCCTGCACCGGTGCGCGCGGCAATGGCGGCGGCGGCGGGGGGGCCGCATAGCGGTGCACGGGATGCACCGGTGCCGGCTGTTCGTATTCAGGCTCCTCGTCGTAGCTCGGGGGCAAAGGCGGTGGCGGCAGCGGTGTTTCGTGACGCGCGCGCTGCATCCAGGACGGCGGGCTCGGCGGGGCGACGGGCTCTTCATCAGGCAGGTCGTATTGCTGCGGCCGGACATTGGCCCGCGACTGCAGCGGACGTGGCGCCTGTCTGGCGCCGGCGGCTCCGTTCGGATCGTTCTGTCCGATCAGCCTTGCCAGTTCCGCAAGCGGATCACCCTCGCCGCGACCCTGGTCGGTGGAGGGAAAAGGTCGGTCCTGATAACGATCAGCCATCGTGATGATGCATCCCATTCGGGACAGCGTCCATCCCGCCATGTCATACCAAGCATGACGAGCGTGGCCCCTGCCAGATACCCCGCGGACCCCCATCCGCAGGGCCTTCGCCCCTGCCTACCGCATCTCGGTCGGAGCGTGGACGCCGAGAACGGCTAAGCCCGATGCCAGAACCGAGACGACGCCCTGGACCATAGCCAGTCGCGCCCTCGTGATCTCTGCATCATTAGTCATAATGAAGCGTAAATAGGGCAAATCCCGCCCTTTCGTCCAGAGCGCGTGAAATTCGCTGGCCAAATCATATAGATAAAAGGCGATTCGGTGCGGTTCATGCGCCACCGCCGCCGCCTCGACCGTTCTGGGGTAGAGCGCCAGCCGCTTCAACAGATCGAGCTCCGCGGGGTCGGTCAGCCGCTCGACCGGGGCGGTTCCAAGCCAGGCCGAGCGGGCCGCATCGTCCTCGGGAAGATTCGGAACCACCTCGCGACCGTTCTTGAAGATCGAATGGCCGCGGGCGTGCCCGTACTGGACGTAGAAGACCGGGTTGTCCTTTGACTGTTCGAGCACCTTGGCGAGGTCGAAATCGAGCACGGCGTCATTCTTGCGGAACAGCATCATGAACCGCACCGCGTCGGAACCGACTTCGTCGACGACCTCGCGCAGCGTGACGAAATCGCCGGAGCGTTTCGACATCTTGACCGGCTCGCCGTTCCGCAACAGCCGGACAAGCTGCACGACCTTGACGTCGAGCGTGGCCTTGCCGGCGCTGACCGCCTTCACCGCCGCCTGCATGCGCTTGATGTAGCCGCCATGATCGGCGCCGAACACGTCGATCATGTCGAGGAATCCGCGGTCGAACTTGTTGCGGTGGTTGGCGATGTCGGACGCGAAGTAGGTGTAACTGCCGTCCGACTTGATCAGCGGACGATCGACGTCGTCGCCATAGGCGGTGGCGCGAAACAGCGTCTGGATGCGGTCCTCGTAATCGTCGACCGGCTTGCCCTTCGGCGGCGGCAGATTGCCCTCGTAGATGTCGCCCTTGTCGCGCAGGAAATCGATGGTCTCGGCGACCTTGTTGTTGCCGGCCTCGATCAGCGAGCGCTCCGAGAAGAACACGTCGTGCTGGATATTCAGCGCGGTCAGATCGCCCTTGATCATGTCCATCATCATGGCGATCGATTTTTCGCGCACGATCGGCAGCCAGGCGGTCTCGGGCATCGCCTTCAGCCTGTCGCCATGCTCGGCCGCCAGCGCCTGCCCGACCGGCACGAGGTAGTCCCCCGGATAAAGTCCTTCCGGAATCTCGCCGATGGTTTCGCCGAGCGCCTCGCGATAGCGCAGGAACGCCGAACGCGCGAGCACGTCGACCTGCGCACCGGCGTCGTTGATGTAGTATTCGCGGGTGACGTCGAAGCCGGCGAAATCGAGCAGGCTGCACAGCGCATCGCCGAACACCGCGCCCCGGCAGTGGCCGACATGCATCGGCCCCGTCGGGTTGGCCGAAACGTATTCGACGTTGACCTTCGAGCCATGGCCGATCGCGCTCTTGCCGTAGGAAGCGCCCTCGCGCAGCATGGTCCGCAACTCGTCCGCCCAGACCTGCGGTTTCAGCGTCAGGTTGATGAAGCCCGGACCGGCGACATCGACGGAAGCGACCAGATCTTCGGCGCGCAGTTTTTCCGCGATCTTGTCGGCCAGCTCGCGCGGCTTCGCCCCGGCGTCCTTGGCCAGCACCATCGCGGCATTGGTCGCCATGTCGCCATGGCTGGCGTCGCGCGGCGGCTCGACCACGACACGGGAAAAATCGGTACCGGCGGGCCACCGGCCCTCGGCCGCGAGCGCCGTGCAGATTGCCTGAACGCGCGCCAGCACGTCGGCGAACAGATGGTGGGAAGCGGGCTTGTCGGACATGGCCGCCGCCTAACGCAAATCCGGGGTCGAGTCAAAAAGCCTTTGGTGCTCCATCAAGGCAAAACGGTCGGTCATGCCGGCGATGAAATTGCCGATCCGGCGCGCCCGCTCCCCCTCGCTTTCAGGCTCGGCGCCCCCGCCCCATTCCGGCGGCAGGTCGCCCGGAGAGTTTTGGTAGCGCGCGAACAGGTCGAACAGGATCCCTTCCGCCTCGCCCATCACCCGCATGACGCGGGCGTGGCGGTACATGTGCTGGTAGAGGAACGCCTTGATGGCGGCCTCCTGCTCGGCCACATCGGCCGGAAAGGCGACCAGCGGCTGATGGTGGTGGCGGACGTCAAGGGCCGATTGCGGTTTTGCGGCGGCAAGCCGCCTTCCTGCCTCTGCCATCACCGCGCCGATCATGTAGGAGATCAGCTCGCGCACCAGTTCCGCGCCGCGCCTGGCATCGTCGAGGCTGGGGTAATGAGCGTCGATCTCGTCGATGATGGCTGACAGCAGCGGCATGACCTTCAGATCGTCGACACTGAACAGGCCGGCGCGCAGGCCGTCGTCGATGTCGTGGGCGTCGTAGGCGATATCGTCGGCAAAGGCCGCGACCTGCGCCTCGAGCGAGGCATAGCTCCACAGCTCCAGGTCGAATTTCTGATTGAACTCGGCGATTCCGACCGGGATGCCGCGCTCGCGGTAGCTTCCAATTGGCGCTCCATCCCGCCCGGTCAGCGGGCCGTTGTGCTTGACGATGCCTTCCAGCGATTCCCAGGTCAGGTTCAACCCGTCGAACTCCGGGTATCGGTGCTCAAGCGAGGTCACGACCCGCAGCGCCTGCGCATTGTGGTCGAAGCCGCCATGGGCGGCGAGGCATTGGTCGAGCGCCCGTTCGCCGGCATGGCCAAACGGCGGATGGCCGAGATCATGCGCCAGCGCCAGCGTCTCGGTGAGGTCCTCGTCGAGGCCGAGCTGACGGGCCAGCGCGCGGGCGATCTGTGCCACTTCCAGCGAATGCGTCAGGCGGGTGCGGTAATGGTCGCCCTCGTGAAACACGAACACCTGCGTCTTGTGCTTCAGCCGGCGGAACGCCGTGGAATGGATCACCCGGTCGCAATCGCGCCGGAACGGGCTGCGGGTCCGGCTCGGCGGCTCCATAACCAGCCGTCCGCGGCTCGAATCGGGGTCGCAGCCATAAAGCGCACGGGGGGCAGCCATTCCGACCGACACGATTTTTTAGTCCTTATCCATTTGATTCCGCGACATTACGCACTTAACTATGTCTCGCGCCCCGGGCCAAATGAATTGGGCATGACGGGCCACGGGGACGCCCCGTAGAGAAGCGATGCGCCGGAGAGACCCATGACCACTCCCATCACCGTCAGCGAGCGGGCCGCCCGCCGCATCGGCGAAATCCTCAAGGGCGAAGGCGACGGCGCCATGCTGCGCATCTCGGTCGAGGGCGGCGGCTGCTCCGGCTTCCAGTACAAATTCGACGTCGACCACGCCAAGGCCGAGGACGACCTCGTGATCGCGCGCGAGGGCGCGGTGGTGCTGGTCGATCCGGCCTCGGTGCCGTTCCTCGCCGGCTCAGAGGTGGATTTCGTCGACGACCTGATCGGCGCGTCGTTCCGCGTCGTCAATCCGAACGCCACCGCGTCATGCGGGTGCGGGACCAGCTTCTCAATCTGACCTTCTTTGTTCACCCGCCCCGCCTCTATGAGAGGCGGGTGACGGTTGTCCCGTCCTTTATTGCCCTGCCCACTACCTAGATGTGCCGTGAAGCCAACACGGTAGTTGCCGCTTGACCCATGGAGTGGTACACTAGCTCATCCGCGAGGGCTGGGAATGATCGTCGGCTTCCGGGATGACTGGCTGCGGGCGTTCTTCGTGCATGACGTTCGCTCGCGCAACATTCCGCCGGACCTCGAAAGCCGATTGTTCCGTAAGCTCCAGATGATCGACGATGCGACCACGGATGGGGATTTGCGCGTTCCGCCAAGCAATCATTTCGAAAAGTTGCGTGGCAAGTTGGCTGATTTTCACTCCATTCGGGTCAACCAGCAATGGCGGCTCATTTTCAAGTGGGACGCCACCCAGGGTGAAGCAACAGACATCTATCTCGACGACCATAGCTACAGGTGATGCCTACGATGCTGACGACAAAACGTAAGCCTGCAAGCGTCGGCGAAATCCTGGTCAAGGAATTCATCGAGCCTATGGAATTGACGCAAGGCACATTGGCCAAGGCCATGGGCGTGCCGCGCAAACACGTCAACGAATTGTGCAACAACCGCAGGGCCGTCACCGCGCCGACCGCGCTGATCCTCGCCCGCGTGTTCGGCAACAGTGCCGATTTCTGGCTGAACGTGCAGCGTCGCAGCGACCTCTGGGAAGCGATGAACTCGCCGCGCGAGCGCGAACGGATTAAGCGCGCGCGACGGCTTGTGGCGGCTGCATAACCACTCCGCTCTAAGCCTCCCGCGCGTAGCGCGGCAGATCGGCTTTGAGCATCTTCAAAACATCGTCCCGCACGGGATCGCGGGTGCCGCTGATGAAGGCGGCGGCCAGCGGCAGCTTGTTCATGTCTGACGCCGCCAGCCGGATGAAGCGGACGCCGCGGGTGGCCATGCGCGAGGTCCAGCGCGGGACGATGGCGACGCCCAATCCCGCCGAAACCAGGTTGACGATGGTCTGCTTTTCATCGGCGATCTGGGCGATGCGGGCCTCGCATCCGGCTTCGGCAAACAGTTTCATGGTGAGGTCGTGGCTGTGCGGCCGCGCGCGGCGTTCGGGTACGATCAGCGGCGCGCCTTCGAGATCGGCGATCGTGACGCGTTTACGCTGTGCCAGCGGATGACGCTCGGCAACCGCGACGACCGCGGTCTCGTGCAGCAGGAACAGAAGCGCCAGCCGCTTGTCGGGCCGCGCCGGCGGGCGCAGGAAGGCGAGATCGAGACGGCCCGACAATAGCCGCGGCAGCAGCCGCACCGACTTGTCTTCGACGAGTTGCACCGTGACATCGGGCCGGCGCTTGCGGAAATCATGCAGCAGCCGCGGTAACAGGCCGGCGGCCGCGCTGTCGATGGCGCCGACGCGGATGACCGCCGCGCGCTTGCGGCCCTTCAAGCGAAAACGTTCCGCCAGCGCATCGGCCTGCGCCAGCAGCGCCCTCGCCTCCTTGAGCAGCGCGGCGCCGTCTTCCGTCAGCGCGACGCTGCGCGTCGTGCGCGTCATCAAGCGGGTGCCGAGATCGTCTTCGAGCAGGCGGATAAAGCGGCCGAGCGCCGACGGCAGCATGTCGAGCCGCTGCGCCGCGCGGCCGAAATGCAGTTCCTCGGCGGCCGCCACGAAGCAGCGCAGCTGGTGCAGGTCCATCGGTCCTCCGACCGCGATTATATCAATTTTTTGTATAAACGCGAGGTGGTTGCGGTTTTCCCGTCGCCGCCGCACGCTGCCTCAAGCCCTTGAAAGGCGCGAGAAACCACGGGAGAGAAACATGCGGGAATATTCGATCGCGGCGGTTCCGGCCGACGGCATCGGTCCCGAGGTCATTGCCGCCGGCGTGCAGGCGCTCGAGGCGCTGCAAAAACGGCTCGGCGACGTCAAATTCAATGTAAGGACCTTCGACTGGGGTTCCGACCATTACCGCAAGCACGGCGCGATGATGCCGGCCGACGGCCTCGCCACGCTGAAGAAATTCGACGCGATCTATTTCGGCGCGGTCGGCGCACCCGACGTTCCCGATCACATCACGCTGTGGGGCCTGCGGCTGCCGATCTGCCAGGGCTTTGACCAGTACGCCAACGTGCGGCCGACGCGGATCTTGCCCGGCATCACTTCGCCGCTGCGCCATGCCGGCCCCGGCGATCTCGACTGGGTGATCGTGCGGGAAAACTCCGAAGGCGAATATGCCGGCTGCGGCGGCCGGGTGCATCGCGGCCTGCCGGAAGAAGTCGGAACCGAGGTTGCGATCTTCACCCGCGTCGGCGTCCAGCGCATCATGCGCTACGCCTTCAAGCTCGCGCAGTCGCGCCCGCGAAAGCTGCTGTGCGTCGTCACCAAGTCGAACGCGCAGCGGCACGGCATGGTGATGTGGGACGAGATCGCCGAGGAAGTCTCGAAGGAGTTTCCCGACGTCACCTGGGACAAGATGCTGGTCGACGCCATGACGGTGCGGATGACGCTGAAGCCGCAGAGCCTCGACACCATCGTGGCAACGAACCTGCACGCCGACATCCTGTCCGATCTGGCGGGTGCGCTGGCCGGCAGCCTCGGCGTGGCGCCGACCGCCAATATCGATCCCGAGCGGCGCTTTCCCTCGATGTTCGAGCCGATCCACGGCTCGGCGTTCGACATCACCGGCAAGGGGATCGCCAACCCGGTGGCGAGTTTCTGGACCGCGGCGCAGATGCTCGACCATCTCGGCGAGGCCGAAGCCTCGGCCCGCCTGATGCGCGCGGTCGAAAAAGTCACCAGCGCCGGGATCACGACGCCCGATGTCGGCGGCACCGCGACGACAAAGGACGTCACCGCGGCCGTAGTCGAGGCGATCCATAGCTCCAACGTGTGACGGGCCACCGCGAGGCGAATACGCCCGCGGCACATCAAGACAAAAGCGCCGGGAGACGCCGATGCCAATCAGGAAGACAGTCGCCATCGCGCTGGCGTTCGCCAGCGTCAGTTCCGCAAGTCTCGCCCAAACCTATCCGAACCGGGCCATCACGCTGCTGGTGCCGTTCGCCGCCGGCGGCGCCACCGACACGGTGGCACGGGTGACCGCGCAGTCGATGTCAAAATTGCTGGGCCAGACCATCGTCATCGAGAATGCGCTCGGCGCCGGCGGCACGATCGCGGCGACGCGGGCGGCGCGCGCCGAACCCGACGGCTACACGCTCTTGATCCACCACATCGGCATCTCGACGGCAGCCACGCTGTACCGCAAGCTGCCCTACGACACCAAGACCGCGTTCGCGCCCGTTGGCCTCGTCACCAACGCGCCGATGACGATCATCGGGCGGCCCGATTTGCCGCCGAACACGCTGTCCGAACTGATCGCCTACATCAAGGCCAATGGCGACAAGATGACGTTCGGCAATGCCGGCCTGGGCGCCGCCTCCCATCTCTGCGGCATGCTGTTCATGAGCGCCGTCGGCAAGGAAATCCTCACCGTGCCCTACAAGGGCAATGCGCCCGTGATGAACGACCTGATCGGCAAGCAGATCGACCTGTCCTGCGACCAGACCACCAATACGACGGCGCCGATCGCCTCCAGGGCGATCAAGAGCTACGCCATCACGACCAGGACCCGGCTCGCATCGATGCCGGACCTTCCGACCGCCGACGAAGCCGGCCTGAAGGGATTCGAGGTCGGCGCCTGGCACGGCATCTATGCCCCGAGGGGCACGCCCGACGACATCGTGCAGAAACTGTCGAAGACGTTGCAGGAGGCGCTGCGCGACCCGGACCTCGTCAAGCGATTCAACGACATCAACACCGAGCCGGTGCCGCCGGATCAGGCCACGCCGGAAGCGTTGAAGGCGCAACTCGTCAGCGAGGTCGACCGCTGGGCGCCGCTGATCAAGTCGGCCGGTCAGTTCGCCGATTGAGGCTTTGCGCCGCTTTCGTTATCCCGCCGGCTGAGTATCCGCCGCCCCTGCCGCGGCCGGGGCCGCCGGTGGAACGAGGCATGGCGATGCGCCCGTGTCGGGAACGACGACGTCCATCGCCCGCAGGATCGCATCCACCAGCAGCGGCTTGCGCAGCGGCTTGGCCAAAAAGTCCGACATGCCGGCATCGCGGCATCGCCTGGCGTCTTCGGGAAAGACGTTGGCGGTCAGCGCCACGATCGGCCAATTGACGCCGCGCGCGCGGAGCGCCCTCGTCGCGGCAAAACCGTCCAGCACCGGCATCTGCACGTCCATCAGCACCATGTCGTAGGCGGCGTCAGACGCGGCCTGAACGGCCTCCGCGCCATCCTCCACGACATGCACATCCAGCGCGAACTCCTTCAACATCCGCGTGACCACCATGCGATTGGTGGCGTCGTCCTCCGCGATCAGGATGCGTAGCGGACGACCCAGTCGGGCGAGGCGCTCTTTCAGCGCGTCGGCGCCGGTGCGATCGCTCGAGGGATCGACGACGGCTTTGTCGCTCCACGGCAATGTCAGCGAAAAATGAAACGTCGACCCCTGCCCGGGCTCCGAGGTGACGCCGATCTTGCCGCCCATCTGCTCGATGATGCGTCGGGAGATCGCCAGGCCGAGCCCGGTGCCGCCAAAACGGCGATTGATCGAGGCATCGGCTTGCTCGAATTCGGTGAACAGGCGGCCGATCTTGTCCGGCGCGATTCCGATCCCGGTATCCGAGACCGACCACTCCACCCGGGCCAGCATGTCGCCGCGGGAACCGCACCTCGCCTTGATTTTCACGGCGCCACGCTCGGTGAACTTCACCGCATTGGAGGCCAGATTGAGCAGCACCTGGCGGATGCGGGCGGCATCGCCGCGCAGCGCCACGGGCAGATCGGGGTCCAGTTCGACCTCCACGGCGAGCCCCTTGGTGGAGGCATTGGTGCGGACCACCGCCGCAACCGCATCGACCATGGCGGTGGGTGAGAAGTCGACCGCTTCGAACTGAAACCGCCCCGCCTCCAGCTTCGAAAGGTCCAGAATGTCGTTGAGCACCCGCAACAGGTTGTCGCCGGAATCGCGGATGGTCTTGACCGCCTGCTGCTGCTCCGGATCGAGTTTGGATTCCAGCAGCAGGCTGGCGAGCCCGAGCACGCCGTTCATCGGCGTCCGTATCTCGTGGCTCATCACGGCGAGGAAATCGGATTTGGCCTTGTTCTGCGCTTCGGCGCGCTCGGCCCGCCAGTGCTCGGTGACATCGCGGCCGAAGCCGCGATAGCCGAGAAAATGGCCGTCGCCATCGAATTTGGGTTTCGCGGTCAGCGACCACAGGCGGGTCTGTCCTCCCGCGACGACGCGCAACTTGATCTCGTTGAGCGGCGCATGACGGTTGATCAGCGCCGCGATGTTCGACACGGTGTTCGCGTCCTCCGGGCACAGCATCTCCAGCAGTTCGACGAAATGTGCGCCCTTCAACAAGGGCAGCGGCATCTGCGTCACTTCGGCGAACCGCGCCGGCACGTCGCTCAGCCTGCCCCGCGCATCGGTCTGCCACAGCCAGTCGCTGGCGTTCTCCTGGAACTCCTTCAGCAGCAGCGAGATGATGTCGGTCTGCCGCTCGAGCTGCAGCTGCGCGCGCAAATTGTCCTGAAAAAGGTTTCCGTGCGCGGCGATGTTGCGCGCCATGAAGGCCGAATAGATCAGCAGGAACAGCGCGGTGAACAGATGCACCTTGTCGCCGCACAGCAGCAGCGCGACCGCCGAAGCGAATGCCATCGTCCAGGTGTAGACCAGTCCGGCCCGCGGCACGGTGGAGAGCGTGATCGCGCCACCGGCGATCATGCCGGCCATCAGGCAGGCGATGATCATCTGATCGGTCGGATCGGATCTGGGGAGCAGTGCCAGCGGCAACGCCCCCCATGTGGCAGCCAGCAGGAACGCCTGCATTACCGCGCGCCGCGCGGCGCGCGGCGATGCCGTGAGCGGGCAGATGCGGCGGATCCTCAACCACGATCGCACCGCGAAAACGACCATCGTCGCGATCGCAAGTCCCCACAGGGCGAGAAACAAATTCGAGCCCGTGTTCCAGAACAGGACCTCGATGACGGTCATGTTGATGAAATTGACGGTCATGGTCAGCGGCACGAGCTGGGTCACCGCATCGATCTGCTTGGCGCGGATCCGGCCCATCTCGCTGTCGCTGACTTCGCTGGCATCCAGCGGCGCGATGGCTGAAAAGCCGCCGACATAGCTCAGCAGTGCCGCTAGCGGCCGGCCATCCGCTGGCCGGTCAGCCGGGCCATCCAAACGTTCCATCTTGTCCCAGACCTGTTGAACGAGTTCGGAGCATGGGCCCGGCAGGCATTCCACCTCGTTAAAGGCCCGGTCCGTATTACTACGGGAGAAGCGCGCCGGGGGGGGGGGGGGGGGGGGGGGGCCCCCCCCCCAAACCGCCCCGGGCATTTTT